>SL_3KL_010_SEDDRAFT_10006296_pt1 | contig 10623 bp, 6 predicted proteins | sample SodLakKL_010_SED_2_FD_10381 | JGI IMG/M metagenome (IMG submission 10381)
GAGCCATAACTACCTCGCCATATGAAGTTAGTTCTAAATCAATTGTTTCCCGTCCCGTATTTTCTAAACTTATTTTGCGAATCTCAGCATGATGATCTTTCGTAACCATTATTTCCGTAGTTGTAATAATCGTATCATCCTCACGCACAAATTTAATCCGATCTGAAGCAAAAACAACATGATAATAATTCGGTTCTTGAAAAAACGGGCGATAAGCATTCGTCCAAATTTTATTATTTGTTTTATCTTTTATATAAAAGAAGACACCATATGGTTCATCACTCATTCGTTGATAACGATTAACTTGTAAATTTTTATATTTACTAAAGCCAAGTCCGCGGTCATTAATAACTAAACTATATGAGCCATTTGATAAAACACCAATTTCAGGAATTGGCATAATGCCATTTTGCTCTCTTAAATCACTTTCATAAATTTCACGCTTATAATTATATTTTTTATAACGAGCAATTTTTAAATCAATATAGGCTCTAATTTGAACTTTTTCTTTTAATAAAATTTCAACTGATTTAATATTTTTATCAGCATGAAAATATTCTTGCAAAACATTATTTTGCAAATAATTAGTTATACTAGCTAAAACCATTCCCTGATGATGGGTATAATAAGCTTTGACAACCGCCTTATCTTCATGATCATAAGCATCATAAAACCCATATTTCCCAAGCATATTTAATTTTTGAAACTTTTTAATATTATTATAAACATCTTCTGGATATTTGTTTAAAGCCATTAGTGAACCATAGGGCGCGAGCACAATTTTGGGAATCTCACTATCATGAAACTTCAAATATGGAATACCAAAAGCCTTATACTTATAATTTTGCGCATCATCTAATTGATTATATGCTGATTCACTAATCCCCCATGGTAGTTTTGAATCAACTTCTCTCATAAATTCTCGATGGGCATAATAAGCAAAAGCATAAGTCTCATCCAACAAAGTATGTTCAAAAGTTTTCATAAAAAGCAGGGGCATATAGTATTCAAACATTGTCCCCGACCAAGAAACAACCCCTTTATACCATTTATATTTAGTAAGCGTTTTATCCAATCGAAACCAATGTTTAAAAGGGACGTCCCCTTTGGCAATGGCGATGAAACTAGTTAAACGAGCTTCTGAAAGAAAATTATTATAATTATAAGGCACGAGCGTTCCTTCATTAACAACATAACCAATACTAAATACTTCGCCATCCTCATTATATAATTTCGAAAAATCAGCATTATCAATTAATTTTTGTACCCGGTATTTTAACGGTTTATAATAAACAAATTGTTCTAAAAATCCTTTCACAACATAAAGAGTAGCTATAAAATTTCCACTATCAGCCGTTGAAATAAAATATGGTGGCAGTGGCTTTTTAGTATCAATAGCATACCAATTATATAAATGACCATTCCATTTTTTTAAATCCTCCACTGATCTAATAACGTTATTAATTTTATCAATAGCAATTTCTTTTGAAATTATTTTTAATTCATAAGCGGAAATAATTGCTATTAACGAAAAACCAATATTAGTTGAAGAAGTTCGCAAATCAAGTTTTTGATTGCGATTTAATTGATAATTATCAGGAATTAAATAATTATATTCGCGTGTCAAATAATTTTGAAAAAGCAACCATGTTTTCTGGGCGACTTCACGAATATCGCTTTCCATTCTTTTACCAGGCTTTTTTTGATAATCTTTAATATCGCGGCTAATTTTATACATTAGAAGGGGCGCTAAAAACCAAATAAATGTCACAAAAACTGCTAAATGAAAATAATTAAAGCTTAAATACCAAGCAGATACTAATAATAATATGCCAGCCACATAATTTATTTTAAAATTACCAAGATAGCTATACAAATTGTTTTTAGCAATTGCTTCTACTTCTTCAGAAGTAATCCAATTTAACAAGTTTTTCTTGCTAACATACATTCGATACAATGATTTAAACACCGCATCACAATATAAAAACGTTTCATAAGGAAGCAGCGCAAAAACAATTAAAGATTTTGCAATAACAGCTAAAATTCCCCAAATAATGCGCAAATAATAGCGCAGTAACATATCATATTTTTGCCTTGATAAAATATTATGCAATAAATAGAAAAAGATTGGCACGGCGATAATAATTACTACCAACAGTAACGTTAAGGGGGGATTAAGACTAAATGTAAAAGCATAAACAACAATTAAAAATAGAAAAGGACTTCGTAAACTTCGCCGTAAATTATCAAATATTTTCCACTTGCTAATTAAATTAATTGGGTTTTTAGTTTTTTTGTTATACAAGTTTCGAACTTTGCTTTTTAACCAACTAATTATTTGCCAATCACCACGTGTCCAACGATGATGGCGCATAGCATCATTAAAGTATTTTGATGGGAAACCATCAAACAACTCCACATCGCTAATAAATCCACAACGCAAATAATTTCCTTCAATTAAATCATGACTTAAAATCAAATTTTCGGGAAAAGTCTCACCTAAAATTTTCTCGAACAATTCTAAATCATAAATCCCCTTGCCCGTAAAACTTCCTTCGCCAAAAATATCTTGATAAAGATCAAATTGCTTAGCAGAATAAATATCCAAACCACCTAAGCCCGCAAACAATTGTGAATATTCTGATTTATTTGTTACTTCAACATCAATACTAACGCGTGGTTGCATAATTGCATGGCCAGCAACTACTCGTGATCCATCTTCTGATAAAACCGGTTGATTCATCGGATGAGCCATTGTGCCAATTAATTTTAATGCTGTGTTTAAAAGTAATTTTGTATCAGCGTCGAGAGTAATAACATATTTTATTTTGGTCTTAAATTTTTGAAAAGTATGAACTTGAAAATACTTTTCTTTTTCTTTTTCACTTAATTTTCCTAATAATAATTTATTAAAATGTTGCAAAGCTCCTCTTTTTCTTTCATACCCCAAATAAGCTTCTTCCGATGAATTATAAAAACGATTGCGATATGCAAAATAAAACTTTTTCTCACCATATTTATTATTTAATTTACGAACTCTTTCTAAAGCTGTTTTTACTATTTTCTCATCCATTTTAACACGCGCCGTTTTCTCAGATGTTACATCACCTAGCAAACAAAAATAAAGATTTTTAGCGCGATTTGATAAATAATATAATTCTAAATTATTAAACATGTCATTTACTTTTTTCTGATTATTTAAAATAGTTGGAATGACAATCATCGTGCTATATTTAGGAGGAAGGTAACTTTCTAGTTTTATCCGAAAAAGTGTTCGCACATCTGTTGCCTTCATCAATATTTGATTAACAACATCAACCACAAAACCACAACTTGGTATTAAAAATAAGAAAAATGCTAAAAGACCTAAATACAAAGAAACAAAATAACTTAACGCAAAAGTTAAGATTACGATTCCGCTAACATAAATAACTGCCCGCAATTGATAATTTTTAGGTTTAAACAGATGAAACCCAACATGTTCTTTTCCCGCCTGTTTTAAAACTTCTTGAATAAATTCATATTCAGTTTTTTTGCTTTTTTTAACAAGATATTTTATGCGCTTTCGATATTCTAATTTAGAAACTTCATACAATGTATCATAAACGCCCGTTTTTTCATTAATTAACGCCTTTTCAACATAACTAATTTGGACATATAAATCTTCTAATTTAAAACGAATAGCTTTCTTAAAAGCCGAAATTAAATTAACCATTAACATGCTTTCCTTAGTTCTTTCCTCGTGTTCTAAGTCAATAATTAATTTTAATGAGGTATTATTTGCTTCCAAAAATTCATTTAGTTTTAAAAATGCCTCTTCCGCATATTCACCTAAACTATTGATTCGATGATTAATTTCTACTACTTTAAAATAAGAATTAAGCAAACCACTATTTAATGGCATGCATTTATCCAGATCGACCGCTTTATTCTTTTCAATTAAACCAATTAATTTTTTAAAACAATGATCAATGGTTTCTTTTTCATAAAACTTTTTTCGCAATTGTTTTGTTAGTTCACTTAAACGAGCAATTATATTACACTTAATGGTATTATTAATATAGTCAATTTCATCATAACTAAAGTAATCATCATTTTCCATTTGATATCTATTTAAATATTCAAATAAATGTCGAGGATCTAATTTATAATTTTCCTGATGCAAGTATTTTTCTATTAAAGCATCTAAAAAAAGCCGACGTTTCGGTTTAATTTTCAAAATCTTTAAACTATTTAATTCGTGTTTAATAACTAATTCTTGCTCACTTAATAAATAATAATTATCTACTATCCACTCATTAATGCTACCGACACTTTTATTTTGTCTGGCATAAATTGCTAATTTGCGATAGTACTTTGTTATTGTTTTCATATTAGCATTCATACTTCTAATTGAAGTGTTCTTCATTCAAATGCCTCCTTTGCTTTTTCATAGAAAAAAAGTTAATTTTTATCTTTTGCAATAGAAAAAATTATCCCACTTATAGTATACTACATTTTTACAAATATGCCTATACAATAGTTCTCTCATTAAATGTTTTTTTGTGTTATAATTAATAAAGGTGATATAAAATATGGAAAAATCAATTTTTCGGGCCTATGATATTCGGGGCATTTATCCAGATCAAATTGACCAAGACTTTGCTTATCAATTAGGACGGGGCTTTGGGTCAATAATAAAACAAAAAAAACAAACTTTTACTGTTGTTGGCTATGATAATAGAAAGTCATCGGTTCCACTTTTTGAATCATTATGTAAGGGCATTAATGATGCGGGCATTGATGTTATTAATCTCGGTCTAGTAACTACACCCATGTATTATTTTGCTTGGCATCATTTAAAAGCTCGATCAGGAATTATGATTACCGCTTCTCATAACCCACAAAATTATGATGGTTTTAAGTTCTCTTTTAATGGCATTTACAACGCCCACGACCAGGATATTGAAGATTTTTATTGCTTTTTAACAGCGAAAAAATTTACTTCTGGAAAAGGGAACAATGAATTTTATGATATTAAACCCCATTATTTAAATTATTTATTAAAAGATATAAATTTTGGGAAAAGACCTTTAAAAGTTGTTTTTGATGTTGGCAATGGCACAGGCGCAGTTGTTATTAAAGATTTTTTAGACCGCTTAAATATTGATTACATTCCTTTATTTTTTGAATCAGATCCTTCCTTTCCTAATCACCAGCCCGATCCTAGCGACTACAAAACTTTAAACACGCTAAGGGAAACAGTAAAAAAGGAAAAAGCAGATGTCGGATTTGCTCTTGATGGTGACGCTGATCGCATTGGTATGGTTGATGAAAAAGGCGATATCATTTCGGTCGATAAAATAATGATAATAATTATTCGTAATATATTAGATAATTTAGATGATAAAAGAATTTTATTTGATGTAAAATGTTCCAAAGCGCTAGAAGATGAAATAATAAAATTGGGGGGAACGCCTGTTTTGTCAAGAACCGGCAATTCTTATTTAAGAGCAGCCATCGCTAATGAAAATATTTTATTTGGTGGCGAATATGCCGGCCACGTTTTTTTCAATGATCGTTTTCTTGGATACGATGATGGTTTATATGTTGCTCTTCGTTTAATGGAAATTTTAAGCAATAGCAACAAAAAAGCAAGTGAATTATTGGCAGGTATTAATCACTACCATACAACTCCGGAAATAAAAATCGCCGCCCCTGATAATATCAAATTTAAAGTAGTTGAAGAAATAGTTTCCTTCGCCAAAACAATCGAACATCAAAAGTTAATTACTATTGATGGTTGTAAAATAATCTTTAATGATGGTTTCGCACTCATCCGCGCTTCTAACACCGGTCCTAATATTACTCTTCGCTTTGAGGCTTCCAGTCAAAAGCAATTAGAAGAAAGAAAAACTTTTTGGTCAGAAAAAACAAAAGAATTTATAAAAAAACATCCTTAATTAAGGATGTTTTTAATAAACTTGATTACGCATTTTGTTAACAGCTAATTCAGCATTATTATCTTTTCTTTGTTTTATTTTTTCATATCTTCGTTCATTTCTACGCCAAATATTAGCAACTATTACTAGAGCAATAATAAAAGTGATAAAAATATTTTTAAACAACTTATTTGTAATTTCTTCCAAAGTAACATCTAAAGAATAGATTAAGAAATTACTTATCATAAATATTATTAATAAAATAAACCATAATTTAGCTGTTTGTTTAAAAAGATAATTTTTTTCGCCTCTGCTGCGAATTTCTTGCCAGCGGTCATAAAAAGCATTTTCTTTTTCCACATTCATCACCACTCTCATTATACCAAATTAAAAGAAAAAAAACACTAAACTTAATTAATGTTTTATAAAACAACCATATATAAATTAGTTTAAATAATTTACAACGACTAATGCAACAATAAACTTTACTAACAAACGGGCTTTGCTAAATAACATCAATATTTCCATAATATTCTTGCACCTCTTGAATACAACTATAACATAAAACAGTTATTTTTAAAACCCTTTTTCCCCTTCTTGTCAAATATTAGACACTAGGAGTTTTTTTTATTAAATTTTTTTGATTTTTTTTATTTCTTTTGAAAAATCATTTTCTTCCTTTGAAAAATTATTTTCTAATAAATATTCATCATAGGAACGAATCGTTTTTTCATCAACAAACAAATCACCTTTTTCTTTGGGATGTGTTTGCATTACCGAACCTAATAGCTTAGACCAATTAGATCCCGGAATAAAATTTTGTGATAATAATTGAATTAAATAAAGCTTATTTAAATCAATATAGCACCCTTCCCTTATTTGATATAATATTGTGTTGTAAGAAATAATTTCCTCATCCATTTCAAAATAACCACCGTTTCCCGAATTAATTTTATGATCAATCATTTTAGTACATTTTTTTATGTCGCCAACCAACAAGTTTTTTTCCTCTACCATCATAATATTCCTCCCTTATGCCATCTATTGTAGCAAAAAAAAAAATAAATGCAATCTTTTTTTATTCTCTTTGATTTTTTTTTCGTATTTGCGTTAATAAACTAATCCCAAAACCAAATAATAATATTAATAAAAAATAAACCATATGAACTAAATTTTCTTCACCATTAAACCAAACGCTTAAAAACATTACTGCAATTGCTAAAAAATTAGTAATAGACCCGCCAACAAAAAAAGAATAAAACTCACGATAATAGGCGCCACCTAAAATAAATGCAATTAAACTTGATAATAAAATAAATTCGCTAATGTTTTCCAAAGTAAGGATAACATTTAATATATTAGTAACAATAAGCAAACTAAAAAAATTAAAAAGAAAAACTAGGATCATTATTAGCCGCCATTTAATCACTCTGTTCACCACCTTTAATAATAGGGAGATTGTATTCTTTCATAAATTCCACAAAAATATTTTGCCACCGCCGCCGACAAATAATTGTGGCGTCACTTTGTAAAGTTAAAATTTTTTTCACAAACAATTTACGATAATCAACGCCATCTCGCAAAACATAAATTAATAAATTCGCCCACTCCGGACATGCTAAAAAATAATTGCTATTAATATAGTAATCAGATGCCTGCCACCAATCATAAAAAATTTCCTTTTGCAAATATGAAATATTTTCATCAATCATTAAAATCCCATACTTGCTGGAAGAACGCCCATCAAGGGGTGTGTTAATAGAACCGGGATTAATAAATAAACGATTTTTATACATTGTTTTAAAAGGTCGATGTTGATGGCCAAACAAATAAACATCACAATCAAAATCTTTAATTAACTTGTCAAAAAGCAAAAAACTATCAGCAAAAACATACTCTTTAACATTATAAGGCGTGCCGTGTGCTAAACATATCTTTTTTTCTTCAACTTTAATTACTTGATAAATTGGTAACTTTTTTATAAAATCAATGTTTTCCGTTGTTAATTCTCGATATGTAAACTCTTTGCTCCGATACCGAGCCTTTTTGTCCCATTTAGCACCATCATAATTGGCTATATCAACTTCTCTATTCCCGGCAATAATATAATTTCCTCTTGCTTTTACCATTGCCAAAATTTCGTTAGCGAAAGGCCCGTCGGTAATATAGTCTCCTAAAAATATATATTCTGAAACATCTTTATCAATATCTTCTAAAACTAAATTAAACAAATATTGATGGCAATGAATATCACTAATAATAACAATCTTTTTCATCAACTCACCTTTTCATATTTTAAATTATATGATATCATTATATCATGAGAAAAAACAAAAACCCAATAAAAATTTTTATTGATTTTTGGCAAAAAAACTTTATAACAAAAAGAATCTTACTTTTTTTTGTCTTTTTATTTATGCTAATTTACTTTGAATTTCTTTATCAATATTTTATCTTTAATAATTTATTAACGATAAATTTATTAACCATAACTTATTTTTTAATCCCCCTCAGTTTGTTTCTTTATATCATTTCTTCTATTTTAAAAAGAAAAATAAATCGTTTCATCATAATTTTACTCGTTTTTATAATTTCCATTCTTTATTATAGTCAGTTTATTTTTTACAAAACCTATGATAGCATCTATTCATTTAGCGCCACACAACAAGTTCATGCTGTCGGTGAGTTTTTTAATTTTGTTCTGCAACAAATTAGCAATAATCTTTTTGCCAGCGCTTTATTTTTCCTGCCTTTAATTCTTTTTATTATTTTTTACAAAAAACTTCTTTTCTTAAAACCTTTAAATTTTAAATTTTTAGCTCCGCTCCTAATTTTAATTATTGTTATTCATTTAATAACAGTTAACAATTTAAATACCCAAGGAATATATTCCGATCACAATTTATATTACAAAACAAATGCCCCCTCCTTAACTGCGGAACAATTAGGCTTGTTAACAACGATGCGCCTTGATTTAACTCGTTCTATTATGGGTTTTGAAGAAAGTAGCGGTTTTCTCGATATCGAAAGGCCTTCTGAAGAAGAAGAAAAAGAGGTGGAGGAAATTGTTGAATACAATGAAATGATGATTGATTGGGAAGATTTAATTGCTAACGAAACTAATGAAACTATTAAAAAAATGCACAAATATTTTCAAAATCAAGCTCCTACGAATAAAAATGATTGGACGGGAAAATTTGAAGGGAAAAATTTAGTTTGGATTCTTGCCGAAAGTTTAGATCATATCGCCATTGACGAAGAATTAACCCCAACCTTATATCGTCTTACAAACGAAGGATTAAATTTTACCAACTTTTATACGCCTATTTTTTTAAGTACCATTGACGGTGAATATATGACCAAAACTGGCTTGCTTCCGAAAGCAGGTGTGTGGAGTTTGTATCGCTCTCATAATAATTATCATCCCTTTAGTATTCCTTATTTATTAAAAAATGAAGATTATTATACCCGTGCTTTTCATAATGGAGAATATAGTTATTATCGAAGACATCTTTCCCATCCTAATCTAGGTTATGAAGAATATATTGCCTGTGGTAATAAATTAGATATTAACTGTCGAATATGGCCTAGTAGTGATCAGGAAATGATTGATAGTACTATTGATTCTTTAATTGAGAATAAACCTTTTGTAAGTTATTATTTAACCATTAGTGGTCATCTAGAATATAATCGGTATAACCAAATGGCGGTTCGACATTGGGACCATGTCAAAGATTTGACCTACTCTACTCCTATAAAATGTTATCTCGCCCAGCATATTGAATTTGATAATGCGCTAGCAAGTTTAATTGAGCATCTAGAAGAATCAGAGTTAGCGGAAGATACCGTTATTGCCATTAGCTCCGACCACTGGCCTTATGGTTTGCGGGATGCAAATTATTTAAATGAACGTTCAGAAGATGTTGATCGAACAAAGTTTTTTGAAAGAGACCGTCTCCCGTTTATCATTTGGCATAAAGGAATTGAAGGAGCAGAAATTGATAAATTATCAAGCTCGATCGATATCCTTCCTACATTATTAAACTTATTTGGCTTAGAATATGATTCACGCTTAATGGTAGGCCAAGATATTTTTGCCGATACTGATCCCATTGTTATTTATTCTAATCGAAATTGGCTAACTGAAACAGGGCGTTACTATAATAACCAAAATGAATTTATCCCCCATAATGAAGACAAAGAAATACCACCTGATTATATAGCTACTATAAATAAGAAAATTTATAATCGTTTTCAAATTTCAAGACAAATACTTGATGAAAACTATTACCATCATCTTTTTAAATAAAAAAGAAAATATTTTCTTTTTTTTATGGTATATTATGGTATAATTAATTTAAATAGAAAAATAGGAGGAGAAAAATGTTTGCAAAAAAATTATTTATTATTAAAAAGAAAGGTTTTACTTTAATTGAATTGTTGGCGGTAATTGTAATATTAGCAATTATATTACTAATAATAATGCCAATTGTATTAAACATTATGAGTGACGCTAGAAAAGGTGCTTTTGAATCAAGTGCTAGAGGACTTGTTAAAACAGCCGAAAATCAATATATGAAAAGTTTCTTGGATGGTGTTAGTGGAGAAGAAACTTATGTATTTGATAATTGGGATCAAACAGAGGGTGATTTAGAATTTAGTGGTCGGGGACCGTTGGCAGGAACTATTATAGTTTATGCTA
>SL_3KL_010_SEDDRAFT_10006297_pt1 | contig 10623 bp, 12 predicted proteins | sample SodLakKL_010_SED_2_FD_10381 | JGI IMG/M metagenome (IMG submission 10381)
ATCACGCTCCTCGGCGCTGAACTGCTCCCACTGCTCGATTTCCCCCGCCGAGCGCCGGCAGCCACGGCAGAACCCGTTCGCGTCGAGACGGCAAACGGCGATGCAGGGGCTGTTGGTGATCAGGCTGGACATGGCCGGTTCCGGTGGGTGCAAACACTGCGATCGACGCATCCGCGCGGCGCTCGGTGCCGTCCGCGGCTCATCTCACGACTCCCGCACACGATACGCCGGATTGGGTAACTTGTCCGATCCACCTGAGCGACCCGGTCGTTGCCAAGGGCGACACCCACGGTCGGCCCGACCGGATTTCGCGGTCCGTTGCGGGCACGATCAGCACCGCTGCGTGTGCAGAAAACGGCGATCCAGTCTGTGCTTGAGGCGCAGCATGGCGCGTCCATGCCACCAAAGGCCACCGCGCAGCGCGAGCCCCGTGCCATCGCCGAGGTTGAGGATGGTGAGGTAGCGTCGCTGCGGGCGGAAGGGGGCCAGCGCTTGTCCGGCGATGGTGGCCACCAGGTTGCCGAGCAACACCGGGCCCTGACGCACGCCGAACACGCCGACCTTCGGCAGCGGTCGCGGCAGGAAGTGGGCACAGTCGCCGGCGGCGAACAGGTCCGGATGGTCGGGATGGTGCAGGTGCTCGGTGACCGGTATGCCGTCACTTTCGCCCTGCGCCAGGCTCTGCGCCAGCGGGGCGGCGCGCAGGCCGGTGGCGACGACGAGGAAATCTGCATCGATATCCTCATCATCGAACCGCGGCTCGCCGGCCGCGTGGAAGTGCAGGCGCCGGCCCGGCTCGAGGCGCACACCCGCAGCGCGCAGATGGCGCGCCATGTGCGCCCGCGCACCCGCAGGGGCCGCGGGCAGCAGTTCTGGCCCCGCGTGAGACAGCGCCAGCTCGGCCGCGATCGACTCGCGCCGGCACAGCCCGGCGAGGCTTGCCATGATCTCGCAGCCCGTCGGCCCGCCGCCGACCACCCGCACCCGCGCCGAGCCCCGGTGTGCGCGGAGGGCGGTGCGCAGGTCGGCGATATTGGCGATGGGCTTGACTGGCCACAGGCGTTCGTCCGCGGGGGCTGGCGTGCCCGGCAGGGCGACTTCGCTGCCGACGTTGAACGAGGCCGCGGTGTAGGCCAGCGTGCGGTCGTTGTCGAGTACCAGCTGGCGGCCCGCCGGGGCCATGCGTGCGACTTGGGCATCAATCCACTCGACGCCGTGGCGCCGGGCCACATCGGCGACGTCGATCTGATCGTCCTCCGGTTCACTCGTGCCCGCGAGAACGGCGGTTGCGAGGCCGGAGTACCAGAAGCGGCGGGGACACACCACCGACACGCGCGCGCCCTGTGCGTGCAGCGCGGCGGCACCGCGGATCACTTGCAGATGGGCGTGGCCGCCCCCGACGAGGACGACGTGCGGGGCGTCGCTCACCCGGCGTCCACCTTGCGCGGATGGAAGCGCAGTGGGGCGATGTCCGGTGGTGCCGTGGCCGCGGGCGGCTCCGTCGTGGCAGCGGCGGACGTGAACTGATCGAAGTCGAACAGATTGCGGTCGGCCAGCTGCGAGGGCGCGACATTCTGCAGGGCGGAGAACATCGTCTCGGTGCGGCCCGGGTGTTCGCGCTCCCACTCGGCCAGCATCGCCTTGATGTTCTGGCGCTGCAGGTTCTCCTGCGAGCCGCACAGGTTGCAGGGGATGATCGGGAACTCACGCAGGCGCGCGTACTTCGCGATATCCGCCTCGCTGCAGTAGGCCAGCGGGCGGATGAGAATGTTGCGACCATCGTCCGAACGCAGCTTCGGCGGCATTGCCTTGAGCTTGCCGCCGTGGAACAGGTTGAGGAAGAACGTCTCGACGATGTCGTCACGGTGATGGCCGAGCGCGATCTTCGTGATGCCGTTGTCCGCGGCCCAGGAATAGAGCGCGCCCCGGCGCAGGCGCGAGCACAACCCGCACATCGTCTTGCCCTCGGGCACGACCGACACGACGGTCGTGTAGGTGTCCTGCTCGATGATGTGCCAGTCCACGCCGCGCTCGCGGAAGTAGTCCGGCAGCACATGCTCGGGGAAGCCGGGCTGCTTCTGGTCCATGTTGACGGCGATGATCTCGAATCCGATCGGCGCGCGCTGCTGGAGTTCGAGCAGCAGATCCAGCATCACGTGCGAGTCCTTGCCCCCCGACATGCATACCATCACCCGGTCGCCGTCGGCGATCATCGAGAAGTCGGCAATGGCCTGCCCGGCCTGNCGCTTGAGGCGCTTGTGCAGCTTGCGGGCATTGACGGAGTCGGGGAGTGGGGCGAGGGGCATTGCGGATACCGGCAGTGTAGAGCGAAAGCGGGAATTGTAGCGCAGGGCGGATCAAGCGTCGCCACGGACTGCGGGGGGATTACTCCGGCGGAACGCAACCGCGAAGTTCTGCTGCCAGGGTCTGTTGCGCATCGCTCAGGGGGACTTGGGCGGCGCGCAGGACGTAGTGGATGTCCGGGGGCGGGTCGATCGCGTCCGCGCCCGGCCATGTGCGCTGGTCCTCGCTCATGAAGCCGTGGTTCATCAGGGCAACGCCGAAGCCGGCGCTGACGGCGGCGCGCACACCGGCAATGCTCGCGCTCTGCAGGACCTCGGTGTAGGCGATGCCCGCTGACTCGAGCAGTGCCTTGGCGACGCGTCCGTAAAAGCATTGCTCGCCGAAGGTGACCAGCGGCAGCGGTTGATGCGCGGGGAACTCGCCGTCCCGGGCCTGCACGAATTGCAGGCTGTCGGTCCAGAGCTTGTAGTCACTGGCGCGCGCTTCATGAGACTCGATGGGCAGTACCGCGAGATCCACCTCGCCGGTTTCGACCGACTCGGCCAGTTTGAGGGACGACTCGATCCGGACCTGCAGGTGGATGCCCGGATGTGCCCAGCGCAAGCGGCCGGCGATTCCGGCGACATGGCTGACGGCGACATCGTCCGTGGTCCCCAGGCGGATGGAGCCGCTGAGTGCCGAGCCCCGGAACCGCTGCACCGCCGCGTCGTGCGCGGACAGGATGCGGTTGGCAAACTCGATCAGCTCGCGCCCGTGGCGGGTCGGCCGCAGCGTGCGGCCTTCACGGCGCAGCAGGGTGTGGCCGACACGCTCCTCCAGGCGGCGCAATTTCCAGCTCACCGCCGACTGGGTCAGCGACAGGCGCTCGGCCGCCTCGGTCACCGCGCCGACCTCGGCCACCAGCTTGAGCGCACGCAACGATTCGGTATCCAGTCTCATCGCTCAATAATGACAAAATTCTCTAAACAGGAGAATATTTGTCATTCGTGTCATGGTATGGCGACCGCTACCATGCGCGTTCGGAAAAACCGGCGTTCAACCAGCGATTTACGGAGCACTCATGGCAGACACGACCCCCAACGTCCAGTTCGTGGTCAAACCGGTCCCGACGACCGGCGGCGCGAGCGAGTTTCGCCAGAGCATGGCGCCGCATCCGCTGGTCTACCAGGAACTGCCCCACGATCCGGCTTTCGGTATCTACAACCGGCGTCTGCGCTCGCTCTACTACGGCAAGTCCGAGATGGAGGAGCTGTACTGGCGCCTGCGCCGGCAGGTCATCGTCGCGCACACCGGCGAGCTGCCCCTCGAGATCCGCGGGCATGGTGCCGAAGCCCTGCTCGACCGCGTATTCACGCGCCGCATACCGCGTGTCCGCGTCGGGCGTTGCAGCTACCAGATCGCGTGCTACCCGGACGGTGGCACGATCATGGATGGCGTGCTGGTTCGGCTCGGACCGGATCGCTTCTGGTACGCGCAGGGCGACGGTGACTTCCATGGCTGGCTGCGTGCGCAGGCTGAGGGATTCGATGTCGAGGTCTTCGACCCGGGTGTGTGGGTCAGCCAGGTGCAGGGCCCGCGTTCCATGGACGTGCTCGAGAAGGTCGCCGACGACGGCCTGCCGGAGCCCTTCCGCTATTTCGACATGGCCGAGATCCGCATCGCCGGGCAGCCCGTCATCATCACGCGTACTGGCTTCACCAACGAGCTCGGTTGGGAGTTCTACCTCGAGCCCGGCGTGGATGCCCGCGCCATCGGCGATCGCATCATGGAAGCCGGTGCCCCCACGGCATCCACACCCTGCCGGCCGAGGTGACGAATGCCCGCCGCATCGAAGGCGGTCTGCTGTTCTCCGGCACGGACTTCGACGCCAGCGTGACGCCCTTCGAAGCCGGCTTTGGCGCGCTGGTCGATCTCGACAAGAGTGACTTCATCGGGCGCCAGGCCCTGGATGCCTCCGACCGTCGCAACCGCACCTGGGGCCTGCAGTGTTCCGGCGGCACTGCCCGCCACGGCGACACGCTGCGACTCGACGGTGAGAGCGCGGGCCGCGTCACCAGCAGCGCCTGGTCGCCCTACCTGGAGTGCGGGGTCGCCTTTGTGCGTCTGCACGACCCGGATATGGGGCCCGGCACCACCCTCGAGGTCGAGTGCACCGACGGCCAGATGCACACGGCCGAGGTCTGCGAGTTGCCGTTCTACGATCGGGCCGGCGACATCCCGCGGGGCCGCGCGTCGGAGCAGGTCTGGCTCCCGGATGATCCGTCCTGAGGCTGATGCCTTCGCGCCCCCGCCGTTCCAACCGTGGCAGGGGCGCCGTCCGTGACCCGTCGGCAGGGCAGGGCGGTGCACGACCACACGCCGGGCGGGTGGTTCACCGGCGATCGATATCGCATCATGCTCTCGCGGCCTCGTGCCGTTCGTTACGCTTCCCTGCATCCCTGATGGCAGCGCAACCGGGACATGAATCGAGAACCCCCGCCCCGCATCATTCGTATCGCCTTCACGTTCTGGTTCGTGACGTGGGTGCCGATCATTGTCTGGGCCTACGGCTTCCAGAACTTCTTCTGGTTGTGCAATGTGGCGCAGTTCATCGTGCTCTACGCGATCTGGCGGCCGAATGCGCTGCTGGTGTCGAGCCAGACGGGCACCGTGGTCCTCGTGGGGATTGTCTGGGCGCTTGACCTGACCGTGGGGGTGATCGCCGGCGACAGCGTGACCGGGCTGACGGGCTACATGTTCGACCCGGAGATTCCGCTGCTCGCGCGCCTGACCTCGCTCTACCACATCTGGCTGCCGTTTCTGATGCTGTGGATCTGCTGGTACAACGGCTACGACAATCGCGGCGTGTGGTTGCAGTGCGTGATCGGCACCCTGTCGATCTTCGGGGCGTGGCTGTGGAGCGAGGAAGAGCGCAACATCAACTTTGCCTTCGCACCGTTTCATATCGAGCAGACGTGGATGCCGCACGGGATCTACCTTGTGCTGCTGTCCGTGGGCACGGCGCTGGTGATCTACTTCCCCGGGCACTACCTTGTGCGCTTCATTCTGCGCCGCCTGCCGCGGCGCTGGGGACGACGTGCCGTTGACGCAGTGAACTGACAAGACNGGCACAAGTCGTACGGTAGGGATCCGTCGGCAACGGGAGGAAGCGCATGAATGTGACCGTGGAACTCTGCCTGGTCCCCCTGGGCGTTGGCGTATCCGTATCGCGCTACGTGGCCGCCTGTCAGGAGGTCCTCACCGAAGCCGGGTTCGCGCCCGACATGCACGCCTACGGCACCAATTTCGAGGGCGACTGGGATGCCGCAATGGCGGCGGTGAAGCGCTGTCACGAGGTGGTGCACGAGATGGGTGCGCCCCGTATCTTCACCACGATGAAGCTCGGTTCGCGCACCGATCGGGAACAGACCCTCGCCGAGAAAGTGGCGAGCGCCCGCGAACTGGGTGTGTAACGGTAACCGCCCCGGGGCGATCCCGGGGCAATCCCGGGGCAATCCCGGGGCAATCCCGGGGCAATCCCGGGGCAATCCCGGGGCGGTCGGCATTCTCCTCAGGACGCTTCCTTCCAGGCCAGCGGTTCCAGCTCCTGATTGAGCGGTGTGGCCGTGATGTGATTGGTGTAGTTCGACAGTGTCTTGATGGTGACGCCGAGGATGACTTCCAGCGCCTGCTGCTGGCTGAAGCCGGCGTCAAGGAACTGCTGCACCGCGGCATCGTCGACCCAGCCGCGCTCGTGCACGACGGCGCGAGTGAACTCGGCCAGAGCGTTCAGGCGCGCGTTCGGCAGCTTGCCGCCGGCGCGCAGTGCTTCGAGATCGCCTTCGTCCATGCCGGCCTGCTTCGCGCGCCCGCTGTGCGCCGCGACGCAGAAAGCGCAGCGGTTGTAGACGCTGGTGGCGATCAGCACCGTCTCGACCTCGGTGGCGGAGAGCGTCGTCTGCGCCAGCAGCTGGTCTAGCTGCATGTAGGCATCGATCGTGGTGGGTGCTTCGGCCATCTTGGCGAAGATGTTGGGGATGAAACCCATCTTCTTCTGCGCGGCCGCAAGCTTGTCGCGGGCTTCGGCGGGCGCGCTGTCGAGGTTGTGCAAGGGAAATTCGGCCATGGTGGCTCCCGTGTTGGTTGTGAAATGACGCGTTCAGGCTAGTCGCACCGGCCGCCGGCCGATATGGTCGTTCGGCCACCATTTCTGTCAGTGCGTCCGGAATTGCCGCATGGATACGATCAGCACCATCCTCGACAGCTTTCATCTGGAGGCCAGCGTCTTCGAACGCGCGCGCTTCTGTGGCAACTGGGCCATGACGCACGCGGGCGGCGGGCATGCCTGCTTCCATTTGGTGGCCAGTGGGCAGTGCTGGCTGGATCGTCTCGATGGTCGCGAGCCTATGGCGCTGGCGGGTGGTGATCTGCTGGTGATGCCGCGCGATGCGCCCCATCGGCTTGGGCCCGCGCCGCACATCGGCGCCGACCGGGAGCCCGAACGCTGCGCACTGACGGACGAGGACGCGGCGGGGCCGGGCCTGGTCTGCGGCTATTTCGGATTTGCCGAGGGCACGATGAATCCGATCCTCGATGCGCTGCCCGACTATCTGCTCATTCGCGGCCCCGAGGTGGTGGCGAGTGAGTCGCTGCACGGCGTCGTCGACCTGCTGGTGCGCGAGGCGGGCCGGGACGCCGTGGGTGCGGCGGCGATGATCAACCACCTCTCGGATGCGCTGTTCATCGAGGTGCTGCGCCATTATCTGCGCACGACCGAGCAGCCCGTGGGTCTGCTCGCCGCCCTCGGGGACCCTGTGGTGCAGCGGGCGCTGCAGCTGATTCACGGCCAGCCCGCCCGGGCCTGGAATCTCTCGGCCCTGGCGCGCGAGGTGGCGGCGTCGCGCTCGGTATTGGCGGAGCGTTTCGCCCATTACCTCGGTGTGGGGCCGATGACCTATCTGTTCCGCTGGCGCATGCAGCTCGCCCGCCGCTGGCTGCGGGGTGGCGAGTCCGTCAGTCGCGTGGCCGGGGCGTGTGGGTACGCCAGTGAGTCGGGTTTCAGCAAGGCCTTTGCGCGCTACTACGGCCATGGGCCCGGGGCGGTCCGGCGCGGGGCGGTGGACAATGCCGCGGCGAGTACGGAGCCGCCCGCACCCGCGTGACTGTTCCGCCAACCGCCGGCAGCCGTCGGACAAGGGGATCGCGATGTGTTCGAGGAATTCGGTCGCGGTAACGGGCGCATCGAACATGGCGCGCATGACAGGGCATCTTGCCGGCGTGCGCGCGCAACAGATCGTGCTAATGTCGCCGGTTGACTTGAGCTGCCTGCAAGGCGGTCATGGCGTACGCACCCGGTAAAGGAACCACGCATGGAGAATCTGCGCGGCAGTCTGCTCATGGTGGCCGCAATGGCGGCCTTTGCGCTCGAGGACACGCTGATCAAGCTGATGTCCGACGGCCTGCCGATGGGGCAGGTGGTGGCCATGCTGGGCCTGGGCGGCATGATCGTGTTCGGTCTGTGGACGCGTGCGCAGGGGCAGGCCATCCTGGCGCCGGCGGTCGTCTCACGCCCGGTACTGATGCGCAATCTCGGTGAGATGATCGCGACCTCGGGTTTCGTGTCGGCCATCGTGCTGACCACATTGTCGAGCGCCTCGGCCATCCTGCAGGCAACCCCGCTGGCGGTAACACTGGGCGCCGCACTGTTTCTCGGCGAGCAGGTGGGCTGGCGCCGCTGGACGGCGATCGTCGTCGGTTTCGCCGGCGTGCTGCTGATCATCCGCCCGGGTCTGGAAGGCTTTACCCCTGCTTCGCTGTTTGCGGTGATGGGCGTGGCGGGGCTGGCGATCCGCGATCTGTCCGTGCGCAAGGTGCCGGCCTCGGTGACCAGCTCGCAGCTCTCGGTCTGGGGCTTCGCCACGGTGTTGCCCACCGGCCTGCTGATGATGGCGGTCATGGGCACGCCACCCGAGATCCCTGCGCTCCCGGACATGGTGCGTCTCGCCGCGGCGATCTTCATCGGCGTCTTCGGCTATTACGCCATCGTGGCCGCCACGCGCACGGGCGATGTCGCGGTCGTGGTCCCGTTCCGCTACTCGCGCTTGCTGTTTGCGCTGCTCCTCGGCGGGTTGGTTTTCGGCGAACGCCCGGATGCCCTCATGCTGATCGGCGCTGGGCTGATTGTCGGCGCCGGGCTCTACACCATCTGGCGCGAGGCCCGGCGCTCGCCCAAGCCGGTGTCGAGCAAGGTCGCGGAGAAGGAGTCGGCCTGGCCGTGAGGCGCATGCCCTTCGGATGTGTACGTCTTGCGTTATTAACGCGTGACGTTAATAACGAAACGCGTTAATATTCATCTCATGGTCGTCTCATTTCGGTGCAGGGATACCGAGAAGCTGGCCAGCGGGCGCAGGGTCAGACGCTTTGTGAATCTGGAACGGGCGGCACTGAGGAAGCTTCGCCAGCTTCAATCGGCGAACCAGCTGGAGGATCTGAAAGTTCCGCCCGGCAACAGGTTGGAAGCATTGGTTGGTGATCGTCGAGGCCAGTACAGCATCCGGATCAACCAGCAGTTCCGGTTGTGTTTCCGTTGGACGAAAGCTGGCGCAGAAGATGTTGAAATCGTTGATTACCACCAGGGGTGAGTTATGCGCACTATTGATCCTGTAACACCTGGCGAGCTGCTGAAGGAGGAGTTCCTTGAGCCCATGGGGATCTCTCAGTATCGCCTCGCCAAGGAAATTGGCGTCCCTGCTCAGCGTATCGGCCAGATCATTGCCGGAAAGCGCTCTATAACCGCCGATACCGATCTGCGCCTCTGTCGCTTCTTCGGACTCTCCAAGGGTTACTGGTTGCGGGCGCAAGCAGCCCATGACACCGAGGTGGCCGAAGACGCTCTGACCGATCAGCTGAACAATATTCGACCCTGGAATTCGGGTTCATCCGTGAACCAGAGGACATGACCCGTCGCGCTACGCGGACGCACTCCAGTGTGCCGGTGCGATGTGGCGTTCGGCCGGTACATCGTCCCAATTCGGCGCCTGCAGGGTGGCGCGCGCGGCCCAACCCTGACATGGTGGAAGGGATGGCCGGTGCGCTGTACGATGAAAGACTCTGGCCCATGGATCCGACGGGCCTTGCGAGCCGCGAGTGCAGTGGAGCGAACGGTGCCCAGGCATTCCTCAGGATGGTCAGTGGCAGGCGACAGGCCCGGCGTGCGCGGCTGTCTCGCCGCTATGATCCTCGTCCTGCTCGTGTTCTCCGGCCTTGCCCACGCCTTTGGCGCCGGTCAGCACGCCGGACCGCCCGCGGAAGATCACCCCGCTGGACTGCATGCAGCGGAACCAGAATCGGCGATGACCGCTGACGCGTACGTCTGTTGTGCGGAAAGTGGTGACTCGCACGAATCGACGACCGGCCATGCCGAGTGCGGCAGCGGTGACGGTTGTCCGCTGTGCGTGCCGGCCGGGCTGGTGACGACAACACTCCAGGGCGATTCCGGGACGCCCGAACCAGCCGCTCCGGTGGTCCAGGTTGTCTCGCCGGTCGACACGCTCTACCGCCCGCCGATTGCTCCTGTACCCAGCTGACGCTCGCGGCACGCCGGCCTGTGCCCGTGTGCCGAGCCGTTGTCCCTGTACAGGAGAATCGATTCATGACACGCAAGATGACGCGACGCCAGTTTCTGGTGGGCACGTCGGCGGCCGGCGCGCTGCTGTCGATGCCCTCATTCATGCTCCATTCGGCAAGTGCACGCGCCGAACCCGACTCGCTGACGACCCTCCGGGTCGGCACCCGCGAAATCGAAGTGAACGGCCGTACCGCGAAGGTCTTCGGCCTGCGGCAACCCGATGGCACGCACGGGTTGGTGACCGAGGCCGGTAAACGGTTCCGTGTCCGCCTGGAGAACCACATCGACGAGCCCACGCTCGTGCACTGGCACGGGCTGACCCCGCCACCCGAGCAGGACGGCGTGCCCGATCTGTCCGAGCCGCCCGTGGCCCCCGGTGACTACTCGGAGTACGACTTCCTGCTGGAACGTCCGGGCACCAACTGGATGCACTCGCATCTCGGGCTGCAGGAGCAGCGACTGATGGCGGCACCATTGATCGTCCGCGATCCCGACGAGGCGGATGATGACGTCCAGGAGGTGGTCGTCATGCTGCACGACTTCACGTTCCGTGACCCCAATGAGATCCTGGCGGATCTTCAGGAACACGGTCATGGTGACCACAATGGTCACGACAACGGCCACGGCGACCACGGCGACCACGGCGACCACGGCGACCACGGCGACCACGGCGACCACGGCGACCACGGCGACCACGGCGACCACGGCGACCA
>SL_3KL_010_SEDDRAFT_10006298_pt1 | contig 10620 bp, 12 predicted proteins | sample SodLakKL_010_SED_2_FD_10381 | JGI IMG/M metagenome (IMG submission 10381)
CCGCGGGTATTATTACGGGCGTTTTCGCGACCAGAACAGTGCCCAGGTCCAGGCTGAACTGCGTCAGCACCTGAAAGGCCGTTTCGGGTTCACGCTGTTTGCTGCAACCGGCGAGGTCTGGAACCGGTTTGAGGATTTCAGCATGACCAACTACAAATGGTCGGCCGGAGCGGGACTCCGGTTCAACCTGAACCCGGATGATACAACCAATATCCGGATTGACTTTGGCATCGGCAAAGATACGGCCGGTTTCTACCTGCAGTTTGGAGAGGCTTTCTAACCCAAAAAATCGTCAGACTTTTTTATCACAACGAGCTGATTACTCCCAATAATGTTGCCCGTAAAATGGACCGGATCCCCTCACTTTAGTATGGCTCCCTTCGGAGGAAACCTTTACAGCCGTATAAAAATTTTTATCTGATACTTTTATCTGCCCCTTTTATACGGATCAGCTGAATTTTATCTAACCAAAATCACCCTCTATTTGTATTAGATTCAACTTTGGATTTTTATTTAACCGGATTATTCTTTTGATTAATTACGTATAAATACATGTTAACCAACCTACCTCTTTCGTTGTAAGTCGAGATCTGAATCAGTATCTTATCGGTACATAGGAAATCTTTTAAAGTACTGATATGGATATTTCAATATCAAAAGACATTGAACCTCTTTCTGAGTTTCGAAAAAAATCGGCGGATTTTGTAAAGCGTCTCAAAAAAGATAAACAACCGATCATACTTACCCAGCATGGGAAAAGTGCAGCTGTATTGATGGATGTTTCAGAGTATGAGCGTTTTACCAAGAAAATGGAGATGCTTGAAGACTTGCTTGAAGCCAAACAGCAAGTTGAACAGGGTAAAACCCACTCGATGGCAGAGGCTAAAGAAAGAATCGAAAAGCATCTCTCTAAATGGAAATAATTTTTACGGATCGGTTTCTTGATCGCGTTGAAGAGTGCACAGATTACATTGCCCTTGATCATGTTCCGACTGCTGTAAAATGGGCCCGTGGAGTTTTTGAACAGTGCCAAAAATTAAGTAATCAACCAGAACGTGGCAGAATCATCCCGGAATTCAGACGTCCTGAAATCAGAGAGGTTATCCATGGAAATTATCGATTGGTTTATGAATTGAAAACCAATCAAATTGATATGTTGACCATCTGGCATACGAGGCAGATGTTACCGGACGATCCACACAAGGTTGGTTAACGAACCGTTAACCACCTGAAGTATGGTTCATCAATACTTCTGAATTTTCCACTTCCTTAAGTAAATTAATGGTGATATTTAATTCATGGTCCTATGATTACCAAAGAAAAGGTTAAAAAAGAAATTGACAAGCTGTCCGATACCGAGGTGGAAAAAGTGTATCTATACCTCTTTTCTTTGAGAAAAACGAAGATATCCCCACCAAATATTCGTTCTTTAAAATTAAAAAGGAAACTGGACGGAGAGAATCTGCGATCTTTAGCCTATGAGTAAGGTTCTTGTTGATACGAATACCTTGTATATGGAATCGATGAGGATTCGGCATTTTTCAAGAGAGCCCGAAAGATATTGGAGCAAGAAAATTATCAACTCGTCACCACTCCTAAAAATCTGATTGAATTCCTTGCTGTCACAACCAAGTCTTCAGGATATAATTTGAACAATAAGACGGCTTTGGAAATTGTCGAAGAAATCATACAGGGTATCGATATTGTGTTTCCAACACAGGAGTAAATGGCCATATTTCTCGATCTGATGAACCGGTATCAGCCAAAAGGATTGAAAGTTCACGATGTTGAAATCATCAGTATCGGCCTGGCACATGGAGTACACGAAGTAGCTACGTTTAATACCAAAGATTTTAAATCTGTTAAAGAGATATCAATCACAGAAATATAGACAAAGCCTATCTTTATTCTCGTCTCGTTGCTCTGCTCCGAGATGGCTGGCAGGGCTGCTCTGCTGCCCATTTTACCCCTATCTGGCGGAGCCCCGACATGTTTGTACGGGACAGGCCCGGGTAAGAGTGCCTTCTTTCCTCCAATGCCTGCCGTATCTACTTCATGAACACTCATCATACGGTGTTTCGGACGTCGCAATGAGGTGCTTACTCATCCAGTTCATTAAGCCTCGTATACGGTTCTCCCGAGTGGTCGGGATACCGGAGTTTGCAGTCTCGTTTCCTTCAGACTTTCGGTTACCCGCAATGCCCTTGTCCCGCCTGGCGGGACTAATAGTTTACCGCTCTCCAGCGGGGCCTGTAAGGGACTTTCACCCTCAAGATTATTGGCTTACATTCCTGTAAGCCAAGGCACCCATGCCGGGCACACACCAGCATTTCAAGCGGATTTTGCCACTATTGGTCTGAATTAAAGCCATTGCCGTTGTAGAAATTCCGAGTTTTTACCACTTTATAGACTTCAAATGGCAAAACCGCTTATATGCTGAGCCGTTATGCCCACACAAAACAATTTCATTGCATGGATGCCGTTAATCCATTAAGTTGGAAAATGATCAAATCATTTGGAGATAAAGCAACGTCAGACTTGTTTCATGGCATTTCAAGCAGCAAGGTCAGGAAACTCCCGACCCAAATTCTTGAATCCGCCACCTATAAACTGGATATACTGAATGCTGCCACTTCGCTTAATGATTTGAGATCACCGCCCGGCAATAGGTTGGAAGCATTGCGGGGTGATTACAAAGATTTTCATAGCATCCGAATCAACGCCCAATGGAGAATCGTATTCCGCTGGCAGGATTCCAGTGCCAATGATGTAAAGATTGTTGATTATCATTTATAAACAGAACAGGTGAATCATCATGATTCCAGAAAACAGAGTAACCACACATCCCGGCACAATATTGCTGAAAGAATTTCTTGAGCCGATGGGGCTAACCCAAAAAGAGTTGGCGGATCATTTGGATATACCCATTCAACGGGTTAACGAAATTGTAAGGGGCAAAAGAGGAATTTCTCCGGATACGGCATGGCTGCTATCTGACGCTTTCGATACTTCTCCTGAATTTTGGCTGAATTTGCAGTCTATGCATGATTTATCATCAAATCGTCCAAGCAGACATGTCAAACCTCTTAAGACTATTCAGGCATAACCGATATTTTGACCGGATTGTGTGAGCATCGAACCCATCCGATCCACCGGGCAGATCGTCCGTGCCATACGGCACTTGTCGAAACATCGCCAATCTTGACCCCGGATTGAAATTCGGGGCTACAATATCGGCCATCCGCAAGCGGATTTTTCATCAATCAGTTGTATCGTTCGCTCACATTAAATCTGGCAGTTTTCTGTAAAGAAATTTCTGCTATTCCATGATAAAAGTATTAGGTACGAACAAACTAAAAAATCGCGCCAACGAAAGACTGCCAAATTTTATTTAAACCCAAAAAAGCCGATAGACCTTTTTTGCCCTTCGGGCAAAATTGTACGGATATCACCACAATCGATGAGGTTAATTTCATCAAACAAAGTAACTATAAATGAAAAATGTGAGTACTGTGTTCGTAGCATTAGCAGCGCTATGCTGGGGACTATCGGGCGGGATCGGCGGCATTCTCACAGCCCGGGGCTGGGATCCTGTTGTGGTATCGTTCTATCGGGGCGCGATCGGGTTTTTGTTCGTTCTCGTCTGGCTGGTGTTGCGTCCGCGTGGCAGCGGTTTGGCAAGTAGCCGATTATGGTTCTGGTCGGTGATCGCAGGTGTGGGTGTAGCTGGCAACTTCGCATTTTATTTCATAAGCATTGCAGAGGGCAGTGTCGCAGTTGCTGCGACTCTGATGTACTGCGCACCGGTGTTCGTCTATCTCGTGTCCTTCACACTCAAGCTCGAACAACCCACTCTGTTCAAGTGGGCCGCGATTGCGATGGTAATGCTTGGCGTAGTGCTGCTTACAGGCATTTACGAGATTGGATCGGGTGATGTCACGCCGATCGCCGCCGGTGCCGGGCTGCTTTCCGGCCTGTCCTATGCGGTATTCATTTTTGGCTTCAAGTATGCGGCACCACACGGCAGTCCACAGGCAATTTTAGTGATAGCATTTGCGGTACTCGCCTCCATACTCATCTTCCTGGGCGATGCCGATCAGACTGCGGCGGTGCTAACAACACCGAGTTGGCCACTGTTCGTGGTGTTAGGCGTTCTTGGCGCCGGATTGTCGTTCATTTTTTATATCGTCGGGCTGAAGCATACAGCACCGGCAGTAGCATCTATTGTAGCAATGATAGAGCCGGTAACCGCAGTGCTATTTGGCGTTATGGTTTTAGATGAAAGCCTGGTTGCCCTACAAATCTTCGGTATGGGACTAATAATAGTAACAGTGACTGCACTTAGCGTAAATTCGATCAATCACAATTCACGCCATTAAATGATGAACGTTTTGAGGGATCTTATACTTGAAATTCTCCAATTTGTTTGATGAGTTATTTTTTTGAATTACTTCTATTACGGCAAGGAATGCCTCTTCCGGTTCAATGTTTTCATCAAGTTCAATTTTTCCATTGATCCGGCTTAAAAATTCTTCATTATTAATAAGTTCCTCTTCATTCCTCCTCAGGTAATCCTCAAAATAATCCCCATTCCTTGGGCCCATACGTTTTCTGAAACGGTTCAGAAATTCCCGGTTATACATCATAACCGATCCTTCGTACGGGTTATACCCTTCAAAATAGATCCCCCTGATCATCACTGGAAGATGCCTGGATAAAGTAAAAACTTCTTCCATATTCAGCATATCCCGGATCACATGAAGGACTCCTTTCAGGACCTTGATCCCAACTTCCGGATTACCCGGAGCACCCACTTTTTCAGCTACATCGGTTATCCAGGTATAATCTTCTCTCACCTGTTTTCTAATATCAATCGCTTTATTCATGACGGTATTCGTATTCCTGATCGCTCTTTGTAATTTTTATTTTAATCAAAATTTATACACTTATTGTAGTGTCAAATTTTTGAACTCTGTAAGTAAAATCCCTACAGTACGGCAACGGGTTCTGCATATAAGATCAGCACTAAAAATGTCTTGGTGGCACGATCTGATCAAAAATTGTAATCGGATCATTTCTGAATGAGTAAAAAAAGAAAAGCCTGAAACTCTCCAGCTGTTTCAGGCTTAACTCTCTCTCTCTTAATAAGTATGGTCGAAGCCAATGGTTCCTTACGTCCGCATAAACGGAATCAAGTTCAAAGGGTATCTTCTCAGTTCCGAATGAATCGAAACACTCCTACCAATTGGCTTCTAATTCTTACAATGACGGTATTATTTTCTGACTGATTCATGCCTGTATAATAATACAAACAAAAACTGTGCTCTCATTAAATCATTGATTCAAACTTTCTACTCTAATGTATATTTCGAGCCTCTCAATCTTTGTAAAGGAAGTATACCCGGTCTGTAATATTTTCTCGATCAGTATTTGCAGTAACCCGGGAATCAAAGAAAACCGACGAACAGATGAACAGACGAATGTCCAACCGAATAAGTACTTTATAAACTGTATTTACTCCGCAACAACGCTCTTTTCACCCACTTACTCGGTTAATCGGTTAATCGTCTGTTCGTCGGTTCATCTGTTCGTCCACTCTTCCACTTATTTCAGCTTTTTCACGATCTCCCTCACCTGGTCCCAGTCGGTATATTCATAATCACGCGACGTATCCGCATCTCCTCCGGATCTTTTACTGATCAACCTCATGATAAACCGCTTAAAGAAATCATATTTGGTATATAACAGAGCTCCTGCAACCTGCTCGACATGATCCGGGTGCCAGCCGGTAAGGAAAAGAAATTTTTCTGTGTGTTCTTCCAGTTCTCCCCACGACTCCTGGTCTTTCGTTGCGGCCGTCAGGCTTACCGAGACAAAAATACTCTGAATTTCGTTGATTTTCTCATGATGCTCTTTCACATAATGTTGAATCGATGCCTGGTAATTGCCCGCATGCAGAGAACCGGCCACTATAACAGCATTAAATTCATCAGGTGACGGAGGATTCAACGTTGCATCAGCCAATTCCGCATCATGACCCGCTTTTTGAACTTCATCCTTCAGAAACTCACATATCTTCCGTGTATGTCCTTCTGTAGTGCCATAAACAATTAATACTTTCATTCTAACTCCCCTATTATGTTTTTATCAGATTTCAGATTTCTATTCAGGCCCAGATTCCATAACAGCCTGCTTTTCTTTGTATCTCTCATATCCATATCTGCCCATACTGCCAATACCAAAAAAGAGGAGAAGAATAGAAAACAGGCCTCCGATAAAAGGCACATTATTCAAGACCGCTATCAGAATCAACCCGAGAACCAACGACCAGTAATAGGTTGATTTTTTTGGATCGGCTACAAACCATGTAACGAACTGAAAACCAAGGATCATTGCAACCATGAGGTAACTGATGAAGAGTGTCAGTCCATAAAGAACAGATAATATGACGGCCAGCGGAATCGTTAGAACCAGAATGATCAGCAAAATAATTGCCAGTGGTATCAGAATGAACATTCCAAAACCGGTCAATATATTCATCCAGAACCTCTCAGTTGAAAATCGTTGCAGGTCGGAAGCTGTTGGAAAAAACAAGGTTAGCAAAACGATACCGGTAACCAATAAAGATAGGTAAAACCAAATCTGAAACATCAGTACAGGGAATATACCCGGTTGGCGTACTTCCAGTTCAAGGTTTGGCGGTATATTTCCGAGGTTATCACGATAGAGAGGTTCGGTACTAACAATCCTTGTTCTTCCGCCGTCGCGATACGCATTTCCAAAGACGACATCATTGCTGTATATGAGTACGTGTCCACCGGCTTCTCCATCTAAATTCGCACGTTTTGCAGCCAGCCTGACAGCTCCGTCGATTCTGTTTCCGTTAAAATAAATAGTCTCAGCACCTGCAGATACATTGCCTCTCACATGTGCGTTTTCTGTAAACCGGATTTCTTTTGCAGCCATAATCAGGTCTCCGCCGATTTCTCCGTCGATCACGATCGTCCGACCTGCTCCGGCTACCATATCTCCAACAGATCCCCTTATCGTGATTACTTCTCCAAATAATACTGCATCATCACCAACGGAGCCATCGATTGTAATTTGTTTACCAAATGCATACAAATCATTCACAATATGGCCCTCAACTTCGATCCATTCGGCTCCGGTAATCACCTGAACGGATATAGTATCACCGATTTGAATCCGTACATAATCAGCAAATCTGTAATCACTCCCCTGGGCAAACAATGCAGATGAAACTGTCAGTACAATTATTAAGGAGATGATGAATCTCATATATCCTCTCTGAACTGTTTTGATTAGATGTTCACCGATGATGATATCATAAAACAAGGTGACAACTTGTACAGGTAACCTTTGAGTTTATGTAATAGAAAACACTACATACAGAATTCTCCCTACAACATTGTAGTGGATTTACTTACCTGAATTTCATTAATCAACTCACAATTTGGCATAGTTAAATACTACATCTTTTAGGTCAATTCAGAGTGTAGCATCCTTGTCTTGATGGCAGGGTATTTATTTTATAAAACCTGAAATTTTAACCCTAAAGAATCAGAATCATGATTAAAAGAATATTGGTAGCACTAGATCCCGACCCCGATACACCGGTTGCTACAAGATTTGCTTTACGACTGGCCAAACGCTTTGATGCAGGAATTACAGGTATGGCCGTTGTGGATACAACTAACTTTCATATCGAAGCCGGCGGCGGCGGACTCGGAGGCGGTTTCTATGGACATGAAATATGGACTGAACTGACCGAAGATACCCGAAAAGAGGCTTTGCGGCTTCTTGAAAATTTCAAATCTATGGTAGAAAAAGAGAATGTAAACCATACAGCAATAAAAAAAGAAGGAGTATCATATCTGCGAATTATTGAAGAGATGAAGTATCACGACCTTTTAATCGTTGGCCGTGATCCTCATTTTTATTATGGTGACCCTGAAGTAGAGACTGATACTCTTGCCCAGGTTGTAAAAGGTGGTGTTGCTCCCACGCTTATTGTAACTGAAGAATACAATGAAGTAGAAAAAGTGCTTATTGCCTTTGATGGAAGTGCACCGGCTGCCCGCAGCCTCCAGGGTTTTGTACAGCTGTTGCCATACGGGAAAGATATTGATATTGAACTTCTCAACATCAGTAAGGGTGATTCAACCGATGATATAGACCAATCGGCAGCCGTTCTGAACCAGGCTGAAACATATCTGAAATCTCATAACTTCAATTATGTCTCCAAAAAAGTAATGGGTAAAGGGAAACCGTCTGATCAGATTTTGGAAAGAGGACGTGAATTCGAACCGAACCTGATTGTACTTGGAGCCCATTCTGTATCTGCTGTCAGAAGGGCAACATTCGGTTCAACGACTCACGATTTGATTAAAAAAACCGAAATCCCATTATTCTTAAGTCCCTGATAAAAACCATTTTAGTGACAATTCCGGGAAGTGATTCCAGGATTTTGGAGTGCGTGATCTATATATTGCCGTTTGTATCTATTAACAAACCTGGTGCAAATGAACCGGAATCCTGGTAAATCAAATATTTCAGAGAAATCCTTAACACGCAAAACATTTCTCACAGGAACAGCGGCCCTGGCAGCGGGATGGATGGCTTTCGGCACCTCCCGTTCAATGGGTGCAGATCATCCCGGCACAAACCCTGAATCTGACAGGATATTGATCAAAAGCGGCTGTGTTTTAACCATGGATCCGGGGATCGGAGATTTTGAAAATGCCGATATTCTCATCAGCGGTTCTGAAATATCTGCTATTCTACAGGAAATTACTCCTGAAGATGACATGTATATTATCGATGCATCAGATAAAATTATCATGCCAGGCTTTGTTGATACCCACCGCCACATGTGGCAGGGCTCGATTCGAAATATCCTGCCTGACGGACTGCTCGGAGATTATGTTCAGCAGATCCTGGGGATACGCGAACACTACCGGCCTGATGATGTCTATATCGGAAATCTTGTCAGTGCACTTGGTGCAATAAATGCAGGTGTTACGACTGTACTCGACTGGTCGCATATCGGCAACAGCCCTGAGCATACCGATGCTGCAATCGATGCATTGCGTGAGTCCGGAATCAGGGCTGTATATGGTTTCGGAGGAGGAGCAGCAGGGCCTGATAATCAATTTCCTGATGATATCGTACGTTTACGCAATACGCATTTTTCTTCGGAAGATCAGCTATTGACTCTTGCATTGGCAGGAGGACTCAATGAATCTCAATGGGCAATCGCTCGGGAGGCGGGCGCTCGGATCAGTGTCCATGTAAACGGAACCGGGCAGCTGCTGCCTTTTGCTGAATTACTCGGGCCCGATATTACATGTATTCACTGCCCAAATCTGTTGGATGAAGAATGGGAACTGCTTGCTGGCAGTGGTGCAAGTGTATCCATCGCAGGGCCTATTGAAATGCAGATGGGGCATGGAATCCCCCCGATCCAGCAATGCCTCGATTACGGTATCACTCCGAGCCTGAGTGTCGATGTTGAAACCCAGATGCCGGGTGATATGTTTACCCAGATGCTCTCCATTTTTACACTTCAGCGGATGCAGATTCTATCCAGGCAGAGAGCGGGTGAAGAAAACCTGCCTGAATTGCTTACCGTTCGGGATGTTGTCGAATTTGCAACCCGCCAGGGGGCTATCGATAACGGACTCGGACAGGTAACAGGCACACTTACACCCGGTAAAAAAGCGGACATCGTCCTGCTTGACACGAAGCGTATAAATGTATTCCCGGTAAATAATGCTTATGGAGCGATTGTCCACGGGTGTGATACGGGAAATATCGATACAGTTATCATCGGCGGGAAAATTAAAAAATGGCAGGGAGAGCTGGCAGATGCTGACCTGGACCAAATCCTGAAACAAGCTGCTCAATCAAGGGACTATGTCTTGAAAGAAGCGGGGATATCTGCCTCGATCATTTAATTATCAACGGACTCATCTCAGGTGGTTTGGATATGTTTGCGGACCATTTAAACAACCTTGCATCAACCCTTGAAAAAGATGTTCGTGTCTTATCACAACAGATTGGTGAAAGGAATATGTTTAAGCCGGGAGCATTGGAGAAATCCGTGGATTGGCTTGAAAATCGAATTCATCAGATCGGTTTCATACCTGAAAAACACATTTACAGATTGCATGGCGGTCAGTTCGATGGACTTCAGGCTGTAAATTTTATTGCTGAATTAACCGGTTCAAAACATCCTGATAAAATAATAGTCATTGGTGCACATTATGACTCCGTTTACGGTTCTCCAGGGGCAAATGACAATGCTTCAGGAGTTGCTGTACTTCTTGCACTGGCGGAAAGTTTCAAAGACAATCAACAACCTCTCACAGTACGGTTTCTTTTTTTCGCAAATGAAGAACCTCCCTTTTTTCACACAGGCCAAATGGGAAGTTATGCATACGCATCGGATTGCAGCGAAAAGAATGAACACATCACAGCGATGATTGCTCTTGACGGGCTTGGATATTTCAGTGACAAACCAGGAAGCCAGCATTATCCGATACCCGGCCTTGGATTTAAATATTCGGATAAAGCTGATTTCATCGGATTTGTTACACG
>SL_3KL_010_SEDDRAFT_10006299_pt1 | contig 10617 bp, 11 predicted proteins | sample SodLakKL_010_SED_2_FD_10381 | JGI IMG/M metagenome (IMG submission 10381)
GGCTTCCGTCCCGTCTTGGCAGCGATGGCCTACACCAACATGGGTGTGACCGGCCTCGCCTGCATCTTCCGGGCGCGATAGGAGACCGCGATGCTTGAACGTTGGATGAACGCCAAGACCGAGGAGGGCAAGGTCCTCGGCTTCCTGCAGAACTTCTTCTTGCTCATCGCCGCATTCGGCTTCTTCTTCTATGGTGTCGAGCACTGGGTGATCGACCACTACATGGAGAGCTTCTGGGCGCGCTGGCCGTTCTACGTGTCGATGATCGGGTTCCCGCTCGCGATCGTCATGTTCTTCACCACACACAAGGCGGTGCGTCTACCGTTCACCATCTGGATGGTGGTATCGGTCCTGACCGGGTTCGCTGGTGCGTTGCTGCACCTGATCTGGAACGCCAACGACCTCGGGGTCAGCCTGTTCACCATCTCCGGTCTCCTGGAGTCGTTCCAGGTCCCGTACCGCCCGGTCCTCGCCGGACTCGCCCATACGCACGTCGGCGCCGTCGGCTTGGTCGTCGGCTTGACCGCCGCCGTCAAGGAGTCTTCATCGTCCTCCGCGCCTCCACACACGGCGCCACGCGATACTGCGGTAACTCGCACCGAAAGGAACGCCCCATGATCAAGCTCATCACCGCCACCGTCTTCGCCCTCCTCATCAGCTTCGCCGTTGCGCAGCCCACCATCGACGGCGCCATCGCCGACGGCGAGTACGCCAACACCGTCACGCACGACGACTCCGGCATGGTCGTGTACTGGACCATCGACGACGACATGATCTACATGGGCTTCACGCTCGAGGCGCGCGGTTGGGTCGGTATCGGCTGGGGTGACGAGATGACCAACCGCAAGGCCGGCTTCGACGTCATCATCGTGACCGAAATGGACGGCGAGTTCGTCGCGCTCGACATGTTCCAGGAGAGCGCCCGCGGCGAGCCGGTGCTCGATAGCGAAGAGGGCGGCAGCAACAGCATCGTCGACTTCGCGGCGAGCCACGAAGGCGACCTCTGGACCGTCGAGTTCTCCCGCCCGCTCGACACCGGTGAAGACACCGACGTGGCGATCACGCCCGGCACCCCGATGATCTTCATGGGCGCCTACGCCAACGTGATGGATCCGAGCCGTGCGCACGGCCGCAGCACGCAGGGCGGCGCCTGGTACATCGAGGACTTCACCTTCTGACCTTCTGACGCTGACCCGCGCACCATCGCGCAGACGCGTCACACCCGTACGGGAGTGGCGCACCACATCGCCCCCACGATCGGCAACGGTCGTGGGGGCGAGCGCGTGGATCAGACGGCGCGGTGCGGACGGGTCGGGATCACGCGGACGAACACGTACAGCTGGATCAGCGCCGCGCCGGCCAGGAACGCGCGCAGCGGCCACGACGGGACCAGCCAGATGGCCGTCGCGAGCATGAGGCTCCAGCTGAACGCGATGGTGGCGGCCTTGAACCGCAGCGTCAGGCCTCGGCCGCTCTGCAGGTCGTGGAGCAGCGGACCGAAGCGCTTGTGCTCCATGAGCCAGCGATGGAGACGGGGGCTGCTCCGCGCGAACGCGAACGCGGTGAGGAGCAGGAACGGCGTGGTCGGGATGCCCCGCACCACGATGCCGATCATCGCGAGTGTGAACGTCAGGCAACCGAAGGCGAAGTACGCCGCTCGTACGAGCGGGTTCGCTGCCGGTCCCGTTGCTGCGGCTGGCACGGCGACGACCCGGTCGGGCGGAGGCGAGCGCTTCGACGCGGGCTCGTGGGGAGGCTCGGAAGCGGCCATCAGGCATGAGCGTAGCCCTGGTTGGGCGACCGGTCAACGTGTACGCGACACGGTGGCGAGCGGACTCGATGGACGAGTGTCCCTGCGGACCGCGTCGCTAATGTGGACAATGGAGTCCAGGAACCCCCGGCCATGAAGGCCGGTCGAGGAGGACCGTCATGCATCCAACCGTCCCCGCCGTGGACACGATCACCATCGACGTTGCGAGCCTGCCAGCTGGCTCGTGCCGCCAGACCATCGAGAACACCTTCGAGTCGCTCGCACCTGGCGCCGCCCTCGAGATCGTCGTCGACCACGACCCCGCACCCCTGCGGCAGCGCTTCGCGTCGACGCGTCCGGGCGCCTCACAGTGGACGTACCTCGAAGCGGGACCGACGACCTGGCGTGTCCGGGTGGAGCGGCTCGCCTGACGTCGGCACACCGCGTGCGCCTCCGCACGGTCGCACTCCCCGTCGAGCACGGCGCGTGGGGCTTTCTCCTCGAGCCCGCGCTCCTCGGGCTCCTGGTCGCGTGGAGTTCCGCGGGCGTGGCACTCGTGATCGCGGGGCTGGCCGCGATCGTGCTCCAGACCCCCCTCAGCCTGGCGCTCAGCGACGTGCGGCGGCGGCGCGTCTACCCGAGGACCGGCCTCGCCTGGCGCTTCGTGGCCTTGTACGGCGTCATCCTCGGCGCCGCGGTGGCGGTGGCGATCGTGCTGGCGGGCACACCCGCGATCCTGGTACCCGCGCTCATCGCGGTGCCGCTCGCGCTCGGGCAGCTCTGGTTCGACGCGCACGGGCGCTCGCGCGAGTTCGCCCCCGAGGTGCTCGGCGCGCTCGCCATCGGGTCGCTCGCCGCCTGCATCGCCGTCGCCGCCGGGTGGAGCATCGTTGCTGCGTTGGGCCTATGGGCGCTGCTCGCCGCCCGGAGCGTCCCCACGATCGCGTACGTGCGGGCACGCTTGCGCCTCGAGCGCGGCCACACCGTCGACCCCACGCGTGTGTGGGCCATGCACCTGCTCGCGTTGGCGCTCGTGGCGGTCGCCGTGGCGTTCACCGATCTCGCCTGGCTCGTCCTCGTCCCGTATGTGGCGCTGGCTGGCCGCGCGGCGCTGGGCGTGTCGCGCCTGCGTGTCAGCGTGCCGGCCAAGGTCATCGGTTTCCGCGAGCTCGGCTTCGGCGTCGCGCTCGTCGCGCTCCTCGCTCTCGTGCTCTGACGCACGAGTGGTCGTGCACTGCGTTGACACGCCCTTTGCCGCGGGCGGATACTGGTGGAGTCGAATGCGTTCGCGCGCACCCTCGCTCTTGGGCGCAGCGCCGCACGAGGCCACGCCCCGTGTGGCGTCGGTCGGCACGATGCCAGGAGCATCGACGACCCCGTGTCGGCCTTTGCGTCGGCGCCGGCGAGCGCATTCTGTAGACACATCGTCCGATCGTGACGCTCGGCGCACGCGGCAAGCGCCCGCCAACCGGCCGAGCATCGCCGTCTCGAGGAGGTGGTCACGAAGGAGCAGCGAACGGTTCCCCATCGTTCTGCACCAGGGGCCGTGTCGACGCGTGGCCCCTCATCATCACGGAGGTATGCGAACGATCTTCACTCTCGTCTTCGCCCTGTCGCTCGGCCTGGCCAGCGCACAGCTGACCTTCTGGACGACCGAAGAGCAGCCCGAGCGCATGGCGATCCAGAACCAGATCGCATCCGACTTCGAGTCCGCCACTGGCATCAGCGTCACCGTCGTGCCCGTCACGGAGAGCCAGCTGGCGGAGCGCGTCACGGCCGCCTTCGCGGCAGGAGACTTGCCCGATGTCATCTTCCACCCCGTGAACTACGCCCTCGGATGGGCCGAAGCCGGCGTCATCGACACCGCTGCGGCGACCGAGGTCATCGACCAGCTCGGACGCGGGACCTTCGGTACCGCGGCCCTCGATCTGGTCGAGTTCGGTGGTGAGTTCACATCCGTGCCCGCCGACGGCTGGACGCAGCTGCTGCTGTACCGAGCGGATCTCTTCGAAGAGGCCGGCCTCGAGCCTCCCACGACCTTCGAGGCCATCCTCGCGGCAGTCGAGGCGCTGCACGATCCACCGAACATGTACGGCTTCGTCGCCGCCACCGACCCGAGCCAGGACTACATGATGCAGGTGTTCGAGCACTTCGCACTCGCGAACGGCGTGCACCTGGTGGACGACATGGGCAACATCACACTCGACGTACCGGAGATGGTCGAGACGCTCGAGTTCTACAAGGAGCTCGCCGAGGCGAGCCCGCCGGGGAACCTGTACTGGCTGCAGTCGCGCGAACTGTATCAAGACGGAAGCGCGGCCATGATCGTCTGGTCGCCCTTCATCATCCCCTCGCTGGTCGGCCTGCGCGATGAAGTGCCGGTCACGGCCGACGAGGACCACTACTCAGGTTGGCTGGCCGAGCGCACCGAGTTCGCGACCCGCATCGCCGGGCCGAGCAACCCGACGGGCGCCGGCTGGGCCCAGCTGCAGTACTTGGCCATCACCGTCGACGCCGACATCGACGCCTCGCAGGAGTTCATCAGCTACCTGCTGAGCGACGGCTACCTCGACTGGATGTCGATGGCGCCACAAGGCAAGTTCCCGGTCCGCTCCGGCACCGTCGATGAGCCCGACTTGTACGCCCAGGGCTGGGCAGGCCTCGAGATCGGTGTCGATCGCTTCCAGCCGCTCTCAGACTTCTACGACGATGACGTGATCAACGCGATCGTCGAGGGCCTCGAGACGGGCAGCCGCTGGGGCTTCGCCCAGGATGAGGGCGCCCTCGTCGGGACGCTGTACGGCACCCGCGTCATGGCCGAGCTCGTGCGCGAGTTCCTCGACGGTGACCGCACCGCCGAGGAGACTGCCCGCGAGATGCAGAGCCGCGTCGAAGCGCTGCGCTGAGCGTGCTCCCGGATGGCCGACCCAGCGGGGTCGGCCATCCGCTCCTATTTGATCGAACGTAAGGAGGGGTCGCATGGCGGTGCGACGCATGACGCTCGAGGCCAGGGAAGCGCGCCTCGCGTACTGGATGTTGGCGCCGACGTTCGCCGTCATCCTCCTGATCGTGCTCTTCCCGGTCCTGCTCAACGTGTGGCTCAGCTTCAAACCCGTCACCCTTGCCGATCTACGCGCGCCGGTGCCGGTCGCCAACGAGCGCGTGATGCAGCAGCCGGAGGACGCAGGTGACGAACTCGTCTTGCGCCTCACGATGCGCAACGGGAGCCAGCGCATCACGCTGTTCGGGGTCGATTGGCAGAAGACGCTCCCAGCTGGCCTCACGCTGACGACGGTCGAGCCGCGATGCGAGCAGGACGGGCGCACGGTCGCCTGTGCGTTCGGCGACTGGGAGGGAGGCTACCGGGAGACGCTGGAACTCACGTTCGTGGCCGACGCCGCCTATCTCGAGGCCGGCTCGCCCGACGTGCGCGAGGCCCCGACCGACATGCGCGCGCAGGCGGAGAACATCATCACGAGCTTCGTGTTCACGCTCGACAACTATCGGCGCGTCCTGACCGGTACGGACTTCTGGCCGTCGCTGCGCATCACGCTCGTGTACACGTTCTTCAGCTCGGTCGGATCGATCCTGCTCGGGCTGTTCGCCGCGCAACTGCTCAACTCGCGCTTCCGCGGCCAGGGGATGTTGCGAGGCCTGTTCCTGTTCCCGTACGTCGCTCCCGTCATCGCGGTGGCGTTCGTGTGGGCGTTCTTCCTGGATCCCTTCAGCGGCACCGTGAACGCCCTCGGCCAGCGCTGGGACCTGCTGGCCGGACCGGTCAACTTCCTGGGCCAGCGTTCGATCGAGCTGAGCCTCTTCGGGCTGTCCTTCGCCTTCCCGTTGGCGCTCGCATCGGTGGTCGCCTTCAGCTCGTGGAACTACTTCCCGTTCGCGTTCCTGTTCATCCTGGCGAGGCTGCAGGCCGTACCGGTCGACATGTACGAGGCGGCCGACGTCGATGGGGCAGGACCCTTCGCCCAGTTCTGGTACATCACGCTGCCGAACCTCGCGGGCATCCTGGCGGTCCTCTTCTTGCTTCGCTTCATGTTCCTGATCAACAAGTTCGAGGACATCTTCCTGCTCACCGGCGGTGCCGCGGGTACGAAGAACCTGCCCGTCCTGATCTACGACGAGGCGTTCGCTCGCTCCGACATCGGCGCTGGATCGGCGGTCGCGATGGTCCTGTTCCTGGTCCTGTTGATCTTCATGTTCTTCTACTACCGCTTCGCCCCGGAGAACGAATGATGTCCGCGACGAACGCCATCACCCGGCCGACCCTGTCACCGGCGTCGATCGCGATCGCCGCGGGCGTCGGCAGCCTCACGGTGGGCATGGTCGTCGCGCTGTGGGCGTTGGTCGCCTCCGTGGTCGGTGGCATGGTCACGGTCCTCCCGCTCGGTCAGGCGCTGCTCGTCGGTCTGGCGCTCGGCGCCGTGATCGGCGCCTTCCGCGAGCGGCGCGACACGCCGCTGGTGATCGCGGTCGGCGCCGGTCTCGTCGTGGCGCTCGTGTGGTTGCTCGTCAGCGGCTTCCGCCCCCTCGGTCTCGAGGCCGTCGAGCCCGTGTGGGGCGTGGCCTATGCCTTCATCGCGCTGGCTGTCGCGGGCCAGCTGGTGCGCTACGGTCTGCGCGACTTCGACCTGAGGCGGCCACGGCGCGACGTGCTCGAACGGGTGATCGTGCGGTTGTTGCGCGGCTTCGGTTTCTCGTTCTTCGCCGTGATCATCCTCTTCCCGTTCTGGTACATGCTGTCGGCGTCGCTGAAGGGGCGCGCCGCGATGCTGCGCGATCCTGCGAACCTCGCCATCGAGTTCCACCTGGGTGTGCGTCAGTTGCTGGTCGGGTACCGCGAGGTGCTGTTCACCTTCGACTTCTTGAACTTCATCGGCAACAGCGCGCTCGTGGCCTTCGTGACCATGGTCGTGACGCTCGTGATGGCGGTGCTCGGTGCCTACGCCGTCACGCGCCTGGCGTTCCCCGGCCGCACCTTCCTGTCGAGGTCGATCCTGCTCATATACATGTTCCCGGCGATCGTACTGGTGATCCCGCTCTACGCGGTCTTCACGCAGCTCGGCTTGCGCAACACCCTGCCCGGGCTGTTGATCGTGTACCCGGCCACCACGATCCCGGTGGCGTTGTACATGCTCCGCAGCTACTTCCAGACGTTGCCGAAGGACCTCGAGGAGGCCGGGTTGATCGATGGTTGCACGCGTGCACAGGTGATCTGGCGCATCACCTTGCCGCTGTCGATGCCCGCCATCGCGTCGGTCGGCCTCTACGTGTTCATGATCGCGTGGAACGAGTTCCTGTTCGCGTTCATGTTCCTCGACAACCCCGCGATCTTCACGCTCCCGCGCGGCATGGTCATGCTCGACAGCCAGGAGGTGCCGCGACAGTACTTGATGGCCGGCGCCATGATCATCACGCTGCCGATCATGCTGCTGTTCTTCTGGTTCGAGAAGTACCTGGTCGGCGGCCTGACCGCCGGCGGCGTCAAGGGCTGACGTGCGCGCCCTCTACGTCTCGACGCGGCTCGCGGGCACGGACGGCGTGAGCCTCGAGAACGCCAAGCTCCTCCACGTGTTGGAGGAGCTCGGCTTCTCGCCCCACATGTGCGCGGGTGAGCTCGACGCGGACGGACCACCCGGGACCCTGGTTCCGGAGCTGCACTTCCGAGACCCGTCGGCGGTCGAGCTCGGCGAGCGCTTCTTCGGGCCGGGCGGCGGCGATCCCAGCCTGCGTGACGACCTGCGCGCACGGGCCGACACGCTGCGCGGCGAGCTGGAGCGAGTCGTCGACGAGGTACGGCCCGATCTCCTGGTGTTGCAGAACGTGTGGGCGGTGCCGATGCAGCTGCCGCTCGCCGAGGCGCTGGCGGCGCTGGTTGCCGAGCGCGCCATCCCCACCCTCTCGCACGAGCACGACTACCACTGGGAACGCGAACGCTTCGCCGAGGCGCGCCTGCCGAGCTACCTCGACAGCTACTTCCCGTTCGACGCCCCCTCGGTCTGCCACCTAGCGATCAACAGCCTCGCCGCGGATGCGCTACGGCGACGCCGCGGCGTCGAGGCGCTGGTGCTCCCGAACGTGCTCGACTTCGATACGCCGGCCCCTGAGCCCGACGCCTTCGCGGCGACCTTCCGCGAGGCGATCGGCCTGACGGACGAGCAGCGCCTGATCCTGCAACCGACACGCGTGATCCCACGCAAGGGCATCGAGCTCGCGATCGACCTGCTCGCCGAGCTCGACGACCCGCGCAACGTCCTGGTCATCACCCACGCCGCCGGGGACGAGGGGCTCGACTACCTGCGTGCCCTCGAGCAGCGCGCTCGCGAGCGCTCGGTCGACCTGCGCCTGGTCGACCACGTCGTCGGCGCGACGCGCGCGCCCGGCCCGGACGGGACGCCACGGTTCGCGCTGTGGGATACCTATCCCCATGCCGACCTGGTGACCTACCCGAGCCTCTACGAGGGGTTCGGCAACGCCTTGCTGGAGACGATCTGGTTCCGAAAGGCGGCGCTCGTCAACCGCTACGCCGTCTACGCGGCCGACATCGCGCCGAAAGGGTTCCGCTTCGTCGAGATCGATGGCGCGGTGACGCCCGCGGCCGTGCGTGCGTTCGGCGCGCTGCTGGATGACCCCGCGGCGCGGGATGCGATGGCGGAGCACAACCTGCGCTTGGCCCGGACACACTTCGGCTATGGAGCGCTGCGCCGCGTCGTCGCCTCCGCACTCGCCGCGCTCGGGCTGCCAACCGCACCTTGATACCCGGGTAGGGTATCCTTGCGGCAGGAGGCACGGCCATGGATCCACTCCGCGTCACCGTCCCATCGTCGATCGACCAGGCGCGCAGCGCGCTCGAGGTCGCGCTGAAGTCGAAGGGCTTCGGCATCCTCACTGAGATCGACCTGCAGGCCACGTTCAGCGCCAAACTCGGCGCCGACCACGAGGGCCACCGAATCCTCGGCGTGTGCAAGCCGCAACTCGCCAAACAGGCGCTCGACCTGGATCGCGACGTCGCGCTGCTCCTGCCGTGCACCGTCACGCTGCGCGAGGTCGAGGGCGGTACCGAGGTGATCGCGATCGATCCGCAGCACGTGTTCACGCTCGCCGCGAGCGACACGCGGGCGCAGCTGGTGCCGCTGGCCGCACAGGTCCGTGCCGAACTGGCCGAGGCTCTCGCGGGGATCGACGTCAGCGTGGCTTGAGGCGCGCCTCGAACCCCGTCGAACGGGCGTGGACCGCACTCGCGTCGGCCGGTTCAACCGGGCGCCCGGGGGGCGGTTGCGGCGGCCAGCCCCGACAAGTACGCGCCTTCGACACGCCCATCACCGAACGCGTCGCCCGCGAGCGTCAGCCCGGTGGTGACCTCGAACGCTCGCTCTGCGAGCGTGTACTCGGGTTGCGCGTACCGCCAGCGATGGTGGAAGCTCCACGTTGGGTCGGTGTCCCACGGCAGCAGGGGACGCGCGGCGGCGAGGAGGTCCGCCACGATCACCTCGGGTCGGTCGTCGAAGCGCAGGCGGCTGTAGCTCGGCGTGGCGTGCAGGAGCAGCGTGACACCGTCGGCGGTGCCTGGTGCGCGACGACTGGAGTCGTGGGCGATCCACGCGAGGTCGGGATGCTCGGGCAGTTGCACACCCGGCCATCGTGGCGCCTCGACGCCGCCGAAGCCGAGCGCCACGGTGTGGCACGGGGCGTAGGTGACGGCCTCGAGCCTGCCGCGGACGTCGTTCGTGATGTCGATGTCGGTAAGCAGGGCCAGGGCTTGTGGGACCGGCGCCGTCACGATCACGGAGGTCGCTCGGAAGGTGGGGCCGTCCCGCGTTGCGACGCTCCAGCTGTCTGCGTCGGGCCGCACCGCGGCGACCGTCGTATGGAGGCGAACGTCCAGCCCCTCGGCGAGCGCCTTGCCGATGGCGTTCATGCCCTCGGGGCAGGCGTAGCGGGGGTTCGACTCGGCACTCGCCATGCGCCACCCTTCGACCGCCGTCCAGCGTGCGACGCCGCGGCTCCACTCCGTGACGACCCCCGCGGCCGACCATGCCTCCACCTGAGCAGCGAAGCGCTCGTCGCGGACGGTGATGAACTGCGCCCCGTGGTCGATCCGCTGACCGTGCACGGTGCGGCTCGCCGCGCGACCGCCGAACCCACGGCTCTTCTCGAGCACGACGACGTCGGCACCGCTGGCGCGCAGACTGCGCGCGGCGACGAGACCGGCTACGCCGGCACCGATGACGAGGACGTCGGCCATGTCGGGCGAGGATACCGCGGCGTGACCTGCCGACCGTGTCCGCTCCCTCCGTTCGACGATCGCGGTACCCCGCTGGGGTATCATCGCCGCATGGCGACGACGGGGGCCACGGATGAGAGGAGCGGCGCGATATGGGTGCGCTGAGCATCGGTCCGCTCGTCCTCTCACTCGACCGCGCGTACGCGGGTGTCGGATTCTTGGTGTTGCTGGCCGGCGCAGAACTGCTCGCCCGCCGTGGTCGACCGGAACTGGCGACGTGGGGTTGGTACGCCGCGCTCGCGGCGTTCGTCGGGGCTCGCCTCGGCTTCGTGCTGGAGAACCTCGACTTCTACCGTTCGACGCCGGGCGCCGTGTTCGCGATCTGGCAAGGTGGCTTCGCCCCCTGGTGGGGGATCGCGGCGGCCGCGCTCGTCAGCCTCGTGTTCGCGCTTCGCCTCCCGGCGCTGCGGGGCGCCATGGCCGGTCTCGGGCTCGCCGCGATCGCCGCCTGGTGGATCCCCTCGGGCCTCCTGACGCCGGTGACGGGGGCCGCTGGCGCGGCGCTGCCGACGCTGACGCTGGCGTCGCTCGACGGACCCGAGACGCGGCTCGACCGGCTCCCGACCGGCGCCAT
>SL_3KL_010_SEDDRAFT_10006300_pt1 | contig 10617 bp, 6 predicted proteins | sample SodLakKL_010_SED_2_FD_10381 | JGI IMG/M metagenome (IMG submission 10381)
GCTCCGGAGCCGGCGCGGGGGCGGGTTCTAGGGCGGGCGTCGGCGCCGGCGTGGGCGGCGGCGCGGGCGCGGGGGTCGCCGGCGGCGGTGGGGTCACGACCTCGTCGCCATCGGGCGTCAGCACCGACACCGAACCCGGCGACGGCGGCGGCACCTCCGCCAAGGGCGGCGCCTCGACGGCCTCCGGGTCATCCGGCGCGACCGCCGGATCGGGGCTCGGTGGGACCTCGGGCGGCGCGCCGGTCACCGGTGGCGGCGGCGCGGGCGTGGCCGGGGTCAGCGGGAAGAACGAACCCCCCGTGATCAGCGTCGCGACGATGCCCGCGATGACGGCGACGAGGGCAAGGCCGATCGCCAAGTCGGGCCAGTTTCGACGCAACCAGTCCATGATTCCCAATCTACCCCGGGATCGGGGTGGATCAGCGTGGCGCGCCGCAGGCGGCCTGGTACCCGAGCTGGCACGACTGCGCCCAGGACGCGCGCGCCTCGTCGTCCCGCTGCTGCGCGTAGAGGGCCCAACCGAGGTGGTACAGGCTCTCCGCGTCGCGCGGGTTCTGCTGCACCAGGAACCGGTACACGCCCTCGGCGTCGCGGTAGCGCTCGGTGGCCAGGTAGGCGGCGCCCAGGTTCACCCGCGCCGCGGTCGCGTTGGGGTCGAGCTGCACCGCCCGCTCGTAGAAGAGCGTCGCGCCGGCGAAGTCACCCTGCTGGTACTGCGCCAAGCCGGCCCACAACTGCGCCATGGCGCTGCTGGGTCGCTGCTGCACGACCATCGCCAACTCGGTGCCGGCACCCGCGTAGTCACCCTGGAGGTACAGGGAACGCCCGATGATGAAGCGCGCCTGCGCCTGCGCCTCCGCGCTCTCGGCGCGCGCGAGGGCCTCGCGGCCTGCGGCGAGGGCGTCGCCCGACTGCCCCAGCTGGTCGTACGCGCTCGCCAGCGCCAGGCGCACGTCGCCGTTGTCGGGAACCAGGGCCACGGCCTCGAGCAGCGGCGCGATCGCGCTGCGCGGTTGTCCCGCGGACAGGAACGCGACGCCCACGGCGTAGCGCGCCTCCCACGAGTTGGGATCGATGGCGGCCGCGCGCCGGTACGATTCGACGGCGTCCGCATCCCGACCGAGCCCTCGTTGGATCTCGCCCAGGGCGATCAGCGACGCCGCCTGGCCGGCCCGATCGCCGGCATCCTGCGCCTTCCGCTCCGCCCGCTCCAGGGCACGCAGGGCGCGGTCCACCTGGCCCTGTTCGAGGTAGACCTCCGCGATGAGCACGCTGAAGCGGTAGTCGCTCGTGCGCGCCTCGATGTCGGTCAGTTCGACCAGCGCCTCCAGGCCGCGACCGGCCGCCAGCAGCGCCGACCCGCGCTGGAAGGCGAGGTCGGTGTCGTCGGGATCGAGCTTGAGCGCTTCGCGGAAGGCATCCGCGGCAGAACCCGGCTCGCCGGCGAAGACCAGTTGCGTTCCCAGGCCGGTCCACGCGTTGAGCCGGTCCTCGGCGGTGGCCTCGGGCTCCGCCTCGGCCAGCGCGCGCCGGAAGGCGGCCGCCGACTCGGCGGGCCGACGCAGGCGCGCCAGCGTGACCGCGCGGTTGAAGTGCCCGTCGAAGCGGTCCTCGAAGAGGCGCGTGACCTCGGTGAAGGAGAAGAGCGCGGCGGCGTAGTCGCCGCGGCTGAACTCCACCAGCCCCAGACCGAAGTGGGCGTCGCCGACCAGGTAGTCGATGGCGATCGCCTCCAGGTACGCCTCCTTGGCCCCGACCAGGTCGTCGGCCGCGAACAAGGCGTCGCCGAGCAAGGTCCAGGCCTCGGCGTCGGCGGGGCGCTCCGCCACGGTGCGCCGCAAGTCGTCGATCGATTGGGCGCCGGCGACGCCCAACGCACCGGCGACCAGCGTCCCGGCCAAGACCAGGGCGAGCCACCAGCGAGCGCCCCGCTTCCGTTCGGTCGTCTGCATGCCTGCCTCCAGATCGCTGCGCATGCGCGCGTTTGCCGTGCTGGACGGGTCGAACGTGTGTGTCATGGTAGCCGTCCGGCACGCGCCGATCGTGTGAAATGCCGCACGGGAAGCGTCCCAGCCGACGTTCGGCCGTCGCCCCGCACGTTCCGTCCGGAACCATCCTACGCGGGCGAACCGCCCTCGCGTCGTATGCGATGCCCCACGTCCGCCCTCCCCGTCGCATCCCCCGCCGCGCCCCCTTCGCGCAGCGCCAGTTGGCCACAGGCGCCACCGGTGTCGCGCCCCCGCGAGAACCGCACCGAGGTGGACAGCCCGGCGGTGACGAGGACCTCCGCGAAGTCGCGCACCCGCTCGCGCGGGCTGGCCGCGAACCCCGAGCCCGGCCAGGGGTTGAAGGGGATGAGGTTGACGTGCACCCGCAGGCCGGCGACCAACTGGGCCAGCGCCGCCGCCTGGGCCAGGTCGTCGTTGACGCCGTCGAGCATGGTGTACTCGACCGTCACCCGACGCCCGCCCGCGGCCTGCCAGTCGTGCAGGGACGCCACGATCTCGTCGAGCGGGTGGGCGTGGGCCGTGGGGATGATCCGCCTGCGGGTGGCCTCGTCGGGGGCGTGCAGGCTGACGGCCAGCACCAGCGGCAGCCCCTCGCGCGCGAGGCGCCGGATGCGCGCGGGCAGCCCCACGGTCGACAGCGTGATGCGCCGCGGCGACAGGTCCAGACCGAGCGGGTGGGTCCACGTGCGGATCGCGCCAACGGCGGCGTCGTAGTTCAGCAGGGCCTCGCCCATGCCCATCAGGACGACGTTGCGCACCTCGGGCGGGGCGATGCCCTCGTGCCAGGCCACCGCCAGCAGCTGGGCCACGATCTCGCCGCGCGTCAGGTTGCGCCCGAAACCGAGCGCCCCGGTGGCGCAGAACGCGCACCCCGCCGGGCACCCGACCATCGACGAGACACACACCGTCTTGCGCCCCTCGTAGGGCATGTACACGGCCTCGGTGCGCTGGCCGTCGCGCAGGGTGAACAGGTAGCGGACGCTGCCGTCCCACGACGGGAAGCGGCGCGTCTCGACGAAGGGGTCGACGTCGTAGTCGGCGGCCAACCGCTCGCGCCAGGCCTGCGGCAGGCTGGTCATGGCGTCCAGGCGACGCTCGCCGTGCCGGTAGAGCCACTCCGCGAGCTGACGCGCGCGGTACGCCTGCTCGGGGCCCGGCGTGGGCAGCGCGTCGAGGTCGAGGTCGAAGAGGCTGGCGCGGGACGCGTCGTTCACCACGCCAATCTAGCCGACCGGCCGCCGCGTCGTCGTCGCCGCGGTGGGGTCGGACGCCCCGAGGCCCGGTGTTAGCATGGCGCAACGATCACGCCCGGGCCGCCCGCCGGCGGCATCCGCGTCGCGACTTCGAGAGGGAGGACGCATGCCCCAACGTCTCGCCAAGACCGTCGGCATGGTGCTCGCCGGAGGCAAGGGCACCCGTCTGCATCCGCTGACCTGGCGCCGTACCAAGCCGGCCGTGCCCTTCGGCGCGAAGTACCGGATCATCGACTTCGCGCTGAACAACCTCCTCAACAGCGGCATCTTCGGCATGTACGTGCTGACGCAGTTCAAGGCGCAGTCGCTGACCGAGCACATCCAGCGCAACTGGCGCCTCGGGACGTTCTTCCAGGACTACTTCGTCACCCTGGCGCCCGCGCAGATGTACCTCTACGAGGAGCTCGGCGCCGAGTGGTACCGCGGCACCGCCGACGCCATCTACCAGAACATCCACCTCATCGAGAACACGGGCGCGGAGCTGGTGGCGATCTTCTCGGGCGACCACATCTACAAGATGGACATCTCGCACATGATCGCCTACCACCTGGAGCGCGAGGCGGACGTCACCGTCGCGGCGTACCCCACGCCGGTCGAGGAGGGCAACCGCTTCGGCATCCTGCAGGTGGACGAGGACTGGCGCATCACCGAGTTCCAGGAGAAGCCCGCGAAACCGAACCCGATCCCCGGGCGGCCGACCCACTGCCTGGCGTCGATGGGGAACTACGTCTTCTCGCGCGCCAAGCTCATCGAGCTCCTGACGCGCGACGCCCAACGCCGGGAGAGCGACCACGACTTCGGCAAGAACGTGCTGCCGATGGCGCTCGCGGAGGGCGCGAACCTCCTCGCCTACGACTTCATGCGCAACCCCATCCCTGGCCAGGACGGTCCCAACACCTACTGGCGCGACGTCGGCACGCTCGACTCCTACTGGGAAGCCAACATGGACCTGGTGGACGTCCAGCCGGAGTTCGACCTGTACAACGACGCGTGGCCGCTGCGCACCTCGGCCGAGTTCTCGCCGCCGACGAAGTTCGTCCACGAGGACGGCGAGCGCCGCGGCCAGGCCGTCAACAGCCTCCTCGCCGGCGCCGCCATCGTGTCGGGCGCCACCCTGCGGCGCTCGGTGGTGGCGCGTCGCGCGCGCATCCACTCCTACGCGCTGGTCGAGAACAGCGTGCTGTTCGACAACGTCGAGATCGGTCGCCACTGCACCGTCCGCAACGCGATCCTCGACAAGAACGTGGTCGTGCCGGAGGGCACCGACATCGGCGTCAACCTCGACGACGACCGCGCGCGCGGCCTGACCGTCTCGCCGCGCGGGGTGGTCGCCGTNCCGAAGGGGTACACCTTCGGCTGACGGCNGNCGCCNGGCCGGNCCGGCGCGACCGCACCGAAGCACCGCTTACAGCGCTTTCATCGGCGCCGGTGCTACGCTGCCCGCGTAGGGCGGCAGCACTNNGNGTGGTGCGGCCGCGTGGCCGGGTCGTCGCGCCCGCGACCCCCCGGTCCCAGGAGGCAGCGTGAGACGTTCTTTCAACCCGTGGCTCGTCGTGATGCTGATCATCCTGGCGATCTTCGTGTTCAACCAGTTCGGCGCCAGCGGCACGCCGCGGGAGATCAACTTCAGCACCTTCACCCAGCTGGTGGACGACGGGCGCGTCGCGCGCGTCACGGTCAACCGCAACGACGGCGTGATCGACGGCGAGTTGCGGGCCGAGAGCCAGGTGATGATCGACGGCGAGCCCGTCACCCTGCGGCAGTTCCGCGTCACCACCATCGTCGGCGACTCGCTGCTGGAGCGGCTCGAGGCCAACGTCGCCGAGGTGACGATCCGCAATCCGCCGCAGTGGATCGGCTTCCTGATCTCGGTGCTGCCGATCGTCATCCTGATCGCGTTCTTCTGGTTCATCTTCATGCGCGCGCAGGGCGGCCCGAACCAGGTCATGCAGTTCGGTCAGAGCAAGGCGAAGACCTACGGCCGCGAGAACAAGGTGTCGACCACCTTCACGGACGTGGCGGGCCACGCCGAGGCGAAGCAGGAGCTCAAGGAGGTCGTGGACTTCCTCAAGCACCCGCAGAAGTACCTGCGGATCGGCGCGGAGATCCCCAAGGGCGTGCTGCTGGTCGGCCCGCCCGGCACCGGCAAGACGCTGCTGGCGCGCGCGGTGGCGGGCGAGGCCGGGGTGCCGTTCCTCACGGTGTCGGCCTCGGAGTTCATGGAGATGTTCGTCGGCGTCGGCGCCAGCCGCGTGCGCAACCTGTTCGAGGAGGCGCGCAAGGCGAGCCCGGCCATCATCTTCATCGACGAGCTCGACTCGATCGGCCGGCGCCGCGGCGCGGGCATCGGCGGCGGTCACGACGAGCGCGAGCAGACCCTGAACCAGATCCTCTCGGAGATGGACGGATTCGAGAAGGACACCTCGGTGATCATCGTGGCGGCCACCAACCGCCCTGACATCCTCGACCCGGCGCTCCTGCGGCCCGGCCGCTTCGACCGTCAGGTCACCATCGGCCTGCCCACCTTGCGCGAGCGCGAGGACATCCTCAAGGTGCACGTGCGCAACAAGCCCGTCGGGGAGGACGTCGACCTGCGCCGCTTGGCCGAGGCCACGCCCATGTTCTCGGGGGCGGACCTCGAGAACCTGACCAACGAGGCGGCGCTGATCGCCGCCCGCGTCAACCAGCAGGTCATCACCTGGAACGACTTCAACGAGGCCCTGGACCGCATCACCCTCGGCTTGCGGCGCAGCAGCCTGGTGCCGACCGAGGAGGAGCGCAAGATCCTGGCGTTCCACGAGGCCGGTCATGCCGTGGCCTACGCCGCGCAGCCGGAGCTTGGCGACATCCGCAAGGTGACGATCAGCCCGCGCGGTGGCGCCGGCGGTTTCTTGGCCCCGCTGATGAAGGAGGAGATGTTCCTCAGCCGCGAGCGATTCCAGGCGCAGCTGGTGGTCGCCTTCGGCGGCCGGGTGGCCGAGAAGCGCGTCACCGGCACCCTCTCTTCGGGCGCCAGCAGCGACCTCAAGCAGGCGACCGAGATGGCCAAGCAGATGGTCCTCGACCTCGGCATGGGCGGCACGGAGTACGTCGCCTGGGGCTCGGACCAGGGGCCGGTGTTCCTGGGGGGCGAGATCAGCCGGCGCAAGGACTTCTCGGAGGAGACGGCGAGAGGGCTCGAGGAGAAGGTCGAGGGCATCCTGCGCGACGCCTACGAGCGGGCCGAGGCCATGGTCGAGGAGCACTGGCACGCGGTCGAGGCGGTCGCGGCGGCGCTGCTCAAGGTCGAGACGATCGACGGCAGGCTGGTGAAGAAGGCGTACGAGATGGCCGAGGCCGGCGAGACCACGGAGGCCATCCTCGATCACATCACCGAGGCGATCGCCGAGAGCGAGCGCGCCCTGCAGGCCGCGGCCGACCGGCAGCGGCGCAAGAGCGAAGAGGCGCTGCGGCGCGAGGAGGCCCAATCGCGCCCACCGAGCAGCCCGCCGGCACCGCGACCTGCCGCCGAGGGCCACGGCGGCTGACGCGCGGGCGACCGTGAGCGACTGACGGCCAGGCCTCCCGGTGCCCCTCCTCGACGGCAAGTACGAGATCCACAGCGAACGCGCGGTGGGCGATGGCGTGACCGCGTTCACCGCCACCGACCCGAGCGGCGCGCCCGTGCGCGTCGAGTGGNTGGAGTTGNCGCCGACCGACGANGCGGCGTTCGAACGCTACCGNCGCCTGCTNAAGCGNCTCGCNCGCGANGGACGCGCNGCCGTGCAGGACGTGGTGGCCAGGCCGGGNGCNCGNTACGTGGCCTGGAAGNCGCCACCNGAGGGCAGCGCCCCCGCGCGTGACGCATCGCTGGAGGCGGAGTTGCGGGCCGCCGGTTTCGACCCGGCGTCCGCCGTCCTGCGCCGCATCGACGGGGCCGCCCGGCTGGTCGCCCTGCCGTTCCGTGCCCCGCTGCCGATGCCCGCAGAACCGCCGGCCGAACCGTCGCCGGTGCGTCGTTCCCGCTTCCGACTGGCCTCCCCATCGCCCGCGGCGCTCTCCTGGGCACTGGCCACGGCGCTCGCGGCGAGCAGCGTCGCACTCCTGCTCCTCGGCTTCGTGCGCCGCGCCAACGATCGCATCATCGTGGTGCCAGACGTGGTCGGGAGCGCGTACGCGGACGCCTCGGCGCGCCTCTACGAGCTCGGGCTGAGGGTCGTACCGCAGCCGACCGCGTCGGAGGAAGAACCTGCCGGCACCGTCCTCGACAGCGACCCCGACGCGGGCCAGACGCTGCGCCCGGGTCGGGAGGTGCGCCTCCAGGTCGCCCTGCCGGCGGGCAGCCTCACGCCGGTCGACGTGCCGCGGTTGGTGGGCCTCACCTCGACCGCGGCCGCCAACGCCGCGCTCGAGCGGGCGGGTTTGGCGCTCGGGCGGCTGGTCCGCATCCACGTCGACGCGCCCGCCGAGGTGGTGCTCTCGCAATCGCCGCCCAGCGGCAGCACGCTGGGCCGCGGTGCGGCGGTCGACCTGGTCGTGTCGCTCGGGCCCCGGCCCGTGCGAACGTTCGTGCCCGACCTCGTCGGGATGTCGCTGGCGGACGCGCGCAGCCTGGCGTTCACCGCCGGCCTCTCGGAGGCGCAGGTCGTCGTCGAGCGGCTCCCGTCGGCCCAGGCGCCGCGCGACACCGTGCTCGCCCAATCGCTGGCGCCGTACCGCGACGTTCCGGTGACGGACGGTGTGCTGCGCCTGATCGTGGCCGACGCGCCGGCGGTGACGGACCCCTTGGAGCTGCCGGTGCTCGGCGGCCTCTCGGAGGCCGACGCCCGCGAACTGGCCGCCGGCTTCCGGATCGAGACCGTCTACGTGGCGGAGGCGATGCTGCCCGACGGCGTCGTCGGGCAGTCGCTGCGGCCCGGTGCGCGCCCGGAGGACGGGACGCTGGTCCTGACGGTCAACGCGCGGCCGGAACCGATCCCGCAACCGCGCGTGGAGGTCGTGGTGCGGCAGCCGAGCGTGCGCGAGCTTCCCTACCTGTGGTTCATCGAGCCGGGCATCCCGCAGGTGCTCGCCGAGGTCACCGCGACCACCCTGGAGGGCGAGTCGTTCCTCGTCGCGCGCAGCCAGGTGCGCGGCGGCGGCCGCGTAGCGGGGAGTTGGGAGACGAGCTACCCTGGCGTGGTGTACTTCGAGCTGACCCTCAACGGCGAACCGTACGGCGGTAGGCTGCGGGTCCCCTGACCCGGCCGCGACTGCCCCCACGCGATCGACGCCCCCCGCGTAGGTGACCGGTCGCCGGCACACCGACGGCCCGCCGGTCGCGGGTGTATCGTTGCGAACGGCGATGGAAGCATCCGCCGCATCGTCGTCGGCCGATGAAGCCGCGACGTACCATGCTCGGGGCCCCTCGAGGCGCGCCCGCTGCTGCCGAAGGGAACCGCGTGCTCGAGACGTTCCGTGACCTGAGCCGCTACCTGCGCCGCTACCCGCGGGCGTACGTCATCGCGTTCGCGCTGATGATCGTCTTCGCGTTCCTCAGCACGCTCGTGCCCATCGTCGTGGGTCGGGCCATCGACGCGTTCCTCACGGGCCAGATGACCATGACCACGGTCTGGGGTTACGTGGCCGCCATCCTCGGCATCGGCCTGACCGCCGCCAGCGCCATGATCGTCATGCGCCGCTCGCTCCTGAACGCGTCGTGGGAGATCCAGTTCGACATCCGCCGCGACCTGTTCACGCACTTCACCCGCCTCGACCCCTCCTACTACGACGACCACCGGGTCGGCGACCTGATGGCGCGCCTGACCGCGGACCTCAACGCGGTGCGGATGCTCGTCGGCGTGGCCGTGATGATGGGCGTGAACACCTCGTTGGTCCTGGCGTTCACCCTCTACCGCATGTTCCAACTCGACGCCGGCCTCAGCCTGCTGACGCTGACGATCGTCCCCTTCATCACCATCACCTTCTTCCTCCTGCTGCGCGTGGTGCACCGACGCTACGAGCGCGTGCAGGAGCAGTTCTCCAACGTGTCCGCGATGGCGCAGGAGAACTTCTCGGGCATCCGGGTGGTGAAGGGCTTCGCGATCGAACACCGCGAGCTCGACCACTTCGAGCGCCTGAACGACGAGTTCATCCGCCGCAACCTCGCCCTGACCAAGGCCGACGGCCCGCTGTTCCCGCTGATGGAGCTGCTCTTCGGGTTCACCATCTCGCTGCTGCTGCTGGTCGGCGGCCGCCTGGTGCTGGGCATCGGCGGCGAGCTCACCATCGGCCAGTTCTCGTCGTTCGTGTTCCTCTTCGAGGGCATCCAGTGGCCGCTCATCGCGCTCGGGTGGATCGCCAACATCCTGCAGCGCGGCACCACCAGCTGGCACCGGCTGCGCGCCATCCTGGACGTNCCGTCCAGGATCAAGGACGGCCCGGACACCCGCGTCGACCTCACCGACCTGCGCGGCGACATCGAGTTCCGCGACGTCAGCCTGTCCCTCGGCGGCCGCAAGGTCCTCGACCGCGTCAGCTTCCGCATCGCCGCCGGCGAGGCCGTCGGCATCACCGGCCGCACCGGCAGCGGCAAGACGCTGATCGTCAAGCTGATCACCCGCCTCATCGACCCCGACGAGGGACAGGTGCTGATCGACGGCATCGACGTTCGCCGCATCCCCGTCGCCGTGCTGCGCCGGCGCATCGGCCTGGTGCCGCAGGAACCGTTCCTGTTCGGCGACACGATCGCAGACAACATCGCCTACGGCATCCCCGAGACCGACGACGCCGAGGGGCGCCTCCGGCGGGTGCGCGAGGTCGCCCGGCTGGCGCAGCTCGAGGCCGACGTCGACGGCTTCCCGCTGGGCTTCGACACGCAGCTCGGCGAGCGCGGCGTCACGCTCTCCGGTGGCCAGCGCCAACGCACGGCCATCGCCCGCGCCATCATCCGCGACCCCAACGTGCTGATCTTCGACGACGCGCTGTCGGCCGTCGACACCCAGACCGAGGCGAGCATCCTCGCCGGCCTGCAACGCGTGCAGCAGGGCCGCACCACCATCGTCGTGGCCCACCGCGTGTCGGCCTTCCAGCACGCCAACCGCGTGCTGGTGTTCGACGACGGTCGCCTGGTCGAGAGCGGCACGCCCGAGAAACTGGTCGAGCTGGACGGGCGGTATGCGGACATCGTGCGTCGGCAGGCATTGGAAGCTGACTTGGAGGCCACCCCGTGAGCGCCTCACGAACGGGCCGACGCCCGCGTCGGCAGGCATTGGAAGCTGACTTGGAGGCCACCCCGTGAGCCTCGATACGCGCCGGCTCGCCGACCCGACGATCGGCGGGATGGTGGACCCGGACTACGACGTCGAGCGGGCCAAGCAGGTCCACCGCGCCGACCG
>SL_3KL_010_SEDDRAFT_10006301_pt1 | contig 10615 bp, 9 predicted proteins | sample SodLakKL_010_SED_2_FD_10381 | JGI IMG/M metagenome (IMG submission 10381)
GTATCATGGTTAATCCAAAAATTCATTGACATTTTCAGGTGTTACCAGAACTACCTCAACCGGTGTACGTGAATCAAAATCACGCCTGCCCTGTATATACTCGTCTGCAAGTACCGCCGACATTTCTGCCATCATAACCGGAAACTGCATTACCGTTGCTGACATCCTGTTGTTTGCGATTGACCTGAGTGCATCAGCAGCCCCGTCGAATCCAAAAACCTTTATCTGATCGGTTTTCCCTGCCGCCAGAACCGCCTGGTATGCACCAAGCGCCATTGCATCATTACCGGCAAAAACCGCATCAATATCCTGGTATGCACCAAGCGCCATTGCATCATTACCGGCAAAAACCGCATCAATATCCGGGTGTGCCTGCAACATAGATTCCATTACCTCCATCGCAGTGTTGCGGTCAAAATCGGCGCTCTGCTGCGCTACCATTACAAGTCCGGGAAACTCATCCACAACACTGTGAAAACCGCGCGAGCGATTCCACGTGTTATTATCGCCTACCAGTCCGAGTATTTCCACGTAAGTGCCCTGCTGGTTCATCTCCCTCACAAAATACTGACCGAGCTTAACACAGCCTGTAAAATTATCTGACAGCAACTGGGTCACAGCCGCATCACGCGAATTGATCTCCCGGTCCATGCAAAAAGTGGGAATACCGGCATCCCTTGCCCGGGTTACATTCAGTACCGAGCCGTCGGCATCTGTGGGATTGAACAAAATCGCATCATAACCCATGGCAATTACATTGTCAAAATGTTCTGCCTCGCGGGCAGAATTGTTCTGGGAATCATATATCACCGCCTCATACCCCAGATCCCTGGCTTTAGCTGCTGCAGATTCGCCGAGCACCACAAACCAGGGATTGTTAAGGGTTGAGATGACAACAGCCATTTTTCCTTTATCTGATCCACGGGATCCGCTGCAAGTGACTAAAAAAGGCAGTGTCAATATTATCAATAGTAAACAGACCACTGTTTTAAGCATGATGATTCAGAGTTTTAATATTATATATAACGGTACGCATACAAAAGACCTTTTGCAAAACTAATCCTTTAATTGACTTTTCAATATCCTCAGTGCCGATTCATAAAGCCCTCCTGCCGTAATGCCGTAATGCCTGAAAATATCGGACTGCGACCCCGTTACCGTGTACTCGTCGGGTATCCCAACTCTTCTGAACGGTACGGCCACTCCCTCTTCCATCAGCACTGCAGCAGACGCTTCGCCCAATCCGCCAAATATACTGTGCTCTTCAACGGTAATAACCGCCTTGCACTCCAAAGCAGCTCTTATGACAGCTTCATTGTCCAGAGGTTTGAGGGTATGCATGCTTATCACCCTTGCCCCGACACCTTCTCTGTATAGCAGTTGAGCAGCTTCATACGCCGGGGCAACCGCCTCACCAAAAGCAATAAACGCAATATCATCACCATCTGTCAGCACCGCAGCCTTTCCTATATCAAAGCCGGCACCCTCATCATAAAGGTCCGGCATCGGCTTTTTCCCGAATCTAAGGTAAAAAGGCTTGTTACTTGCGGCGGCAGCCCTGACAGCCATGCGTGTCTCATGGTTATCGGCGGGAGCAACTATTATAATATTATTTACAGCCCTCAGTGCAGCGATATCGTGAATTGAATGGTGTGTGGAACCAAGCGCCCCGTAGCTCACCCCGGCACTTATACCTACCAGGTTTACTGGATAATCCGAATAGGCCACATCATTCTTGATCTGTTCGAGCGAGCGGGTGGCAAGGAAACAGGCAGGAGATGTCGCGAACACCGTCTTACCGCACGATGCCAGTCCGGCAGATATCCCTACCAGGTTCTGCTCTGCGATACCGGTTTCCACAATCTGCTCCGGGTACTTTTGTGCAAACGGAACCAGCTTGCCCGATCCTCGCGAATCGCTTGTAACCACGAGCAGATCACTGTTTTCAGCCGCCATAGCAGAAAGCGTTTCAGAATACACCTCCAGATTAGGCCTGCCTGTTGTAAGTTTATCTGTTATTTCCATATTAACATTGCCCTGAGGCAAATTTTTCTTCTTCAATTATGTCCTTACCAATTCGCAGGAAAATTATCAGGCCGTTTTATCATCCAACTCTTTAATCCTTAACTCAAGTTCGCGTACAGCTGCCTTATACTGCCCATCATCCGGTACCCCGTGATGCCATTTAACCACGTTTTCCATAAAACTAACGCCTTTCCCCTTGATGGTATCGGCAATAATGAGCGTTGGCTTGCCAGTCACAAATGGGACACTCCTCAAAACACTGCGCAGGTCTTTTATATCATGGCCATCTACATGTGTAACTACCCATCCGAAAGCCCTGAATTTTTCATCTATCGGACAGGGATTGCAAACTTCGGCAGTTCTTCCTGTAATCTGCAGGGTATTATGGTCAAGTATAGCAACCAGGTTATCCAGCCTTTTGTGAGAAGCAAACATGGCGGCCTCCCAGTTGGATCCCTCAGCCAGCTCCCCGTCGCCCAGCAAAGTGAAAACCCTGTAGTTCATATTGTCCATTTTGCCTGCAAGGGCAATTCCTGCGCTGATTGATAGTCCGTGACCCAGTGCTCCTGTATTGAACTCAATGCCGTTCACGTGCCTGGTGGGATGCCCCACATAATGCGATCTGTATCTGCCAATGGTTTCCAGGTCACTTTCCGGGAAAAATCCTTTTGAGGCAAGCACCACGTAAAGAGCCTCAACGGCATGCCCCTTACTCTGTATGTACCTGTCCCTTCCGGGATCATTAAAATTCTCAGGTGATACATTGAGAACATCATTGTACAGCACATTTAAAATGTCAATACATGACAGGTCCCCCCCGGTATGCCCGGCATTTGCATTCTTGATATACTTCAGAAGTGCCAGTCGTAATACGGCTGATTTAATTTCAAGTTCCTTATCGCTGCAGGAAGCCATCACCTATTATTATCTCATTATAACAATTTATGCTTATGCAAATAAATAAAAAATATACGAAGCACCAAAAGAAAATAATAGAAAATAAATGAAAATTTTCAAAATATTCTTTAAGGCTGCAATAACAGGAAAGCTGCAATAACCTGAAGGCCGCAATAACTTGTTCATATAGTGGAAAAATCCTTAAAGCAATTTATAGTTAATGTATCATCTGGCTTCTTGTTTTTACAGGAAATCTCACATGTCTTATCATGCTCTTTTAGAAATATAAGTCAGATGTGACATTGACTCATTTGAAATACTGAAGCTGATTTATATGTCAAATACAATCAATATATAATCAGTTACATAAAGATGTTTTGTTTGTATTAAACAAACATTATCCCCCTCTTAATTGTTTATAAAAAAAAATAAGCCACCATGAATTATACTAGAACATTATTATTCGCTGTGACTCTTTTTAGCACCTTATTCAGTTCTGCTCAGGATTTATCGAAACACAAATGGGAAAACAGGCTGATTTTGCTAATAACCGACGATGAAAACAACCCCACGTTTAAGTCCCAGATAGCTGAATTCAGCAAGGATTTGACCGGTTTAAATGAACGAAAATTAATTATATACCAGGTAATGCCCGGAGAATACAAAACCGGATTGAATGGCGATAACAAAAAAAAGTCAGCGCGTTTATATAATGATTATAAAAAAACCGATGCAGGGTTCGAAATTGTTTTACTGGGCCTGGATGGTGGAATAAAGCTTCAGCAAAATGAATTACTGCAATTAGAAAAATTATATGCCACTATTGATGTGATGCCAATGAGGCGCAGTGAGATTGAAAGAAAAAAGCAGCATTTAAAAAACGACTAATTACAGGAGTCATGCTTCATTTACAATTACCGGGTGAGCTTAACACAGCAGGCAGACATTAAGGACAGACACTTCTAATTTGAAATTATCAGGTCTATCTCATGCTCCTTCATCATGGCCCTGTCCTTTGCGGTAATTTTGGAATCGGTAATCAGGTAATTGATCAGGGAGAGTGACCCGAGGCTTGCAAATGCATTCTTGCCAATCTTTGATGAATCGGCAACCAGGTAAACCACTTCGGCTGATTCAATCATTGCACGCTTGACAACTATATCGCTGATGCTCGGATAGGTCAGCCCGGATTTGAGAGTTATTCCTGCCGTTGCAAGAAACAGTTTATCTGCATGCAGGTTATTGAAGAAATCGGCAGCCTTTTGTCCGGTCAGCGACAGTGTCGGGGCCTTGAATTCTCCGCCGGTAACAACCAGGTTAATTCCCGGATCTCCGCCAAGTATCAGTGCAATATTAAGAGCATTGGTTATCACGGTCAGGTTCTTGTAACCGCTTATCAGCCGCGCTATCTCGGTAGTTGTTGATCCCGAATCAAGAATAATTGTATCGCCGTCATTTATCAGCTCAATAGCCCTTCGTGCAATACGGGTCTTCTCAAGCATGTTATCCTGGTTACGAAGTGTAATGCTCCTTACATTGGACTCGACATTCTCCAGGAAAGCCCCCCCGTGCTCCCTCTTGATAATACCTTCCTTCTCAAGCTTCTCCAGGTCCTGCCTGATCGTGACTTCGGTGACTTTGAAAATTTTACTAAGGTCAACCACCTTGGCATGACCATCTTCCTTGATAAGCTCCAGTATCTTTTCCCTCCTCTGATTTGGAAGCATAATAAATGTTTTTGAATAAGATCTCCCTTTCGGGGATCATGGCTTCTACACTAACTTGAAATAGATAAATAAACGAAGGTAAATGTAACAAGAAAATAATAAATGCAGGGTCATTCTCTGAAATAAATCATCTGTTTGCACTGTCCATAGCCATAAACGGCCGTTGCTTCGAAAATTTTATTTAAATTAATTTTATTTCGCACAATCGTTTGTTCTATGACAAAATTTTTAGATATTTGTTTCTTTAACTTCCTAAAAACTGACTACCAATCGGCGAAAATGTAAGAAATATAAGAGAACTTGCTGATCTGATTGGATTTTCTGCAAGTACAGTCTCCCGGGTGCTTAACGGGAAAGGTGAGCAGTTCCGTATCAGTACCCAAACCTCCGAAATAATCCTGAAAGCTGCTGCTGAATATAACTACTTCCCCAACAGGATTGCGCGAGGTCTGAGGCTTGAAAAAACTGAAACAATCGGGTTGATAGTTCCTGATATTGCGAACCAGTTCTTCTCCTCCATGGCAAAAACCATTGAAATTGAGTCAAGAAAAAACGGGTACTCAATTTTCCTGTGCGACAGCCTGGATAATATTTCCACCGAAAAGGAACTCCTGAACCTTCTTGCAGCCAGAAAGGTCGACGGCATCATTCTTGCTCCTGTCGGAACTGGCAGTGATCACATAAATGAATTCAGCAAAAATGGAATACCCGTTGTGATTATTGACCGTTACCTGCCTGACACCAAAATCCCTTATATTACAACCGATAATTACTTAGGAGCCTGCCAGGCAATGGAACATATATTGGCTATGGGACATCGAGTCGTTGCATGTATCCAGGGCTTGAATGGTATTTCGGCGAATGAGGACCGTGTGCGTGGATATAAAGACACCCTTAATAATAACAGTATTGCGGTTGACAACAGCCTGATCGTGGGTGACGATTTCGGCGAAGAGACCGGATATGTCCAGGCAAAACTATTAATGAAGAGGAAAAATCCCCCCACTGCAATTTTTGCCCTCAGCAACCTGATCTCTCTTGGAGCGATGAGGGCAATTTCTGAAAGCGGACTGAAAATACCAGATGATATTTCACTCGTCTCTTTTGACGATCAGCCATACTCCGCACTACTTGCCAGTCCGATGACAACCGTTGAACAGGAAAAGGATGAAATTGCAGTCAGGGCAGTGAATATTCTCCTCGAACGTATTACCGGTGCCAAAGATGAGAGAGTGATTGAAAAAATAATGATCAAACCAAAACTGATTATCCGTAAGTCGGTAAGAGAAATGTGAACTAATTATTTTTGCACAAACGATTGTTTCTAACTTAAAACCTGAACTATGGTAGTAATACACTCTTACGCGTGGGCTGTTTTCCTTGCCTTTATAACAATGCTTTGCTGGGGTTCATGGGCCAATACCCAGAAACTTGCTACAAAAAAGTGGCCCTTCCAGCTTTTTTACTGGGATTATGCTATCGGAGTGCTCCTTCTTTCACTTATATTGGCCTTTACAGCCGGAAGTACAGGAAACGATGGCCGCAGCTTTATAGCAGACCTTTCCCAGGCCAATCTTTCTTCACTTGGATCTGCATTTCTGGGAGGAGTTGTGTTTAATATTGCGAACATTCTTCTGGTTGCTGCAATTTCAATTGCCGGAATGGCAGTTGCTTTTCCGATAGGTATTGGACTTGCACTAGCTTTGGGTGTAGTTGTAAATTATATTGCGACACCTTTAGGTAACCCGGTTATTTTATTTACAGGAGTAGCCTTTGTTGTGGTTGCCATAATTCTTGATGCAAAGGCTTACAGAAAACTACCGGGTCAAACTGAATCACCGACCAAGGGAATTGTAATTTCACTTTTAGCGGGCGTGCTGATGGGATTTTGGTATTATTTCGTAGCTGGTTCCATGGCAAGCGATTTTGTTAATCCCGGGGCAGGAAAACTAACTCCATATACTGCTTCAGTTATAATGGCCGTAGGATTGCTGGTATCAAATTTTTTGTGGAACACTATTTTCATGTATAAACCCCTCACGGGCGAAAAAGTTACATACATGGATTATATCAAAAAAGGAGATACCCGTCTTCACCTGATAGGATTACTTGGTGGAGCTATTTGGAGTCTTGGAACAACGGTTAACATAATTGCTGCCGAACAGGCAGGTTTTGCAATATCTTATGGTCTGGGACAGGGCGCTACCCTGATCGCGGCACTATGGGGTGTATTCATATGGAAGGAGTTTAAGGGGGCCAAAGGAGTTAATGGATTGCTGACTGCGATGTTCCTGTTCTTTTTCGTGGGACTTGCACTGATAATTGCGGCAAGGCTTTATTGACCGTAAAGAATATGTTGACCGGAACAGTTACAGGAAACAACCTGCACCATCTGCTCCGGCAGGAAAATAAAACTTTAAATCCACCTGGTATATTCGGGTTGCTTTTATACTTCAAGATTCGGCAAACCAGGCGGGAAAAAACGTAAACGACAAAAATAAAGATATGTCAAAAAAAATAGTGGTAGTTGGAAGCTCAAACACCGACATGGTGGTCAAGGTGCCACACATACCGGCTCCCGGAGAAACAGTTATGGGATCCGAGTTGCTTACCATATCCGGAGGCAAGGGGGCCAACCAGGCAGTTGGTGCGGCCCGTGCCGGGGGCGATGTTGTATTTATAGCATGTGTTTCTGACGATACCTTTGGAACCGATGCATTAGAAAACTATAAAAATGACAGCATAGACACCTCTTTTATCAAGGTCAAACCCGGCATCCACTCGGGAGTTGCGCTGATAAATGTTGCCGAAGACGGCGAAAACAGCATCGCAGTTGCACCGGGTGCCAACAGCCATCTTCTTCCGGAGGATATATTCAACGCCAGGGATGCATTCAGGGATGCCGGTATAGTGCTGGTACAGCTTGAAATACCGGTTGAAACAGTAAGTGCCGTTGCCGAACTTGCTGCAGAGCTGAACATACCTGTGATACTCAATCCTGCCCCCGGAGCCAGACTGCCCAAAGATCTGCTTAAAAGGGTGTCCGTCATAACTCCCAACGAAACCGAGGCAGCGCTGCTGACAGGAACAATAGAGGTAAATGAAGACACTATCCCCGTAATGGCAAAGGAGCTTTTCGATATGGGAATCGAAACCGTCATTATCACCCTCGGCAGCAGGGGTGTTTACCTTATGAACAGTGACTTTCAGGGACTGGTACCCGGTTACAGGGTAAAGGCTGTCGATACTACCGCGGCAGGCGATGTTTTTAACGGGGCCCTTGCCTCTGCCCTTGCGGAGAATAAAACGGTAAGACAGGCAATCGATTTCGCCCAGCGGGCGGCGGCAATATCTGTAACAAGGATGGGTGCCCAGCCCTCAGCACCGGGACTGGAAGAGATCAATAATTACCGGTTTTGAAAGGGGCAATAGAATTTAAACAAAAGATCTTTTATATTTAATTTTACTGCAACGAACCAAAAAAAATTTAAAATGCTCCAATCCAAAGATAAGATTTTCAAACTTGCGGGCCTTATAATTGGCTTATTGTTAACCACCACCCTGATTTCATTATACCCGGATCACAAAGGCCATAGTTTTCATTATAACAGTACAGTACCGGTAATACTGGACACAGATATGGAATCGGATGTAGACGATGCCGGTGCCCTGGCAATGCTCCATGCACTTGCCGATATGGGTGAAACCAGGATACTGGGGGTAATGGTTTGTGCATTGAATCCATGGAGCGTTCTCTGTGTGGACAGGATCAACACCTATTTTGGCCGGGGGGATATACCCCTGGGGCAGCTCAGGGGTCCGGGCGTAGACAGGGAATCGAGATATGCCCGCCAGGTGGCAGAAGAATTTCCCGGAAAACTGACGAACAATGAGGATGCACCTGATGCTGTCGGAGAATATCGCAAAATACTTGCATCCCAGCCGGATAGCAGTGTCGTTATCATAAGCATTGGTTACCTGACAAATTTGAGAGACCTCTTAAATAGTAAGCCGGACGAAATCAGTGCTCTTACGGGCCGCGAACTTGTAAGTAAAAAAGTCAGCTTATGGATATGCATGGGTGGTCAGTTTCCCTCAGGAAGGGAAGCAAATATCAGATGGGATACAGAGGCCTCGATTGAAGTTATAGCCAAATGGCCAACCGAAATAATATTCAGTGGCTGGGAAACAGGTCTTATGGATTCAGGAGAAAATATTTCCGAACTGCCTGATAACAATCCTGTCAGACGGGCCTACGAGCTGTTCGGACGAATACCACACAAGAACTGGGATCAGGTAGCTGTATTATATGCAATCCTGGGGCATAATGACGGGCCATTGTCAGATTTCTGGGAACTGTCAGAATCTGGATGGATACTGATTGACAGCACAGATGGAAGTAATACATGGAGAGAAGAGCCAGGAGGAATGCACAGGCATCTGATACAGAAAGGTACTGATGATGAAATAGCCTTTGAGATTGATAAATTGATGATGCATATCCCGGATTAAATTTAACATCAACTGAAAAAAGAAATTTGATAAAACCTGAACTGAACATAATTCTATACCTAAATAAAAGTCCGAATTATGTCACAAAATATGGAAAAGAAGATATTTACAACGCTGTTTGCCTGCATGCTGTTTTCATTTATATCTTTTTCGCAGGTAAAAATTATCTTCGATACCGACCATGGAGGTGACTCCGATGACCTCGGAGCGCTGGTGATGCTTCATAACCTTCATAACAGAGGTGAATGTGAATTGCTTGCAGTCATGGCGTGGACTACTGAACAATATGTTATACCTGCAATGGATGCTGTGAACCGATATTACGGGAATCCTGACATCCCTCTGGGAGTGAGATCACACAATTCCCATTTTACCGACTGGAACTATAACAAGCCGATTGCCGACGCACTGCCACACAAGCTGACCAATCAGGATGTGCCGCTTGCAGTAGACCTCTATCGGGAAATTCTGTCGAAACAGGAAGACAATAGTGTAAGGATCGTTACCGTGGGGCCATTGGCTAATATAAGAGAATTGCTTATGTCGGGGCCCGATGAATTTTCAGACCTCAACGGAAAAGAGCTTATAGAAAAAAAAGTTGAGAAATTTGTCATAATGGGCGGTCAGTTCCCAAAGGGTGATGACGAATGGAACTTCAACGGCAATATGCCTGGTGTAACAAGGTACGTACTGGATAATATTACCGTTCCCGTTGTGTTTTCAGGCCTTGAAATTGGATTGATTATCCACACAGGACCCCGTTTTCATGAACTGGACCCGGGTCATCCGCTTTTTGTCGGCTACATGCATTTCAGCAAGTACGCATCCTGGATGAAGGACCGTTACCGGGAAGGAAGGATTACTCCCAATGCCTCCTATGACCAGACAGCAGTGCTTTATGCAGTACGCGGCGGTATAGGCAGGTACTGGGACAAAGTAGAAAACGGCTACTGCGTAGCAGATGATACAGGGGGTAATGTCTGGGTTGAATCCGGCCAGCCGACCAATCACTCTTACCTGGTACTGAAAAAGAGCCCCGAAGAGTTGGCACAGATCATCTATTCACTTAAGCTGGAGGATGCACGTAAGCGGCCAAGGATAATTGTAACCACCGATGGCGAGAGTGATGACAAATGCTCATTTGTAAGGTTTCTTATTTATACAACTGAATTTGATATCGAGGGACTTATCTACACCAATTCCAAATGGCACCCTGAAGGCAACGGTACACAGTGGATGCACGACTTTATTGACCAATATGCGAAAGTACGCGACAACCTGCTGGTACACCACCCTGGATACCCTTCCGCCGAAAGGCTGAAGTCGCTGATTTATGTGGGACAGATGGATAAGGTAGGCAGGGAGGCAGTGGGCGACAACATGGACACGCCCGGATCGGACCGTATTATTGAGGTGCTGCTTGATGATGACCCGAGGCCGGTATGGCTGCAGGC
>SL_3KL_010_SEDDRAFT_10006302_pt1 | contig 10615 bp, 7 predicted proteins | sample SodLakKL_010_SED_2_FD_10381 | JGI IMG/M metagenome (IMG submission 10381)
GCTGCCTACATACCAACCAATGTAATTTCGATTACTGACGGTCAGATATTTCTTGACAGCAACCTTTTCAACGCGGGCATAAGACCTGCCATTAACGTCGGCATTTCTGTTTCAAGGGTCGGGGGAAAAGCACAGATCAACTCAATGAAGAAAGTAGCAGGTACGCTGAAACTTGACCAGGCACAATACCGTGAACTTGAAGCGTTCTCAAAGTTTGGTTCGGATCTTGACGCAGCAACCATGGCGGTACTTAACAAGGGATCAAGGAATGTGGAGATCCTTAAACAGAACCAGTATTCACCCATGACTGTTGATAAGCAGATTGCAATATTATATTGCGGAACTAAAGGAATGCTCAGGGAGGTACCAATTGCAAAGATCAGGCAATTTGAAACAGACTTTCTTAACCATCTTGAAAGTACCAGGCCCGAGATACTGGATGAACTTAAAAAGGGTACCTGGAATGAAAAACTGGAGACTAATCTGGGAGAGGCTGCAATAGAGGTAGTAGACAGGTTTATTGTCAAAAAACCGGTGGACTGACCAGAATCCGTTAAATAAGTATGGCAAATCTCAAGGAAATAAGGACCAGGATAGAATCTGTAAGCTCAACAAAGCAGATTACCAATGCAATGAAGATGGTATCTGCCGCCAAGCTAAGGAGGGCGCAGGATGCAATTATTCAGATGAGACCCTATGCCTGGAAACTCCACGAAATACTCCTGCACTGCCAGATGTGCATGCCAAACAAAGAGACACCTTTTTATTCGCATCGTGAGGTTAAAAGGGTGTTGATAGTGGTCATTGGATCAAACAGGGGATTATGTGGAGCATTCAATATAAATGTGGCTAAAAAGGCCATTGAAATATCAAAAAAAGATTTCAGGGAACTTGCATCGCAGAATAAGGTGGACTTTATCTGTATCGGGAAGAAAGCCGAAGACTATCTGAAATCAAAGGATTACCTTATAACGGAAACAAGGCATGATTTGCTTGACCAGCTCTCTTTTGAAAATTCTATACCATTTATTCAATCACTTCTTGACAAATTTACCGGCAGCAATTACGACCGGATTGAAATTGTATATAATCAATTCAAGAATGCTGCCATACAAATAGTTACCCGCGAGACTTTTCTGCCACTTAGTCCTCCCCAGGATCTTTGCACTGCCGAAGAGATAGACATAGCAAAACACAGTTACCTGATCGAACCTTCGGGCGATTTTCTTGTCGGTCGCCTGATGCCCAAATATTTAAAAACAGAGTTTTATAAGACTATTCTCGAATCGGTTGCGTCCGAATACGGTGCCAGGATGACTTCTATGCATAAAGCTACCGATAATGCCGATCAGCTCATCAAAGAACTTCGAACACAATACAATAAAGCTCGTCAGTCAAGTATCACAAATGAGATTATTGAGATTGTAGGCGGGGCAGAAGCACTTAAGAAATAAGCCGGNAGTAATTTAGTCAAACCTTTCGATTATACTTTCGGTCACATTAACGATATGGTCGCCCATTCTTTCGCAGTGTGATATTATATCGTTGTAAATGATTCCGGCATCATACTTATAATCCTTTTCCTTGAGCTTTTTGATATGCTCCTTCTTCAGCTTATTGCGGAATTTATTGATTTTGTACTCCATCTCAATGGCACTGTCAACCTTTACGTTATGATAATCATCATCGAGGTTATCGTTCATAATGTCCTGGGCTTTCTCAACCAGCTTGAACATCTTGTTCACATTATCACGCAGAGCCTGAGTAAACTGGATTTTTTTCTGTTTTTTACGGTATATTGCCCTGGCAACATTCTGGCATGAATCGCCTATACTTTCAATATTGTCNATAAGCTTGAGCATTGTCTGAAGGCGCTGGGAACCCTGGGGACTAAGATGGCCACCAGAAACTTTGGTAAGATAGGTTGCTATCTCCACCTCCATACGGTCGCTGATCTCCTCATATTTCTCAACCTTGTTGAAATAATATTCGATGTCCGCCTCTTTATTTGAATTGAAGAGAGACCTGGCATAATCAGTCATTTTCCGTGTTCTTTTAGCATACAGGGAAATCTCCTTCTTGGCCTGGAACAATGATAACTCTGCCGTGGAAAGCATACCGGTATTAATATATTTCAGCCTGAACTCCTCCTCGTCTTCCTCCTTAAGCGGTACCAGCCGTGTAACTATCCGGGCAATGAGTGAAGCAAACCCAAGCAGCAATAGTGCATTTAAGACGTTAAAAACTGTATGGAAGATCGAGAGGGCAATAGGAATGCCCTGGGCGAATTCAAATGGTGACAGCAGTCCTATTCCTGCAAGAAACTGATCTATCTGCTTAAGGAAAAAGTTGAATATCAATAGTACCCAGATCACTCCGACCAAATTAAATATAAGGTGAGCCCGGGCTGTTCTTTTGGCCGACACGTTGGCAATCATTGCAGCAATATTGGCCGTAATAGTGGTTCCTATATTCTCTCCCAATACCATGGCTGCTGCCATATCNAAAGATATCCAGCCATTATTNCACATTACAAGGGTAAGTGCCATGGTGGCGCTGGAGGACTGGATCACGAAGGTCAGAATTGTTCCTATGGAAAGGAACAGAAGCACTGACCAGATGCCCATATTTGTATATGAGGAAAGGAAACTAAGTATTTCAGGATGCTGCTCAATATTGGGAAGCGACTCCTTTAAGAACTCAAGTCCGAGAAAAACCATTGCAAATCCTATGATTAGTTCAGCAATAGATTTCCTCTTTTTTGACTTGGAAAAGAGAAAAGGGAAACTCACCCCTATCAACGGAAGTGATATGAAGCTGATACTGAACTTGAACCCGAGAAGGGATATAAGCCAGGCTGTAACTGTTGTGCCTATATTGGCACCCATAACTACCCCTATGGCCTGAATCAGATTAATGAGACCGGCATTAACAAAGCTGACAAGCATTACTGTGGTGGCAGTAGAGGACTGGACGAGGGCAGTTATCATAAAGCCTGTGAAAATGCCTTTTATCCTGCTGGAGGTCATTGCTGCAAGTATACCTCTGAGCTTATCGCCTGCCACTTTCTGAAGCGCCTCACTCATAGATTTCATTCCGAAAAGAAAAAACCCGAGCGAGCCCAGTAAAGCCAGAAAATCTATTAAGGTATACTGCATTTTGTGCTTTAGTTGCACGCCAAAATTAAAAGAATAATATATAATTAAAAAAAAAAACGTAAAGAGTTAAGAATATATCCCGTATATTCTTTATATTCTACTACTTAGCAAACCAGATAATAAAGAATAAATATTTTGGAAATAATCTCCGGCAATACTACTTTTACGTGGTTTTAATCAGTAATTAAAGAAGTTATGCCGGAGTTCCGCTAAGCGAAACCCTTGCATCTCATATTAATGATTTCCATTAAAAGTTTTACAGCCTGATAAACAAGTGCCTGGTATTTTCAGTATCCAACTGAGAAGTAGCAGGATATTGCCGGGAATGTTTAAGAATGGTTTTTTGATATCTAAGGAAAGATAATTTTTATGTTCACAATTATTGCAGGAATTATACTCAGAAACAGGATCCTGTTCCTCATATTATTGGCCCTGTTTACAGCATTCATGGGATTTAAGGCCAGGGAGGTCAAAATGTCATATGAGCATGCTCCTCTCCTTCCTGAATCAGATTCAACACTTATCGAATTCAGGGAGTACAGTGAAGTATTCGGGCAGGATGGCAATATTGTTGTTATCGGTATCAGTAATAATGCCTTTTTCGAACCTGAGGCATTGACTGGCTGGATTGAACTTATGGAAGAGCTGGAAGAAACAGAGGGAGTAAGAAGTGCAGTATCGATTACCAGTGTTTTCAACCTGGTGAAGAATAATGATAATAGATCATTCGAGCTTCAGTCCCTTGTTACTGAAACACCTGTTTCAGCAAAAGAGGCAGACAGCCTGGGAAAACTGATGCTTTCCCTTCCTTTTTACAGCGATCTGCTATATAATACTGAATCAGGAACCTATCTTATCCTTATAAGTCTTGAAAGGGATGTTCTTGAAAGCAGCGAAAGAAACAGGCTGATAGGTGATATTGAAACCCTTTGCAATAGTTATGTGGCAAAACATGGCCTGGAGGTTCATTACAGCGGACTGCCCTATATTCGTATCAAGACTGCCGAAAAGATAGAAGGGGAGCTTTATATGTTCATAGTTCTTGCCCTTGTTATTACCGGTGTAATAATGTTCCTGTTCTTCCGGTCTTTCAGGGTAGTGATGTTTTCTCTTCTGGTTGTTGCCACAGGTGTAGTATGGGCGCTCGGTTCTATTTCACTTCTTGGATATGAGATTACCCTCCTTACCGCTATGATACCTCCGCTCCTTATAGTAATAGGTATACCAAATTCAGTGTTTCTGCTCAACAAGTACCACAATGAATACCGCAATCATGGCAATAAGATAAAAGCCCTTCAGAGGGTTATACAAAAAATCGGAGCCGCCACGTTTCTTACCAACCTTACAACATCGGCAGGATTTGCAACCTTCATACTTACAAGTACCAAAATACTTAAGGAATTCGGAGTTGTGGCATCACTCAATATAATGGGCATATTCGTATTATCTTTGCTGCTGATCCCTGTCATCTTCAGCTTCCTTCCGGCACCGGGTGAAAAGCATGTAAGGCACCTCGATAATATCGCCGTAAGGAAAGCGATTAGCTTGTTTGAACATCTTGCCGTCAACCACCGGCTAAAAATCTATCCAGTTGCATTTCTTTTGATCATAATATCCGTAGCAGGCATAACAAGGATTGAAAGTACGGGATATATTGTTGATGATCTGCCGCAAAATGATCCTGTTTATACCGATCTGTTGCATTTTGAGGAGCATTTCAGGGGATTGATTCCGCTGGAGATCAGCATAGATGCCAAAAGGCCCAGGGCTGCGCTTTCTCAGACTACCCTCGAGAATATAAACAGGTTGCAGGATTCTCTCAGAAAATTTCCTGAGCTTTCAAAACCTCTGTCAATTGCTGAGGCATTCAAATTTGCCAGGCAATCGTTTTTTAATGGTGATCCGGAGCATTACAGGCTTCCTGGCAGCACTGAACGAAATTTCATTCTGGCCTATCTGGCCGACCTCACCGGAGAGAATGACATTGCTGCCTCCTTTATAGATGGGGAAAGCAGGATTACACGTGTTAGTTACAAGGTTGCCGATATCGGTACCGAAAGAACCGGAAGACTGCTGGAAGACATCCGAAAGGAAATAGACAGCATATTCCCGTCAGACAGGTACGATGTAGTAATAACCGGAACAAGTATTCTCTCGTTCAGGGGAAATACATACCTGATAAGGAGTTTGTTCACCAGTTTGTTTATAGCCGTTTTCATTATTTCCGTTTTTATGGCGTGGATGTTCTCATCGGCAAGGATGATGGTGATATCACTTATTCCAAACCTGGTACCACTTTTGATAACCGCTGCTTTCATGGGTTATTTCGGGATACCTTTAAAACCCTCGACCATATTGGTATTCAGCATTGCTTTCGGGATATCTGTCGATAATACAATACATTTCCTGGCTAAATACCGGCAGGAACTCAAAACAACCGGTCTGAACATTAAAAAATCGGTAATTAATGCCATGAGGGAAGCAGGAGTAAGCATGTTCTACACTGCCATTGTTTTGTTTTTCGGTTTCGGCATATTTGCCCTTTCAGGATTCGGAGGTACAAAAGCGCTAGGTATTCTTGTTTCATTTACATTGCTTATTGCGGTTACATCAAATTTAATTTTACTACCTTCGATGTTGTTAAGCCTTGAAAGAATAATAATTAAAAGAAATTTTGAAGAACCCCTGATGCAGTTATATAATGACCAGGAGGAGAATCATCTTCATGGTGATGAAAGTGAAACCGGTTCTCAGCATAAAATTAAAGTTTAAAAAAAGAGTAGCAATGCATAGCCTTGAAAAATTTCGCTGGATAATAGACCGGGAGATTGAAAAAATGGATTTTGCCGGCCGTCAGCCGGCAGAACTTTATAGTCCGGTTGAGTATATCCTTTCTAACGGGGGGAAGAGGTTGAGACCAGTTCTGGCATTGATGTCCTGCAGGCTTTTCACCCATGATCTTACAGAATGTGTTAAACCGGCAGCAGCAATTGAGCTGTTTCATAATTTCACTCTCCTGCATGATGATATAATGGACCAGGCCGACATGAGACGGGGTAAACCGGCTGTCCATAAAAAATGGAATGAAAATACGGCAATACTTTCAGGCGATGCAATGGTGGTCCTCTCCTTTAATCTGATCTCTTCTGCAAAACCTGAAATTCTGCCAGGTTTATTGTCGGTGTTCAACACTACCGCCCTTGAAGTATGTGAAGGTCAGCAGATGGATATGAATTTTGAAACCAATCCAAACGTCAAAGAGAATGAGTACCTCGAAATGATAAAGCTTAAAACATCAGTGCTGATTGCGGCGGCAATGAAGATTGGAGCAATATCAGCACGAGCGAATGATAGAGACTGTGAACTGATGTATGAGTCAGGGTTGAATCTCGGACTGGCTTTTCAGTTGCAGGATGATATTCTAGACCTTTACGGGAAACAGGAGGATTTTGGCAAAATACGTGGCGGAGACATTCTAATGAATAAAAAAACCATTCTTCTCATTAAGGCTCTGGAACTGGCAGATCAGACTACTGCAGTATCCATCCGCCGGCTGATGAATGAAGAACAGGATCCCGGCATGAAGGTGGGTGAAATGAAAAAAATCCTTGACAGGCTGGAAATCAATTTAATTGCATGGAAGATGGCCGAAGGCTATTTCAATAAAGCCATCAGAAAGCTTTATGAGACAAACAGTGATAAAGCGCAAAAAAATGAATTCGCAGATTTTATCCATTCTGTGATGAACAGAAAATCATGAGCAGAAAGATTGGTTATTGGGGGAGTTTATATTTGCATTTTAACTGTAACCAATTGCTGAGGGAGTCCGTATAGTTTAATTTGGATATTTACCATAAGTTCACCATTTCAATTTACTTCTTGTCAGATAAAATAATTTTATATCATGCCCGATAACTCCGGAGAAATAATACAGGTCATAGGCCCTGTGGTTGATATCAGTTTTAATGTAAAAGGTTCAAAACTTCCCAACATACATGATGCACTGGAAATTCATCATGATGACGGACAGGTACTGATAGTGGAATGCCATCAACATATTGGAGAAAACACTGTCAGGGCAATTGCCATGGATTCAACCGATGGATTGCGGCGTGGCATAAAAGTTAAAAACCTCGGCAGACCAATCAGCATGCCGGTAGGCGATCAGATAAGAGGAAGGCTGCTTAATGTTATTGGTGCGCCAATTGACGGGATGAAGGAAGTCGACCAGAAAGGAGGTTATCCCGTTCACCGAAAACCACCTGCATTTGAGGATTTGTCTACCGAAACGGAGGTTCTCCATACAGGAATAAAAGTGATTGATCTGCTCGAGCCTTATTCGAAGGGTGGGAAGATAGGACTGTTTGGAGGTGCAGGAGTTGGCAAGACCGTCATTATAATGGAACTGATCAATAATATCGCTAAAAAATATTCAGGAATGTCGGTGTTTGCGGGTGTTGGCGAACGCACAAGAGAGGGAAACGACCTGCTAAGAGAGATGATAGAGTCAGGTGTAATAAAATATGGGGATGAGTTCATAAAAAGTATGGAAGAAGGCAGCTGGGACCTGAGCAAGGTTGATATGAATGAACTTCCAAAATCACAGGCAACACTCGTTTTCGGACAAATGAATGAACCTCCCGGTGCCCGGGCCACAGTTGCACTGTCCGGACTGTCTGTGGCTGAATCATTCAGGGATGGCGATGACTCTGGTGGCGGACGCGATATACTTTTTTTCGTAGACAATATTTTCAGGTTCACCCAGGCAGGTTCAGAAGTCTCGGCGCTGCTTGGCCGGATGCCTTCGGCAGTTGGTTACCAGCCAACACTCGCAACTGAAATGGGTATGATGCAGGAGAGGATTACATCGACAAAAAGAGGCTCCATTACTTCTGTTCAGGCTATCTACGTGCCTGCCGATGACCTGACTGACCCCGCTCCTGCAACTACTTTTGCCCACCTGGATGCAACAACGGTACTAAGCAGAAAGATATCCGAACTTGGAATTTATCCGGCTGTAGATCCACTGGATTCAACTTCCCGGATACTTACACCTGAAATTGTAGGAGAAGAACATTACAGGACTGCACAGAGAGTCAAAGAGCTTCTGCAGAGATATAAAGAGTTGCAGGATATTATAGCAATCCTTGGGATGGATGAGCTCTCTGAGGAGGACAAACTGGTAGTGCACAGAGCAAGGAGAATTCAACGATTTCTTTCCCAGCCATTTCATGTGGCCGAACAGTTTACGGGGCTGGCAGGTGTGCTCGTCTCCATAGAAGATAATATTAAGGGATTTAACATGATCATGGAAGGAAGAGTTGATGAGTATCCCGAGGCTGCATTCAATATGGTAGGAACCATTGAAGATGCCATAGAAAAAGGTAACAGGTTACTTGCTGAATCAAAAAAATAAACTGATCCGGTTATGCATCTTGAAATTCTGACACCTGATAAAACGGTATTCTCCGGAAATATTAAATCACTTACGGTACCCGGAACAAAAGGACCTTTTACTATACTGATAAACCATGCCCCCATCATATCAACACTTGACAAAGGTCTGTTGAGCCTGTTAACTGACACAGGATTAGAAGTGATTTATGAAATTGGCGAAGGTATGATCGAGGCTAACCAGAACAAAATCATGGTACTTGCCGAAAAAATCAGACCTGCTGAGTTGTGAGACTTAGCGAACGACATAAAAATGATCCGTTCCATATGCCGGTCAAATTCCTGATAATAAGGTTCAGTTCAATTGGTGATATTGTCCTTACAACTCCGGTAATCAGAACTCTTAAGCAACAGGTTGCCGGAGCAGAAATCCATTTCCTCGCTAAAAAGCAATTTATCCCTGTAATAGCAGGCAATCCCTATATTGACAAGATTCATGAATTTGAGGGGGTTGCACCTACAACAGTCAATCTCCGAAAGGAGGGTTTCCATTACATCATTGACCTTCACAATAACCTGCGTTCGGCAATATTCAAATCACGGCTCCAGGCTATTCCCTTTTCTTTCAGAAAGCTCAACATTGAAAAATGGCTCCTTGTGAATTTTCATAAAAATTTACTGCCGGATACCCATATTGTAGATCGTTACCTGGAAACCCTGAAGGTTTTTGATGTCGAATTTGATGGCCGCGGACTCGATTATTTTATCCCTGCCGGAGATGAAATCAATACCTCTGAATTACCAAAGCCTTTTTGCGATGAATATGTTCTATTTGCAATTGGTGCAAATCATGCAACAAAAAGGCTGCCGGTGGATATGATAATTGCACTTTGCAGGGAGTTAAAGCTGCCTGTAATACTATCAGGCGGACCGGAAGATTCGGCAACCGCAAAGGAGGTGGCCGATGCATGCGGAAACCTGGTATTAAACAGTTGCGGCAAATTCAATATCAACCAGTCGGCCTCACTTGTCAGGCAAGCTGACCTGGTTATAACACACGATACCGGATTGATGCATATAGCTGCAGCATTCAAAAAGAAGATCATATCAGTATGGGGAAATACCATTCCGGAGTTTGGTATGTCACCATATATGCCACATCCTGATTCGGCAGTATTTGAAATCGGGGGATTAACCTGCAGGCCCTGTTCAAAGCTGGGATACAAAAAGTGTCCGAAGCGCCATTTCAGATGCATGAAAGACCATAATGTAAAGGAGATAGCCGACTATGCCTGCAAGCTTTACATAAGGGGATAGAATCTAAAATATATCCAGGTTGACCCCGAAGGAGAAGAGGAAAGATGTCTTCCCCCTTTCGGGGATATGGGCTAAGCCGCCGCTCATATTGAAAGGGAAGATAATCCGCAACAGATGAAAATTGGCTGTCAATGTGCCACCCATTGAAAAAAGGCCCTCCTCCTCCCACTCCCTTCTGTTGGTTTGAGGGTCGGCAACCCTCAGCCGGTTTACCCCGAAGTCGGTAAACACCCGGGCATGCATGCGTTTGAGATAGAGAATACCGGGAATGGAAAGGTCGGGATAGGCTACAGGAAATGAGTAAGTGCTCTGAAAGACCTGCAGGCGTTCGCTGGTTTCGCGGTCATACCCGCGGGGAAAACTGACAAGACTGGAATAGTAGTATTTAACGGGATCCTGTCTCTGCAGAGCTGCATCAAACCGGAGACTGTGATGGGGGAACAGGCCGGGTGCATAGAGGGTAAGTTCCACTGCATTTATCACTCCCAGGTTCTCCGATTCAAAGGGCGCGCTCCGGCGGCGCCACCTGAAAACCTGTCCCCACCGGGGCGCAAGATGGCGGTGGCTCATCCTCTGGAAGCGGTAGGCTAGCAGTCCCTGCTCAATAATTGTCATGCCTCTTTTATATGTGTCATCACTGTCGTAGTGATAGAGGGAGTTATTGTGACTTATACGGAAACGGGGCTCCAGCCGGGCAACCCAACGCCCGTCGGAGAGGTTCAGCGGCAGGGAGACAAGACCCCTCA
>SL_3KL_010_SEDDRAFT_10006303_pt1 | contig 10614 bp, 9 predicted proteins | sample SodLakKL_010_SED_2_FD_10381 | JGI IMG/M metagenome (IMG submission 10381)
TGTAAATCCCCGGCCAGTTTTGAAAAATACTCCAGCCTCTTAAAATAGTCGGAAGTGATTGTCCTGCCGGCCTTTATCTCCACAGGGAACAGAAATTCCCCCTGATCCATGAGACAGTCCACTTCATTCCCGTTTTTATCCCTCCAGAAATTACATTTGGCCTATGTCTGGACAATTTGCAAATTTAAAATTCAAATTGTCCAAGCACCTTTCGACGCTTCAGATCTGGCCAGGAATGTAAAGACCAATGTTTAAACAGGGCGCTTGAACTGGAATGGCAGTCTTCGGTTATCACAATCAAATTCGGTAATTGTCTTATTTGTCTTTTTTCAAGTTCTTCTCGAGGTTTCTTGCACAAGGCTTGACTTTTGATTATGGAAGGCAATTCACGCTTATTTATCCAATTTCATACCTGAAACATAGGTTATCGGCGATATATTCAAGGATCGCTGGACGTTGGGTTAAAACAGAATCTTAAGATCAAGACATTTGTCGGTCGGAGTGAAAAAGCGGTTTTATTCTGCCGTATTAAGAAAAGACAGGCCAACAGGAGGTGTTATGACCAAGGCTAAACGAACTATTGATGACCTGACCATTTGGGACGACGCCAAACAGATGATCAGCAAGGCTCAAACGGATGGAGTCGAAACCGTCTGGGATCGCCTGGAACAGCAGGAACCTCATTGTCCCTTTTGCGAAAAGGGCCTGACCTGCCAGAAATGCGTCATGGGACCCTGCCGCATCAGCAACAAGAAACCACGAGGGGTCTGCGGCGCGGATGCCGACCTGACCGTGGCCCGTAGTTTTGGCCGCTTCGTGGCCGCAGGCGCGGCATCCCATTCGGATCACGGCCGGGATCTGGTCGAAACCCTGCACGCCATCGGCAGGGGCCGGACCACCAACTACAAAGTACGCGATGAGGCCAAGCTTAAACGCATCGCCGACGAGATCGGGGTGGAGAAAACAGGAAAGAGCGTCCAGGAATTGGCTCTGGCCGTGGCCGAGGCCATGATCCAGGACTTCGGCTTTCTGCACAACAACCTGGGTTTTCTGTCCCGAGTGCCCCAGAAGCGCAAGGACCTCTGGAATAAACTTGGAATCACGCCTCGGGGCATCGATCGCGACATCGTGGAAATGATGCATCGCACCCACATGGGCGTGGATTCCGATGCACTCAGCCTTTGTCTGCACTCGGCCAAGGTCTGTCTGGGCGACGGATGGGGCGGGTCCATGATCGGCACGGAACTCTCGGACATCATCTTCGGAACGCCAACTCCAAAGGTGGGCAAGGTCAATCTGGGCGTGCTCAAGACCGACCAGATCAACATTCTTGTCCACGGCCACTCGCCCATTGTTTCGGAAATGCTTTTGAGCGCTGTCAACGACCCCGAGATCAAAAAAGAGGTCCAAGAGGCCGGAGCCAAGGGCATCAACGTGGCGGGGCTCTGCTGCACGGGCAATGAGGTGCTCATGCGCAAGGGCATCCCCATGGCCGGCAACCATTTGATGACTGAACTGGCCATTATCACCGGTGCGGTCGAGCTTATCCTTGTGGACTACCAGTGCATCATGCCAAGCTTAGTACAGGTGGCCGACTGCTACCATACCAAATTCGTGTCCACTTCGGACAAGGCCAGGTTCACCGGTGCCGGGCACGAAGAGTTCAACTACATCAATGCCGATAGCCAGGCCCGGAAAGTGGTACGCATGGCCATTGAGAACTATGGCCGACGCGACCAGACCCGGGTGGACATCCCCCAGGGTCCGGTTGAACTGATGACGGGCTTTTCCAACGAAGCGATCCTGACGGCTCTGGGCGGCACGCCCGATCCGCTCATCGAGGCGGTCAAGGCCGGCCAGGTGCGCGGAGCCGTGGGCATCGTGGGTTGCAATAATCCCAAGCTCAAACATGACTACGTGCACACCATCCTGGCCAAGGAGCTGATCAAGAAAGACATCCTGGTTCTGGTCACCGGATGCGCAACGGCAGCCATGGGCAAGGCTGAGCTGATGATGCCCACGGCCGCGAATCAGGCTGGCGAGGGACTAAAGGCTGTGTGCCAGTCTCTTGGTATCCCTCCAGTGCTCCATGTTGGCTCCTGCGTGGACAATTCACGCATTCTGCACCTCTGCGCGGTGCTGGCAAACGCCATGGGCATAGACATCGCTGATCTTCCCGTGGCTGCCAGCGCCCCGGAATGGTACTCTGAAAAGGCGGCGGCCATCGGCCTCTATGCAGTGGCTTCGGGTATTTACACCCATCTTGGCCTGCCGCCGAACATCACAGGATCGGAAACAGTCACTAATCTGGCCTTGGGCGGCCTGGAGGGAGTGGTTGGGGCATGCTTCGCTGTCGAACCAGACCCATTTAAAGCTGCCGAACTCATTGATGCCCGCATCAGGGCCAAACGAACAGCTTTGGGTCTTGGGGTCTAGTCGATGCCGCAGGCGATAGTTGTGTAGGGGGGCTGGCTTACACGGGCCGTTCCCCCGGTAAAAGTTACCTGAAAAAATGAGGCGGATATGAAACTGGCCTTTGCCGGCAAGGGCGGGGTGGGCAAGACGACCATCAGCGCATGGCTGGGCGACTATTTGGCCCGGAACGGTCACGATGTCTGGATGGTGGACGCGGACACTGCCCTGTCGCTTGGCCAGGCATGCGGGCTAGCTGCCGGGGACCAGCCCGAGCCCCTGGTGACGCGAAAGGACCTCATCCGCGAACGCATTGGCACGGGTATGATGAACTTAAACCCCGATGTGGGTGACCTGCCCGCCGAACTGGCTGTGGATCTGCCCCTCGGTGGTAAATGCAGGGCTGGAATCCGTCCGGGCCGCAAGCGCTTGCTGGTCATGGGCACGGTGACAGCCGCCGGAGGCGGCTGCGCCTGCGAGGCCAATTCACTCTTGAAAGCCCTCTTGCGCCACCTGGTGGTCGAGACCGGGGGATGGGTCCTGGTCGATTTGGAGGCCGGGGTGGAACATCTTGGACGGGGCACGGTAGCCCATGTGGACGGTCTGGTGGTGGTCAGCGAACCGAGTATGCGCGGATTGCAGGCTGCGGCCTGCATCGGCAACATGGCCAATGAAATGGAACTTGTCCGTCAGGTCCTGGTTTTGAACCGTTTCTCCAATGAAATTCCGATACCGAAGCTGGACGGCCTGCCGGATCTGGCAACGGTGTTTCCCCCCTTGCCCGGGCTCATGGTCAGGCAGCTCCAGACGTCCTCTGTTATTGGCCTGCCGGAAGAGGCGCAGATCGATGGATTGCTCAAGAAATTGATGGAGCGCCTGGCCGGATAAGGCCAATTCCGGGCCTGCTCCCTTCTCAGTTTGGCTTTTTTTATTGACCACCCTTGACCAGGTCAGCACCTGCTGCAGTCCAAGGATACAAGGAAATTTACTCAGGTAAGTGGAGTGGATGGAGTTTATTCCATGAAGAGGTTTGGGGGCTTCGTTGCTCTAGGCTTGTAATTACCTCTTGCCCGGGCTATATAAGCTATTATATTAGAAGTAAATAACATACTATATTTATTAAGTATGGAGGAGAACATATGGGTATTGAAGATATCAAAATAGAAGCCATGNAGCTTTCTGTTGAAAGTCGTGCCTGTCTTGCCAAAGAGCTTATTTCTAGTTTGGAGTCACTCCCTGAGTCAACGATTGAAAAACTCTGGATTGATGAGGCTGAACTCCGAGATCAAGAGTTGGATTCAGGAATGGCAAAATGCACTCCAGCCCAAGATGTCATGGCCAAAATGCGGGTTCATGGTAATAAGTAAATGCTTGTCACTATTCATGAGTTTGCCGAAGCTGAAATAAATGAAGCAAGACTCTACTATGATCTTCTATCTCCAGGTCTCGGAGTTTTATTTAAAGAAGGTGACTTTGCCCGCCTCATTTCCATGCCTCCTAACTACTTTCAGGATCTAGGCCTGGTCCGGGATAACGTGCCGGGTCAAGGCCGGATATGGCCCGGCTGTATCTTCCGGTGGGGTCCCACAAAAAGTTAAAGCGTAAGCTTTTGTTTTTGAAGATTATTCGTGGAAAATTGAGGGAAAAAAGGGAAAGTCCTGTTTGGGAAACTGAATCGGGTTACCAAAATCCGGACGGTATCTGAATTATATTGTCAGTCAGTAATTCCATCCTTTCGCTGTTATTCACCACGATCCCCATCCTGGCCCCGGTATCAGCCATGAAGTTTTTCAGTCCTGCAAGACTGCGCTGGTCCGTTTTGTGGCCCAGCTTGATCTCAATGGGCAGCAGCCCGAACTGTCCTTCAACCACCAGGTCCACTTCAGATCTGTCCCTTGTCCGGTAGTAGTAGAAATCAAGCCCTGAAAGCATGGTGCACTGAAACCCCCGGATGATTTCTTCAATCATGAAAGCCTCAAAAGAACCTCCAGCTCCTGGATGGACCAGGAGATCGTCCGTGTCCCGGATTTTAAGCAGGTGATGCTGGATTCCCTGGTCCCGGAAAAACCCTTTGGGCATTTTCTGGACTTTTTTCAGACTGTTTTGTTCAAAGCTTTGCAGATTCCGCCAGATAAAGGTGTTGTGAAGGATATCAAGGTACTGTTTAATTGTTGGTGAGCTTACCTCGATGGCTCTGGCCAGCTGAGACTGGTTCAGGATATGCCCGGAATGAAAAGCAAGAGCCTGGATAAAACGACGAAAGGCGTGCCGGTTAATTCCGGGGAAGAGTCGACTTATGTCCCGGTCCATATAGTCCAGAAAATAGCTGTCCATCCACAGGCCGTGAAATTCAGGCGTCTGCCTGGATTTGATCCTGGGCTCAGGGTATCCTCCATTCAGCCAGTGTTCGTAAATCTGATCCGGATTCAACCCTGGTCTTAAATCAAGGAGCAGGTCCAATGAGTCCTGTCTGCCGGGCAGAAGCCGATAAAGAGGAGACAGGGGTCTGTCAAAAAGCTCACCAACCTTGAACGGCCAGAGTTCAACAGTGGCCAGACGTCCAGCCAGGGTCTCTGAAAGTCCCCTGACAATATCAGGGGAACTGGAACCGGTTATCAGGTACCGGCCTGCACCGGACCTGTCCTGATCAATGGCACCGCGCAAAACTTTGAAAATATCAGGATATTGCTGGGCCTCATCAATAATTGTCCGGTCCCTGCGGCGGCTGAAAAAACCAAGGGGGTCGCTGGTGATAAGCTGATAGTCATCAGGTCTTTCCAGGTCGTAATATTGCCAGTCCGGACAAAGGTTCCGGACCAGGGTGGACTTGCCGCACTGCCTGGGGCCGATTATTGCCACAACCGGGAACATGGTCAGCAGTGAATCGACTTTGGATTCAAGATATCTTTTTTTGTCCATCATTTTTAAAGCCTATGTTTAAATTTGATGGATGTCAAGACGGTAATTTATAAACAGGACCTGGTCTGACTGTATCTTCCGGTGGGGTCCCACAAAAAGTTAATGGTCGATCGAATCCGGGGTCGGACCTGGTCAAATCATTGAATAGTTGAAGAAAGTATCCCAAAAAGGCCTGATTTTTGGCCTTAGAGCAGCTATTTTGATGTCAGAATGGCTGCTCTTCGGAATGGACAACCCGGCAGAGACAAAACCCTTCTTCTTCCCGAACTTTGTGGCTTGAGCGACTCCCGGAGCGGGCGGTTCATATTCTTGGAGTCATTTTTAAAAGCCGAGTACGCTTTAACCGGAAAAGCCATAAAGGGGCAGTCGGTCAGGTATCGGACAGGTTTCCAGGTCAGGCCTGAAAAGAAAGCAACTTCTGTGCTATTTCAGGCGTGCATTTTTAAATGTCTGCTTGAAAAATACATGTAAATTTCAATTTATGATTGAAATTTGCAAAAATAAACATTATATAATGCTCAAGCGTTAAGATCCCGCACTTATAAAAACCTGCAACAGGAGCATGAGTAAAGTGATAGAAAGGGCATTAAACCTGCCCCTGGCAGGCAAAGAAACTTTTTTTCTCTGGGGCCCCAGACAGACCGGCAAAACAACTCTGCTTCGCAGCCTGTACCCTGAAGCACTGTGGATAGACCTGTTGAAATCAGACGAGTTCCGTAAATACATGGAAAGGCCGCATCTTTTGCGTGAGGAACTGGGTTTTTATTCATCACCTCCCTTTGTAGTAGTGGATGAAGTTCAAAAGGTGCCGGCTCTTCTTGATGAAGTTCATCATCTTCATGAATCCAGAGGCATTCGATTCGCCCTGTGCGGCTCCAGTGCCCGCAAGGTCAGGCGTGGCCATGCCAATTTGCTTGGGGGCAGAGCCATCCGTTATGAACTGCAGGGATTTGTTTCCATTGAACTCGGGTTGGAGTGGGATTTGAAACGCATGATCAACCACGGATATTTCCCAAGGTTTTATCTGTCAGACCATCCGGTAAAAATGATTAATTCCTATGTGTCTGATTATCTGAAGGAAGAAATTGCTGCTGAAGGTCTTGTCAGAAGTCTGCCTGCTTTTTCTGAATTTTTATCCATTGCTGCCCTGTCTGATTCAGAGCCTGTAAATTATTCCACCGTTGCCAGAGAGTGCGGTGTTTCCAGCCAGACCGTTAAGGGCTACTACCAGATACTTGAAGACACTCTCCTTGGCAGATGGCTGCCTGCCTATACCAGAAGAGCAAAAAGAAGAGTAGTCCATGCTCCGAAATTTTATCTTTCCGATATTGGTGTGGTAAATTTTCTGGCCAGGCGCGGGCACCTTGAACCGGGAAGCGAACTGTTCGGAAAGGCTTTTGAAAACTGGTGTTTTCATGAGCTTACCTCATACAATCTTTATGCAGAAAGATATGCAGGTTTGAGTTATTGGAAACTGTCAAACGGACGCGAGGTTGATTTTATCATCAATGATATGCAGGCCGGATTTGAAGCCAAAGCTTCCCGGAAGATCACATCTGATCATTTAAAAGGATTAAGGGCGGCAAGGTCGGACTACCCTTTGAAAAGAGCTGTGATCATCTGTTTAGAACAAAAACCAAGGAAAACTGAAGATGATATTGAAATAATCCCGGCAGATATTTTCAGCAGAATGCTGTGGGCAGGTGATTTTTTTTAAGCTGAAGACTGCATATTCATTATGGACAGCGAATCCTGGGTCGGATTAAATCAACCTATTGGATAATCGACGTAAAATTTCCCTCTTCAGAAAGAGTCGCTTTTCTTATCTGAGGATCGGAGCAGGCCGGCTGGCTGATCTTTCCGGTTAAACAATCGGGAAACACCCCTGAAAGTCTTGGGGTTTTTTTATGTGTGCGGGAAATCAAAGACATTGCCGTCAAAAATTGAATTCGAAAAAACTCAGGTTGAGTGCCGCAGCGGATACAAGGCCAATGAATATCCAGTGGCCTTTGTCTTTCAGGGTGCAAGGCTGGAAATAGCGGAAACAGTGGACCGCTGGTATGAGGGAGGGATTGATCCGGAGCAGCCGGTCATTGATTACTTCAGGGTCAGGTCGGAAGTCGGCAGGACCTTTATTCTCATGTATGCGGGCCATCTGGATCAGTGGTTTGTCCGCTGCTGAGTAACTGCGGGGGAAGGACAGGTTAATTGACAAACCAGCCGCCCTTCACCTACCCAATCAGAAAACAGCAGTTATGGACAAGGAAAGACTGAAAAAACTGGTTCAAAATCCAGGTCTTATCTCCGGCATTTACAACTATTGTGCCCGGTGGTGTGAGATGCTCGATCCTGATGTCGTTATCAGAATAACCAATGATTACCGGGCTGCAAAAGGACTCTCATCCCTGAAGACAAACCCTCAGCTGAGCCGGGCCGCCAAAGCTGGACCAGGTCAGACAGTGTAAGTTACACACTTTTCGTCAAACCCATTTTGGGTAAAAAAAGCCCTAAGTTACACACTTTGCGTCAAACGCAAAGTGTGTAACTTAGGGGAGCGCTTTCAGGAAAGGGCGGTGCTGATCAGTCAGGGATCGAACCCGGTCAACCCCATTGGTAAATCAAAGGACACAGATTGAAAATGCCTGCACTTCAACCTTTAAACAGCTTTTTTGATATCTGGATAGCTGTTTAAATGCTTTTCCTTCCTCAAACAGCCCGTGGCGGGAATCTTTGGTCTGATTAGAGCAACAGCCGGCTGTCTTATCAAGATTTCATGATCAGAAATACGAATAAGGGGGCAGTCGGCCAGGTATCGGGCAGGTCTCCAGTCCAGGCCTGAGAAAAAATCAACTTCAGCGACGTTCTCAACTGCGCATTTTCAAATGTCTATTTGAAAAATAGCGGACGTGGCCATCGAGGTCAAGGCGGGAAAACACGCTGCATCGAAGTTGCCCAAGGGGCTGCACCTGTTTGGCGAGGAGTGCAGGCCAGGGAAAAGTATCATTGTTTCACGAGACAAATACCCTGAAAAAATCAACAGCCGGATCACCGTTCTGCCTTGGCAGCAGTTTTGCGCTCAGCTCTGGAACGGAGATATTGTATAGTGTTTTGTCAACTTTCAAATGTCGGATAGAAGACGACGAAATTATATTTTTAACCTCCTTAACAATTGAGCGTTAATCGTGACCACCACCGTGCTGGCAGACATGAGCACGGCACCCGCCGCAGGAATAAGCAGAATTCCCGCCCAGGCTAAAACGCCCGCGGCGAGGGGAATGGCCACAATGTTATAACCTGCTGCGAACCAGAGGTTTTGAACCATCTTGCGGTTACTGGCCCGGCTAAGGGTCACGATTCTAGCCACATCCCGGGGGTCGCTTCGTACCAGCACAATGTGTCCGGCTTCCACGGCCACATCTGTTCCAGCACCTATAGCCACGCCGATATCTGCTGTTGCAAGTGCCGGAGCATCATTAACCCCGTCTCCTACCATTGCAACCCGTTTTCCTTCTTTCTGCAGTTCCTGAATTTTCTTTGCCTTGTCTTCAGGAAGAACCTCAGCAAAGACCGTGTCTATGCCAAGCTCCTGCGCGACACTATCCGCCACCGACCGGGAATCACCGGTCAGCATGGCAACTTTAATATTAATCTCGTGCAGGCTCTTAACCGCCTCATGAGACTCAGGCCTGACAGCATCAGCAAGAGCAAATACAGCTGCAATATTGTTTTCGCGGATAAGATAAACTACAGCCTGTCCTTTTTCTTCAAAGTTATCGGTTGCTTTTTGAATTTCATCCGGCTGTTCGATTCCAAGCTTTCTCAGCAGTGCAGGGCCGCCTACTTTAAGAGTGTTATTTTCTACTTCAGCCTGCACGCCGTGACCAGGGACCGATTTAAAATCCCGGGATTCAGGCAGGGTTATCTCCATTTCCCGGGCGCTTTCAAGCAGAGCACGGGCAATGGGATGTTCAGAGTCATGCTCCACTGCCGCGGCCAGCCTCAGTGCTTCCTTTTTATCAATATCTCCCATGACGGTTGTTGCAACCACCCGGTGTTCACCCAGGGTCAGTGTACCGGTTTTGTCAAAGACCACAAAGTCCAGTTTCCTTGCTTCCTCCAGGCCAATCCGGTCGCGTACCAGGAGGCCGTTTTGCGCGCCAAGGGTGGTGGAGATGGCGATTACCAGGGGCACAGCCAGACCAAGGGCATGAGGACAGGCAATTACAAGCACAGTGACCATCCGGGTGATTGTAAAATCAAGGGAGGCTCCAGTCATCAGCCAGGCAATAAAGGTAAGACCGCCTGCTCCGATAGCAGCTAAAGTGAGGTAAAAAGCCGCCCGGTCAGCAAGACCCTGAGCCCGCGAACGTGAGCTCTGAGCCTGTTCAACCATCCTCATGATTCCAGCCAGAGCTGTTTTATCACCAACTCCTTCCACTTTTACCCGCAATGATCCGTCACCATTCATCGTACCCGCGACCACCCTGTCACCAGACACTTTTTTCACCGGATTGGATTCTCCGGTTACCATGGCTTCGTTAAGAAAGCTTTCTCCGCTTTCCACGATACCATCGGCAGGAATGCCGGCCCCGGGCCGGATCAGAATGAAATCTCCTTCCCGCAGTTCATTCACAGGGACCTCTCCGGTCTGATCATTATCGAGCAGTTTGATTGCCTTGTCAGGCAACATTTTTGCCAGTTCTTTCAAAGAGCCCTGCGCCTGAAAAATGGAGCGCATTTCAATCCAGTGCCCCAACAGCATTATGGTAACCAGGGTTGCCAATTCCCACCACAAAGCGTGCCCTTCAAAGCCGAGGGTCACGGCAAGACTATAGATAAACGCCACGCTGATGGCCAGAGCGATAAGTGTCATCATCCCCGGAAGACGGTCATTGAGTTCGCGCACAGCTCCTTTCAGAAATATCAATCCGCCGTAGAAAAAGACGATTGTTCCGAAAAGGGCAGGTATCAGATCAGATCCCGGAAATGCGGGAGCAGTGTATCCGAACCATTCCTGAAGCATCGGCTCCCAGATGAGCGCGGGAACTGTCAGCGCCAGGCATATCCAGAATCTTGCGCGAAACATTTCAACGCTGTGTCCGGCATGCTGGTCATGGCCCGAATGCTCAGAGTCATGGTCATGGGCACCATTGGATTTCCCTGTGTTGTCGGCACCTGCTGATTTGTCATGGTCATCAGATTTTTTGGATGGATGCTGATGATCTTCGCCGGTGTTCTTATAATTGTTTATTGATTTCATTTAGTTCCCCGATAACCATGGAA
>SL_3KL_010_SEDDRAFT_10006304_pt1 | contig 10614 bp, 16 predicted proteins | sample SodLakKL_010_SED_2_FD_10381 | JGI IMG/M metagenome (IMG submission 10381)
GCAGGGCATCGACCCGGCGTGGCTCGAGCCGATCCTCACCCGCGAGGAGCACCGCATCGGCGTCTCGTTCGACCCGGGCATCCCTGACGTGCAGCTCCACGCCCAGTACTCCCCGGCGTACCGGTGGCGCATCGACGCCGCAGCCAGCACCAGTGGCCGCATCAGCGGCGGTGTCGACTACGACGTGTTCTCCGACTACCTCTTCAGGCTCTGGCTCGGCGCCGACCTCACGCTCGAGCATGGCGCCGTGACGCCCGCGCTCCGCGCGGCGTTCGACATCGACCTGGGGCGTGCGCGCATCACACCCACGCTGCGTGCCGACGTGCACCGCCTGGAGATGGGCATCGGTGCCGAGTTCGCGTTCGACGTGGCGGACGGGCGCGTGTACCTCACCGTGCCGGGTCGGGGACGGTGGGGGGTTGCGGCGGCGTGGTGAGTGGTGCCGGAGGCTTCGGTCCACTGGGTTCGTCGTAGCTGGGTCGATACAGGCCACGTAGCCGTGGCCGGTGTGTCATCGAGCGACGCGACCGACGCCGGTTGCCGCCGGTGGGTCCACGCAAGAGGTCGGGTCTACCGGTGGGCGCTAGAACCTGAACGGAGCTTGACCACTCACGGGGTACTTGCTCTGAAACTGCTCTTCGCTCGAGGCCAGCATTAGGATGCCCTCGATGACCCCGACGATTCCCGGGATGTACGTCCAGAAGAAGATGAGGTAGACGATGCCCCAACCCCAGCTTCCGAGGTAGAACTTGTGGGCCCCGAGGCTACCGAGGAGGATCCCGAGCACGCCGGCCGTCACGCGGTTCTTCGGCTGGTTGTAGATGTCCTGCGCTTGGCCCATGAGCCCTTGCTGGGCCCCCGCCAGCTTGACGCCGCACTGGATGCAGATCACCTGCTCCTCGTTTACCGCGACGCCACAATGCTGGCAATGCTTGTTCTTCTTACGAGGAGGAAGCCCGCACGACGTGCATGCAACGGCTTCTGCCGCGACCTGATGTCCACAGTTCGTGCAGTACATACGCACCTCTCCAAGGGGGTTCGGCGAACGCCTAGGATCACCGAGAGCGACGGCGGCCGTCCGAGTGCTGCAGGCGCGCCTAGTCACGACGCAGCCGCGCCTGGCGAGTGACCGGCACGCGCGCGACCGCTTCAGCCGGGACGTGCGAATCCCATTAGCGGCATCGCCCCATACTGCAGCTACGGCAAACAAGATGCCTCGACATGACAACGATCCTCGCATCGATTCCCGCGTGCTCGAGAGCACGCCCAGCGTGCGCATTGGAGAGCTTCTCGTGAATGGGTGACGAGCCGGCCGAGCTTCGCGACGTCGAGGCCCTCCTGAACGAGGAGACGGGCAAGCGCGGTGAGGGGGCGCAGGCGCTCATCGTGATCGGCGGTCTGGTCGTCATGTTCCTGTTCCTGCCGATGGCGGGCCGCACGGCATTCTTCGTGCCGTAGGTCCTGGTGTTCGTCGTCAAGGGGGCGTCGCGGGACAAGCGGCTGGTGCACCAGTACGAGCAGCGCATCGGTGTCATCAGGAGCGAGATGCGACGCAACACGAGCGCGTGGCAGTATGGACGCTGCGGGGCACCGCTGGCACATGCAACGCCCCACCCAACCCACTCCGACGCTCCATCCGCAGCGCAGCGCCGTCGTCGGCTAGTCGTCGTTCAGCGCCGCGGCCACGCGCCGGACGTCGAGCCCGTCGATGCCCACGAAGTCGTCGGGGTTGGCGGGGTAGAGGGGCAGGTCGTTCGCGATCGCGATGGCGGCTCAACAGGATGACGACGCTGGTGTCGAGGAGCCCGGCGGCGCTCGGCTCACGCATCAGACGTCGGCGTCGAGGAGCGCGTCGAGGTCGCTGCGTGACGCGGCGGCGTCGACGGCGGGGACGCCACGCCAGCGCTCGAGGAGGGCGGCGGCCCCCAACTGCGGGCGCGGCAGAGGGGCGAGCATCACGATGGGGCGCCCGTCGCGCGTCACCACCATGCGCTCGCCCGCGGCGACGCGGTCGAGGACGTCGCCGCCGTGGTTGCGGAGGTCGCGGACGTGTGCACCGCCGGCGGGACCTGCATCGACGTGTGCCCGACGGGGAACACCACGGCGGACCGCGACGGCCGTCCCGTGTGGGGGCGCGACTGCCTGGTGTGCGGGTACTGCGATCTGCGCTGTCCCGTCGAGGCCGTGCGCCCACTACTGCGTTGGTGCCTCTTCACGCCCTTCGTCGCGCTGGGTGAGCAGGCCGTCCTATCGAGCTCTCCATCCGGTCATGCCCCAGTCACGATCGCGCAGGGTCAAGTCGTTCGCTTCGACCGGCCGAACGTCCAACCCGGACCTGCGAAGCCGTCGTCAGGTCCGGCGAACGAGGGCCGTCTCCACGAGGCCTGACCACTCTGCAGGGCACGACGATGGGCAGCCCTGCCGTGCCGCCGACGCTCGTCGTGAGACCTGCGAGTCGTCGATCGGACTGTGCCGAACTGTGGGAACGCTTCGGGAACGTTTGCCCTCCTAGCTTGGAGCATAGGAGGAGAGGAACTCCGACAGCAGCCGGAGAGTGCACGGAACCAGGAGGGCGCATGAAGAGAACCCTGATCGTCTACTTCAGCCAGGCCGGCTCGACGCGCAAGGTGGCGCAGAGTGTCGCGGCCGGCCTTCGCGGCGCCGGCCACGAGGTCGACCTGCACGACCTGACCACCGGTCCGCCCCCGAGCCCGATCGGCTACGACGCGTTCGGCGTGGGAACGCCTGTGTACCTCTTCCGCCCGCCGTTCAACGTGTCGCACTATCTCGACGGCCTGCCCGACCTGAGCGGCCTGCCCTTCTTCGTGCTCCTCCAGAGTGCCGGGCTCGAGGCCGACGCCGGCAACGCCGTGCGCGGGACGTTGACGCGCAAGGGGGGCCGCGAGGTGGGCTTCCTCAAGGGCAAGGGCGCAGACTACGCTCTGCCGTGGATGCGCCGCGGCATCCTCTTCTCACCCGAGCACCCGACCCCGGAAGGGCTCCAGACCGCTGAGGCGTTCGGCGAGGCGATCGCGGAGCGGATCGCGGGCGCACCCTACGAGCCGCCGCCGCCGGACCCGAAGCCGCCGGCCATGTGGCGCTTCGGTCGCGCAGCCAGCAACGAGTGGCTCACGCGGACCGTCTTCAGCCGCGGCTTCCGCGTTCTACCTGACGTCTGCATCGCGTGCGGGCTCTGCGTCGAAGTGTGCCCGACCAGCAACATCACGCAGGACGCCCGCGGGCGTCCGGTGTGGGGCCGCGACTGCATCTTATGCACCTACTGCGACCTGCGCTGCCCGGTCGAGGCCATCCGTTCGCCCGTTCGTTGGGGCGCCTTCGTCCCGGTCCTGAACGCCGTCGAGCGTGATGCACGTAGCACGCTCAGCCACGCCCGCGTCAAGCTCGAAGGGGGTGAGGTCAAGCGCGCCTCCGGCGACACCTGAGCCTCGCCCGGGACGAGCCCGGCCGAGGTTCGTCGTCGGCACGACCTGTTTCGACGGCAGGCACGCCATCGGCCGGACCGGGCCGGCTCGTCCGACTCGACACCGTGCGACCGCACGCACGCTCGCCGGAAGGGAGTGATCATGCACAAGACCACGACCTCGCTCGTAGCATGGGCCGCGTACGACTTCGTCGTGGGAGCGACCCTCCTGCTCGCACCGAACCTGCTCCTCGCCATCCTCGGGATCCCCTCGACCGGTGAGGTCTGGATCCGCGTCGCCGGCGTGCTCGCGCTCGTCATCGGCGCCTTCTTCCTCCAGTCCGCGCGCACGGGCAACGTCCACTTCTACCGCCTGACGGTCAACGTTCGCGTCGGCGCCGGGCTCCTGTTCACCGCCCTCGTCGTCACCGGCGCGGGACCCCCGGTCCTGATGCTGTTCGTCCTCGTCGAATGGCTCGGAGCGGCCTGGACCGGCCTGACCTTGCGTGCCGAAACGGCCGTCGCGCGCTGACGTCGAGTTCCGCCACGAAAGGGCCGTGGACGTGGTGCATGTCGGGGTGGAGTAAGCCGCGCAGGGCGCTGCGGGCGACCGATGAGAAGGGTTCGGACGTCGACCTCTCGACGCTGCTGCCGAAGGAGGCTTGCAGGTCCTCGATGACGTGGCGAGCGCGGTGCGTGCCGGTGAGGGCTCGCCCGGTTGGCCAGGTCGGTGAGGGTCCGGCCTCTCTGTCACGTGCAAGTCCATATAGCACCGAAGCGTTCGCCGTCGTACGTTCAGGACATGATCATCAAGCCGTACGTCGACCGCGACGAGCGTGACCTGCGGCGATCGTCTGGCCGCAAGGCCGAGCGCCAGATGGCGCACTACCTCGACCGGCACTTCCGTGAGCACAAGAAGCTGCACGTCCTGCACGACGTCCGGATCGAGCACGACGGCGAGGTGGCACAGATGGACCACGTGATCGTCCATCGGTTCGGCATCGCCATCGTCGAGAGCAAGAGCGTGTCGACGTCGGTCCGCATCAACGCGTCGGACGAGTGGGAGCGTCAGTGGGGTGGTCGTTGGCGCGGGATGCCGGACCCGATCCTGCAGGGTGACCGGCAAGGCCTGGTCCTGAAGCGGCTCCTCGTGTCGCGGCAGGATGAGCTGCTCGACAAGCTCCTTGGGGTCTTCCAAGGGACGTTCTGGGCCATGGCGCAGGACGTGTTCGCGGCGATCTCCGACGACGGCACCATCCAACGCGCGAAGCGGGGGCAGGCGCCGCGGGTCATGAAGGCCGACGTCATCCCCAAGGCGATCGAGGATCTGGTGGCGTCGTATCGGAACGACGTGCGCTTCCTCAACCCGAACCTACCCGCGTTCGCGAAGGCGCCGCGCGACTTCAACGAGAACGAGCTGCTCCGGATCGGGCACTTCCTGCGGACCCGATCGACGGACGCACGCGCGGAGCCAGCCGTCTCGGAGACGTCCGGGATGCCGACACGCACCCCTACACACGGCGTCGAGCCCGGTGCAGGTCCGGTTCGGTCGACCATGGCGTGCAAGCGCTGCGGAAGCACGGATCTCGACGCGATGCCGGGGAGGTACGGCCCGTACGCGAAGTGTCGGTCGTGCAAGACGAACACGGCCGTGCGGGTGACGTGTGAAGGTTGCGGGGAGGAGGTTCGCCTTGGCGTCGGTGCCCATGGCTTCGCTGGCGCGTGCGAACCATGCGGCCGGCGGTTCGAGGTTGGGTTCGGAGCTGGGTCTGGGGCCTAAGCCTCAGCGCGCCCAGGCGAACGACCCTCACACCGCCTCGCAGCGCTTGCGCCACGAGCAGCTCGGTCGGCTCGCCTGCCGGCCGGCGGCAATGGCAGGCGTCCGACGGAGCAGTGCCCACGCTCACCGCCGACCGTGGCTCTCCGCCCCCCACGCTTCGACCCGCAACCCCGGCACCCGTTCGAACTCGCGCAGGTTGGCGGTCGCGAGGGTCAGGTCGCGCACGATCACGAACGACGCGCCGCGCTCGCCTCGCTGGCCTAGGGCAGCGCACCGTTCGAGGTTTACTCCGACGTGGTCGTGTTGGCCGAGCGGCCACTCGATCGCCTGCTGTCCCGGGAGCCGCCCACGCCGACGTCACCAGGCTGATCGTTCGCTCACGTGAAGGCGCGCACCATCGCGGCGGCGAACGCCTCGAGGTCGCTCAGTTGATGGCGAACGATGGCGTGCAGCACGTCGATGTCGAGATCCTGGTAGCGGTGAACGGCGATGTTGCGGAAGCCGACCAAGCGCTGGAGGGTCTCGCCCATCGGTCGTTCCACGATCCCAGCGTCAACCAGCATCGCGAAGGCGTCGCGGCTGCTCTGCGGGGCGCCGAGGGCACGGACGCGCACGGCGTGCATCGCGAGGTCGATGGCGGTTTCGCACGCCCGCAAGAGGTTCAGCACCGAGGCGTCCTGCCGGCGCTGGTCGGTCGCGAGCTCCTGCCCGTCGCCGTCGTACTCCTCGCGCACGCGCGCAACGCAGCGCTCGATCGTCGCGGCCTTGTTCAGCACTACGTCATCGGCCATGGACACGTCCCCGCTCGCGGATGTCCCGGAGGATGCCCGAGCGCTCCTCCGCGAGCCGAACGTAATCGCGCAACGCGAAGTCGAGGAACTGCTCGACCGCTCCGCTGCCATCGGTGTGGAGCACCTCGGCGTGGCGCGTGATCTCGTCCCGGAAGACCGTACTCGCGGTCCGCAGGTCGATCAGGTGGACGTCGCGCCCGAGCGCCCTCTCGAGCGCCTCGCGGGCCTCTGCGACGAGCGCTGGTGCGAGCGGCGCGGAGGCGAGGAACGCCACGTCGACGTCGCTCGCCGGTGTCGCGTCGCCGCGTGCGTGCGAGCCGAAAAGCAGGGCCAAACGCAGCCCTGGGACCGTGGTCCGAAGCACATCCACCACGTCCTGCCTCAACCCTTCGTTCGTCATGCGGGCATGGCAGCGCGGTGTGGTGGCCGGATGCCGCTCGCGTCGCGGGGCGCTACCCTCCTGTCGACAGGCGCGTCGTGGCGCGGCGCACGTGGTCGACGCCTACGACTGGCTGCACGCTGTCGAGCCCCAAGGGCAGTCGCCGGGCAGGAGGCGGCGAGTCACGTGCTGCGTAGACGCCGCAGGTCTCACGCGCTCGCGCGCAGCGGGCGGATCGTGAGTTCGTGGACGCGCGCGAAGTGCTTCAGGTTGCCGGTCACGAGGTCGAGACCGTGATGAAGGGCGGTCGCGGCGATCTGCAGGTCGGCGTCGGCCAAGCGCATCCCGTCCCGAGCGAGTCGGGCACCGAGGCGACCGTAGACGTGGGCCACGTCGGCGTCGAACGGCAACACGGTCACGGCTGGCAGGACCCTCGTCGCGAGCATGTCGAGATGCCGCTCTTGCGACTCGGTACGGTACGCCCCGTAGAACAGCTCGCCGATGGTGATCGCGCTGGCGAACTGATCGTCGCGCGCGACGGTGCCGAGCCAGGCGACGTACCCCGCGTGGGGCCGAGGCTTCAGGACCTCGCTGATGGCGTCCGTGTCGAAGAGGAAGGCCATGGTCAGTCGAACGTGGGTGAGCGGCGTGTCGGACCTCGCCGGCGCAGAGCGAGCTCGCCCACGAGGTCTTCGGCACCTTCCCAACCGCCCGCCAGTCCGGCGAGTCCGGCCTGCGGTCCAGCCGCTCGGAGACGTTCGAGCTGCTCGTAGTCGTCGGCCGCGACGATCACTGCGACGGCTCGGCCACGGCGGGTGATGACGACGGGCGTACCGTGCTCGGCGCTGCGTACATGTGCCGAGAGCTGGTCTCGCGCGTCGGCGATGGTGACCTGTTTGGCCATGTCGCCCTCCGGATGGCCATTATAGCCAAAAACGCCATACTCGCTGGTTCTCCTCATGCCAACGAGTCTGGCGCCGGGACGGTGCCTGGCGATCGTGACCGCTGCAAGAGCCACGTCGTTCGCGGCTCGTGCCGCTCTGGTGACGGTCGAACTCGCTGCGGGAAGCGGTGACTCAGCCGTGAGGCGCGGGTGCACGTTCGCAACACAACGACCACCAGAGCATGGCAGCCAGCACGGGGACGACGGCCCAGTTCAGCGCCGCTCCCGGCGCCGTGCCGAGCGTCTCGATCGGCTTGAGGCGCGCGGCGACGTCGCGCAGCAACGGCTCGACCGTGAACGCCAACAGGACCAGGGGGACGAAGCCCCGGTAGCGCAGGAGCAGCGTCCACAACAGCGCGGCGAGCAGCAGTTGGATGGCGCCCCACTGGCCGAACAGCGCGACGACGTTGCTGCCCCCCTCGACCGTGATGTCGACGGTGGCGATCGACCCCGCGCCGCCGTCGGGAGCGAAGAGATGGATCAGGCTGCGCACGGTGACGACCACGAGGTAGGCGGCCGCGAACCACCACGTCGCGGGTGGTCCCGCGAAGTGGGTGGGCGACCGTGGCAGCAGGCCGGCGAGGCGGGGGCGACGCAGGTCTCGGGGCATGGGCGAGCGTACGGCAGCGCGGCGTCGCGGGCCAACTTGCGGCGCGCCCACCGTGCGCCACCGGTGCCGACCCAGGTGCCGCGTCACCGGTGACGCTACGATGCCGCATGCCGTACCAGTGCGTGATCGGTATCGACTGTGCCACGCTCGCCGAGCGCACCGGCCTGGCGCGGGCGCGGCGCCGCGCTGACGGTTGGGTGGTGGACGACGTGGTGCTCGGTTCACGCTCGCGTCCTCCGGCGGCGACCCTGACCGAGTGGTTGCGCGACGAGCCGCGCACGCTGATCGCGCTGGACGCTCCGCTCGGCTGGCCGGTGGCGCTGGGTACGGCGCTCGTTGCCCACGGGGCGGGAGACGCCATCATGGCGGACCCGGCTGCGCTCTTCACCCGCGCCACGGACCACGCCGTGCGTGCCCGCTACGGCAAGCGCCCGCTCGACGTGGGGGCGGACCGCATCGCCCGCACGGCGCGTGCGGCCCTGGGGCTGCTCGCGGCTGCGCGGCGCGAGACCGGGCATGCGATCGCGTTGGGGTGGGACCCATCCGAAGGCGACGCGCCGCGGGCGATCGAGGTGTACCCGGCGGCAACGCTCGCGGCCCACGGGCTACCGTCCAGGCAGTACAAGGAGCCGGGCAGCCCCGCACGCGGCCCCATCGTGGCGGCGCTGGACTCCAGACTGGTCCTGCCAGGGCGTCTCGCTCCCATGACGATGCCCGGCGACGCGCTCGACGCGCTGCTGTGCGTGGTGGCGGGGCTGGACTTCGTCGAGGGCGCGGCGGCGGGTCCCGCACCGGACGAACGGGAGGTGGCCGAGCGTGAAGGGTGGATCTGGGTTCGGGGGTGAGGGTCCGCGCTGATCGTGATCGGGTCGAGCGCAGACTCCCTCGCGCGCTCGCACGGCGCACTCGGGTACGCTCGGTCGCATGATCAGCGCGCTCTACATCGTGCTCGCCGCCGTGCACGTGCTCGTGTTGTCGTGGGGGTTCCGAGCCTGGACGCGGAGCGGCCGGCCGGTTGCGCTGCTGCTGGTCCTACTGCCGACCGCGCTGCTCTGGTACGACAACCTGCGCATCGGCATCGGACGGTTCGTCGGCGAGGGACCGTTCCTCTACGCCCTGAGCGTCCCGGTGCTCGCTTGGCACTGGACGATGCTGCCGCTCTACGTGCTGGCGGCGGGCGCGATCGCGCGCGACGCCGGTCTCGCGTGGGCCAGGACCCGTGGGGCGGGCGTCGCGTTCGGCGCCGTCGCCTTCGCGCTCTTCGCCATCGACGTTCCGTACGCGCTCGGGGTCGTGTTCGGGGCGGTGGGCCCGTGGCCGGCGGTGGAGCTGCGGCTCGGCTGCATCGGCGACGCGATCCGCTACACCGCGACGCTCTCGCCCGCCTACCTCTGCGGTCCCGACGACGTGGTGCACCGCGTCGGACCCGGCCCGGTGGTGGCCATCGTCATGGTCGTGGTCGTGCTCGCCGTGGGCGTCGCGCTGTGGTTGCGTCGTGCCTGGCCGTGGCTGGCGGTGTCGGCGGGCGCGATGTTCGTCGCTGCGGCCGGTGGGCCCGTCTGGGGCACGTACGCGCCGCCCGTCGCCAACGTCGGCGAGGTCGTGTTCGTGGTCGGCTTCATCGCGACGGCGATGCGCTTCGCGCCGCGCATCGCGCCCAGAGCCCGCACGAGCGCACGATGACGTGTTCGGTGGCGCTGCTCACGCCTCCCGCCACGACGTCACCGCGAGCCCCGGCACCCGGGCGAACGCCGCTCGATCGTCGCTGACCAGGCCGAGACCGTGGGTGAGCGCGATGGCCGCGATCGTCAGGTCGTTGGCGCCGATCGTCGTGCCGTGCGCCCGCTGGTGGGCACGGAGGTCGGCGTAGGCGTCGATGCAGGCGTCGTCGAACGGCAACGACGGGAACGGTTCGCAGAAGGCGTCGACGAGCGCGGCTGCGCGCTCCGGATCGGACGCGAGGCGGGCGCCCGTCGCCAGCTCGGCCTTGACGACCGTGCACAGGAAGAGGCCAGCGGGGCCGTGTTCGGCGAGGCGCGCCACCACGTCCGAACGGCCTCGCAGGACGTCGATGCAGACGTTGGCGTCGAGGAGCAACACCTACAGCGGGCGCCGCTCGTCCGGGGGCGGGTCGTCGACGGTCGGCCAGGGGTCGCGCCACGCGCCGGCCACCCGGTCGAGCCAGCCATCGGGCCACGCGCGTCGCGTGTCGCGGGTGACGATCTCGACGAGCAGCTTGGAGACGCTCATGCCGCGCTCGCGAGCACGAGCGCGCAGCTCGGCGGCGACGTCGTCCGACACGTACAGGTGCAGCTGCGGCATGGTGCGACCTCCGGGATCCACATATAGCACATAGTCGGCGTCGCCTGCGCGCGCCGTGCACCGCACCGAAGGGTAGGGCACGAGGCCGACGACTCGGCGCCGGATCGTGTCGGTCGTCGACGAGCGATGGACGGCGGCGCCGTCGAGCCGTGGACGGACGCTCGCCGGCAACGTGCCACGCTGGGTCCATGACCACGCCCAGCGCGCCCCCCGCCCGCTACGACGACCTCCGCGCCCTGAAGGTCGGCGGCGTGCTCGTCACCGGCAACGAGGACGGCATCAAGCACGTCGCCATGGGCGTGCTCTACGCCCTGTAGCACCTCGGCTACACGGTGCCTCCGCAAGCCGACGCGGGCTGGATCGGCGAG
>SL_3KL_010_SEDDRAFT_10006305_pt1 | contig 10612 bp, 7 predicted proteins | sample SodLakKL_010_SED_2_FD_10381 | JGI IMG/M metagenome (IMG submission 10381)
CCCGGTAATTCAGTGTTGGCAAATACTACTCCACTTCCCGCCAAAAGTATTACCAAAAATGCAATCAAAATTGGTTTGCTCATTTAGCAGTACGCCTCCTTCTTGTTATGACACGATTCTTGTCCGCCGGATAAAAAAAAACCCATAACCGGCAGCCTGGCTGTCATGGTTCGTCTCCGAACTTTAGACCCTCGGCTTTGCGGACCTTCCTTTCGGAAGGGTTGCCCTTACTTGCTAGGATTATCTTTAACTATAAAGCATATGAAATGTCGTGTCAATGTCAATTTATGACATGATGTCAGAAATTGCGGGAATATAAAACTCTGAATAGAGATAGCAAGTATTAGTAACGACATATAAGCAGCGCAGCGAGAATGCTTTGTATATTGGGGGCAGTATTTAAGAGTATAGCTGAGCCTAACTAACTGTTCTGATCACATGCGGTCCGATAGCTGAAAGATTCGCACAGCCGGTCAGGAGCATTGCTCTTTTTAATTCACTATGAAATTGTTGATATAACAGGTTCACTCCTTCTGCGCCACCGCCTACAGCGCTTATAGCCACGGGACGCCCTACCAGTACTGCCTCGGCTCCCAGGGCAAGAGCTTTAAGGACATCCTCGCCACAGCGGATGCCTCCGTCAATAAAAATTTTAAGTGCTCCCTTAACTGCGGAAGCTATCTCAGGCAGGACTTCCACCGTGCCGGGAGTATAATCCAGCGCTCTGCCGCCGTGGTTAGAAACCACCAGTCCCGCAGCTCCGCACTCAGCTGCTTTTACCGCTTCGTCGGCAGTCATTATTCCCTTCAATATTACCGGAAGGGTAGTGGAGGCGGTGATATATTCAAGTTGTTTAACGGAAAGGGGCGCTACCGGCTGGTCAGCACGATTAAGGTTTTCAAATCCTGCAGCATCTATATCAATACCAACCGCGGTGACGCCGCTGTTTTCAGCAATTTTTATTCGCTTAATTATTTCAGCCGGTTCCCGTGGTTTAATAATGGGGATACCTTTGCCTCCTGCTTTTTCATAGATAGCCTGCAGGCCCATACCGTAAAGGGGCGGGTCAGGCGAATCTCCGGTAAAGGCGAGTGTTGCTGCCCTTTCTGCACCCTCTACCTGGTCGACAATAAACTGATAGTCATCTACATTTCCCAGGAAATTATAGGTTGTCTCACACATTGGCGCTCCAAGGACCGGCATAGACAGCTTGAGGCCAAAGAGATCATAACCGGTATCAGGATTAACAGCGCGGTGTATTGTGCGCAGGTTAAGCAGTATTTTATTAAAAGCGGCTTTATTCCGTATAAAACCAGTCCTGTTGCCCCTGCCCCCCATACCGGGAACAGCGCTGATACAGGATCTTCCGTCACAAACAGGGCAAACCCGGCAGATTCCCTTTAGCTTAAGGCGAGCCTGCTTGTGAACTTCTTTTAAATCGGTCATTCGTTTTTCTCCTTAAGTTTTTACAATTTATAAATGAACATTTTTATTATATCAAAATGCACGGGTTGTTAGCTGGCCAATTTGGGTTTTTTTTCGGATAAGAAGGGGAGCGCGGCGCGTTGGCAATAGTCGCAATTTGCTGTATAATGAATTAACTGTGTTAGAGGTTCTTAAGCTGATGCTTTAATCTCTGGCCGGCAAACAAAAAGGGAGGGATATAAATGGCTGTTTACCTGATGTATGGCAAGTACAACCCTGGTTCACTTAAAGAAATTAGCCCTGGCAGAACCGAAAAGGCTAAGGAATTGATTCAAAATAATGGCGGGTCTCTCAAGGCCGGTTATGCTTTGCTTGGCGATACCGATCTGCTCTTTATTGTTGAATTTCCCAGCATAGAAAATGTGGTCAAAACCTCTACTGACATGAGCAACATGTTCGGGATCAGTTTCTCTTCAACCCCTGCCATAACGATTGATGAATTTGATAAACTGTTCTAAAAAAGGTACGGCCCATAGCTCTTCGTGAAACACGTTTTGTGCTGGACCCTAATCCGGGGAAGCTGGAAAGGCACCCACTATGAGAATATGTATGGCCCGGATTTTCAACCAGCTTAAATCGGCATAAACTTAAAATTGTTAACATAAAGCCGCAGTGCAACGGTTAGACCGATCGCTTTTTTGCCAGCTCCAAAAAATCTGCGATATCTTTTTTAATCACGGCCAGTGATTTATCCCAGAAATCGCGGGAATGGAGATCAATATTGGCCATTTTTGCCACCTCGGCAGCGGTATTGCGACCCGTAGCTTTAAGGAGCATATTGTAATCCGGCAGGAAGGCTTCTCCCCTTTCCAGGTAAAGGCTATAGATGCCGAGGCCAAATAACAGGCCGAAAGCGTAGGGGAAGTTGTAAAAATTGGTTTCGGCTGAATAATAGTGGGGTTTACTCAGCCAGGCATAGGGATGCAGATACTCATGGTTTAGGGCTTCACCGTAAGCTTCTTTTTGAGCCTGGAGCATAAGATCTTTTAACTCTTCAACACTCAAGGAAGCTTTTTTCCTGTGCGCGAAAAGATTGCTTTCAAATATATAGCGGCTGTAGATATCAACAATCACCTGGCCTGCCTGGCTGATTCTGCTTTCCAGGATGGAAAAAGCCTGTTCGGAATCCGCTTCTTTTATGGCCGCATTAGTGACGACGGTTTCACTGAAAATAGAAGCTGTTTCGGCAAGGGGCATAGGGTAATTAGTATTTAAGATGCTTTCCCCTTTTAAACAGTGACCATGATAAGCATGCCCCAATTCGTGGGCCAGGATGGTCAGATCATTAAAACTTCCGGTAAAATTACTTAAGATCCGGCTTTCTCCTATCGGGCTGATGTTCAAACAAAAAGCGCCGCCTCTCTTGCCGTCCCTGGGTTCAGTATCTATCCAGTGTTCAGAAAAAGCTTGCCGGTAAAGCTGAGCCATTTCGGGGCTGAAGCTGCGGATATTTTTTATAATATAATCCCTGGCTTCCTCCAGGGTGAATTCCATTTTTACTTCACCGAGCGGCGCAAACAGATCATAGAAGGGCAGGCTTTCTCCCTTGTTTAGTAAACGTGCTTTGGCCTGATAAAAATCCCTGAAGTGCGGTAAAAAATCCCGCATTGCTTCCAGCATAGTTTCCAGCGTTTCCCGATCCATGCGGGATTTCAAAAGTGTTTCTTCCAGGGGATCCTGGAAACCACGCCTTTCAGACAGGGTCAGAACTTCTCCTTTTATTCCGTTCAGGGCGGCAGCTGCGGGTTCTTCAATTTTCACATATGCTTTTAATTCAGCGCTATAACCGCTTTGGCGAACCCGGGGGTCTTTTTTAAAGGCCAGGTTTCTGGCTTCGGGCAGGGGCAACTTTTTTGTTTTTCCTTCCAGTTCCACTTCGACTGTCAGGGTGGAGGTCAGTTTTTCGTGAAGCCTGGTCCAGGCTGAAGAACCGGTTTGCTGCAGTTCTGCAATAATCGTTTCTTCTTTTTCTGATAACAGGTAGCGGCTTTTTTTAACCAGCTCCTCCAGGAAAAAAGCATGCTCCTCCAGCAAAGCAGAACTTTGTATCAAGTCTGTCAAGTTATTCAGGCCGCTTAACCATATCTGAAATCTGACCCTTGGCCCGGTCAGCCGGGTGGCCTCCTTTTCCAACTCCTCGATTATTTTCAGGCCTTCTTCGTTGCGGGCATCCACACTAACGGTCAGGATGGAGTAAGCGTACAGCCTGGTGTAAACTTCATATAATTCAGTTAGATTTTGGATAAACATTTCAGCTGTTGCAATATTATCGCCTGAAATGTCCGGATCCCATTTTTCCAGAGAGCTTAACTGTTCGGTAAACTTTTTCCGGTCCTGTAGAAATTCCTGATCAGTAAAATTTTTATAAAGTTTGTTGAGATCCCAGCGCTTCTTCATTAAAACCAATCCTTTCTAATGCCTTGCTGTATATAAAAACTTCAATTGAAAGTATGAGATTAAAGTTAAGAACCTTATTATACCAGTTTCTAACTTGATAATCATGTTCAGCGGTAATATATAAGTTGAGTGTTACAAGGCATCGCCAAGTTTTCGTAAAGAACCTTTAATGTCCTTATCAAGGTGAAAGCGGATCACCTTCCGGCCTGCATCAAGAAGGGCCTGCCGATCCCCTAAAGCCTGGGCGTTTATCAATACACCGAAGCTTATCGAGGATTGATCTCTGCCGGGTTGTTCCGGGATGGGCAGGTCTTCAGGTATTTCAGCGGTAAGCTGTATAAACATGCCGTTGCCGGCATCTCCCTTATGGAGCTGGCCGGTTGAGTGCAAAAAACGGGGTCCGTACCCGACCGTAACTGCCATTTGGCTGGCAGCCTGGATTTTATCTCTTAGCAGCTGCAGGGCACGGTCGGTTTCAGGGTCAGGCTTGAGATAAGCCTGGATAGCAAAATAGCTTCGTCCTTTACATTCGTTTTCACCCGGATTGGCCTCTCGAAGAAAATCATGCCAGACCTGCCGCAGGGTTTCTGACTTTTGCCCCCGGTAAACTTGAATGCCGTTAACCTTTAGATCAGGTTTAGATGAGGGCAGGCTGCCTTTATCCTGGTAGTCTGCTACCATTTCGCGGGCCAGGATTTTTGCTGATTCGACATTCGGTTGGTCAAAAGGATTAATTTTCATTGCCCATCCGGCAACTGCTGTTGCCATCATCCAGCGGAAAAACTCTCCTCCAAGTTTGTATATGTCCTGAAGATTCAACTGGATAACCGGGTGTCCTGCCGTTTTTAAGCTCTTAACTTTTTCGTCATGGGTTGTATCCCCGTCCAGGCGGAAATATATAAAGAGGCGATCTTTTGTATATGCTTCAGGTTTAGCAAGAGTTTCACCATCGACCGGCAACAGGCCTTTTCTTTCTTTGCCCGTACTTTCTGCTATCAACTGCTCAATCCAGGCTCCGAAAGGCTGAATTGGAGGAGAAAAAATAAGGGTGATCTTATCCCGACCGCTGCTGCTAAAAACACCAAGAGCTGTTCCCAACCATGCCGGGGTATTTTCTTTTTCTAACACAGCTGTCTTTATTTCAGCATTGCGGGACATCACCTCCGCGTTATGCAGCAGTTTCTGCAGGTTGACACCAACTAATGCTGCCGGGAAGAGCCCGAAATAGGAGAGGGCTGAATAGCGTCCGCCAATATTGGGATCATTTAAGAATATTTCTCTAAAGTTCAGGTCTTTTGCTGTTTTTTCTAAACTGCTCCCCGGGTCGGTAATTGCGATGAACTGGTTTCCACAGTTTTCCCGCCCGACAAGCTTAGTAAGCTGGTTATAGAAGTACTTCATCAGTGAAACTGTTTCCACCGTTCCACCTGATTTTGTTGAAACGATGAACAGGGTCTTGCGCAGGTCGAGTTTTGCTTCCTTTTCAAGTATTGCACCCGGATCGGTACTGTCCAGTATGTCGAGATCAAGGTATCCGTCCTGAACGCCGAAAACCCTGCGAAAGACTTCAGGGGCCATACTTGAACCGCCCATCCCCATTAACAGCGCCTGGGTGTAACCGTCAGCCCGGGCTTGTTCCACGAATGAATGAATCGTCTGGAGATGTTTTCCCATCGATTGGTGAGCTGTCAACCACCCTAAACGGTTGCTAATTTCTTCGGAAGCTTCGCTCCAGACAGTATGATCATGATTCCAGATCCGTTCGATTATTCGATCGCCTTTTAAGTGCTGCAGCTTTTCATCTATCTGCTCTTCCGGCATATTTATCCTTAAGAGGTGAAATTTATTCCGGTTGTTTTCCATTAAAAACACTCCCATCCCTGTTTGATTAAAAAGATGCTGCAGTGGAATAAATATATCTGGCAGCTAAATTACATAAAGCCACTTTTCTGGTTATGTGACAGGTCATTTAGAAAACTTTCAGTGTAATACTATTACGCGGTATCATGTTTTACGAGTACTCCCGGATTAGATCTGCAAGGGAGGTTTTTACCTTAAGATATATTCAGTCCTGGGTCAGAGTATTTGAGTTTACTATTGATATTTTAACATAGCAGGGGAAAACCCTTCCTGCGCTATGGAAGATTCTATAGAACTGCAATTAACAAGAATAGAGGGTTATGTTTAATAGTTTATCTTACAAGAGTTATTTATTGAAGGATAAAGAAGGTAAAAGAGCGTATAAGGAATTATGGCGAAAAGGAGTAAGCTATGAAAACGATTATGATCACTGCCCCGTCCAGCGGCAGTGGAAAAACAACCGTTACGATGGGCCTGGTTAGGGCACTCAGGAACCTGGGCAATGATGTTGCCTGCCTCAAGACCGGCCCCGATTATATTGATACGGCCTTTTTACAGGCTGCATCGGGGAAAGAAGCCGGCAATCTGGATTTGCACCTGCAGGGTAAAGAGGGGTTAAGGCAGGCTTTTTCGCTGGCTGCCGGTGATTTATGTGTGGTTGAGGGAGCGATGGGTTACTTTGACGGCATTTATAATACCTTTCATGGTTCAAGCTATGAGATATCAACTCTACTCGGCATAAATGCTGTTTTAGTTTATACACCCCGGAGGGAGATGTTTTCCGCCGTGCCCAAGATCAAGGGCATGGTCGATTTTGAGGGTTCTAAGATCAAGGGTGTCATTCTAAACAAGGTTGACAGGCATACCTACGGACTGCTAAAGGAACAGATAGAAAAGTATACAGGAACAGCAGTGCTCGGGTTTATACCCGGCGTAGACGATGCCGAGCTCAAAAGCAGGCACCTGGGGCTGGTGCAAAGCATTGAGGTTGAGGATATAGAAAGGCAGATTGACAGTATTGCACAGGAAATATCAAAACATGTCGATCTTGATGCCCTAACCGCCCTGATGTCTGATGTTTCAGGAATACCTTTTCCCCGACCGGAAAAGAGAAATACCAGGGTTGCCATTGCCAGGGACAAGGCGTTTTCCTTTTACTACAGGGAAAACCTTAAGCTGTTTGAAGATGTTTGCAAGGTAAACTTTTTTTCTCCACTGGAAGATTGTGAGCTACCAGCCTGTGACCTGATCTACCTGGGCGGTGGTTACCCGGAAGTTTTCAGGTCCGACCTGGCAAAAAATAAGCAGATGCTAGCTGAGATCAAAAAGTTTGCTGACAAGGGCGGCTGTATCTATGCCGAATGCGGAGGAATGATCTACTTACACGATCGGATCGAGGAAAGTGTGATGGCGGGAGTTTTCAGGGGAGAAAGTCACCTGACTGATAAACTGCAGCGGTTTGGCTATATTGATATTACTTTGCTTGAAGATTGCCTGCTGGGAAAAGCAGGCTCGGTAATAACCGCCCACGAATTTCACAAGTCTTTATGTACGTTTCCGGAAAAAGAAATCTTTCGCATTAAAAAAACCATGGGTACAAAAACCTGGACCTGCGGTTACCGCTACAAAAATGTCCTGGGCGGCTACCCGCATATTAATTTTCTTGGCAATATGCACTCTTTCATAGCAATGCTGGATTATGTAGAAGCCTCTTTGTCCCGTTAAATAAAAGGCGATATAGATATTCACAGGGTTTTATGCATTCGGGTAATAATACGAAAGATTAAGATGGCAGGTCTTTATTCAAATTAATAGATATGGAGCTGTTTGTAATGAAATTAATGGTTTTGGCCGATGTTCACCAATCTGAAAAGCACTGGGAGCTTTTAATTGAAGCAGTTCGGGATAATAAGCCTGACCTGGTAGCAATAGCAGGCGATCTTCTTCCCAAGTATGACGGGATCCTGGCCCAGCTATCTTTTTTGCCCAGGCTGCGGGAATATGCTTCTGNNATCANNACAGNNGGTGCGGAGCTGGTCTTAATCCTTGGCAATGATGACAATGAACAGGCTGTTCCTGAGATGGAAAAAGGCGANCAGCTGGGGCTGTGGCATTATGTGCCTGACCGGGTCAAGAAAGTAAAGGGCCGCGAGTTTTGCGGCTGCCCCTGGATCAACGATTATCCTTTTGCCTATAAATACTGGGTGGCTGCGGAAAACAAATCTGATTATGCTATTCACCCGGTTCAACTCGGGCCTCCCGCTGTTATCAACAGCAAAAATGAAATTGAAACCATAACTGATCTGGAGAGCTACCTTAAAAGCAAGGTATCTATTCGGGAATCACTGGAAAACACGGCCACCCTGCTCAATAATATGGCAGAATCAATCTGGCTGATTCATTGTCCACCTGTTAAGATGGACCTTGATCTTTGTGGTTCAGGGGACAGAGTGGGCAGCCCCGAGGTTTATCGCTTTATCGCTAATAACCAACCTCTACTTTCCATTCATGGGCACATTCATGAAGCTCCTGCCGTAAATGGTGGGATCTGGGCCAGGAAGCTGGGTAGGACGATTTGTATCCAGGCAGGACAGCCTTACGATGAATTAAATTACGTTACATTGGAATTAAGAGATGGCAAAATGGAAAATTTGGCACACTCTCTTTATGGCAGTTACCGTGGAGAAATGTGATCATGGGTTTGCAGGAATTTAAAAAGGAAATTATCGACCGCTGCGGGGGCTTTTACTTATTGGGATGCTGTATTTTGCCATCTCTATCTTCCGGATAATAGATCCAGTTCCGCGGGAGTGCCTAAGGCAATAACCGTTTCTCCCCGGGTCAGCTTGTAGTCCAGCGCTGGTTCAACTGCTGTGCCGCCTTGAACGACAGCAATAATTTTAAAATCCCCCCATTTATCTTCAATCAGGTCGCGAATACTAACTTCATCTTCCTGCCAGGCTAGTTCCCGCACCTCGTAGTTTGGCACTTTGGGCAGCACGCCCATTTCAACCATTGCAATCTGCAGCAGCTGAAAACCGAGAATTGATTCGGAGAGGACATGGTTGGCACCTGCCTGGTGCAGGCGGTCGATGGCATCGACGTGAACCGATCTGGCCATAACATCTACATCAGGGTTTATTAAACTGCTGGCCAGAACAATAAAAATATTTAAGCTGTCGTCATTTATTGTAACAATCAAGGTGTCTGCTTCCCTTATATTAACTTCTTCCAATACATAAGGCTTAGTAGCATCTCCTACGATCAGGTCCCCTTCAAAGAAAAGCGGTCTTTCGAGAACATCAATAACAAAGGGTTTGATCCCGGCCCTGTTAAGACTTTTGCCGGCCTCCTGGCCCACCCGGCCCGCTCCGATTAAAACTACATGGCCGCCGGGGCCGGGTCCGCCCATCAGCGCAGCCAGCCTGTCCACGTTATCATGCGGTCCTAAAACAAGCAGTGTAGATTCATCAATTATTGTTGTTGATGACGGGGTCGATATCTGCCCGTCTTCATCCCAGACGGCAATAACAGTAGCTCCGCTTCTGCTGCGCAGCCTGGTGTCGCCGATTGCCTGGCCGCAAAATTCACTGTTCGCCCCGACATGAATGATGCTTGGTTTAAGCTGAGCAAGTATTTTCGGAGAGACATTAACCTCCAGAAGGTCTAAGAACCTGGTTGGACTGGCATCGGCCGTGATCCAGTCGACAAGCTGCTTGCCCAGGGTTTCCTCCAGCGTAACCACCTGTTTGGCTCCGGCGGCATAGGCAAGCTCAGCCCTTTTCTCATTTTCCATCATAGCCAGGACCGGGGTGTCATTAATATTGGCAATTCCGAGGGTGATATTGATATTTTCTGTATCAGCATTTGTGGCCACGACAAGACGGGCTGATTTAACATTAAGCCTTTTCAGGCCTTCATCGTACTTGGGGTCGGCACAGACCACATTTATTTTTCTTCTCATCAGTTCCACAGCCTGGGGCTGGTCTTCAACAGCAACCACGTAAGGAACTTTGTGGTTTTCAAGCAAATCGATGGTCCTGGCCACTGCCTCGTTAAAAGATGTAAAAACTACATGGTTTTTTTGTCTTGTAAAGGTTGGAGCCCGTGGTGTCATTCGACTTTCCACCAGGGAGGCCATTAAAGTTCCGGCTATCATAAAAATGAGGAAAACGCCTGCTACCATAAGCAAAATTGTTATGGCGATCATCGGGAATGAATGAAAAGGCAAAAGTTCACCGTAACCCGTTGTAGTCAGGCTTTGGACAATAAATATTACTACCTGGCCGGTAGTTACTTCCCGACCCTCATAAACGAGCATCAGGTGCTTAACCACGGGAATAAGGATCACAACCAGGATTACTGCTGCCGCAAAAATACGGATCAGCAGCCACTTGGTGTAATCGGCCACGCGAAACTGGTGGGCTTCTTTTTCAGCAAAAAACCCGGTCTGCCCCTGGGGATAGAATAATTCTTTTAGCGGTTTCAGCTTTTTATTTCCTTTGCATCAGCGTTTTGTCATGCCCAAAATCAATTTACAACTTATCGGGTATTATAACATATATCACGGACCCGACTTTTACAGTTTAAAAAGGAGAAAGCCCCGGCGATGCAGAAAGCACGTGGCTTTTTATGTTTTTTATGAAAATTGATCTGCAAACATGTTGCTCCATGTTTTCTAAAGGTCCTTTAGCAGCTTATTGCTTTCCGATTCTTCAAGCAAAGCATAGAATTGTTGAAGTGTTTTTTTGAGAGTATCAAGTTTGGGTGACGGCTTGGCAATCAGCACATCCTCACCCTTGTGATCAAGCCTCTCCAGAACCATCCTGATGCTGATAGCATTGATGTCAATTGCCGGCTGGTAAGCATT
>SL_3KL_010_SEDDRAFT_10006306_pt1 | contig 10612 bp, 6 predicted proteins | sample SodLakKL_010_SED_2_FD_10381 | JGI IMG/M metagenome (IMG submission 10381)
CCATATGTATGACCAGGGGCATGAGGGCGAGCAGCTCAATAGCCTGCCAATGCAAAAGGACGTGGATGGAACCTGGGTTCTTCGGCTCGAAGGAGACTGGGAGAACGTCTACTATACATTTCAGGCATTGATCGATGATGTTTGGAGCAAAGAGGTACCCGACCCTCAGGCACGTGCTGTTGGCGTTAATGGAAACCGGGGTATGATCGTAGATTTTGAAAAAACCAATCCCGATGGCTGGAAAGAAGATATACGTCCACCCCTGCAAAGCCACGCTGATCTGGTAATATGGGAAATACATGTACGCGATTTCTCAATACATCCCAGCTCCGGAATCAAAAACCGGGGAAAATATCTCGCGTTTACGGAAACCGGAACAAAAAGCCCGGAAGGTCTTCCAACCGGTATTGATCACCTCAAAGAGCTCGGCATAACGCACGTACACCTGCTGCCAGTTTATGATTTCTACACGATCGACGAAACACGATTAGACGAACCACAATTCAACTGGGGATATGATCCCAAAAACTACAATGCGCCCCAGGGGTCATACGCTACCGATCCATTTGACGGACGCGTCCGCATCCGCGAGTTTAAAAAAATGGTACAGGCACTCCATCAAAATGGGATACGGGTAATTATGGATGTCGTTTATAACCACATGTATGATGCCGGAGGCTCACCCTTTGAACAACTTGCTCCCGGATATTTCTTCCGGATGAACCCAGACGGCACTTATTCCGATGGCGCTGCCTGCGGCAATGAAACAGCATCCGAGCGAGCCATGATGCGTCAATTCATGATAGAATCACTTAAATACTGGGCAGAGGAATACCGTATTGACGGTTTCCGCTTCGACCTGATGGGATTGCACGACATTGAAACAATGAATCTTATCCGGGAGGAAATGGACAAGATCAATCCGGACATCTTCTTATATGGCGAAGGATGGACTGCATCCGAAACCCCATTGCCACCCGAAAAACGTGCTGTTAAAGCCCATGCAGCACAACTCGACCGTATTGCCGTTTTCAGCGATGACATCCGCGATGGCATCAGAGGCCACTGGATGCATAATGAAGATCCGGGTTTTATGACAGGAAGAAAAGGATTAAAAGAAAGTATCAAATTTGGCGTAGTAGCCTCAACAAAACACCCGCAAATCAATTATGAAGAGGTTAATTACTCTGATGCCCCTTATGCCGACAACCCATTAAAAACCATTACTTATGTTACTTGTCACGACAATCCATGCCTCTGGGACAAAATCGTTTATACCTGTCCGGACTGCAGCAAGCAAGACAAGCTGGATATCCAGAAACTGGCCAATGCGATCGTCCTGACCTCACAAGGGGTTGCGTTCCTTCATGCCGGGGAAGAGATTGTGCGTACAAAGTTTGGTGAACACAATTCGTACAACCTCCCCGACTCCATCAACCAGCTCGTTTGGACAAACAAAGCTGATTATTATGATGTTTTTGAATTCTACCGCGATATGATCGCACTGCGCAAAAACCATCCTGCCTTCCGGATGCCAACCACTGAAATGATCCGGGAGCATCTTCGTTTCCTGCCAACAGGCAATGAGCTGCTTGTCGGCTTTCACATCAGTGATCATGCCAACGGAGATGTATGGGAAGACATTCTGGTATACTACAATGCAAGTCCCCAGGAAACGGAAATAACCCTCCCTGACGGTAAATGGCGCGTTGTGGCCACTAAGCATGAGGTCAATGAACTGGGTGTGAACACACCGGGCTATTCAGAAATACATGAAGCCATGACGAATGTACCGTCGAGGTCCATTATGATACTTGTAGATGCCGCAAGCATATGATGCAAATTCGTTAAAAAACCTTCACGTTCTTTTCGACTTTGCAGTTTGTCTTTATGTATTCTAAGACTTTGTGGTAATTTATCTTTTTCACCACAAAAGCACGATGAAAACGAATATTTTTCCTTTGTGGTTCCTTTGTGTCCTCTGTGACTTTTGTGGTTAATATTCAAGCAGATAAGCCGCAACTTCGTGTATCTTTTTTACCGAAGGAAGAATTGCGGCCTCAAGATTCTTGTGGAAACCCACGGGAGTAAAAGTACTTCCCACCCGTTTTACCGGTGCATCCAGGTATTCAAATCCAAATTCGGTGATCTGTGAAGCCAGCTCACCACCAAATCCGCCAAAAACTTTATCTTCATGCACAACCAGCACCTTACCCGTTTTTTTAAGCGATTGCAGGATGCTTTCAGTATCCAGGGGTATCAGTGAGCGGATATCTATAACCTCAATCTCTTTTCCTGTCTCTTTTGCAATTTGGTCTGCTGCCTGAAGGCTCAGATGAGTCGTATTGCCATAAGTAATGATGGTCAGATCCTTACCTTCCCGACGAACCCTTGCTTTTCCGAAAGGAACTTCAAAATCTTCAGGAACAAAGGTTTCCGCTTGTTTTGCATTGTATAATGCCTTTGGCTCAAGGAAAAGTGTTGGTCCTTTGGAACGCATTGCAGTTCGCAATAGTCCGGCAGCATCATCAGCGAAAGAAGGATACACAACGCGTATTCCGGGGAAAGTAGTCAGCGCACCCTCAGTTGTCTGCGAGTGGTAAAGTCCGCCACCGATGTAACCCCCGGAAGCAAGACGAATGGTCACGTTCGGTGAAAATTTACCGTTACTGCGCCAGTAATCATGCGTCATTTCAACAAATTGCTCCATTGCCGGCCAGAAATAGTCCGCAAATTCAGCACCCTCGATCACAATCCGGATTTTTTCATCAAAACGACTCATACCGTTGGCTGTTCCCACAATGAAATCCTCGGCAATCGGCGCATTGAAAACCCGCTCGATACCAAACTCCTGTTGCATCCCTTTGGTAACATTGAAAATGCCACCTTTTTCTTTATATGCAACATCCTGCCCCCAGATAAATGTATCCTGATTGCGGCGAAACTCTGCCTTGAGCGTTTCATTTAAAGCGGTGATCAGCTTGATCTTTTCTCCTTCTTCCTGATGTGTGCCATCAGGGTATTTTTCAGCTTTATAAGGTTCGGGAATCACATAATCATGAATTGACTCCGGATCAGGATCAGGAGCTAACATTGCTTTTTTGTGTGCTTCCTTGATGATTTTGTCTGTTTCCTTTTCAACAGCTTCAAAATCACTGTCCGTGTAAACGCCATTGGATTTTAAAAGCTTCCGGATCTTCAACATCGGATCGTGGGCCTTGACACAGTGTAATTCACGTTCATCACGATACAGATCTTGCCTGTCACTGTTCGAGTGGGAACCAATTCTTACAACACTGGCATGCACGATCACCGGTTCATTTTTTTCCATAGCGTGCTGACGCGCCTCATACATCGCATTCATTGAGGAAAGCACATCTTTACCATCACAGTGGATAATCCGCAAATTTTTAAACCCACTGAAATTATCAGCAGCTTTACGGTTGGCCGTCTGGTCTTTTTTGGGGACAGAAATACCATATCCATTATCCTGCAAAACAAAAACTACAGGTAACTTTTCGTTGCTGGCACCGTTTATAGCTTCATAAACATAGCCTTCTGAAACAGATGATTCACCTTGCGAGCTGATTGCCACACCTTTATGACCATATCTCTTCATTGCTCGGGCTACACCAACAGCATGCAGGGTATGGTTACCGGTTGAGGAACTAACATTATGTATGTTCCATTCAGGCTTGGCAAAATGGTTCGACATATGCCTTCCGCCACTTGCTATGTCTGTTGCTTTTGAAATACCGTTAAGAATGATCTCCTCAACAGTAATACCTGCAGATAGGGCAGTGAGCATATCACGATAATATGGAAAGAGATGATCTTTTTTCCTGTCGAAAACCTGACCGATGGCCAATTGAATGGCATCATGCCCGGCATATGGCGCATGATAAGACCATCCCAAAGCCTGTTTTAGATAATTTGGCGCCTTTTCGTCAAGTTTACGACCGAGCACCATAAGGCGATACCAATGCTTGAAAGTATCATGAGAGACATTATCCACTGTATATTTGGAAACTTTTATATCACTTTGCTGTTTTTTATCTTTTTTTGTTGCCATAGTAAAATCATTAATTTGTTAATAACGCATAAGGCAAACAACAAATCTGCCGTCATGTTCAATCCAGGCAGGGTTAATTGGTTAATTGATTGATGAGATGATTTGTCAGGGAATACAGGTTGAAAACCGGTACTGGATCAGCTGTATCTTGTGAGATTTTTGATCGCTTTTGGGATCATCTCTATAATATCTCCGGCTGTCATCCCTTCATGTCCTTTATTGTTGGCTGCCAGATCGCCGGCACGGCCGTGAAGGTAGACCGCGAGAATACAGCTATGCAAAGGGGTGTAATTTTGAGCCATCCACCCAAGGATCATACCTGTGAGCACATCTCCGCTACCACCGGTTGCCATCCCCGGATTACCCGTTGAATTAAAAAAGCACCGTCCGTCCGGACACACAATTACCGTATGAGCACCTTTTAAAACAATATAAACCTGGAAACGATGGGATAGCTCAATGGCTTTATCCAGTCTGTCGTGATCATCTGTTGTTTTTCCTGCCAGCCGGTCAAACTCACCCGGATGGGGCGTAAAGATGGAGGCTTTGGGCAAAAACCCGCACCAGGTAAGATTTTCCGATAAGATATTCAGTGCATCGGCATCCAGCACCATTGGAACGCCGGTGTTTTGTATAAGAAGTTTCAGAGCCCTTGCTGTTTGTTCATGCGTGCCAAGTCCCGGACCCACACCCACAGCATTGTATCCATTTGTGCTGTTCGCGCCTGATACGATGTGCGGATGTTCATCAGGAATGCACATTGCCTCAGGAATAGCAGTCTGCAATACCGGATATGCAGCACCCGGGATCTGGACGCTAAGCAATCCGGCACCACTACGGATCGCGGCCCTGGCAGCCAATACGGCAGCACCCGCTTTCCCATAACTGCCGGCCATCAGATACGCATGGCCAAAATGACCCTTGTGCGCAAATTTTTTGCGCGGCCTGTAAAGCGGACTGACATCAGAAGCCAGCAAATAGTGATATTTCGTTTCGGCACCATGAATGGCATCTGCATGCAAACCAATATCCAGGAGAAGCCACTTCCCGAAAAACATTTCATTGCCGGGAAACATAAACGCAAGTTTCGGGACCTGGAAGCTCAGCGTATAGTTTGCACGGAGGATTTTGTGTGGATCGTTAGTCCGGTTGTCTGAACAAAAAAGGCCGGTAGGAAGATCAATGGCAACAACGGTTGCATGGGTAGCATTGATGTGCTGAACAACCCGCAACAGCAACCCTTCCAGCGGACGCGTCAACCCACTTCCAAGCATTGCATCAATCACAAGATCCTCCCCTGAAACATCCGGCAGTTCAGCTCCTTCTGTAATTCTTTCAAAATGAATATTTTTGACTCCGTTCAGTCTTTTTTCATTGATGGCAAAATCCTCAGATGAACGATCGCTGTGAAGCACTTTGTAAACAATTACTTTTCGGCCGGTACCTGCAAGCATTCGGGCAATTACAAGGCCGTCGCCTCCGTTATTACCCATACCGCAAAATATCCTGACCAATTGATTCTTTCTCATGTTTCGGCGGATCCAGTCAAAACATTTTTTTGCGGCACGCTCCATCAGGTCTATAGAAGAAACCGGTTCATTTTCTATAGTATAGGCGTCAATTTCCCGGATTTGTGATGCATTTAAAATTTTCATTTTGATGCTGTTTTTGTGATGTTTGTCAAAAAATATGCTAACGGGGATATTTTTTCTATTTTCGCAAGAGTTTCCATAGCAAAGTTATGGATTTCCAGTGTTAAAAACCATGAATTCTGTTGCAGAATGGGAAGTCGGTTAAAAAAAGTTTTGCTGTCAACGGCATATTTGCCGCCTGTGGAGTATCTGACTGTATTATGTTGCTCTGAAAAGTGTTTTATTGAGTTGCACGAGACATATCAGCGGCAAAGCTGGCGCAACAGATGCCGGATTATTTCAGCAAACGGACCAATGAATCTGATCATACCCGTTAGCAGGCCGGCAGGAAACCATACCAAAACAAAGGATGTGCTGATCAGTCATCACGAAAACTGGCAAAAACAACACTGGCAAAGCATTCGCAGCGCATACAGCAATGCACCCTATTTCCTTTATTACAAAGACCTCCTTGAGCCTTTTTACAAAACCGGCCCGGATCAACACCTTTGGCAATTTAATCATGAACTTCTCGAATGCATCATTAAAGAAATTGATCTGCCGGTTAAGATAGAATTCACTACCGGGTTCATCAAAAATCCTGAAGACCGGATCGATTTACGCCACGTTTTAACACCCAAAACACACAGAAGAAAAGAAGCGGTTGTAAGCAGATGGGAAAGTTATTACCAGGTTTTTCAGGGGCGCCACGGGTTCATTCCCAACCTGAGCATTCTGGACCTGCTGTTCCATACCGGTCCGGATACACTTCCATACCTGAAGGATTCAGCCGAACAAATCACCTTTTTATCCAAGTGAAGGATAAGCTACCCGAACGTGATAGATATTCAATAGCATCCGTTTAAATATCTTTTTTACAGTAGTGATATCCTTGAAGGTGATATCCGCGTGGTCAAATTGTTTTTCCTGTACCTGTGTGTCTAAAATATTATCAACCAGCTGATTTATTGCTTTTTCATCAGGTTTTCCAAGACTTCTTGATGCAGCTTCCACGGAATCAGCCATCATCACTATTGCAGTTTCCTTACTAAAGGGCCTTGGTCCGGGATAGATAAAGTCAGATTTTTCTACTTCACTGTCCGGATTCTCTTTAACCTGCATTGTATAAAAATATCTGGCCGTAGTAGTACCGTGGTGGGTTCGGATAAAGTCTATGATATATTCGGGAAGGCGGTGTTTCCTGGCCATTTCGATACCGTCGATCACGTGATCGATGATGATGCGGGCACTTTCCTTGTAGGATATCTCCTCATGCGGATTATATCCAATGTTCTGATTCTCTGTAAAGTAAAGTGGGTTTTTCATTTTCCCGATATCGTGATACAGGGCACCTGTTCGTGTAAGCAAACTGTTTCCTCCGATTGCAATGATCGCTTCTTCAGAGAGATTTGCAACCTGCAGGGAGTGCTGAAATGTCCCGGGAGCCTGCAACCCAAGGTTACGTAATAATGTATTATTTGTGTCAGCCAGTTCAAGCAATGAGAAGTCTGTAGGCATACCGAACATTCGTTCAAACAGAAAAATGAGCGGGTAGGCGAACAGGGTCAGGAAGGCCCCGCCGGCAAAATATAAAAAGTCAAGCCAGGCAAGATTTTCGAAAGATCCGGTATGCGCGAGGGATAAACCAAAATAAACGGCTGAATAAGTAAGGAAAATCAAAACCACCGTTACAAATAACTGAGATCGGCGCCGTAGGCTGGCCATACTTAAAATAGCAATGATGCCGGCCAGAAACTGCAGAAACACGAACTCAAAACTTCGCGGTATCAGGAATCCTATTAAAATAATGGTGATAATGTGAATATAGAGGGCAAGCCGGTTGTCAAAAAATGCCCGGATAATAATAGGTACAATACAAACCGGGATCAGATACAGATAGTCCACATTGTTGCGAATAATAAGGCTTGTAAAAAAGACCATCAACAGTACCGACATCAGGATCAGCAATATGCGGCGGTTATCTGAGAATACATCCTTTCTGAACACATACAGGAACAGCAACAAAACGAGCATGGAGATGCTTACAAGGATCACCTGACCGAAATAAAGCCAGGCCAGCATTGCTGAATCTCCGACCTGACGCTGGTATTCCGTTTTGAATGATTCGAGTATCTGGTAGGTCTGCGGACTGATAAGTTCTCCTTTCGATACGATCTTCTCTCCTTCCTGCACCATTCCCCTGCTCAGTGGAATTTCTGACAGCTCTGCCTCAAGGGTTCTTTCAGATAACTCCTCATTGTAAAAAACATTATGATTCAATGACCTCTCGAGCAAAGGTCTGAGCAATTCCGTATCAACCGTGTCTTCAAGCCTCTCCAATGCAGTAATCACGTAAAAAAAAGCTTGCTGGATGGTATAAAGCTCGCCAAGTGGTTTGCTTTGTGCCACATTGCCCTCAACGACGCGTATCCTGTAGGTTGAGGGTTTGTCACGAAAATCATCTTCCAGAAAGATGACCCCTCTGTCATACAGATGCAGCAGAATATTAACTCCTGCATCACGTGTCCGTTCTTTCAGAGCGCGCCGCCCACCGTTTGGATATTGTTCTGACCACTTTTGAACTAACGCTGCTTCAAAAGACTCAAGCATCTCATCTGCTACCTCGCGTCTGCGGCTAAAAAATGGCAAAAATGCATCTTTAACTGCCGAACGTTCTTCTTTAATCTGTTCGCTGCTTTTAAGAATGGCAAAACTGAAGGGGGCAATCAAGTCCTCGTAGAGCCAGGGCCTGGCCTGCTGATATTCGTAATCAAAACCGGGCTGCCTGGGGAATAACTGAACCAGCAAAAATATGCTTACCAATACCAGCAAACCCTTGCTGATGTTGGAAAAATTTTTTTGAAGCCAAACGATAATCTTGTTCATCTCGCTTATCTTTATAGGGAATACGAATTTACGCAATTTTTACCTGATAAACCGCAGGCGCAGTTCGGTTTTACAAAAAATCCCTACTTTTACAAAACAAGCAAACAGTAGCATTATGAATTTTGGAATTTGTCTGATCGCAGTTGCTCCGCTTCGTCGTGAGCCAAACCATCAAAGTGAAATGGTAAATCAAGTCCTTTTTGGTGAGTGTATGCAGATCATTGGCCATCAAAAAGACTGGTATCAGGTGGAAACGCTGGAAGACCAGTATCCCGGATGGATACATAAGGTACAGCTCACTATATTAACGGCTGAAGGGTTTGAAAAGATTGTGAAGGATAAACGGCATGTTAGCAAGGCTGCCTTTTCCGTGGCAACAGAAGAACGCACCGGTCAGCCAGCTGACCAAAATAAAAAGCAAAATCTGATAATTAGCGGGGGCAGCAGTATTTACGCCGGTGATGACGGATCAATGTGTGTTGCAGGGAAAAAGTTTTGTTTTTCTGATGAATTGATTTGTATGGAGATCAAAAACAGGGATGCAATTCCGGAATTTGCAAAAAGTTTTTTATCAATACCGTATATATGGGGTGGCCGCTCGGCTTATGGTTTTGACTGCTCAGGATTTGTGCAGCTTGTTTTTAAAATGGCCGGCTTCTTAATTCCACGTGATGCAGCTGCGCAGGCCAATGCAGGAGAACAGGTACATTTGCTGCAGGAGTCTGTTCCCGGTGATCTGGTGTTTTTTAATAACGAAGAGGAGATAATTACACACGTGGGTATTCTGCTTAACAACAAACTGGTGATCCATGCATATGGAAAGGTGCGCATTGACCATATTGACCATCAGGGTATCTATAACCGAGAGCAAAAAAAATACAGTCATCACCTCAGGTTGATTAAGAGGATTGCCTGAGGAAACTAAGGGCTGGTCTTATTCTCTATCCATTCTACAACCAAACCCATGTAGTAAACCTACCAAAATCCCCCCATTTTTGTATCTTTGACACTTCTAAAAATATTAAATCAATGGGACTGCCGGCACAGGTTTTTATTCTCGGGCTACTTACCGTCTTTTTTGTACTGATGGTGGTGGTGGCCAGCGGCAAAGCCATCATCTGGTTTGCAAACACCTTCCTTCACGAAATTCAGCCCAAGATTCCCGACCAGCCCGACGACCCGCCCCCCGAACACAAAAAAAAGATCGCGGCCATCACCGCTACCGTGCAGCACATCACAGGCGGACAAGCAAGGGGCATAAGCATCGAAAAACGCTAAACGGCAGGTTTTCATTTTTCCATACTCAAGTCCTTTTTAAAAGAATTTATCCACAAATTCACACAAATTATTTCACAAATTCACACAAATTATTTCACAAATTCACACAAATAAAAATACTGATAATCATTCAGATAAAGTATTTTTAAATTCATATAAAAATGCAAAAGATAAAACTCGCTTTAATGTACCGCGACATGTGGCAATCAGCAGGAAAATACATGCCACGTGTCGATCAGTTAACCGAAGTAGCACCGCACATTATTGAGATGGGATGCTTCGACCGCATCGAAACCAACGGCGGCGGCTTCGAACAGATCAACCTGCTTTTTGGTGAAAATCCGAATAAGGCCCTGCGCGCATGGACAAAACCGTTCAATGAAGCAGGTATTGGATGCCAGATGCTTGAACGTTCGCTGAACGGCATCCGCATGCAGCCCGTGCCCGCCGACGTGCGCCGGCTGATGCCCAAAGTAAAAAAAGCCCAGGGCACCAACGTGGTGCGTATCTTCTGCGGGATGAACGATTACCGCAACCTGATTGACTCTATCGAATACACCAAAGAGGCTGGACTGATCGCACAGGGCGCTCTCAGCATCACTTTTTCAGATCTTCATACTGTTGAATATTATGTGGATCTGGCCAATAAGATCATCGAAGGAGGTGCTGACGAGATCTGCCTGAAAGACATGGCCGGCATTGGCCGTCCGGCATGGCTGGGAAAAATAGTTAAAGAAATTAAAAA
>SL_3KL_010_SEDDRAFT_10006307_pt1 | contig 10611 bp, 10 predicted proteins | sample SodLakKL_010_SED_2_FD_10381 | JGI IMG/M metagenome (IMG submission 10381)
CCATGACGTTTATAATCATGCTCATGCGTGTCGGGTTGCCGTCATGGACATTTCATCAAATAAATATCTGGTTTAAAAGTTGCATGTGCCTTTTTGGTGCTACCGGTTGACCGGACAGAGAACCAATGAGCCGCTGACAGGGTTTACTTGTGAATTGTTGTGAAAAAAAGTGATATCTTGCTCTATTATCGGATAGAATTTAATCAATGGCAACCGACAGATGGAAATCAATCCCTTTACCATCCTGATTTTGATCTTTCTCTTATTCCCGTTCCTCAAACGGATTTTTGAGGGACTGAAAGGGGGAGCGGAGCAGCCCGGGAATGCAAGTCCGGACGAGGACGCCTGGTCGCAGGCTGATTCTGACCGCAGTGAGAGGACGCAGACCCCTGCCCGAACTGCGCGGACGGATACGCGCCATCAGGAAGGGCGCGGGGAGCAGAGTTGGGAAGATTTTTTCGAAGGTCTGGAAAATGTACTTTCGGGTGAAGAGCAGGACCGGCAGAGGTCCCGGCGGCCAGAGAGCGAACAGCGCAGTGAAAGAACAGAGCAGCCCGGGCGTCAAGCGGCCCGCCAAGGCACGCGATCCGAAAGAAGCCCGCAGCGTGAATCTGCGTATCGCCATCCCTCGCATGGTCCGATTTCCAGATCGGGATCGGGATCGGGATCGGGATCGGGATCCACATCCTCCGACCCGTTTTCCAATAGTGAGAAGTCCGGTACAGAGATCGGCAGGCAGGCCGACCTGGTCAGCCGGGAACTGATCGAAGGGGACAATCCCATATACCAGGACCTGGATGAAACCCCTGAAGTAGTTGTCGCCGATGCACGGGGCAGAAAGTATATCAAAGGGGTCCTGATGGATCCCGAGAAACTCCGTGACGGTATCCTTATCAAGGAGATTCTGGACCCACCGAAATCGCGCCGGGCCAACCATCACAGATTCTGAACATTTCCCGTGATTACCGTACTGGCCGACCGACACCATTATCAGTTAAAACGATTTCTTCATCCCTCCCTGCGTCTGATGCACTACGACCCCATAGCGGGGTGGACTGCGGATCAGGTTCGGGAAGCGGATGTCCTGCTTGTACGGACAACCAACCCCGTCAACAGCAGAACACTTCCTGAAAACAGCCGGGTTCGCTTTGTTGCCACCGCTTCCGCCGGCAGGGATCATCTGGATGAGGCCTGGCTGAACCGCCTGGGTATAACCGTGGCGGATGCCAAGGGATCCAATGCCCGAAGTGTTGCTGAGTATGTCGCGGTGGCCGTACTCTCGGCTTGTGAAGCCCTGGAGACACCGCCATCGGAGCTTACGGCAGGCGTGGTCGGTGCCGGTTTTACGGGGTCCGCTGCGGCGGATCTGCTCGAAAAGATCGGCGTCGGCTGCAAACGGTACGATCCACCAAGGGAAGAGCGGGAACAGGCAGGCAGCAGGGATGGCGGGGCCGTTTCCAGCCAGGGAGAGCCCCGGCCCGCAGTCCCGTCCTTCCGCTCGGCATCCCTTGAAGAGGTGCTCCGTTGTGATATCATCACGCTTCATGTGCCGCTGGAACACAACGGTCCCAACGCAACCTGGCACTGGCTTGATGAACACAAGCTTGCAACCGTTCCAAAAACACTCGTGATAAACGCGTCGCGCGGCGGTGTGATGGACGAGGGGGCGTTGCTGGCAGCGCAACAGCGGGAAATTGTCCGGTTGTTTGCCTGTGATGTATGGGAGAACGAACCCGTTTTCTCGGACACCACTGCAAATTGTGCCCGTCTGGCCACGCCTCATATCGCCGGGTACTCCATTCAAGCGAAGCGCAACGCTTCGGAAATGATGTGCACGGCGCTGCACCGTTTTTTGGGCCTGGACAATCCGGAACCGACAACAGAAGAACTGCAACGCGAGACACTTCCTGACAGGCAAATGACGCTGCGCGATGTGCTGGGCCGCTTGCATCCCGTATTCTCGTATGATGCTTCGCTGCGCAAGCTTATCGGGATGCCCGACCAGAAAAAGGGTCCGGCCTTTCTCCGTTTACGCCAGGACATGCCGCTGCGGAATGAGTTTCCGGAAACCGGGCTGGATCCTGAAGTGCTTGACCGGCACCCCGTCCTCAACACCCTTGGTTTCCAGGCATCGCTAACCGGAACAAACTGACAAAGCGCAACGTGCTCACACCACTCACATACCGTGCCATTCCGGGACGCCATGTTTCAGCGGCCCGCCGGATTACCGCTATGATCCCCGGGCTGGTCATTCTGCTGGCGCTCCTGTGGCTTGCGCACGAGCTGGCACTGGGAGAGCGCATAGTACTGTTCCGCTATCTGGCCATGGCATTTGCCGGATGCATGGCGTTCATTACACCGCACCTGCTGTTCCCGGATGGCGACAAGACGCTGGTCCTGCAACTGAACCCGTCCCCCCGGCGGCTTTTCCTCCATCACCTGGTGAAGCTCCGTGCGCTATGGCTCTACGGTCTGGCTGCCGTTGCCATCATTGCTTTTGGCGACAGTGTGAGTCCGGCTCAGGACTTCCACGAGAAGACCCGGCTGTTTGCCACGGGCCTGATCGCGCTCACGGCCATCATGCTGTATGCACTCTACCGTTTCGCAACCATCGGCGAGTCGTCCCAGCGCTGGAACGAAGGCAAATCCGGGCGCCGGCTGTTTGAATCGCTCGACTCCGTTGGCAAAAGCACCCCTGTGGATGCCGGCATGTTTCCAACGTTTCTGAGCACGATCCTGGTCACGTTCATTGGCATGATAAGCGTAGTGGTCTCCGCCGCTATCCCGCACTTGGTACTGGCCATTCTCCCCTTTGTGCTTTTCCTGGGATACTCGGGGTTCCGGCTTGGCAAGGAGATCCGGCGTTACGACCGGCGCTACTACCAGAGCGATGCCTTCTACGACGAGCTGTTCACCAATCCGGCCACCGGATCCAAAGAGTCACGTGAGCCGGCATCCTACGGGTCCATCTACTGGGTCCCCAAACGGTGGCGGGCGGCGGTATGGACCCAGATTGTGCAGCTGGACCGCAAACGTCCCATGGGCCGCATCATCGCACTGCTCAGTTTCACCTACTGGCTGCTCATATGGCTCGGGACCCCGGAAAGCTGGCACGCCGGCTGGCTCCTGTTCTGGATACTGGCGAAAAACATGCTGGCATGGCCCGTATCCGGTCCGGCCATCTCGCCGTCGGTATTCCACTGGTGGATGCTGGCACCGCGGGACTGGATGGTCGCCCGGTTCTTTTTGCAGACGCGATGGACGCTGGCGCTCCTTCTCACCGTGGCCGCAGCGGCACTGTTCTCCGAAGCGGTAAGCTGGCAGGCTGTGTGGATGTGGACTCTGGCCGATGCGGCGGTTTCGGCCGTATCCGCATGGCTTTTGACCCGCAGCAACGAGTGCCTTCCGGAGGAGATATGCATAACCTTTCAAGCGGTTTATTATGACTGAATTCCTGAATGTCGAAAACCTGTCGAAGCGGTACGGAACCGGGCCGATGATCCTGTCCGGCATGAACCATCATTTCCAAAAAGGCACGGCAACCGGGCTCATCGGGGCCAACGGATCAGGCAAGACCACGTTCCTGCGCCTGGTCTCGATCACGGCGTTTCCGACCGAGGGGACCATCACCTTTTCAGGGGAGCCGATCTACGATGCCCCGCACAAGTTTCTGCAGCACATCGGCATCGTGACAGACGCCACGGACCTGCCGGCCTACCTGAGCGCCAATGAACTGATGGAGTGGACGCTCAGGGCGCGAAAGAAGTGGGACGACAGCGAGTCACCCCGCCGGATGGACGAGCTCTTCGGGCGGCTCCATTTCGACGAGCGGCGGGAAAACCTGATCGGCACCTACTCCAGCGGCATGATCCAGAAAACGATGCTGGCCTGCAGCCTGGTCACACAGCCGGAGATCATCCTGCTGGACGAGCCGTTCCGCGCCCTGGACGAGACAAGCAAAAAAGCTTCCCTGGAGCTGCTGAACGAGTACAAAAGCAAGGGCGGCACCATCCTTGTCTCCAGCCACCTGCGCCGCAGCCTGGCCAAACTGTGCGATGATTACATCACTTTTCCGGTAAAGCAAGGCACATCCGGCGCCTCTGGAAGCTGAAATACGGTTGCCGATCAGCCAACGGTGAATCAGTACAAGCGGAAGAGCCGGCGGGCATTTTCCGTGGTGATACGGTCCGTCTCCTCAAGGGAGATACCGAACAGTTCCGCGAGCTTTTCAGCGGTAAATTTCATGAATGAAGGTTCGTTGCGCTTTCCCCGATTGGGCACCGGCGCCAGATAGGGAGCATCCGTTTCCAGCACGAGCCGGTCCGGCGGCATGTCCGCCACCACCCGGTCCACCCCGGCATTCTTGAACGTCACCACCCCGCCTATGCCCAGGTACAGCCCCAGGTCCAGCGCCCGACGTCCCTGCTCCGGGGTTCCGTTGAAACAGTGCCAGATGCCCCTGAGGCGGCCATCCTGCTGCTCTTCGATGATATCCAGCAGGTCTTCCGTGCTATCGCGGTTGTGGAGGATTACGGGTTTGTCCAGTGTCTTGGCCGCCTGGCAATGCTCCCTGAGACTCTGCTGCTGGGCATCGGTATGGTCTTTAGACCAGTAGTAATCCAGCCCCGTCTCCCCAATGGCGATGATCTCGTCGGCACTGCCCAGGTTGAGGAGCTGACTGCCGATATCCCCCTGTTCCCCGCCGGCGTCGCAGGGATGTATCCCGATCATTTTATGGAACCGGATATGCGGATGGGCAAGCGTATCCATCTGCTTCAGGGATCCGAAATCAATGGCAGGCATCATGATATCGGTGATCCCCGCCTGTGAGGCCCGGTCGAGAACGTCAGTGAGATCCTGCTGGAACTGTGGCAGATAAATATGGCAATGTGTATCGATCATGATCCTGAAGCATTGTGAATCCAAAGTCAGAAGATAGGTATTCTTTGGCGGGATATCGAAAGGGTTAGCGGGCTTGTACGATCAGATGGCGGCAGGTCACGCACAAATCAGCTCTCTATGTCACAAAAAGGCAATATTTTTAGTGGATTAATCGCGAAATGGATTGTAAGTTTTGTCCTGGTTCCTTGTCATAAGAGATAAAGATTTTCGCAAGCAGTGTTGGTATTCTTGCGAAAAGAAAGTATATTTTCACATATTTTACACATATATAAACAGGAGTGCAATCCAATGTCTGATAACGAACGCAGAAAAGCAATAGACCTGGCTGTGGGCCAGATCGAAAAACAGCATGGCAAAGGGACCATCATGCGCCTGGGCGACCAGCCCATTGAAAACATCCCATACATCTCCACCGGTTCGATGATGGTGGATCATGTGCTGGGTGTCGGAGGCATACCCCGGGGACGTGTGACCGAGATTTACGGACCCGAGTCGAGTGGTAAAACCACTCTGGCTCTTCATGTCATTGCCGAAGCTCAGAAAGCGGGCGGACATGCGGCACTCATTGACGCCGAGCACGCCTTTGACCCCAAGTACGGAAAAGCACTCGGGATCAAAATCGATGAGCTGCTCATCTCTCAGCCTGACAGCGGGGAGCAGGCACTGGAAATTGCCGAAACGCTGATCCGTTCGGCCGCGCTCGACGTCGTTGTCATCGACTCGGTAGCTGCACTTGTTCCCCGTGCCGAACTGGATGGTGAAATGGGTGATGCACAGGTCGGATTGCAGGCCCGGCTTATGTCACAGGCCCTGAGAAAACTTACAGGAGTAGTAAACCGTACCCATACTGCCGTGATCTTCATCAATCAGCTTCGTGAGAAGATCGGAGTTATGTTCGGAAATCCTGAAACCACGACCGGTGGCAAAGCACTCAAATTTTATTCTTCGGTCCGTATCGATATACGCCGTATCGGTGCAATCAAACGTGGTGATGATGTAGTAGGCAATCGCACCAAGGTAAAAGTGGTAAAAAACAAGGTGGCTCCGCCTTTCAAAACCTGTGAGTTCAATATCATGTACGGACAGGGTATTTCACGTATCGCAGAACTGCTCGATCTTGCCGTACAGTACGATATTGTCCAAAAACGAGGCAGCTGGTACCGTTATGACGGCGAACCTATAGGACAGGGAACCGACTCGGCCATGCAGTTTCTTCAGGAAGATCCCAAGCTCAGCTCTTCAATCGAGGATATGGTACGTAGGAAGCTGATGCCTGACCATTATCCGGACACCGGCACGGAGACGGATTCCGCGTCAGCTAAGAGCACAGTAGCAAAAAGTGCGGCATCACCTGTCGAATCCAGTGATGCCGGCGACAACTGAGGGATTAATTCTTTACAATAACATCCATAACCGGTTTTATCAATGGATGAATCAGCATCTTCCCTACCGGGACGCTGTACGGATATTGTTACACAGAAACGCAAGAAAGGGAGGGTTTCTCTTTTTGTCGAGGGATCGTTCCTGGATGGGTTTCACCGTACCGTCATTGAAAAGGCCGGTATTTCCAAAGGTGATCTGATCTCAGAAGAACGTTACAGGGAACTGTGCCGGCTTGACAGGCAACATCAACTGAACGATCAGATCTACCGATGGCTGGCAGTCCGGAATCACAGTTCCGGTGAGATCATCAAGAAAAGTCTTGTCAAAGGGTACTCTTCCGAAGAGGCCCGGAACGCCCTGAAGCCTTTCATGGAAAAGGGGTATCTGAACGATGCCATTTTTGCCGAAACCTTCACAAGGGAAAAAAAAGACCGTTATGGATGGGGGCCGGCAAAAATTCGACAGGCCTTGGCCCAAAAAGGAGTAAAAAAACAGTATATTGATTCTGCTCTTGAGAACTCCTTCACGGATGACCATCTCATTGATGCTTTGGAACAGGCCGCCCTGAGTGCAGCAAAGCGATTGATGAGAACGGAACCGGGCTTGAAGCGCAGAAAGAAACTTGCAGACTTTCTGATTCGAAGGGGATTTCCGGGACACAAAGTAATGGAGAAATGCGATGAACTGTTAAAAAAGCTGGAGAATGAAGAGCTTTAATTTCGAACGTTTTATTCGATTTCTTATAGGATTGGCTATCGTACTGCTGATCCTGTTCGTTCTCTATCGCTTTTTTGTACTGGTTCTCTACGCACTGATTGCACTGGTCTTTTCCTATATACTCAATCCCTTTGTCAACCGCATGCAGGCTGTCGGATTGAACCGGACCCTGGCTATCAGTCTCGTTCTCACCACCCTGGTTTTGTTGCTTGTCTGGTTTTCAAGTACCATCCTTCCTGCCATTGCCGGCCAGGTAATCATGCTGGGACAACAGCTTAATATTGATGCCGTACTGGCAGTCAGTGCGGAAATAGAGGAACAGATCCTGAAAAGAGTCCCTTTTCTGCCTGAGGGTTTTCTTCGCGACAATATTCCCGGTGCCGTTGAAGTCCTGTTCCAGACAGATGACATCTCCCGCACGATCAACAACATCCTTGGAATTTTCGCCAATATTTTCTGGGCTTTTATCGTCGTACCTTTTGCCACGTTCTTCATCCTCAAGGACGGAGCCCATCTTCGTCGGAATATCCTCGAGCTTGTACCCAACAGGTATTTCGAAAGCGTACTGACAGGTATCGAGAAAGTTGAGAAGAGACTGGTCACCTACTTTAAAAGTGTCGGACTGCAAAGTATTATCATTGCCACTACGGCAACCATTTTGCTCAGTTTTGCGGGATTGAACAATGCCTTGTCCGTTGGCATTGCTGTCGGTGTTGCCAATATCATTCCTTATTTTGGACCTGTCATCGGATATATTCTGTCCATCATTGTCTCAGTTCTTGAAACCGGTGACTTCTCGATGGTTATCTATGTGTTCACTGCCATACTCATCACTCAGATCATCGATGTCAGTATCGTACAACCGACACTCTTCTCCAGATCGGCCAACCTGCATCCTCTGGTAATCCTGTTTGTTGTCATGACCGGAGCTGAACTGGCCGGCATATTCGGCATGCTTGTTGCCGTACCCATAACAGCCACTATCGTGATCACCATCAAACAGATCAGATGGAGCTTTGAGAACTACAAAATATTCAGTCCCGTCGAACAGAAGTAATAAGATATTCCCATGATAAAACTCAGACCATTACCAGAAGGCGGAACCATCGGCATCATGGCCCCGTCTTCACCTATTGAGCCCAAACGACTTGAGGATGGTGTCGCGTATTTTGAAAAACGGGGATACCGGGTAATCGTCAAACCAAGCTGCCACGCACGGGACAACTACCTGGCCGGCAGTGCCGAAGACCGTGCTTCCGAACTGATGCAACTGGTTACGGATCCGGATGTGGACATGATCTTTTTTGCCCGCGGCGGGTTTGGCAGCAGCGCCATGCTCCCACTGCTTGATTTCGAGGCGATCACGTCTGCCAGAAAACTGATGATCGGCTACAGCGACATCACTGCACTGGAGTGGGGAATCTATGCCCGAACCGGCATACCTTCCCTGTCAACCGGCATGCCCGCTACTGATTTCTACATGGATCCGGTCCATCCCGACTTTGAGAAGACCTTCTGGGATTTCATGCAAACCGGAAAAATAGATTACGATCTCCCGATCCCTGCCAACCGGTCCACAGGTGAAATCAGAGGGATTGCCTTGCCGGGTACACTCTCTGTTGCAGCCAAACTGAGCGGCTCTCCTTATTTTCCTGATCTTGACAACACCATTCCGATTCTTGAGGATGTGGGCGAACCCCGGCACAAAACCGAAGGCTATCTCTGGCAAGCCAAGCTGGCCGGTTGGTTCCAGGCAGCCAATGCTGTCATTTTCGGGTCATTTTCACCTCCTGAAGAGGAGACCTTTGATGACGTTCCATCAATGGAAAAGGTATTGGATCGGTTGCTGAAGGATACCGATCTGCCGGTAGTGCGGGATGTACCCTATGGACACATCGATCATAAAGTGCCTTTCCCACTGGGAGTGGAATTGACCCTTTCCTTTGGTAATACGGTAAAAATCACCAGCACCCAATCAATTTTTGATCTTTGAAGCCAAAGAACATCGTCGTTTTTGCCTCTGGCACAGGATCGAATTTCAAAGCGCTGCATAAGGCCACTTTGAAAAAAGAGGTTCCTGCACGGATCACTGCATTGATAAGTGATAACCCGGATGCCGGAGCGCTGAAATATGCCCGTGAGAATGACATCCGCGGTCTCGTCTTATCTTCCAAGGATTTTGACAAACCGGCTGCATATGAAGATGAACTGCGCAAAATTCTCGAATGGGAATCTCCCAACCTCATCGTTCTCGCCGGTTACTTAAAAAAAATACCGGATGAAATAGTGGATTTGTACAAGCGCAGAATAGTAAACATACATCCCGCCCTGTTGCCAAAATACGGCGGGAAAGGATGGTACGGCATGCGTGTTCACCGGGCCGTTATTGAAAACCGCGAAAAGGAATCCGGATGCACGGTCCATTATGTGACCAGGACATACGATGAGGGACCTGTCATTGCACAAGTCAAGGTTCCTGTCCGGGTAGATGACACTGCGGAATCACTGGCTGCCCGGGTACTGAAGCAGGAGCATCTCTTGTATCCCAAAGTTGTCCGGTTTCTGCTTTCTCACAACTGACGGTTATCCCTTGTGGCTCTTTTCCATCCATACAGTTCCTTTTCCGGGTATTTCTCCGGTTCATTGAAGGAGCCACCGAATAATCTGCTATCAGACTTCCCGGCAATAACCGATCAAAACAGGTATGATCGGCTCGTTACCAACCAATCAACATCCCGACACCAAACAATATGACTTCTGATTCCCCGATCCAACTTCCTGCCATTTCCGTAACCCGGGCCTTGATCTCCGTTTCCGATAAAACCGGAATACCGGAGCTGGCCCGGGAACTTCATCAGTCAGGAATTCAGATAATATCCACGGGCGGGACTGCCCGCCTGATCCGCGATTCCGGTGTTCCTGTTACGGACGTCTCAGAAATAACCGGTTTTCCGGAATGTCTGGATGGACGTGTCAAAACATTGCATCCTAAAATCCATGGTGCATTGCTGGCACGACCGGAAATAGAAGAACATGCCCTGACACTGAAAGAGCTGGATATACAACAGATCCAGCTTGTGGTTGTAAATCTGTACCCCTTCCGGGAAGCCGTCCGGGAGCGACCCGGGGACACGGAACATGCCGTTGAGAACATTGATATCGGCGGACCGGCCATGGTCCGGGCTTCCGCAAAGAACTTTGAGAATGTCTGCGTAGCCACCCACCCCGACCAGTACCGTAAACTTCTTGATGAAATAAAGGATGACAAGGGCAGGATAAGTGGAAAAACCCGTGCGGAGTTTGCACTTCGGGCGTTCCAGATGACGGCATCTTATGATCAGGCCATAGCCAGTACTTTGGATCTGCTCGTGCAAAACTCCGGGTCCGCCACAGAACAAACAGAAGATGCGGGACGGAATAGCGATGTCGCCTCCCCCCCGATCCAACCAGTACTGGACATGCATATTCCTTTGCACCGCCAGCTGCGCTACGGAGAAAATCCGCATCAGGCGGCCGCAGTTTACGGAAACCCGGAACAGTACATTGACTGTTTTCACGGCAAGGAGTTGAGCTACAACAACTATCTGGATATTGACGCTGCCCTGCGCC
>SL_3KL_010_SEDDRAFT_10006308_pt1 | contig 10610 bp, 10 predicted proteins | sample SodLakKL_010_SED_2_FD_10381 | JGI IMG/M metagenome (IMG submission 10381)
AGGCCAGGTGTACTGGCTTATTTAGCCACTCTCGTGTCAAAATATGGCGGTAATATCCTCAGGACGGTAAACAACACTTTCCCTGACGGGTCTTTCACGTTGCGTTGGGTGATCCAGGGTTTGGATCAGCAGCAGAAGCAGGATCTGTTACAGGTTTTCCTTACTTGTGAAATTCAACTCACGAATGTAGAAATCGTATAGTCACGCAAGGAGATTGGGTTGTTTTTTTGTTTCAATCTGATATTGTTGTGAGGGTCCACGCCTGCACATCAAACTCGAATAGACATCCTTCGCTGGATTGCAGGAAGATTGACTGGATACCTTCCTCATAAATGGTCAGCAGACCGCATCCCTCAGGCGCTAAGACCATCTCAGATATGAATGTGCTGTGGTCATAGGCCGTCAGGATAACGTAGATAGCACCCCGCTGGCTCTCATTGGGTGCTGAACCACCGGCAATTTGTAAATAACCTTGATCCGTCTGTGCCTGCCAAACGGTGGTAATCTCGACACCGTAGGGACGACCAGGGATCTCACCGTTGGGGATGATACCTGTTTCGAAGGGCAGTTGATCAATGCTGCTGGCAGCCATGGGCGCCAGGCCATCTTTTGTTGCTGGAATTGCACGTGATGTGGCTACCATATCGGCCAATGTTTGAAAGGTATTTTGCTTTGCAGCGAGGCTGTTTTCCATGGNTGGGCTTAATCCTGGTTGTTGCANTGCGGTTGATACTTCATTGCTGAGTGTTTGGAGAGAATGAGGGGTATCAGCAGAATCAGTGCTTGAAGATCCAGGAATCCCAGATATTTCACTCTGCATAATCCAGCGGATATCCGTTTTCCAGCGTAAACTTTGGGCTGTGGTGGGTGATTTGCCCAATTCATGAATCATTTGCTGATAGGCTTGTTCTGGTGTGTTGTCAATATAAGCGCAGCCGCTGGTAAACTGCTGGCAAGCCTGCCAATTGGTAAAGACACCAGTGAAATCCATCCGATAACCATGCTGACTAACACTATACCTGCTGAGAGAAGCCCATTGTTTTGCATGGGTACCACTGGTCAGGTAAATGAGGGGTAGCGGCAAGGCTGAAGGTGCGCCGAAAGAAATATACCAGACATCCTCTTGGGTCCATGGATATCGACAGCTCCAATGGGGGCGATCTTCATAAGGACAGCCGGCAGCATCGCCAAAATTCAGGTAGAAGTTTCCGCTGACCTGTTCGAAGCCTGAGATCCAAGCACGGGTCCAATTGGGTGTGTTCCATCCCAACTCCATATTGTTGGCACCAAATGTCTGTACCTGGTGAAACATGCCCTGATTCACCAGCCACTGGTTAATATCGCGGACCATGCCAGACCATGCCGCGCCATGATCTTTAGCTTTCTCGTCTGTTAGACAGGGATCAATATAATTTTCGCCCATGTTATTGCTTGTGCCCACACCGATAACAAGGTTTGAATCATTATCCGCACCGGTACAGGTGTAATAACCTAAAGCAAAATTCTTAACAGCTGTGTTGACCTGGTTGAGTGTAACTGGTCCATATCCGAAAAGGTTGGCACCAAACCCACCCCCTGAAAAACAGCGTGGGCGACCGAAGTTTAGGACAGCAACACTATCCTGGGCATCAGCAAGGTTCAGATCACGTTTCCCGAGTTCACAACCCAGGTTGTAAATCAAGGTAGCGTTTAACGTGGTCATATAATAACTGGTTGATGAAGGTTTTATTTCCGTATGGTTAAAAAATAACGGTAGGAAATAAAGATTAGGTGGTTCACCTGATACAGATCGGGATGGCTGGGTGATATCAGCATTGACAAAGACTGTTAGTATTGAAATAAATATCAAGATCGTTAAGAAAGATTTTGTTTTATTTTTCATTGTTATCCTCGGTTAGTGATATTTCAGCCAGCAAAACCCAATTTCCTGTTCGATCAAATGCATCTGATGGTGCACGATCAAAGTAGAGTCGGAAGCAGCGTCCGTTTTTTGTGCGGACATCAAAATAATACCTGCCCACACCCCAGGAGCCTTGCTTTTCGGCAGCCCTTGCATGTTGTGGTTGCATGTTTCTTGCCATGCGACCACGGCGGTGATAGTCTTTCCATTCAGCGATACAGTCAACAATATGCCATTCCTCATCTCGCCAGATAAAACGGTCAGGGCAGTGGGGTTTTTTCAGATGGACAGGGGGGAAGGAAAATTGTACCGTTACTGGTTCAGCGAAAAAATGGATAGGTTTTGGTTTCCTGTTTACCATTAATAGAGAGATTTGGTTGAAAAGGTGGACGACAACCATCCAGCAAAATGAATTTCGAAACTCGTGTTTTCGAAATGCCCATTTTNTGTAAAGTGTGGATATCACGAATCTTACCATAAGTTCGGGATTTAATAATCTTTTTCGCACCGATTGCACCAATACCAGGGATCTTGATTAATTGGGTAAAATCAGCGGTGTTGACCTCGATCGGTGAGTGGAGAAGATGCATCTCAGCCCAGAGCAGCTTTGGGTCTTTTTCCAGGCTGAGGAATCCAGTTGGGTCGAGGGGCAACTCTTGAAAATCAAACTGATAATCTCGCAGCAAGAAAAAGGCCTGGTATAAGCGATGCTGACGCCAGGGGTTTGAAGGCGGTAAGTGCTCAAAGGGCGTGTTGTTGACAGGGGTGAAGTTTGAATAATATGCCCGGGTGATATTAAACTGCGTGCGTAAATGGTGTGTTGTTTGTAAAAGATCAAGGTCGGATTCACCAACGGCACCGACCACAAACTGGGTGCAGCTTGAAGGCCAATACCCTCTCCAAGCCAGGTGCGGGGGCAAAGAGCGCCGTATTTGCTCAATCACTTCTAAGGGTTGTTGCAGCTCGGTAAAAAAGGTTTTGTGCGGCGCAAGGGCACTTAGACTGTTTTCATTGGGTCCTTCAAGGTTGATTGAGACACGGTCTGCCAGCTGCATGGCTTTTAGTACCTGGTCTGGTTCGGCACCCGGCATGATTTTGAGATGCATGTATTCCTGGTATTGATACTTCTGACGCAGGATTTCTGCTGTTTCGATGAGTTTATCCTGGGTTCGGATCCCGCCACCTGCCAAGCCTGAACTTAAAAACAACCCCTTGGCGACACCAGCCTGGGTGAGCTTGACGACAGCGGATGCCAACTCGTCAGGGGTTAAGGTGACGCGCGGTGTGTCCCTGCCTGATCTGAAACAGCAATAATTGCAATTCCGTTCACAAACTGAGGTTTGCATGGTCTTTAGTAAGGGGAGGGTTTGACCATTGGGTAAGTGTGCGTGGGTAATCGGGAAACGTTCTTTTAAGTCTGCCAGATTTTCCTGGCACCTGAATCCGGCACCCGATAGGCTTACATCCTCTGCGGCTTCGAAAGGCATATTTATGGAAGTTAACTTGATCTTCTCCAATGTATCCATAGCATTAATTATAGAACAAACGTTTTACTTATTCAAGGTAGTATTAAACAGGGCAATCGCAAAGTCCTGATAGCTGGTAGATGGTAGTCGGTAGTTGGTAGCTCGTAGCTCGTAGTTGATAGGCGTTTCCATTCCAAATTATTGCCTCCTATTAATGAAGTTGCCAGCCGCTTCTCCGTACCCTTTCCTTTCCTTGCAGGACGCTTCGCAGACAGGGCGCTACGCGGACAGGGCGCTACGCAGTCGCTTCTCCGTCTCCTTACAGGACGGTTCCCAGTCGCTTCGCTGCAGCCCCTTAGCAGGGGTTCCGCTATGCTTCAGGAGTCTTCGACGCTTCAGAAGTCTTCGACGCTGCAGGTTGAGATGCGGGTTTTTAAACACCCCCCTCACCTAACCTTGAGCAAGCGAAACCCCTGAAACGAAGTGGAAGCGGGCACCCCCCCCCGGGGTTGGGGAGAGGGATAAACACTTGCAGGGAGCGGACGGTTCCGTTTCGACACAATAGTCTTTACGGAATCCCTGCCAGCCTATAACAATGAATGGCGAAATTCAAAAGTGGTGGGTTGGCGGATAGTTGGTTAAATAATAATGTCCTGCAATCCGGATTATCGTCAATTCCCCCGCCAACCCACCTTACACGTTAACTGACTAGTTGCCAGGCTCATGATATAGTTTATGGATTTGTGCCAGTTGTTTCACCCACTTTGCGATTGGTCTGTAGTATATAAAAACAGGGTTTGACAGTTTTTTGTGGTCGAGATATTCAACCAACGAATAATTGAGTCAGGCATGCTGTGTTAGAATCAACATAGATGTCGTACTCCATTCTTCTCGTAAGGAGGATTCATGTGCGGTCGTTTTACACTAACACTTGATCCAGGTGAGATACAAACCCTGCTGGATTTAGGGCCTTTTGTGCACATCGTTCAACCGCGCTATAACATTGCACCGACGCAGCCGATCCCGATTGTCAAGGACTCTGAAAAGCGCTCAATCGAGCTTTATCGATGGGGCCTGGTGCCGTTCTGGGCCGATGACCCAAAGATTGGCAGCCGGATGATCAACGCTCGCTCGGAGACTGCCCATGAAAAGCCATCCTTCAGAGCGGCATTTAAATACCGGCGTTGCCTGATACTTGCGGATGGATTTTATGAGTGGCATGCAGCCGAAAAGGGGCAACCTAAAACACCTTACCTGTTTAAGCTTAAGAATAATTATGCCTTTACCTTTGCTGGTTTGTATGAGCATAAGCAATTTTCTGAAGGTGATGAGCTGCATACCTGTACCATATTGACCTGTCCACCCAATGAGCTTGTCAGTGAATACCATAACAGAATGCCGGTGATGTTGGATGAACAAACACGCTGGGCCTGGCTCGATCCAGATGCTGAGCAGAATTTTTTGCTGGATTTATTAACCCCTTACCCAGCTGAGGAGATGAAATGTTTCCAGGTCTCAAGAGCGGTTAATTCACCTGGAAACGACACGCCAGAAGTCATAGAACCGGTGATGAAGTAGCTGTTCAAATTATTAATGTATATGCGTTAGGAGAAAATTTTGGTTCTTGACCACGCTCTAAATGGATGGTAGAATTCCAATCGCTTAAATAAGCGCCCCCATCGTCTAGGGGACCAGGACGTAGCCCTTTCAAGGCTAAAACCGGGGTTCGAATCCCCGTGGGGGCACCAAAACGACTCAAAATCAGGGTCGTTTTTTGCTATCTAATCAATACCCTGACTGGTAAACTAAACCATTGAAGTTTGGATGCTAAAACAGAGCGTGAAGAATCGGCGATGGTTTCACGAGGTTATCAAAGCTGTATTGTAGAAGCGTAGTTTTAGCATTTCAATACCCTGGCGGGCACTCTGCACCATCGAGGTGCAGGTGCTAAAACCGGGGTTCGAACGAAGTGCCTTGGCCCCCGTGGGGGCACCAAAACGACTCAATATCAGGGTCGTTTTTTGGGTTAAATAGCTCTTCATGGATAATAAAATATGAGATGGTTTATTGAATTGTGTGAGCAACTTAAGCGCGGCTTCCCATCAACTTGCTATGGGGTAGAATGATGGCGGAATTTATTAGTGGAATTAGAGCTTATCTATGGCCGAGTGTAAAATAATCCCTGCCAGGCGGGTTGTAACAGAATTTGTTGATCGGAATTCCCGCTTTGTTACCAATGGTGCGCCAGCATTCAGTGTTGAGCAGGCACAGGATTTCATCAACTGTATTAAAAGCAAATATCCTGATGCCAGCCATCATGTACCGGTGTACCTGATCGGGCATGGTGCGGCAACAATAGCCCACTGTTCAGATGACGGTGAACCTGCCGGAACAGCTGGACGACCGGCCCTGGCGGTTTTGCAAGGCAGCGGGTTAGGTGATATTGTTGTTGTCATCACTCGTTATTATGGTGGCACAAAATTGGGCACAGGTGGCCTGGTGCGCGCGTATAGTGACAGCATGCGGATGATGCTTGAAGCCATGCCGAGGGCGAAAAAGGTGGCTACCACAACGATCATGTTTGTGGTTTCTTATGCATTGTTCGAGTCTTCTAAGTTAATGACTCATAATCATGATGGATTGATCGTTGATCAAGTCTTTGGTGCGGATGTTACCCTGACGGTACGATTATTCGACCAGCATGTTGAGTCCTTTAAGAAACGGATGACGGATTTGACTCATGGAAACATTGAATTTATTATCATCGAGAGGCGCGAGAATACGATTGTGCCTTTGAGAAATAACAAGCATTAGAACNATAATACCTGTTAATCGTTTGTGGGGGTTAGGTTTTAAAGTTTTTCCTGAACAGTATATAACCGCTTGTANAGCCCATCATTGTTGATTAATTCCTGGTGGGTGCCCTGTTCGATGATGGCATTTCCCTTAAGTACCACAATTTTATCGGCATTACGGATGGTTGATAGCCGATGGGCAATGATGATTGTTGTGCGACCCTTCATCAACCGCTCCAACGCTTGTTGAATCAAAAGTTCCGTTTCGGTATCAACTGAGGATGTTGCCTCGTCTAAGATCAGGATGGGTGTATCTTTTAGAACGGCGCGAGCAACCGATATGCGCTGACGCTGTCCGCCTGATAGCTTGACGCCCCGCTCTCCAATGATCGTATTGAAGCCTTGGGGGAGTTCCATGATGAAATCATAGGCGTTGGATACTTTTGCCGCATTGATGATGTCTGTTTCGCTGGCTTTTGGATTGCCGAACAAGATGTTCTCCCGAACTGTGCCATGGAAAAGAAACACGTCTTGTAAAACGATGCTGATGTTTTGGCGCAGTTTCTCAACAGAGAGCTCCCTGATATCGATGCCATCCAACTTAATTGAACCCGTTTGCACATCGTAGAAACGGGGGAGCAGGCTTACCAGGGTTGATTTACCAACGCCGGTAGGACCGACCAATGCTACTACGTTTGAGGCTGGGATATCCAGGTTAATGTCTTTGAGGACGACCTCATTGCTGTTGTAACTGAAACTCACATTATCAATGGATAGGTGTCCTTGAATAGGGGTTGGTAGAACAACAGGATTGGAAAGCTCTTTGACANCGGCTGATTCCTGCAGCAACTCCTCAACCCGGTCAAACCCTGCCATCGCTTCCTGTACATGCTCCCAAGACATTCCCANGGCACGAATNGGTTGGTAAAACATCTCCAGGTAGAGGAAAAAGGCAACCAGGTCTGCCACTGAGAGTGTGCCCTGTAATGCCATCTGACCGCCAAAGAAGATCACCACAAGCTGTCCAATCGATGTTGAAAAATCGATAAAGGGCTGGAAAATGGCCATTANCCTGAGGGCATGCAATAAAGAAACGCGGTGNCGTTCAATGCCCATTTCCACTCGTTCTAATTGCTCGAACTCCCGGTTAAAGGCTTTGATTTCCCTGATGCCGGAAATACTGTCATTGAGGACAGCGTTTAGCTCACCAACTTCATGCTGACGACGGCGAAAGGCTGGGCGGACGGCGGACGACCTTTGAAAAACCGATCAAAGCCAGGATGACCAGGGGGATGGGTGCCATGCTGTAGAGCGTCAACTGCAAATTCATGCTGGATAAGACCAGGGTGATACCGACAAATGTGATCAGGTTGACGATCACATCCGGGATGGCATGGGCTATCATTCGCTCGAACAGGTCCGTATCATTGACGACGCGGGACATTAATTGGCCGGTTTGCTTGTCTTCGTAGAACCTTAGGGANAGNTTNTGCATGTGCTCGTAAATATATCTGCGAGCATCGGAAACCACACCCCAACCGGCAATATGAGCCAGGTAGCTGCGTAAGAATTGCATAAAACTGCGCGCCAAAAAAGTCACCAGTGCAATGAGGGTCAGCCTGCTGACCGTGTTCATGGTCTCTTGTGTGAGTTGATGATCCGTCACAAGTTCGATCAATGATCGAATCAACCAGGGGATTAATAATTGTGCACCAACCAGGGCTAACATACTGAGAACAGTTATCGATAGTGCCCATATGTACCGTTTTGAAAAGCGTAAGAGTAGTTTCATGGCTCGAAGATTATACTTCCATGCCGTTGATATTCAAAATTAATCGGAAAAAATCTACTCTTATATAAATTGTTATCGGCAATATTAGTTTTCCATTAATATACTTAAAAATAACCACTCAGTTTGCCAGGGAATTGCCTCTTATATAGAAGGGCTGGCTGAGTTTATTCATTGTGTTTTAAATAAGAAAAAACCGCCTGTGTGAGCGGTTTTTTCATTAAGGGAGAGAAATATGGAGGTTGTGAAAGATTTGCTTGTTAACCTGACTTATCTTATCAAAATTATACAGTATTATTTTGCTTTTGTCAAGGAAGCAATAAATGTGCGGTTGAATTAAAATGGAAAACCAATTGCACAATTAATCTGTACAATAACTTTGACATTGCCGAGTGCTATATGCAATCACAGGCATTTGATGTTCGTGCCTGTGTTGATCACAAATTGCAATTTTGTTATTCAGCAATCTCGTATATGTGAAAATGATCACCCATCTTATCAACGACTTGTGTGGTTGCAGAAGCAACCATCAGGAGCTTTACGGGTTGGTCATCGCTTTTATTTTTTAACAATGTGCCCTTGTAGCTGGTCAGGTGTGCTGTGTCACCTTGAGCCATGAGCAGTGGTTTCTGGTTCGGCAGTTCAATTTCAAGCACGCCTTCTTTGATGAAAAGGAAGGTCTCGCCCTTTTGCAGGCGAATGTATTCCTGTTGCGATGCCGGGGGTAGGTGAATCAGGTATGCATTGAAGGACAGATTGTCGACTGAAGAAAGTAAAAAGAAGGTGGGTTTTGACGCCATGCTGAGCGTGCTGGCTTCATCGAGTTTTTCTTCTGTAACAATATGAGCATCTTCTTCTTCAATGTCCTGGAAAATCTGGAAGAGCCGAACATTATAAAAGTTCGCCAGCTTATGGAGGTTTTCCACAGAAATCGATGCTTTATCGCGTTCAATTAATGAAATAAACGAGATGGATAGGTCTGCACCTTCTGCGACTTCGTTGAGCTTATAACCTTTGTGATGTCGTAACTCTCTGAGCTTTTGTCCTAATGTAGCCATATTTTTATCCTTTCGTATTATTTACGTAATTTTACCTTTAAAATAAATAAATTTGAATATCGTTTTACAGATTTATAAAAGGTTAATATTTATGGAATATTATACCTTGATATATCATTAATGCATAATTATTTTAGCAGGTTTTCTTCCAGCAGGTCGATATGGGATTATTGAATTGGCTGGAACACGAGAAGCAATTCCGATTTAGATGTAGGGTTTATGAAAAATGAGAAGTGTTGGCTACCTAATTATGTCCAAAGCCATTAACGAATTTCTTGTTTCAATCATGATCATGATTGATGATTTCATATAATAGAGGAACCTGGCTTTTGAGCACAGCAGGGTCAGTACGCCAGGCAAAGGTTTCACCGATGCCGCCATATTCAAAAGCGATGATTCCTGGTGTGCGCCAGTTCCCCAAGCGGATTTCTTTCAACGCCCAACTTAATAACACCCAGTCTTCATCACCTAATTCAAAATGATCTGTAAGCACGCCGCTGTGGGTCTTGATCCCGGTGGTGTGCAATTCGACCAACCGGTCAAGCGGAAGGGCGTGGATATAGTCTTTCACAGGTATACCAAGTGTATTTGCCGTGATCCTGGCATGGGCCAGATCAAGCAGGAACATACAACCGGTGTCTTCAATCACGCTGGTGAAAATGGTTGGGTCAGCAGCAGGTTGAATGTGGGCGTTGGCAAATGTGTAGGGATGGTGCTCCAGTGCGACGTTTTGTGCACCGAGGTGATCGATCATCATCTGGATTTCATCCCGCCAGGTCTTGGAAATGCTTGAAAACTCTTTTTCGCTTTCCGGGTTGAACTGCTGGGGTGTCACAAGATGGGTGTTCACATGCGGGGTAAAGGTGCTGTCCATCAATGCACGTATTCTGGAAAAATCCACTTTAAACGTGTTTTTCAACCCGACCTCGAGATCAAAATGGATGGTAATCTCCCCATGGGGTTGTGCTTGGGTTAACATCCCATCCCAATCAGGGCATTTAATCAGATCTAATTTGATCGACCCTTCNTTGAGCAGACGAACAAGCGGTGCGGAATAATTTACTGCGAGCTTCATTATGAGGCTTTTTGTTGGACTTCGTAGGAGTCATCTGGCTGCCATGCTGGTACACAAACAGCGATGAAGACAAGGTCTTCTTCACCGCTATTTAGAATCTGATGAGTCTCACCCGGTTCAATCAATACCGTTTCCCCAGCTGCCAGATCCAGTTTCTTGCCTTTGATGAATAGATTGGCAGAACCAGAAAGGAGATAGTAAGACTCTTCAGTCTTCTTATGGTAGTGAGGCATGGCTGCTCCACCTGGTGATATGGTAATCTCCGCAATGCTGTGGCTGTAGAAATTTCCTGCTTGAATGCCAAGAACTTCCTGGATATTTTCTCCACCCTGGTTCATGATTAGTGAAGGGTACTTTGGTTTCTTAACAACGATCATAAATAAACTCCAAATTTAAAAAAGTAACAGGGTAACTACTCAGCCCGAAAGTGAATCTGGGGGGGTGTGTCGCGGCTCCGCCGCGACACACCCCCCCTTCCTCCTCACCACTCGAAGAGTGCTACGCAAGCAGGGCTGTCTGAGTAGTAA
>SL_3KL_010_SEDDRAFT_10006309_pt1 | contig 10609 bp, 5 predicted proteins | sample SodLakKL_010_SED_2_FD_10381 | JGI IMG/M metagenome (IMG submission 10381)
GCCGAATACCTGTGTTGCTTGAGCCTTTACTGACATGAGCCATGCATTGACGGGCAATGTGCGAATTCGGGTAACCACCAGCAGAATCCCGATGAGTGCGTAGGGCAACCAGGCCTTTGCCATAGACATTTGCTTTTGTCCGGCAGAAGCGGGAGCAACGGTAATATTTCCCATCCAGTTTTTTTCCCACTCTGCCGGTTCGGGAAACTCCCAGCGTTCTTTGGGAACAAGAAAGCCTGCGCGGGCAGCCGGTATAACGATGGCCAAACCGGCCAGTCCACCGATCACCGATGGAAATTCAGGCCCCAGGAATACAGCTACCAGCACATAGGGTATGAGAAAGCTCAGTGCAGCGAAAACAGTAAAAGGCCATATGGCCAGGCCTTCGCGGAAGCTTCGGTTTTTGCCAAAGAACTTTGTCATCATGGCAATCATCAACAGCGGAACCACAATGCCCGGCGCCACATGTTGCAGTGCCGACCATGCACCTATCTGGTGGATAAAAACTTCCCAGCCTACCCCCTGCTCTGCCAGGGCTGATTGCACCTGGGGCAGGTCCAGACTGGTGCCAACTCCAATAATGGTGGATGTGCCCACTGCACCAAATGAAACGGCGGTACTGTTGGCAATGAGTGCCACCATAACCGCCGCCAGGGCAGGAAATCCCAGTGAAAGCAGCAATGGTGCTGCAATGGCAGCCGGAGTACCAAAACCGGCTGCTCCTTCCAGGAAACTCCCAAAAAGCCAGGTAATGATGATGGCCTGCACACGTTTGTCGGGTGAGATACTTGTAAAACCCTGTTTAATGGTTTCTATGGCACCGCTTTCGCGGAGGGTAAACAGCAGGGTGAGTGCACCAAAAACGATAAGCAATATTTTAAAAGCAATGACAATTCCGTTAAGCGAAGCAGCCAGAACCCAGTTGGAGTAAGTATTCCAGATAAAAAGTGCCAGAAGCAGGGTTACAGCAAAGGCAACCGGCATTGCCACGGTGGCAGGCTTACGCAAAACAGCCATCAGTAAAAAAATCGCAAAAATGGGAAGGGCAGCCAGCAAGGCAAGTAGTCCATCAGTCATACGATCATGATATTTTAAATTTTATGATAGAGAAAACACCCTCTCCAGGGAAATCAAACACCCACACATAGTTTTGGTTCAGCCAGACCTTATCAACCTTCAACTTTTCAACTCTTAAACAAATCAATCCCGAATCGCTATCGCTTTCGGGACTTCGCTATCGCTCAGCATCTCAACATCCTAAACCCTCTTCATCTGCTTCTCAATATCCTCAAGCGATGCTCCTTTGGTTTCGGGCATGAGACGCCATACGAAAATAAGCTGGAGCACCATCATAAAGGCAAAGAACGCGAATATGGGTGCTTGTCCGAATTTTCCGGCAAACCATGGGAAGTTACCTGCAATAACAGCGGCAAATACCCAGTGGGTACTGCTGCCGAGCGAATTACCCCATGATCGTACCTTGTTGGGGAAGATCTCTGAGATAAACACCCAGATGACAGCACCCTGACCAATTGCGTGAGCAGCAATAAAGACAAACAATAGTAAAGGTAACATATTGCCATCGCCCAGGTTATCAGTGCCAAACAGCCAGGCCACCATTGACAGGGAAATGATATATCCGAAGGAGCCCACATACATCAGAAAACGCCGCCCCATACGGTCGATCAGTGCCATACCAACCATGGTGAAAACCAAATTTGTCAGTCCGATCCCGACAGAAGAGAGCAAAGCGGCGTCCACCGCCATGCCCGAAGCTTCGAAAATTCGCGGGGCATAATAAATCACAGCATTGATTCCTGATACCTGGTTAAAGAATGCAAAAAGGAAGGCAAGCATAATGGGTAAACGGTAGCGACCTGAGAAAAACTCCTTCAACCCTGCCTTTTCCTTTTTTCCGGCTCCGGCCTCTATTTCGGCCAGGGATTTTTCAGCATTGGAAGGATCAATAATTGCCAGTATGCGTAAAGCTTCATCGGTATCTCCCTTTTTGAGTACCAGCCAGCGCGGACTTTCAGGCACAAAATACACCAGGATAAGGAAGAGTAGAGCCGGGAAAGCTTCCACGCCCAGCATCCAGCGCCAGGCCTCAGGAGCACCTGCTCCAATCAACCAGTTTGACAGGTATGCGATCATGATACCCAAAACGATATTGAACTGGAAAAGGGCAGTTAAACGACCACGGTTATGTTTGGGAGAAATTTCGGCAATATACATGGGCGCCACTACCGACGATGCTCCCACGCTCAATCCACCGATAAACCTGAAAAACATAAGCCAACCCGGTGACGGAGAAAGAGCCGAACCCATTGCAGAGATAAGGTAAATGGCAGCAATGAAGTAAAGTGTTTTCTTACGTCCCATATACTGTGCGGGCATACCGCCAAAAATGGCCCCGATAATGGTTCCGTAAAGTGCCATTGCCACCAGCTGGCCTGTCATGGCATCGCTCAGCGACCATAACTGTTGTACCGTGCCCTCCACTCCTGAGATGAGTGCGGTATCAAATCCAAATAAAAATCCGCCCAGAGATACCGTGACGGACCAGAAAATAATCTTCTTACTTCCCATGATATTGCTATTACAATATGTTGAAAATTGAATGTCAAATAGATTTTGAAGTTTTAATTTGAAGGGCGAAAGATAAAAAATAATCCGCAAAAACAACCGGTTCTTCTTATGGAATAGAAGATTAAATGCAATAATGGTTATTGTGGTGCACGAAGGTTACTGTTCCAGAATCGTAAAACGCTGATCATCTCTGCTGCGGCTCAGTGAACCGTCATAAACATTGTATCTGAAATATAACGGTTGGGAAAGGAAAGGGCGAGCATTCTTCTGAACATAGCGGTTCAGAAGATGTTCAAAGATGTACCTGGCATTTCGATAGCCGGCAAAGCGGTTCAGTTGATCCAAATCGCGTGAATCAATGATGCGGGAAGTATACTGATAGATCACATCACCGGTAAAAAGCTGATAGCGGAAACGGCCGTCAACATCATCGCCTGTATAGAAGTCGCTGTAAAGTACTTCCATGCCGCCGTCGCTTATGCTGTCATCCACCTTCACAAATTCAAACCAGGTATTGCGGGCTACATGTCGAAGCAAAAAGTCCTGCCGGTAAACAGTAGTATCGATTAATGCCCGTTCGGTCATAGGCTGGTCGTATTCAATGATCTCAGTCTGAGCAATGGTAAAAACATACCTTTCAGCCGGGTATGCAAGGAACTGGTCAAACTGTTCGGGTCGGAAAACCTCTACCGGATACTCCCCGAGATGCCTGTAAAGTGCATCCATAAACTTCTCAGTTGCTTCACTCTCATCAAAATCGTACAGCAAACCGCTGTCTTCCAGATTACCCGGATTATCAAACTGACCCTGCGGATTGTCCGGATCAAAGGGATAAAAGTAAACGAAGGTAAAGGAGGGAGGAACAACCATTACTGCCGGTTTCTGTTCTTTTTCATGAACAAACTTCCGTGCTGTGCGCAAACCCGGCATGCATGAAGAGAGAAGCAGCATCAGCAACACGGCCGGTAAGATTATCCTGTATCGTATTCCAGCAAACATCATTTATCAAACGGATTTATTTCAATAATATTTGATCTCTCCTCAAAATCCCGAATTGCTCAACCCATCAACTTTTCAACCCATCAACCTATCAACCCATAAACACATCAACTAAAATAAAACCCCCGCGAAACCATAAAGCCTGGTCTCCGGGGGTATTGATCTGATATTTTAAAATGCTTTAGTTTTCAAAAGCTAACAATTTTGTACCGAGTGTTTTTCCGTATTCTATGGCCTCCTGGTATTCCTCTTCATGTGGTGTGAACTTTACAAATACTCCTTCGCCCTGCACATCCAGTTTCAGGTTACTTAGGGTGGTGTTGATGAGCTTAGGAGCTTCACCACTCCAGCCATAAGAACCGAAGGAACCGGCAATCTTACCCTTATCACGAATGGGGCTGATGACTGCAAACATACGGTAAATAGGTAATAGTATATTCTGATTGATAGTGGGACATCCCACCACTATTCCTTTGCTTTTTGCAATCCGTTCATCAATATCGCCCAGTGCCATGGTTTCGATATCCGCCACTTCCACTTCAAAATCGCCGGTCATCCTGATTCCTTCAGCAATTTTCTCTGCAAGGGTACCGGTATTCTGGTAAGCAGATACGTATGGAATAAATACATGGGTTTTCTCCGGTTGTTTCAATGCTTCAAGCGCATATTCTTCAGATTTATCAACCCACTTTTTCCACTGGGTGAGCAACAGCGGGCCATGACCGGTAAGTATGCCGTTGATCTCCAGCGGGCGTATCTTTTCAATGGCCTTGAGCATAAATTTGCTGAAGGGCTTCAGGATCACATCAAAATAATATTTGAAAGCATCGTCAAAATCACCAACCTGATCATCATACATTTTATGATGACAGTAATGGCAACCAAAGGAATCGCACGTAAAAAGATACTTGTCTTCTTCAAGATAAGTGTACATGCTGTCGGGCCAGTGAAGGTTGGGTGCAGAGATAAAACGCAGTGTTTTATTGCCAAGGTCGAGGGTTTCGCCATCTTTTACCACAAGGTGTTTGAAGGGTTTGCCCAGAAAATCCTTCAGATAATTGATTGCTATACGACTGGCTACAACTGTTGCGTTGGGGGCAATTTCCAGCAATCGCTCCAGGTTGCCGCTGTGGTCGGGCTCGGTATGATTAAGAATGATGTATTCAATCTCTGCCGGATCGGTTACCTGTTTGATCTTTGCCAGGTAATCATCCCAGAACTTCGCCTTGCTGGTTTCAATAATAGCCTTCTTTTGAGCATTAATGAAGTAGCTGTTGTAGGTGGTTCCGAATACGGTTTCCATAACAACATCAAAAGTAACGATATCATAATCCAGGATGCCTATCCATTTTACATCCTCGTTAATGTCTAATACCTGTGTATCAGGCACTTTTGCATCTCTCATTTTTGATCGTGTTTTTATTGTTATTGAAATTTTTATTCAAAATTCAGTGTGATCTGCCGTGCATCCGGATCTTCCTTATCTTCATCGTTTTTCAATTCTCCAGACGGATCTCCGGGACTTTCATCACTAATGTTTTCAGCTTCAATCCCATTTTCATCGACTATCTCCTGTTCTGTTTCACCTTCCAGGGGTTCATCGGGAATATCCGGCTCGAGCCATTCAACTGAATCCACTTCATAGGCTGAAAGCCTTTTGCCTTTGGCTTTGAAGCCTTTTACCCCGATAAATTCATGCACATTGATCTCCTCTTCTGTTTTTTGCTTCTTTCCGCCGGGTACCAGATTTACTTTGAGCCTTGGATAAGTAACAACAGAAATGCTGATGAGTTTGTTTTCGGGGTGCTCTCCTATAAAACTTTGAAACTTATCAGAAAGTTCAGGATGGAAACGTTTAATGTAATACTGGCCTGATTCACCATCATAATAAACTGCCGTAATAATTCGCGATGGATTATATTTCTCAATCAGAACGGGCAGTACTTCAAAATGCAGTGATAGTTCATATCCGGTTGTCCGGTAATTACCTGATGGGAATAATGAAATGATCTTATCATCTCCCTTGAAGGCACCGATGTACTTTCCTCGTTTATCCACATTGATGCGTAGCACGTTTTCATCAAACCATAAATTCAATGCACTCAGGGTTGAAACACCCTGATCTTTAAGTACCACTTTGCGAATCTGGTGCTTGGTAAGTTGGTTTCCGGCGGCTGCCCTGCCTTTGATGGCTAAATTTCTGAAATTCAGATCAAATACAGGTTTTTTCAGTTTGGGTTTGTGGCGCAGGTATATTGTAACCACTTCGGCCTCCCCATTGGGGTTGGCAGTAAAGTATAATACCTTTGTACCTTTGGTTCCTTTGGTAAGATCATATTCCTTGTCGCGCGTTACCCCTTTCACAAAAAACCTCTTCATGTAGGAAGCGCCCCGCGGCCCGTCCTGGTAAATCATGTTGTAAATGGTACGATTGTCGTTTTTTTCAAAAACAGCAATATGAATAATGTTTTTTCCCACAAAGGATTTTTCAGAAACCCTGGTAACCACAAAAGTACCATCATCCCGGAAAACGATAATATCGTCAATATCAGAACAATCGCAAACAAACTCATCCTTTCTGAGCGCAGTACCTGCAAATCCTTCAGCGCGGTTTACATATAACTTCACATTGGCAACGGCTACCCTGGTGGCTTCTATATTTTCAAAAGAACGTATTTCTGTTTTTCGTTCACGACCTTTGCCATACTTTTCCTTAATTCTTTTAAAATATGCTATGGCATAATCGATGAGAGTAGCCAGATTTTTATTTACCTGCTCCAGTTTCTCTTCCAGTCCGCGTATGATCTCATCTGCTTTTAATGCATCAAACCTTGAAATTCTTTTGATCTTGATCTCGGTAAGATGTATGATATCATCGCGGGTTATTTCGCGGTAAAACTGCTTTTTGTAAGGTTCCAGACCCTTGTCGATGGTTTCGATAACAGCTTCCCATGTTTCACACTCTTCAATATCTCTATAGATGCGGTTTTCGATGAATATTTTTTCCAGGCTGGAATAAAGCAACTGTTCAAGCAGCTCATGCTTTTCAATTTCCAGTTCTTTTTTGAGAAGATCAACGGTATGATTGGCTGAAATGACCAGTATTTCGCTTACCCCGAGAAATCGGGGTTTACTTCCTTCAATGACACAGCAGTTGGGCGATATGCTTACCTCACAATCGGTAAAAGCATAGAGAGCATCAATGGCCTGATCGGGTGATATATTGGGCCCCAGATGCACCACGATCTCAACATTTTGCGCCGTGTTATCTTCGATCTTCCTGATCTTTATCTTCCCTTTTTCATTGGCATTAACAATGCTGTCGATAAGACTTACCGTGGTGGTTGAAAAAGGAATTTCTGAAATTACCAGCGTCTTTTTATCCAGGATGCTGATTTTTGCCCGAACTCTTACCTTGCCTCCTCTTAATCCGTCATTATATCTGGAGAAATCGGCATGGCCACCGGTTAAAAAGTCGGGGAAAATCTCAAACTTTTCACCCTTGAGGTATGCAATGGATGCATCAATCAGTTCAACGAAATTGTGCGGAAGAATTTTGGATGCCAGACCAACGGCAATACCTTCAACTCCCTGTGCCAGTAAAAGAGGAAACTTTACAGGTAAATTTACAGGCTCGTTGTTTCTGCCGTCATATGAGCCTTTCCACTTTGTGGTTTTGGCATTGAAAACCACTTCCAGTGCAAATTTCGAAAGTCTTGCCTCAATATAACGGGGAGCAGCAGAACTGTCACCGGTAAGTATATTACCCCAGTTTCCCTGTGTATCAAGGAGAATATCCTTTTGTCCCAGTTGCACAAGTGCATCACCGATGGCTGCATCGCCATGGGGGTGGTATTTCATGGTATGTCCTATGATGTTGGCTACTTTATTATAGCGTCCATCATCCAGGTCTTTCATGGAGTGAAGTATTCTTCGCTGTACCGGTTTCAGTCCGTCCAGGATCTCGGGCACGGCCCGTTCCAGGATCACATATGAAGCGTAATCCAGGAACCAGTCTTCGTACATACCTGAGATTTTCGTTACCCTGTCGGTGGGCTCCACACCGGAGCCATCTGCGGGTATTTCGTCCGGCAGTTTGTTTTTGTCAGGATCTTCAGGTAAATTATTAGTATTCTCGTCCATCAGGTAATTCAGAATTATTCTTGGTTGTTCCTTGATCCGGGTGCTGAAATCAGCCTTCTCCCGGAAAGCCTGCAGGAAAAAACAGGCCGGCTAAGGAAGTGCAAAGGTAATAATAATTGATAGCCTTTTCAGGCTATTTATCATCAAAAAATTACAATCAATTCATCCGTAAAGAATTTTAAAATTAATGTTGGATGCCCGCCGGCCGGCGGGCAGGGAACTCACATCATGATTTTCAGCTTCGCTGATCTCTCCCGAAAGTGCAGGATCGGTTATGTTTAACGAATTACGCTCATTTCATAAACCTGAGCAAAAGAACTTCCATCAGGAGAAATACCAGACCCAGTAACAGGAAGAGTTTCCAGAGTTGCCTCCCCCCTCTGAACCTTTCCATTTGTTTTTCGAAGGAAATGGATCCGGGTTCGAAAATGGTTATCTGATCCATACCCTGTGCAACTGATGCCAGTTCTGCCGGTGAATAGCTTTCCAGGAGCGACTCCCGTCTGTCGTAATTAAACGAAAGGATTCGTTGCAACTGGTCTCCGAGTGTAAGCTGATAGTTTCCGGCATCATTGATCTGCCCGTGCAGAATGAGACTGGTAATATTGTCCACGCTGCGGGCTTCGGGAATCACCTCCATATTGGCTCCCTGTATCCGGAAAAGCTGATCAGAACCGGCCGTTGCATTGCGCACACTCACCGATTCATCCATTCCCAAAGTGTAAAACAACGGATAAAAGGATCCGCTGTGCAAAGCAATATTGTATAAGGTGGGAACAAACATGGCATGACGCTGAAAGTTGCTGAAATTATCTGATGCCGCTACAGATGACAAATACACCTGGCCATTCCCCACCGGAGTGGATGTGAAAAAATAATTGCCATTCTGCAGTTGCATAAGCCAGGTATCGCGCGCTGCGGTTTGTCTTGCAAAAACATAGTACTGTTCAACCCGTGGCAGATCAAGATTTTCGGGAATACGGTCAAACACCCCGGTGTAAACAGGATGCAGCTCATTGATTGCAGTTACTCGTGTGCTTACGGTATCAAGCGACTGGTAAAGATTTACGTTGACAGAGGATAAAAAACGATTGTAGGATACCAGATCGGCACTTTCTGCCGGAAAGATCAGCAGATTTCCACCTGAATCCACAAAGCGGCGCAGTTCCAGCGCAAGTCCGTCGCCTATGCTACGGGGTTCGTTGAGAATGATGAGATTCTTTCCGGAAAAAACTGAAAAGTCTATGGCCGAAATATTTACATTCTGCAACACAAATGTCGTATCGGATCCCAGAAGCGCATTGATAAAAGGGTTGGGACGTTCCTGGCTGATAACCAGAACCGGTATCTTATCGCTTAATTCAAAGCTGAAATAAAAAGTATCGTCGAACGTAACGGGGTGATCAGTAATTTCTACCCTCCCTTGCTGATGCAGGCTTTCACCGATAGTCCAGGTAAGGGGCACCTCAACGGCTGAACGGGCCCGAATATCAAAGGAAGCAACCGAACGCTGCGTGTTATTGATGTAAAGCCTTACAGGCTGATTTTCCAGCGATTCTTCCGAATCATTGAAAATTCTGACCATCAGTGTAATGGTCTGTCCTCTCATACGCACAGGATTATCTATCCAAACCGAATCAATAAACACATTGGCAGTACGCTGCGCCTGAAAAGGAACGAAAAAATGATTGACCGTTGTATCTGGCTCCAGCTTTTCCGATTCAGTTATGTTTTTTTGAAAATCACTGAGAATAAAAGCGTATGCATTTACATTGCCGCCTTCCTGCCCAAGAAGTCCGAGCTGCCTTTCCATCATTTGCGGAATGGTGCGTACAGCCGGGCTGAAATCTACTTCAGCAAGCATCGACAAAAATTCTTCGCGGTTAACAAATCTCTGATGCCGGCCCTCCAGGTCGTTGGTAAGCAATTGAAACCGGTCGGTAGGCTCGAAGGTTTCAATAATTTCGCGTGCCGATTCGCGGGCATGGTCCATTAATGTGCCATAAGGCGACCCGGCCTCCATACTGAAGGAATTATCCACAAATATGCTTACCCTGTTCCCTTCGGAAGCCATGAGTGAATCATCAACCGGAATGTAAGGACGAGCAAAGGCCATCACCAGGAAAATGATGGCAAGAATTCTGGATATCAGCACCAGCAAATGTCTTAGTCGTGCCTGTTTCTGTGTTTCATCGGTCAGTTGCTCCAGAAATCTGATGTTTGAAAAGTAAACCTTACGAAACCTGCGGAAATGAAACAAATGAATGATAATGGGTATACTTATGGCAGAAAGGGCCAGTAAAAACCAGGGATTTAAAAAACTCATAGAGTGAGTAATATGATTAGATAAATGAATTTAAGTCTGAATTCTAATTATTCAAGCAAAAATACAGGATATTGTTTAATGACTTTACATATACATTTGTTGTTGTGTTTTAATATTTCATAAATGATAATTGTCGGTCAGTAGGGAGACCGAAGACCGGAGACGGAAGACCGAAGTCAGAAGTCAGAAGTCAGAACCATAATGGGATGGCATCCCTGACAATCCCGCCGGTTTTCCTGATAAAAAAATAGCTCTCTGCAGCCCGGTTGTGGATATCACAAAAGATCGGAGGGATGCAATCCCTTGATTTTTATAAGAAATAAGGAAAGTGAGAAAGCAGGAAAATAAGAAAGTAAGTAATTTTAAACAACTCCGGGCACGAACGTAAAGTCGTACCCGGAGAAAAAATCACATCGTGATTTTAAAACTGCGTCTCTTGCGGCTTTGCGAGAGAAATTACTCTTTTCTCTTAACCAAATAAGACATATAAGTCCACTGTCCAGAATCCTTATATGCCTTATATATTCACACCAATCTTGAGTTTTTCACCAA
>SL_3KL_010_SEDDRAFT_10006310_pt1 | contig 10606 bp, 4 predicted proteins | sample SodLakKL_010_SED_2_FD_10381 | JGI IMG/M metagenome (IMG submission 10381)
CGTCCAGTACCTTTATTTTTGCATTCAAATCCATTTCCTCGCTTTATTCCAAATTTAGCTTAGATCTCTTGTCCCCCACATACGTTCTCCAACGACTCATGACCTCTTCAAACTCAGGGGGTAAATCCGCTTCAAAATACATTTTCTCACCGGTAATGGGGTGAATAAATCCGAGACTTTTTGCGTGAAGTGCCTGTCGGGGTAAAACATCGAAACAGTTTTCTACAAAGCGCTTGTATTTACTAAAAACCGTTCCTTTTCTCACCGCATCGCCTCCGTAAAGACTATCGTTAAATATGGGATTGCCCTTACAGCTGAAGTGAACCCTGATCTGATGCGTTCGACCTGTTTCCAACCTGCATTTTACCAGACTCACGTAATAGAGATCCTCCACCGTTTCATAATGTGTCAGAGAGTACTTGCCTTCCTCTTCATCAGTAAAAAGGTGCATCTTCTTTCTGTGGTTTGGATGACGGCCTATATAGCCCTCGATACTGCCCTCGGGCTCTTCTTTAGCCCCCCAAATCAAGGCGAGGTACTCTCTTTCGATGGTGTGGTCGTAAAATTGCTTTGCCAATTTGTTCATCGCCTTTTCTTCCTTGGCGATCACCAAAAGCCCTGAAGTGTCTTTATCGATCCGGTGCACCAATCCGGGGCGATCGTTGAGATTACCCGGCATGACAGGTAAATCCGAATTCCGAAGGTAAAAAGCAAGTGCATTGACCAGGGTGCCACTGCGATTCCCAATCCCCGGATGGACTACCATACCTGCGGGTTTATGGACCACCATCAGATGAGGATCTTCGTANACGATGTTCAGGGGTATATCCTCTGGTTCAACACCTTCACTGGTTTTGGGAGGCTCGGGAAGAATCACCTTGATCCGTTCACCCGGACGGACTTTGTGATTGGATTTTACTTCGCTCTCATCCACCAATACAGCGCCGGCCTCTATGGCATTCTGAATTTTACTCCTGCTGATTCGCAGCAGTTTATCCAAAAGGAACTTATCCAGCCTCAGGGGTTTTTGCCCGGGATCGACCAAAATATCTTTGAATATATAATATTCCTCGTCCATCACCTCTTTTTCTTCCATGGTATGCGCGTGATTATTCCAAACAGCAGGGCAAAAGTACAATTTGTTCCTCAGTAAGTGTGTTTCTCTGCTTTAAATTTACGACTGAACCTCTACCTCGGCTGGGGAAAAACAGAATGCCCAACCGAAAAAATGCCCACCCCATTTTCTACATTGGTATACAATTGAGCGGGGGTAACAAAGGGGTTGTCCACCGAATTGAAATAGCGCTCATAGGATCTGCCGTACAGATAATATTCCCTGCTAATGCTACGCCACTCCAACTCAATCAGTTCCACCTGGGGATTTTGCCAGTACCAATGTTCAATAAACACCCTCAATCGCTTGTACGTTCCGTCAAAAGTCAAGTCCCTCACCAATATCGACTGCTCGTACTGGCTGGTGGCGGGATCAATCGACTGAATGTAAATGCGGGAGGCAGGGCCTTCGGGCTCAAATTTTCGACTCACCAGAACCTGATAGTAGTTTTCTTCCCCCGGCGGATCCTGAAAGTAAATATCCAATGCGCTGGTCTGGTTTCCCTCTGCACTCAAGCCTGCATGCGGAACAAATATGACCGAATCCGGTACAATCCGCTCCGGCATTTTCTGCCGCGCTTTCACTGTTGGCAGCCCCGGGTATTCAATGGTCATTTCGAACTCCTTTCCGCTATCTATAAATAAACTTTCCGTCTCAAAGTTATAAGCCTGTCCTCTGTTCTGGTCGGTAATTGGATGGGGGAAAACCTCGATGGATCCCTCCTCTGTTTTCAATTTCACAACCGCCTCGTTTAGAAAATCTGAAGGCAGTTCTTCCTCGAGCACAGGCCTTGTTTTTGAAACCAATATCTTCATGTTCCGATTTTCACCGGTATTAAAAAAAGCGTGCAGGGCAATCACCTCTTCTGCTTCAGGCAAAACCACATCAATCTCTTTTTCAAAAAAATCTTCACAGGATGTACAGATCATCATGACCGCCATAAACACCGCCCATGGGACGCCGTTTTTGATGGCGCTTCTCCCCATTCCATTGCTTTTTACCTGAACTCTATTTGCCATTGGCTCCATGTTGTTTTTTTAGGATAAAAAAGTCTCTTCGAAAACTTCGGCCAATACCTTTTGCCTCAAATGATCCATCGCTTTTCTATTCTGTATCATATCGTATTCCACTTTTAAAATTCCGCGGTCCAGCTCACATAGGGGATTACCGGAAACAAACTAAATTGCTTAAACACCTCCTCACTTTCATAAGAATTGGTTTCCGGATTGTACTTCCTCTCTGAGGAGAGAAAGATGAAAAAAGGATTTTGCTGGCTGTACGCATTGTATGCCCCTACAGAAAAGGTCCGGCTGTAATGTGTCTTCTCTCTTTTGAAATTAAATCCCAGATCCAACCGATGGTAAGCGTTCATCCTAAAGTCATTCCTTTTGCCAAAAAACTGAAAATCCTGTCGAAACCGATGGCTATCATCTGTTCCCGTATAGCGCGCTACCGGAAGGGTTATGGCATTTCCTGTTCCGTAGATCCAGGTTCCTGCAAAATTCACACGGTCACTTATTTCGTACATACCGACCACTGAGATATCGTGTCTTCTGTCGTAGCGAAAAGGATACGCCTCTCCGAAATTCAGATCCTCAAATTGCCGCATCGTCCACGACAATGTATAACCGACCCAACCGCTGAGTCTTCCCGACCTCTTTTGTAAAAAAAGTTCCAGGCCGTAAGAATAACCTTTGCCCTGCGTAATCCGCTCCTCCCAGTCGGAAATATCAAAAATGCCCTCTCCATCCCCGTAGGAAAGCACATTTTTCATATCCTTGTAATAAACCTCCGCCGAAAATTCAAACTCCCGTCCGATCGATCGGGCATAACCGGCAGCCACTTGCCAGGACTTCTGAGGAAGTACAACGGAAGTGGAGGGCACCCAAAGGTCGGTCGGCAGTCCAATACCCTCATGTGCTAAGAGGTGAATATTCTGTTGCATACTGGAAAAAGCCAATTTCAATGATGAGGAAGAGGGCAATAAATAACGGGCTGATATCCTGGGTTGCAGGGAGGCATACCAGCTGTCGTCCACAAAGAAATTGGAAAAGTGCAGGCCTGCATTGACTTTCAAGCGATCGGTCAATTCGAATTCATCCTCGGCGTACACATACAATTCCCGAGCATGAACGACCTCCTGCCCCACCTTTTCTGAAAATTGATAATCCCTCTCGGTATCGATCTCTCTGAATTCAAACAATCCCGGATTGAATCGATGCAAAGTCAAATTGCCTCCAAACCGCAGGTGATGATTGGGATGGGGGAGATAATCAAAATCCACCTTTAACCCCCAGTCCCTGATTCCGGAATCGTACTCCAGTGAAATTAAATCGAGCTCATTGGTGCGGGGGTATTCGGTTCCAAATTCCAATCCCGTATGTAAGCGGTAGCGGGAATAGGTCAAGGTGGTATTGCTGAACAAACGGGGCGTCCATTGTCGGTTCCAACGGAAAGCAGAAGTCAGGTTTCCCCAACCGAGTCCCACATCTGAGTAATCCACATAATCGTTTCCGAATTTGTCTTTTTCATTGAAATAAAAGCGATCATCTCCGCTGTATACGCTGAAAAATATCCGGTCTCTATCCGACAGTCTGTGATTGATCTTGGCATTCAGGTCGTAAAAGTAATAACCGAAATTACCCTCTGTCCCGGACTCCCTGAAAGAACTCTGTATCAATGGCCGCATCAAAAGGTCGATATACGTGCGCCTAAATGAAAAAATAAAAGAGGTTTTGTCTTTTATGATTGGCCCCTCCAGCGTAAAACGCGAGGCCACCAATCCGATGGAAGCGGTTCCCTTGAACTCGCGCATATTCCCCTCTTTCATGCTGATGTCCACCACGGACGACAATCGGCCACCGTACCGGGCCGGAAAGCCCCCCTTTATCAGTTTTACATCCTTTATCGCATCGGCGTTAAATACGGAAAAAAAACCAAAAAGATGGGAGGCGTTGTAGACCGGAACCCCATCGAGTAATATCAAGTTTTGATCGGGGCCTCCTCCGCGCACATATAGGCCGCTCTGTCCTTCCCCGCCCGACTGAACTCCCGGCAGCAATTGCAGGGTTTTCAGAACATCGGTCTCACCCAATAAAGCAGGGATGGTCTTAATTTGTTCTATGGGCACATGAATGGTACTCATTTGGCTGCTCTCCTCTATTCTGCCGGCTGTTGACCCTCTCACTTCCACGGTTTCAAGCGTGGTCGATGACTGCAGCTCTATATTTATCGACGTATCGCCCCGGAGTACAAAATTCCTGACCTCAGAAGTATAGCCTACATATGAAAAAACCAACTCAACCGAATCGGCGGGAAGGGTAATTGAATAAAATCCGTAGGTATTGGACTGTGTTCCGGCGCGGTGGAGACTGTTAAATACATTGGCTCCTATCAGTGATTCTCCTGATTTTGCATCCGTGATGAAGCCACTGATGGTGTAACTCTGACCCATAACATGTGCGGTCATCAGCAAACAAAACCCCATCAGTATTAACTTTCTAACCTCCATCTATACGGTTGATAAAAAACAGCCAAAGTCTTTCGGCCGATGGTTTGAGGAAACTCTTTCCTTTTCAATACTGAAATGCCACTGCACTTCTGACCGAACCAATACGCATTCGCAAGCCAACAAATTATCCTAACTTTTTATTTAACACGACACCGCCTATCTCCATCCCTCAGTCCCGCTCAACGATCAACCCCCCTCCACTGCCGTAGGTGACGAACTCCGGAGCGAAGTATGACTGAGCTTTTATCAGACCTGAATTGAAACGACCCGCATAATTGACAGTGGTTTTGTACTCGAGCACAAAAGTTCCGCGCGGAAGATTTTCAATATAAAAATCTGTGGACGCATCGCGGCTCGATAAGTAATACAACAGTCCATCTTTATATCGATATCCGCTCAATACGTTTCCGGGTTCAAGAGCCGGTGGCCTCAAATCCCTCAAATGAATGTACTGCATCTGTCTGTCCGATTTCAAATATATACGAGCCACAAGAGTCTGTCCCGGCCGAAGTATTGTTCCTTCCTCCAGTTCCCTTTGGACCGGCCCCTGATCGGTCATTTCTTCCACCATCCACTTGCGATCAATAGAGATAGGCAACTTTCCGGAAGTATCTTTCTCCACATTGGAAATTTCCTCAAAATACTGATGGTACAGAGCCCCCCAACTGATCGAATTGGAATGGTTTTTCACTTCTATTTTCAATTGATCTTCATCCACAACAACGCTTTCCTTGAAATAATAGCTGCCCGCCTCGGGTTGCGTGTGCTCTGAGGGGAAGGGTTGCCCATTGATCCGAATTTCGTCCGGTCGCTCATATTCCTGCGCCACCCCCCTTCCAGCAAGCAGACTTTCTATGGCCCTGGCAGTTGTTGAACCTGCGCCCCAGTTATTGGTCCGCCGGTGGTTGAGAATCCACTTTTGCGTCTGCTCTACGGCCTCTTCCATACCTTCCATTTGCGACCACAATTCTACCAGAGCAGATTGGGTTTCCAATGGCATTCTGTCCCAGGTGTAGGAGTAGCGGACCGGCATAAAACGGCCGAGGTTTTTCTCATAGGCCGAGCGCTCGTACAAGCTTTCTGCAACCGTCCGGAACAAGGGTTCATCTCCCTGATGATAAAAAACCAAACCGAGCATGGACTGAAGTCGCGGCGACAATTTCACCCAATCCTCCTTTGCGAGTTTGTACATTCCATCCCACTCTTCAAAATCCGTGGCCCAGGGTTCCAATAGCGTCTTCAGATACAGGTACTGAACCAAAAAGTTATTGATGAGTCTTCGGTCACCATTCTCTTTATCTGTTTCTTCCACATACCGGTCATTGAATTCCTTTTTGGCTCTATTTTCAGCGTAGGCCAAAGCCTTTCTGACTACAGATGAAATGGTTCCACTTCGGGTGGCTGCACCNGCCTGATGCAATCGACCATAGCCGATCAACAGTTCTTGAGTGACAAACCAATTCGATGGGCCTCCGGGAAACCAGGAAAAAGAGCCATCTTCCAACTGAAGTTCCTGCAGTTTTCTTTCTAATCGGCTCAACTCCATATTGACCTGATTCTCGTTGAGCAATACCGTCAGCCGCTCTCTCGATCTGCTCTGTGCCAGTGCATCTCTCAACCAGGGACTGTCTTCAATCTGACCGATTTTCAGGTCCTCATTCTTCATTAATTCACTAATCAAACCATCTGTTTCTGCCCATTTTTTGATGGTTGTCCGCAGTATGGGGTTTTCTGCCAGCATGTGCTTTGCAAAGGCGTGGGTATAATACATTTCAAAATACTGCATGGCATTATCGGCGCGCTCTCCCGAAGTAAAGGGAAGGGTTTTGAAAGCCAGCCACAGGGGATCAGAGGTGTACTCAAAAGTGGTGCGATTCAATTTCGGACGGGTTCCTTTTTTAAGGCGGATGGTGCTTTCCAGGTGTTCTCCTCTTTCCAGAAAAAGAGGGTTGGATTCGGTGATAAACACCTGAGAAGTCATTAAGGGAAGTAGTCTTTTTTCTCCGTCCGCATAATCGCTTGTCCGGCCGGACACCTCTATCGACAGCAGGCCGATTCGATCCGCGGGCAGACGCAAATCGAAAAATAAGACTTCCGTGTCCTCCGGATTTATCGAAAACGACATTTCGGATTCCCCGACACTTTGGAGGGTCAGATCCGTGTTGTCCAGGCCGTCCGATATCTTTATGCGAAGATTGCCCTCGATCGAATGATCGGCATTGTTGACCACCCTTACCGGAAATTCCAGTCGATCGCCCTGCATGAGAAATCGCGGCCAGTCGGGAAGGACGATAAAGTCGCTGTGTGTGACGGTTTCAAATTCAGTAATACCGTATTTAAAATCCTCTGTCAGCGCGAGAATCTGTAATTTCCAGGAGGTCATGGCCTCCCCCATAACGTAATCCAGCTCAAACACTCCATTGCTGTCCGATTGGATATCGGGATAGAAAAAAACCGTTTCATCGAAGTTTTCTCTTAAGGGCAATTCGCTTTCGGGCGATGCCAAGTCCACTTCAGTAGTAACTTTCTCCTCCTTCAAAACTATTTCTTCTGAATACGACTCGGCATCAACGGCCCGCATCCTCGATTGTGTTAAACCCATGTCTGACCCCAAAAAATAAGCAGGCGATATTTTTGATTTCAATGTTGGGAACACAGGTTCACTGATGGATATTCGCTGCATTCGATCGTGTCCCCGTCCCCTGACAAGAGGTTGAATCAATCGATTCAGGGGGTCAACAGGCCTTCTTTCGAAATACAAACCAATATCCCACTGGTGGTCGAGAATATCGTCCAGGGACTTGTCGTACATTGAAGCCAATACCTCTCCTTCAAGAGGTTGCCCATTGTGGTCGGTAAGTCTGAATTTCCAATTCTGACGCGAGCCCGGAAGGACCATGGAGTCCGCCTCCAATACTTCTATGTTGATTTTTTTGTTCTCAAAAGGAACTCTAACTACCGCTGTATGAGTGAGTAAGCGACCTTTTCGCACACCGGCGAAGTGATGGTACTGAATGCCCCGGTCTTCTTCAGCGATTTTCCCGGCAATGGAAATGTTTTTCCGATCTGCTGAAAACCATTGATTCTCCACTGAATAATTCCCGCGATCCAGAGCTCTATAGAGCTGTATTCCCTCAAAGCTACTCCCAAGTAGCAATTGGAGATTATCCCCGGGTTGAAAAGTCAATTGGTTGAGGGTGGCCTCCAGCGGGTTTACTCCCGGGGTCTTTTCATTCTGCAAGTCGGAAAGTGGAATATTTTCCCTGTAGAGAACTCTCTGGTTGTCGGACTCTGCATCTATAATTTCCAGTCGATACATACCCGCTCCGGAAGCCCCCGAGAGTGGCATTTCCCAAAACCCTTCAATGGCTCGGGTTTCTTCAAACAAAGGACGGGAATGAGACCAATTGTCGGGCTCGTCTTCATCCCGGTAGGGCAAATGGGGGAATTTTTCTTTAAACTCGGCTTCAGTCATGAGGAACTGGGTGGGTTCTTGCCACAATCGCGGGAGCAGGGGATTTGAGGGAGGTATCAATTTGGCCCATCGGATTTTAACCCGGCGGTTGAGCGGCTGTCCATCCAGATTATTCAGTTCAATCCGCGCAGACATTTCATCTGAAACATCGAGGCGATCCGGCAAGGACACTTTGGCCTCTACCGATGTACGGGAGATAACAAAAACTTTAGAGGCAGAGCGGAGTTCGCCCGCCTCATCCAATACGTCCACAGATAAACTGTATTCGTATCTGCATGCATCGCATTCCTTGAGATCTTCAATTCTTTCAGTGGCAAAAGTAAAGGAGAACTCCCCTTTTTGATCGCTCTTCACTTCCCCGAAATCCACATTGACCGCTTCCCGGTAAAAAGGAGGGATAAAGTAATCGCGCGATACCCACCAGGGAAAAGAAACTCTTCTCTCCACATGATACCGAACCGTTGCATTCCTCACGGGAAATCCGGCGTACGCATTGGCCATCCCACTTACTTTTATCGTATCTCCCAGTTGGTATTCCCCTTCCAACTCATCTATTTCAGCGAAAAAGGTAGGCCGCTTGTACTCCTCCACCCTGAATGAAGCCCAACCCACGTCTTCATCCGCGATGGTCATTGACCCGGTCAAACCATCGGGGATGGTAAAACTTCCGTAAAAGGTACCGTACTCATTGGTCCTCACTTCAATCCGGTGAACTTCACGGCGGTTTGCATCTCTGACCGTCAGTGTATGGGCTCGGTTTACGACGGGCTTTGAACTAATTCTATCCCGGCTTTGACTGGCCACTCCTTTAAAATAAACTGTTTGACCGGGCCGGTAGATGCTTCGATCCAGAAAAAACTGCAGGTCGCGTCGTGGGCCAAGTTCCTTCTCCAGATCGGGCAAAGATCTTGTCCTACTCTGTTCTACTAAGGTATCTCCACCGTCGGTAATGCGATAAAAATACCCTCTGGACAATTCACTATCATCGGTTTTAAACAAACCTTCATCATCGGTCTGCCCGGAATATCTAAGATCGTAGACGGTCTTGCGTTCGCGCGAGATGTACCTGGCCTCCAATACATCGACCTTCACTCCTTGCCTGGCCTTTCCACTCTCCCTGTCTACAACCACCAGATCGTTCAATGATTTGAAGCCGAATAGGGAAGATACTTGAAACACCGTCCATCGAAGGTAGTCGCTGGTTTCACCCACTTCAGCGGCATCCTGAATAATCGCAATATATTTCCCTGACTCCATGGGGGGCATACTGACTTCAACGCGTTCTCTCTGGTAGTCGCTGTTGTGTGGCAAACGAAAATTCCCTTGAGCAACCGGATTCTTGCTTTCAAGAGCCGGATCTTGTCCAGCTACGTTCCACCAAGGTGTCTCCACCGTCGGTAATGCGATAAAAATACCCTCTGGGCAATTCAATGGCATCGGTTTTAAACATACCTTCATCGTCGGTCTGCCCGGAATATTTAAGATCGTAGACGGTCTTGCGTTGGCGCGAGATGTACCTGGCCTCCAATACATCGACCTTTACCCCTTGCCTGGCCTTTCCACTCTCCCTGTCTACTACCAGCAAATCGTTCAATGATTTGAAGCCGAATAGGGAAGATACTTGAAACACCGTCCATCGAAGGTAGTCGCTTGTTTCACTCACTTCCGCGGCATCCTGAATAATCGCAATATATTTCCCTGATTCCAGAGGGGGCATACCGACTTCAACGCGTTCTCTCTGGTAGTCGCTGTTGTGAGGTAAACGAAAATTCCCTTGAGCAACCGGATCCTTGCCTTCGAGGGCCGATTGCAAAGACCGGGCATTGGGATAATTGTGTTGCCCGGAATCCAGGTATTCTGTTCGATATATGGAATACTGTACCTCTTCTATATTTCGGTAAGCCAAAGAGACCGGGAATTCCTCGTTGGGACCATTGACATTTTCCATATCAAACTGCAATTCCCTGTGGCTTATCTCCAAAATTAAGTTGTCATTTTTGCCGCTTCGCAATTCCCGTGGCCAGGCTTCCACCCCCATTTCTGCCCACTCCATGGCTTTTGTGTATGCCAGGCGATTGGGGTCTTCATGATTTCCGGTGTATCGATCACCCTGTCTTTTGTAGTGTTCTGCTATATAAAAAATGATCTCACTCTGGATGGGAATATCACTGAATTCTTGATACAAATCTTTAAGAGCATTGAGATAAAAAGAGTCGCAGTGCACGCCCCTGCAAACAGACTTGAGAAATCGAATTCTCCGCAGCTCGAGGTCCGCAAGGAACGCAGACTGATTGTTTTCTAAAGCCCATTCAATTCCCTTTTGATAAAGGGACAATACTCGATAAGAATAATCTTTTTTTCCATACGCCAATTCCAGCATATCCAATTCGACAAAGTCTGAAGCGGTTGAAAAGAAAAATTCGCGATTGACCACAACCGATGGAACAGCAGCATCACTCAACTGCTGAGCCGTAGAAAAGAAATCCAATGCCCTGAAAAGGAGCAG
>SL_3KL_010_SEDDRAFT_10006312_pt1 | contig 10604 bp, 5 predicted proteins | sample SodLakKL_010_SED_2_FD_10381 | JGI IMG/M metagenome (IMG submission 10381)
AACACCGCCAAACCGGCAGTCACCTTCGGCGGCAAGTACAAGCTGATCGATTTTGTTCTCTCGAACCTCTCGAACGCCGGCATTACGACGGTGGGCATCATCACACAGTATGAACCGCATGCCTTGATGAAATATATCGAGCATGGTGCCAGCTGGGATCTCGACATCGCCGATGGCGGCGTGCAGTTTTTGACACCCTATACCTCCGCAGATGGCGACCACTGGCAAAAAGGCACCGCCCATGCCATCCGTCAACACCTGCACTTCGTTGAACAACACGACCCTGATTATGTGTTGATCCTTTCGGGCGACCACGTATACAAGATGGACTACAAACCTTTGATCAAGGCACACGCCGATAGCGGCTGCGACATGACCATCGCCGCGTTCAAGCCGCATGATGACTTATCGCGCTACGGCATCCTCATGACCGATAAGGATCGCGTGATCGGATTTGAGGAAAAGCCGGCCAGACCGAAAAGCGAGCTGGCATCGATGGGCATCTATGTGTTCAACCGCAACGTTCTGGACAAGATTCTGGCGGCTTCGTTATCGGAAGACTTCGATTTCGGCAAGGACATCATTCCCAAAGCCTTGAGCGAAGACTACCTTCTCAACAGCTATACCTTCGATGGTTACTTCCGGGATGTCGGCACCATCGAAAGTCTTTATCAGGCCAACATGGATTTGATCAGGAACCCCGAATATCTGAAGTTGTCCGACTATAAAACCTTACCGCTCTACACGAAATCCACTGCCTTTCCACCGCATCATATCGAAAAGAGGCAGACGATCAACGATAGTCTCATCAGCGACGGATGCCTGATTCAAGGTCATGTCAAAAACAGTGTGCTTTCTCCGAATGTCACCGTCGGCTTCGAGGCTGACATCGAAGACAGCATCATTTTCGCGGATGTCACCATCGGCGACAGATGCCGCTTGAAAAACGTCATTGTACTGGAAAACACCGTCATCATGAAAGGGATGGAAATCGTCTACGACAAGGTGCATGTCATCGACAACGAGACCCTTTGGGCCTTGGGTGATAAACATGAGTGATCTTCTGGTTGTCATCGATGCGGCGAATCAGGGCCGTTTTGAAAAACTGACGCTACACCGCATGCCCGGGGCACTGCCGTTCGCCGGCCGTTATCGTCTGATTGATTTCGCGCTTTCGAATGTGCGCAACGCCGGCATCATCAATGTGGCGATCTTCCCCTTCGGCAACTACCGGTCGCTTCAGGACCACATCGGCAGCGGCAAACGCTGGAACCTCGACCGACGGCGTGACGGATTGTTCCTGTTGCCCCCGAAAAACATGATGCTTCCTTCCGATGACATGCTGACTTTGCAGCGGATGCATGAACATATTGAATACTTCAAAAGAAGTGCACAGTCCTACGTGCTTCTAACCCCCGCCAATATCGTCTGGAACATCGATTTGAACTGGGCGTTGCAACAGCATATCGAGTCCGGGGCCGACATCAGTGAAATCATGCAAGATAAGATCCGCCTGCAAACCTACATCATCGAAAGACAGGCCTTGCTCGAACTGATTCTCAACTATGACATGATCCCCTATAAAACTTTGAATGATGTCTTCTTGAAAAAAAACACCATCAAAACCAAAGCGATCAAATACCACGGCTACGCCAAACGGATCAACGATCCCGCAACCTATATCCGGGCGAATCTCGATATGCTCGATCTTTCCATTCGCCGCAAGGTCTTCCGGGAAAAATACCCGGTCTATTCCAAGGAAAAAACCGCACCACCGGCGCGATATATCGGCGAACCACTGCTGAAGAACAGCCTGGTTTCAAGTGGCTCGATGATTCAGGGTAACATCGAAAACAGCATCATCGGCCGTGATTGCGTCATCAAAAAAGGCGCGACGATAAAAAACAGTGTCGTGATGAGCAACTGCGTGATCGAAGCCGGCGCCAGCATCACCCACGCAATCCTCGATAAAGCGGTCATCGTCAAGAAGAACACGCAGATCGAAGGCAACCTGCATGCGCCTTTTGTCACCCAGAAGGAACAGATTCTGACCGACCAAAGCGACATCAGGATCCTCTTCGCCGCCTCCGAGGCCCATCCCTATATCAAGACCGGCGGCCTTGCCGATGTGATCGGCGGCTTATCGAAGGCTCTTTCCAACAAAGGTGTCGACATCAGCGTCATCGTGCCGATGTACAAACCCATCAAGGAAAAATACCATGAATCCTACCAATACATCACAAGCCGTACTGTTGTCTTCGACAATGATGAACACAAGATCCGCTTGTATGCGATCACCCGCAGGAAAGTGCGGTACTACTTCATCGAAAACTTCGAGTATTTCGAACGTGACAACATCTATGGGTATAAGGACGACTGTAAGCGGTTCGCGTTTTTCTCCCTTGCCATCACGGTTTTTCTGGATGCCTTGAGACCGTTCGACCTCATCCATATGCACGACTGGCATGTGGGGCTGTTGCCGGCGATCATGAAACACTACATGGCCAGGCCACCGAAAACCCTGCTTACCATCCACAACATCGACTATCAGGGCAAATGCGACAGCAATGTCCTGACGGCTTTGAACATGCCGAAAAACAAACAGACCAATATCAATTTTCTCGAAAGCGGTATCCTGAACGCCACGAAACTCTCCACGGTGTCAGCGACCTACCGCAACGAGCTCAAATACGACTATTACGGCAAGAATCTCACCGAGCCGCTTCAAAAGCGGGAACGGGATTTTCACGGGGTCCTGAACGGTCTACCGAAACATTTCACCCCGGCCAACGACCAGGTGATCCTCAGTAAATACGACAAGAACGACTATTTCGGCAAAACCGAAAACAAACTGTTTTTGCAAAAGAAGATGCAGCTGGAGATGGGCCTTTCCAAATTCGTGATCGGCATGGTGAGCCGCATCACCGAACAAAAAGGCTTTCCGCTGATCATCGACATGCTGCCGCAAGTCCTGAAACACCATGCTGATATCCAGTTTGTCTTGCTGGGAACCGGCGATAAGAAACTCATCGAGAAACTGAAAGCCATCGAAACCGAATACCCGACGCAAGTGAAGCTAAATCTCGGCTACGACGCCACCGAACCCGGCTACATCTACGCCGGTGCCGACTTGTTCTTGATGCCCTCAAGGGTAGAACCCTGCGGTCTGGCCCAGATGATCGCCCTCAAATACGGCGCCATTCCACTGGTAAGAAAAACAGGCGGACTAGCCGATACCATCACCGATTTCGATCCGATCACCAAAGAAGGCAACGGCTTTACCTTCTTCACCTACAACAAAGATACACTACTCGGCCGGTTTCTTGATGCGTATCACGTATTCAAGCATGAAAAGGACGATTGGCATAAACTCATAAAAAGCGCCATGAAAAGCGATTTTTCGCTGGAAACACAAGCACAGAAAATGCTGGAGATCTATCTAACCACCCTATAAATCCGTAAAACACAAAAGGAGTGCCACACTATGAAAGAACCCTTCAACAGCACAGAAACATTCATAAAGACCTTCAAGACGAAACTGAAACACAAGTTCGTCAAAACCCTGGAAGAAAGTTCAAACCGCGAACGGTACCTGGTTCTTGGTGAAATGGTACAAGACCACATTACCGAACACTGGCATACCCATCAGAAGGCAGTCAAGGAACAATCAGACCGCCGTCTCCATTATTTCTCCATGGAGTTTCTCATGGGCCGTCTGATCACCAATAACCTCCATAACCTCGGATTAAGGACCATCGTCGAGGAAAGCTTTGATGCGATGGGTCTTGATCTGCACGCGATCGAGCATAAGGAAGTCGACGCCGGGCTAGGAAACGGTGGCCTCGGCCGCCTCGCGGCTTGTTTCCTCGATTCCATCGCCTCGCTCAAACTGAACGGCCACGGCAATGGTATCCGTTATCGTTACGGCCTTTTCGAACAAGGCATCCGCAACGGCTATCAGATCGAGAAACCCGATGACTGGCTCAAAGACGAATACGTCTGGGAAATCCGCCGCGAAGAAGCAGCGGTCCGTGTCAAGTTCGGCGGCGATGTCATGTTCGAAAACGGCGATGCCGTCTATGAACCCGATGAAGAGATTCTCGCCGTTCCCTACGACGTCCCGATCGTCGGTTATAAAAACGGTGTCATCAACCACCTGCGTCTTTGGAACGCCGAACCGACCGAAATCTATCCGGCGGACATGCACGCCTTCGACTACGCCGATGAGATCCGTGAGATCAGCGGCTTCCTCTATCCGGACGACACGACGAAATCCGGAAAGATTCTCAGGATCAAACAACAGTATTTCTTCTCATCCGCCGGAGTGCAATCCATCATGAAAACCCACCACGACATGCACGGGAATTTCGATGATTTCCATAAGCGACACGTCTTTCAGATCAACGACACGCATCCGACCCTCATCATCCCCGAAATGATGCGCATCTTACTGGATGAACACGGCTATACCTGGGATCACGCCTGGGACATCACGCGCAACACCTGCGCCTACACCAACCACACGCTGCTTGCAGAAGCCTTGGAGAAATGGCCCACAAGCCTGATCCAGCCGACCTTGCCGCGCATCTACCAGATCATCGAGGAGATCAACAAACGTTTCTGCGAGGATCTGCTTGCCAAAGACGCCGATCACAAGAAAATGCGGAAAATGGCCATCATCGATGCCGGTGAAGTCCGCATGGCCCATCTTGCAATCGCCGGATCGTTCAGTGTCAACGGTGTAGCGAAACTGCATACCGACATCCTCACCAAATACGAGATGAACGATTTCTATCAGCTTTATCCCGAAAAATTCAACAGCAAGACCAACGGCATCACCCATCGCCGCTGGTGTGAACACATCAACCCCGAACTGACAACGCTGATCAAAAACCACGTCGGCGATTGGATCAGCGATCTCGATAAACTAAAGGCATTTGAAAAACAGCAAGGCAACAAAGAAGTCAGAAATACGTTGAAACAAATCAAACACGACAAGAAAAAGGCGCTTGCCAAGCGCATCAAGCAAGAACAAGGCATCGAGCTCGATCCAAACAGCATCTTCGATGTGCAGATCAAACGTCTGCACGAATACAAGCGGCAACTGATGAACGCCTTGCACATCATGATGGTCTACAACAAACTGAAGACAGACATCGTCTTCAAAAAGAACTATGTCCCCCATACGTTCATCTTCGGCGCCAAAGCGGCCTCGGCGTATCATTACGCCAAGAAGATCATCAAGCTCATCAACACCATCGCCGAAAAAGTGAACAACGACCCCGATACCAACACACATCTCAAGGTCGTGTTCGTCGAAAACTACAACGTCACCTACGCCGAACAGATCATCCCGGCTTCCGATATCAGTGAACAGATCTCGACTGCGACCAAGGAAGCCAGCGGTACGGGGAACATGAAGTTCATGATGAACGGTGCGCTTACCATCGGCACCCTTGATGGTGCGAACGTCGAGATCGCCGAACTTGTCGGCGATGACAACATCGAAATCTTCGGCATGGACGCCGAACAAGTAACCGAGTTGAACAAGAAGGGCGATTACGATCCGCAGGACATTCTCAAAAGCGACGCGGAAATCAACACCGCGGTCGAACAGTTGACCAACGGCTTTTTCGACAAAGTATCCAAGCATGAGTTCGAAGAGGTGCGCAACAAACTGACCAATGACGACCAGTACTACGTCCTCAAGGACCTAAGGGCCTACGCCCAGGCGCATGAAAATCTCAATACGGCCTATCAGGACGAGGCACGCTGGTTCGACATGACAATCATCAACATCGCCAAAAGCGGCTATTTCTCCTCGGATCGGACCATCAACGACTACGCCAGGGATATCTGGAAACTGAAACCTTTCGACCAGGACTAGATCTCTAAGCTGAAAAGGTCCTGAAGCTATCCGCACATTTGTTTGATCTCGCCGGGAAATATTTGAGTACTTTCTTTGTGTTTTTCACGGTTTCTCGTTAAGATATGCCTCGGGTTTAATAATTAGGAGGATGCATAATGAAAAAATTTGACAATGAATTCTACGTAACCGGCGCGAAAGTCGGCAAACAGGCGCCACGGTTTGAAATGGAAGCCGTTCTGCCCGAGGGCAACGGCACCGACCGGTTCGGTCGGGTCGACCTCGATAGCCTTCTGGACGACGGCAAATGGGTCGTGCTTTATTTCTATCCGCTCGATTTCACGTTTGTCTGTCCCACGGAGATCCAACGGTTCAACGAACTCAATGCCCGTTTTGAAGACATGGGCGCGACATTGATCGCCGCCTCGACCGATTCTCTCTTCAGTCACCTTGCCTGGCAGGAGACGGGCAATCTCGGCAAACTGAACCACATACACGCCAGCGACAACAATCACGTCGTCAGCGAGGCCTACGGCATCCTGGATGAGGAAAAAGGTGTGGCCTGGCGGGGTACGTTCATCATCGCCCCCAACGGCATATTGAAAGCGGCCCATGTGAATCACGGCGAGGGTGGGCGCAATGTCGATGAGATGTTGCGGACACTTGAGGTGTTCCAAAACGAAATCGCCGGCAAACTCGTCCCCTGTGGATGGAACCCCGGCAAAGGTTTTATCGAAGACGAGGAAGTCTAGAATTATTCTGCCTTTCAGTTCAGGATTTTAGTCCTGACTGAAGGGCTTTTTTTATGTTATTTGTTTCCTGGGTGCTTTGTGTGAGCTCTTTTGGGATTAATTAGAAAATCATATTTCATGTTGAAAAAGCTTTAAGCATAAGCTATAATACAACTGTTGCAAAAATCGTTTCATTTTATAATATAGAAAGCCAGCCAAGGAGTGTGGGACGCTATGAGAACTGAGTATCAAAAATGGCTCGACGCCCCGAACATGGATGCTGATTTACTCGAAGAACTGAAAGCGATGTCCAACAGCGATATCGAAGAAGCATTTTATAAAGACCTCACCTTTGGTACCGGCGGCATGCGGGGTATCATCGGCGCCGGTACGAACAGGCTCAATCGTTTCACCATCGCCAAAGCTGTCTACAGCTTCGGGCGTTTTTTGCTTGAAAACGACAAGAAGGCAAAGAAAAAAGGTGTTGCCATCGCCCATGACAACCGGCACAAAAGTCCTGATTTCGCGGTCGTATGTGTGGAAGTCCTGGCGGCGATGGGCATCAGAAGCTACCTTTATGACGCATTGAGACCGACGCCGGTGCTTTCATACGCCGTCAGGGAGACCGGGGCCGTTGGCGGGATCATGATCACCGCTTCGCACAACCCGCCGAACTATAACGGCATCAAGATGTACGACGAGCAGGGTTGCCAACTTGTACCTTCCCTGGCCGATAAAGTGATCAAGCATTTCGAAAACGTCACGGATATCTTCGCGGTCGAACAGCTACCGTATGCGACATGTGAAAAGAAGAAACTCGTAAAACCACTGAATGTCACCCTCGATGATAAATATCTGACGCAAGTGGCTTCGATACAGCTTGAACCTGACATTAAGAAGACGGTGAAGATCGTTTTCACCCCGTTGCACGGAACCTCAAGGGATATCGGTGTGCGTGCCCTCAGCGAAAACGGCTACGATGTCTATCCGGTCAAATCGCAGATGACCATCGATCCGGATTTCAAAACGGTCGACAGCCCCAATCCCGAAAACGAAGCTGCTTTCGAACAAGCGCTCAAGCTCGGGCGACAAGTCGATGCGGACCTTCTGATCGCGACCGATCCCGATGCGGACCGTCTCGGTCTCATGGTGAAGCACCAGGGGGAGTTCGTCTTTCTAAGCGGCAACCAGACCGGTGCCATTTTCATCGAATACCTTCTAAGCACCTTGAAAGCCCGTAACCGTCTACCGCAATCCGGTATCATCTATAACACCGTCGTTTCGAGCGAACTGGCGAAAACCATCGCTACGGCGTATGGGGTCAAGACCGGCCAGACGTTGACGGGCTTCAAGTTCATCGGGGAGCAGATGCAAACACTCAAAGATACCGATACCACGTTCCTGATGGGATATGAGGAAAGCTACGGTTATGTGTTTGCGGATTTCGTCCGGGATAAGGATGCGATCCAGTCGATGGTGATGGCGGCGGAAATCGTCAATGTGCTTAAAGCCAAAAACATGACGCTCATCGATTATCTTGAAAGCATCTATGATACCTACGGTCACTACCGTGACCATCTCATCAACAAGGTCCATGAAGGCAAGGCCGGACAGGATCTGATCAACGCGATAATGGAACACTTCCGCAATAGCGAGCCAAAGCGTGTCCTCGGGAACAAGCTTCTGGCGCAAGAAGATTATCTACGTCAGGTCCGCATCAAGGACGGTAAGGAAGTCCCACTCGATTTTCCGAAAAGCAATGTGCTCAAGTTCATCTTCGAAAACGATATGTGGTTCGTCTTAAGACCAAGCGGCACCGAACCGAAGTTGAAGATCTATCTCAATGTACTGGGAAAAACAAAAACGCAAGCAGCAGACATGCTTGAAAAACTGGAAGCGTTCATCGAAGCTGAACTCGAGACGCTTGAAAAAGAAAAGGGTGTGAACATATGATTTCGAAAGCTAGAAAGGTGAGCGATTACAGACAACTCACCAAGGAATTGCCCACGCTCAGGTATGTGGATCCTGAACGTGTCTATATCAATCTGCAGTCCGATCGCTGCAAAACCTATACCTTGGATGTCAAGGAAGGTGACAAGGTCAAACTCGGTCAGGTCATCGGTGAACGGGATGGCGGGTTCTTCAAACAACCGATCTATTCGACCATCAGCGGTGAAGTCGAGGGGTTGACCAAAAAACTCCATCCGACCGGTATCGAGGTCGATTGTGTCACGATTCGCAATGATTTCAAGGACGAATATCATGAATCGGTGACCGATAGACCAGAAAGCGTCATCGACAAGATGACCAAAGAGGAAATGGTCGATGTCATCCGTCATGCGGCGACCGTCGGTCTCGGCGGCAGCGGTTTTCCTTCCTATATCAAACTGGATACGGATAAGGAGATTCATACCGTCGTCATCAACGCTGTCGAGTGTGAACCCTATCTTTCCAGCGATTACCGCCTGATCAAGGATTCACCGGAAGAAATCTTCTACGGCCTGAAATATATCATGCAGGCGCTCAAGGCTGAAAAAGGCGTCATCGCGGTCAAGAAAACCAAAACCGAACTCATCGATGTTCTGGAGCGCGAGCTGAAACGCTTTCCCCACATGAACATCGAAATCGCCAAACTCGCGGACTACTATCCGCAAGGCTGGGAAAACGAGATGTTCGAAAACGCGCTGGGCATCAAGATTCCTTCGGGTGTCCTCCCGATGGAATACGGCGTGATCGGGTTCAATGTCTCCACGGCTTCCGCGATTTATGAAGCCTTGAAGCACAACCTGCCGATCATCAAACGCCATCTGACCGTGAACGGCGATGCGATCAACTTCCCGCAGAACATCCGCGTCAGAGTCGGCACCTCAATCAAGGATCTGATCCGTCTTTCCGATGGGTATCGCGAAGACGCCGAGAAGATCGATCTGGTCATCGGGGGTCCGATGATGGGTACGAGTGTCGAACACGACGATGTCGTGGTGACACCGACGACCACAAGCGTCCTTGTGCTTGAAAGCCAGGACTTCCATGAGGAGCCTTGCGTCCGTTGCGGTTCGTGTATCTATAGCTGCCCGGTCGACATTCAGCCGGTCAACATCATGAACGCGATCAAACGCAACGATACGAAGGCGCTTGAGAATCTGGAAGTCGGCAAATGTATCGAATGTGGCCTTTGCGCTTATGTTTGCACCAGCAAGATTCATCTGACGGATTATATGAGGAAAGGAAAAAAACTTTTAGGGTGATACTATGGAATTCGTGACAAAAAACTCTCCACACTTGCGCAGACCGAACGCCAACGTCGTTAGGATGATGCGCGATGTGGCCATTGCGCTTTCGCCTCTGGTCATCTTCGCCATCCACCAACACGGGCTTTCGGCTTTGTGGATCCTGCTTGTTTCAGTGGTTTCGATGGTTGCGACCGAATACATCTACTATCAGATCATCGACAAACTGAACGGCGAGAAATTCACGCTTAACAATAAAAGTTTCACGGTCTACAACTTCTCCGTTGTCGTGAGCGGTCTCATCTACGGGCTGACCTTGCCCGATCAGATACCGCTCGTCATTGTCGCCATCGGCGGCATCATCGGTGTGTTCCTGGCCAAACTCATCTTCGGCGGTATGGGTCAGAACATCTTCAACATCGCGGCTTTCGCCCGCGTGTTCGTGGTCCTGTCCTTCGGCACGGCGNTGGCTTATACCAATCACGTCGACGCCGATCTCGGCGCGACCGCGCTTGGGGTTCTGAACCAGGATATGCTCAATGAAAACGCGACGAACTACGGCTTTTGGACGATGTTCTCAGGAATCGGTCTACCCGGCTCGCTCGGGGAGACCAGCGCGCTTCTGATTCTCGCGGGTGGTCTTTACCTGTTCATGAGAAAATCATTCGATGTTTTCGTGCCGCTGACGTATGTGGGAACCGTCTTCATCCTGTCTTTGGCTGTCATGTTCACCCAGGATGTCGGTTTCTGGTATCCCGCCACACACGTATTGGCGGG
>SL_3KL_010_SEDDRAFT_10006313_pt1 | contig 10604 bp, 8 predicted proteins | sample SodLakKL_010_SED_2_FD_10381 | JGI IMG/M metagenome (IMG submission 10381)
AAAAAGTTCTGCACCACGTCGGGATTGTCCAGATTTTCCATGAAGCCGACGTACTTGTCCAGCGCCAGCTGGAAGGGGCGCAGCATGAGAAAGCCCATATTCAGCAAATCCCCCGGGATCACGCCGTGGGCTGCCACCAGGGCACCGGGATCTACGTGTTTGCTCCAGACATTCAACAACCCCTCTTCCACGCTGAAATCAACCGGTGTGACCATGGTCACCAGGCTGTTCACTTTCTCCGGGTAGAGGGCCGCGTAGATGACACTGAACGTGCCCCCCTGGCAAACGCCCAGCAGGTTGATTTGGTCGCAGCCGCTTTTTTTCCGCACCACGTCCACGGCCGTGTTCATGTAGCCATCGATATAGTCCTCCATGGTTAAATACTTATCCAGCTGGTCGGGATAACCCCAGTCGATAATATAGAGATCCAGCCCCTGGTCCAGCCAGTTGCGGATCACGCTGCGGTCCTGCTGCAAGTCCATCATGTACTGCCGGTTCACCAGGGCGTAGGTGATGAGCGTGGGAATCGGGCATATTTTTTTCTTGCTCGTGGAAACATAGTGATAGAGCTTCATCTTGTCTTCTGCGTAGACCAGCTCCTTGGGAGTAACATCCACATCCACTTCTTCAATGGAAAGCATGGTTTCCATCCCCTGGAGCAGCTTTTTCTGGTAATCCAGCGCCTCTTCCATGGTTTTTACCGGGTCCATCGCCATCATGCCGAAACCCCTCCTTTCACCGTTTCTTGCTGTGCTGTTGCTTTGTCCAGCGCTTCCAGCTTCGCCGTCAGCTGGACCACCTGGCTTTGCAGCGCTTCCACCTGGCTTCTCTGCTCCCGGTGCGACCGCTTCAACTGCAAAATGGCCTGGTAGACGCTGTCCATTTCCCGGTTGGTCGGGATGGGAAGCGCAGCGGTTAAGACCCCCGCCAGATAATCGTCATAGCGTTTTTTAAACCGCGCCCCGGCATTGACCATCTTCCCCAGCAGCCGCGAAAAGCTTTCCGTTTTAAAGATCTCCAGGAAGGTCTCTTCGTTGGTCTGCCACCAGAGGCGGTAGAAGCCGCGGAAGGTGGTCGGCGCCTGTTCTTCTTCCGCCAGGCGGGCGTATCTCTGCAGCAAGCTATCCATGGCCTCGAAGCCGGCACGGTAGAGCAGTGCAGAGAATTCGTTCATGGCCATGAAATACTGCTGGTAGGCGTCCATGCTGGCATTAAATTTCTCCATGCTTTCCCGGGTCATGCCCAGGGAGGGAACCTTGAATAGTTTCCCGAAGGACTGTTGGTACGCGTCCTGCCAGGTTTTCAGTATCTCCGGGTAGGCCTCCCGGTCGCCTTCCATGGCTTGCAGCATCTTCTGCTGCAGTTCACCCGTGGCGTCAAGCCAGGGGGCAAAGAAGCTAAAGAAGTTCTGCTGGGACATCTGCGCCAGTTCGAGCGGGCTTTTGACCAACCCCTGCAGCGGCTCGGGAAGCCACGAGGCGAAATAGGTTTCCAGCACCCGGGCATACCCCTCTAACCATTCCCGGGCAAATTGCTGCCACTGCTCCGCCTCCTGGCCAGCCGGCAGCCTGGGGGCAAATTGCTGCCAAAATTCCAGGAGGGCAGCGTGCACCCCGAAAGAGTCCATCATTTTTTGCATGGTTTCCTGCCCCACGCGGGTAGGGATCAGCTTCATCCACTCCTGCATGCTCCCCGCCGCCATTTTCGACCATTCCTGCTGCAAGCGGGCGAATACCTCGGGGGAGTAGAGCTGCCCCGGTTGAAACAGGGCGGCAAATTGATCCGGCTTGAACAATTCCATCATTTTTTGCGGGTCGAAAAGGTTCACTGCAGTCCCGGGTTGGACGCTCTCCAGCATTTTTTTCCAGGCGTCGAAAGCCTGCTCCTGCATTTTCATCCAGCTGTACCAGCTTTCAAAGGGCAGCCGGGATAACGCGGCCGGCCCCTCGCCGGGCGGTTGAAAAGATGAAATAGCTTGCTTCCACGCCTCCAGGTACTTGTCTTGCATCTCCCACCAGTTCTTGAAAAAATCTTTTTCTTCTGTGGCCAAAACTCAACTCTCCTTTATGTTTTGTTGCTATTTTTGCCGCGCAAAAAACAGCATTACCATCAAGATAACGACAAAACAATCCTCCCTTCCTAAGAATTAAAAAGGCTGCCTGGCGCACGATCGGCGCTGGCAACCTTCATTAACACGATCATCCCTATGTCCACGAACAACTGGAAGTGCGACCTGTACAACCCTGTCATTTTACCTCTTGAAAAAGCGAACAAGGAAGTCGCAGCAAATGATATTTACTGTGGACAAGCAATAATTATTATGATATGATGATAAGTGTTTGGAGGTTGCACAACCCGTGTAACCCACTGGAGTCCTCCGGAGGCGCCAACTCCTGGAGGACTCTTTAATTTGTCCTGTTTTGTGCCTTGGTGTTTTGTTTTGTGCCTTGAAACGTAAAGTGATCCATCTTCTGCAGAACACTGCGCATTCAGCTGTTCAGCTGTTTTCGCCATAATTCACTACCTGTCAAGACAACGATATTCATTTTAACAATAACGTGAAAATATATCAAATTTATCTTTCTACTGTCTTATTTATGCGACAGGTTTATAGCTGGTTACGGCTGCTCTTCTGGAATGGATGAACCCCTGAACCTACCAAGAAAACCTTTGAAATCCCCTTATTTGATCTTATACTTCTGCATCTTGCGATAAAGCGAAGAGCGGTGAATGCCCAGGTAGCGCGAGGCTTTTGTCTTGTTTCCTTCGAATAATGTAAGCGCCCAGGAGATGGTTTTTTTCTCCTCTTCGTCAATAGATTTAAATATGATCGGAGCCATATTTTCCTTTTCCAGGTCACCTCCTGGCAAAAATACGCTTTGGATATGGTGCGGTTCAAGGAGTTTTTCCTCAACTGTCAGGGCAAGACGTTCGATCAAATTAACGAGTTCCCGGACATTGCCAGGCCAGGCGTAATGCTGTAAAAGCTTTAACGCGTCGGGTGAAATTTGTATTTTTGCATCCCGCGCCGCGTTGAGCCGCTCTAGCGTTTTTTGGGCCAGCAGTGGAACATCTTCCGGTCGCCTCCTCAAGGGCGTGAGTTCCAGGGTAAATGTGTTCAGGCGGTAGTAGAGATCGGCAATAAACTGCCCCTTTTTGACTTTTCCTAGTAGATCCTGGCTGCTGGCAGCGATAATACGCAGATCGGGGGCTTCTCGACGTGAACCGCCGTTTCTGCTGAAGGGCTTCTTCTGGAGTATCCTGAGCAGCGCCGCCTGGACAGGTAAAGCAATCTCGCCGATTTCCTTTAAGAAGAGGGTGCCCCCTTCGGCCCGGGAGATCACTCCGGTCATTCCCTGGCCGTTTCTAACCGACACTTCTTCATAACCGAAGAGCTCTTTTGTTAATATTTCCTGGGGGCAGGCCTTACAGTTCACGCTGATAAAAGGACCGTACCGCCTTGGACTGGCGCTGTGGATGGCTTGCGCGAACAGCTCTTTTCCCGTTCCCACTTCGCCCTGGAGCAATACAGGGTAGGGGAGCGGCGCAACTTTCTGTGCCATGTTCTTCACCGCGTTCATTGCCGTAGAGCAGCAATGAATGTCTCGGAACGTATGAACTGCAGGGACCCGGGTAAACATTTTTTCGTCTAAACTGCTTCGATCCAGCCGCAGCAGCCGTTGGTAGAGGCTTTTCACCTCAGCAACATTACGAAAGACAACTCGTTTCATTGCACCCCATGCTTCACCCTCCACCACAAGAGGACAACGGTGTACCAGGGCCGTTTTTCCTTTAATCTTTTGCAGTTGGCCGATCTCTTGCTTGTTGTTTGAACAAACAAATTGTAGCCTGGAGTCCGGGATGATATCTCTGAGCGGTTTTCCTATAACGTCTTTACAGTAAGTCTGAAGATAATCCTGGCAACTTTGATTCATAAAGACGACCTCCCCTTCCCGGTTCACAATAACCAGGGGATCCGGATCCAGGTCCAATATTTGCATTAAAACGGCACAATCTCGACATTCTTTCGATTTCGTTAGAAATATGCGGTTGAGTTTTGTTTCCAGCGCGTTCATCCTCTTCACCCCCACCGCTAGAGGAGATGGTTTATTAATTGTTTAAATTTTCAGTCTTTACCTTTATTATAGCATATTCAACTTCCCTTATAAAGCCTTTCATTCCCTCCAAAGAACAAATAACCGGGGGAATCAAGTCCCGCAGGGGGCAACCGTGATCAAAAAAGAGAGTAAAGGGTTAAAGAACCCGTTCACTCTCTTGATCAATCTTTCCTGCCGCTTGATTGCAAATCAGCGTCTCTTCTACTGAAAATAAAGCTTTTCGTTGGTAAGGTTATTTTTTATGTTGGCAGAATCCCGCGGTGAAGCAAAAAGCCGGTCGATGTGGTGGTTCAAAGTCGGGCTGCAAAATATGATGACATGGTCGTCGGGCAGCAGGTAGTCATTGCCCCGGGGCGTAATCACTTTGTCTCCGCGTAGGATGGCACCGATGAGAATACCGGGAGGAATGCCGGCGTGCTGAATTTTCTTGTTTGCCACCCTGGCATCCCCTGGAATGCTCAGTTCCATGACCTCCATTTTACCGTCTTCCAGAAAGGAGAATGAAAAGATGTCGCCCTTGCGGATCAGTCGGAGGATCTGGGCAGCCGTGAGAATCCTGGGGCTGATAATATGCTCAATCCCGATATTCTCGAACAGGGTGTAGTAGTCCTGGTTGATCACTTCACAAATGGTTTTCTTCACGCCAAAATGCTTGGCCAGAACAGAGGCCAGGATATTTGTGCGGTCGTCCCCGGTGACGGCGACCAGGATGTCCGCGTTTTGTATTTCTTCCTGCCGCAGGAAAGACAGATCTGTAGCGTCTCCCTGCAAAATGAGCGTCCTGGATAACTTGGAGGCAATAAACTGGCAGCATTCGGAGCTCTTCTCAATGATCTTGATATTGATATTGTTTTTCTTGTTCGCTTCGAGCATTTCCGCCAGCTGAAACCCGATGCGTCCTCCCCCCAGGATCACGACGTTCTGGGTTTTCTGTTCTTTCTTCTGTAACAGCCAGCCGAGTTCATCGAACATTCCCCGCTGGCCAATGAGAAACAGCTTGTCGTTGGTTTGGATCACGGCATCGCCGCTGGGGATTACAAAACCGCCGTTTGCCTTTTCAATGGCCGCCACCATGGTATTATTGGGGAAATGCACTTTATGCAGGGGTTGATTGATTAGCCTGGACTGGGCATCGACCACGACGCTGAACATTTTTATCCGGCCCTTGGCAAAGTATTCCGTATCCCGGATGTCCGGTTCCTTGATCAACTTTGNAATTTCGAAGGAAGCCACTCGCTCGGGGTTAATAAAGATATCAATCCCCAGCTGCTCGTTGCTTAAGACAATGTCCCCTTCGTAATATTCGGGGTTGCGTACCCGGGCCACGGTGATATGGACACCGTACTTCTTGGCCAGCAGGCAGGCAATGATATTGACCTCATCAACCTCTGTCACCGCGATCACCATCTCCGCATTGCGGACCCCCGCTTCTTCCAGGGCCCTGGCACTGGCCCCGTTGCTGGTGTTCACCATGACGTCCAGTTCTTCATTCAGGCTCCTGGCCTTATCGGGATCCTGCTCAATAATCACCACGTCCTGCTTTTCGTCGGATAAGAGTTTTGCCAGGGCGGCCCCCACACCTCCGCCGCCAACAATGATGATCTGCATCATGACACCCCTTTGCGTAAAATGCCTGGCGTTTCCTGCTGCAATCACGGCAGTTCCTGGATGCAACTAACCCTGGAGAGGTATATCTTGGAAACCATGTTCTTGGCCGACCCGTTTTGCTTATTCAAAGTGCTGCGCGCTTCGTCCTGTTCTTTTCCTTGCTGTTGATCGAGGTTTTCATTCTTATTTTAACTGCAGGCCGTTCATCACGGCGTGGCAGGAACAGGAGGTGCTGATCAGGAACCGCCCCTTTCCCCTGGCTCGCAGGCGGCTGTTCAGTTCCTGGACCGTTGTCACCCGGTAGCCGCCCAGTCCCGGAGCCAGCTGCACGCTGCGCATTACGCAGGATACAAAAGGCTTGAATTCGATTCGCTCCAGCAGCTGGTAGAGCGGTTCTGGCCGGGGCAAACCGGTAACCGTGCAAGTTTTTTCAGGCTCACTGCAGTCAGGCGGGCAGGTAAAATCTGCATAGCTTAAATACAGGGTTCCCCTGTCATCCCGGAACATAAAAGGAAGCTCCAGGTTCATTTCCGGTACCGGGATCCGCGCAATCTCATGATCGCGGGCCAGGTCCTGGCAAAGGAACTCGTACAGCAGATGCCGGGGCAACGCCGGAATGATCCAGCTGTCCTCCTGGAAATTTTCCAGCACGGATTGCAGCGCCGCAACGGCGTCGGAGATCCAGGCCTGGCTGTTCTCCAGGTAGAGATCCGCCAGCTGTTCCTCCTCGTGATCGATCACGAGGATCGGATCCTGAGGGAAATGATGCCGGATACCCCGCACCAGGGTTTGGCCGACCCGGCCGTAGCCGAAGACATGGAATTTCATCTTTTTCTCCCCCTGTGCGTCTCAATCCGGGCACAAGGTCTTCTTGATGTATCGTAATGCCCATTGTAAACCACTGCACAGGATATGTAAAGCATGGAAATGACCGACCGGCAGATAGCAATACCACCGGGCGCCTGGGCGACCCGGTGGTGATCTTTATCTGTAATAAGGGACCGGTGAGCGCGACTGCTGTCTCACGATTTCTTCTACTACTCCTTTTTTTGTCTTTCCACTTCTTCTTCGACCAGGACGCGGCGCAGGATCTTGCCGATCATGGTCTTGGGGAGCTCACTGCGAAATTCAACCAGTTTGGGAACCTTGTATTTCGCCAGGTTCTGGGCGCAGTATTCCAAGACCTCTTCTTGCGAGAGGGTTTCGCCTTCTTTGAGCACGACATAGGCCTTCAAGGTCTCACCACGGTACGGATCGGGAATGCCGGCTACGGCAGCCTCCTGGATTTTCTCATGGGCATAGAGGACTTCTTCAATTTCCCTGGGATAGATGTTGTATCCCCCGGCGATGACCATGTCTTTCTTGCGGTCCACGACAAAGAAATAGCCCTCTTCATCCATTTTCGCGATATCCCCCGTATGCAGCCAACCATCCCGCAGTACCTGGGCCGTCTCTTCGGGCATATTCAGGTAATCCTGCATCACCTGGGGACCCTTGACGACCAGTTCGCCGCTCTCCCCGATATCCAGTTCTTCATCGGGGTTTTCCGCATTCACGATCTTGGCCAGGGTATTGGGGAAAGGAAGCCCGATGCTTCCCGGTTTCCGTGTGCCGTAGATGGGATTGGCATGGGTGACGGGAGAGGATTCCGAAAGCCCGTATCCCTCCACCAGTTTCCCCCCGGTGAGCTTTTCAAACTGGCTCTGCACTTCCACCGGCAGGGGGGCAGCCCCGCTGATGCAGGCCTTGATGGAGCTCAGGTCATATTTGCTGATTTCCGGGGAGTTGATGATCGCCACGTACATGGTCGGCACCCCGGGGAAAAGGGTTGGTTTTTCCTTGTCGATCAGCTTGAGGATTTCGCTCAAATCAAAGCGGGGCACCAGGATCAATGACCCGCCGAAGACCAGGGAGAGGTTCAAACAGGTCGTCATCCCGTAGCTGTGGAAGAAAGGCAGCACGGAGAGGGTGACCTCTTTCCCTTCCTGAAAGTCCGTCAGCCAGGCGCGTGTTTGGTAAACATTGGCCACCAGGTTTTTATGGGTCAACACGGCCCCCTTGGATACCCCGGTGGTCCCTCCCGTATAGAGATAGCAGGCGGGGGTCTCGACATCGGCCTGTATATCTCCGGGGGATGAGCCGTTTTGCTTTTGTAAAATATCCTGCAGCCACACATCTCCCGTTTTCAATTCGACCCGGTCCCCTTCTTTCTTCTCCCGGGCCAGGGTATACAAGAACTTCAACACCCCGGGGAAATATTCTTTGATATTTGTCGTAATGATCGTCTTGAAGTTGAGTTTTTCTTTAATACTCCGGACCATGGGATAAAATCGGCTCAAGGTCAGCACCACTTCCGCTCCCGCATCTTTCAACTGATACTCCAGTTCCCTTTCCACGTAGAGAGGGTTACACGGGATCACGGTACACCCCGCCTGCAGGGCGCCGTAAAAAGCCAGGACATACTGGGGACAGTTGGGCAAGTGCAGCGCGACGCGGGAGCCTTCTTTGAGGCCCAGCCCTTTTAAAGCCGCGGCAAACTGGTTGACCAGCACGCCCATTTCCTGGTAGTTCTTTTTCCCTCCCATGAAGATGGTCGCCGTATTGGTGGGGAATTCGTTTACTTTTTCATGAAAAAGCTGGGGCAGTGTCTTTGGTGGAATTTCCACTTCTGCGGGCACACCGGGTTCATAAGACGATAACCATATTTTTTCCATGAAATTTATCCTCCTTCAGTTAGAAACCTGTGATCTCCTGCTGTGACTGTTCTTCATAATAGTAGTGTTCTCTGTATTTCCGAAAAAACCTGCTGATCTGCGCAAGTTTGCTCAAATTATCACACTATTCTTCTTGCCTGCAGATGCTGGCTTCAATTTTTTTCCTTCCTGTGGTAAAATGAATTGACCGGCACCTGGATCACGCCGCTGGAAACGAGGTGGCCCATGTATAGAAAATTTTTCCTGTTCGTCACCCTCTGCGCCTTCATCCTGCTGGCCGTCATGGGCCCGCTGAGTTTTTTTGCGGCGGAAACACTCCCTGTGGCCACCAACAACCACCCGCGCTTGAGTGGCTACATCCCCGGGGGGTTCATCCTGGAAAACCGCATCAAGGATCTCTACGCCAAGAGAAACCCGCTGCTGCAGGAGTATTTTACCACGGAGGTCACCGTGGCCGCTGCGGGAGACATCATGGTGCACAGCCCCCAGTTTCACAGCGCTTTCGTGCCGGAGACAGGAACCTATGATTTCAGCAGGCACTTCATGGAGATCAGCCCGTACCTGCAGGGAGCGGATCTAACCGTGGCCAACCTGGAAACCACCCTGACCGGGCCGGCTTATTCGTATAGCGGTTACCCCCGGTTTAATTCGCCGCCGGAACTGGCCGGCAATTTGCGCGAAGCCGGATTCGACCTGCTCTTCACCGCCAACAATCACTCCCTGGACTACGGGGAAACCGGCGTGTTAAACACCATCACCCACCTGGAAGAAGCCGGGCTGGACTTCGTGGGCACAGCAAGAAACCCCGCGGAACGGGCGGAAGGCTTCCGGGTAAACCTGCAGCAGATCGAGCTTGTTTTCTTCGCCTATACGTACGGGACCAACGGCATTCCCATCCCCCGGGGGAAAGAATACCTGGTCGACCTGATGGACGAACAGCAGATCGTCGCCGACATCCGGCGGGCAAAAGACGAGATGGAAGCCGATGCTGTGATTCTCGCCCTGCACTGGGGACAGGAATATCAGCGCTTGCCCACGCCCCAGCAGCGCCAGCTGGCCCGGCGTTTGATCGATGCGGGCGCCGATGTGATCGTCGGCACGCATCCCCACGTGATTCAGCCGGTGGAGTGGATGGAAACGGAAAACCACCAGGGGATGGTCTTCTATTCCCTGGGAAATTTCATCTCCAACCAGCGAAACCGCTACCGGGACAGCGGGATCATCGTCTATTTTACCATCAAGAAAGACCTGGTTTTACAGCAGACAACGGTATCCCTGGCCCACATGGAACCGACCTGGGTTTTACGGAAAAACCAGTTGGGCCCGGACCGCTATGCCATCTTGCCGGTGAACCCGCTGCTGCAGCAGGAAGAAGAGATGGAAGCGAGAAATTTGTCCGGCCAGGAGATACAGCGTCTGCGGGAGGTCAAGGAGGAAACGGAGGACATTTTCTGGAGATACTGGGAGTAATTCGCGATGCGGAGGTTCGCCCTGCGTTTTAACGGCCAGGATTCTCTCCCGGGACTATCGTGTGGGGCGGTCAAATGCCCTCTTCCTCGCCTTCCTCTCCCGGTTGATCGTCTCCTTCTGCCAGGTCTTGCCCTTCCCCGCGGGATACCGGGGGGGGTGCAGGGCCTTCTCGTTTATAGCTGCTAATCACCCGGGCCAGGAAATAGTGGTAGCCGGCGAGGACAAGAAAGAGCAGGATAAACAGGGGATAGTCGCTGTAAAGCAGAAAATATACACCGATGATGATGTAGACAATCGTAAGCAGGTAGAAGGTTTTTGGCTCTTTCATGGACGTGGCTCCGTTGACGAAAGTAACAGGGTTTCGCCCTGCAAGGCAGGGGCAAGGAAAAACGTGCTCCGGGCAGGACTTTGTTAAATTATGCTGAATCATTTACATGAGCAGCTACATCTTCCTATCATGAAGGAGGGATTGAACCATGCAAAAGTACGAGTGTGCGGTTTGCGGCTACATCTATGATCCTGAAGTCGGCGATGAAAAAGGCGGTATCGCTCCCGGAACTTCCTTTGAAGATCTTCCTGAAGACTGGACCTGTCCCAATTGCGCCGTGGAAAAAGACATGTTTGAGCCCGTTTAAACGGAACCCCTCTTGAAAAGGTGTCTCTTCCTGGAGACGCCGGCATCGGCGGGCAGGGC
>SL_3KL_010_SEDDRAFT_10006314_pt1 | contig 10601 bp, 13 predicted proteins | sample SodLakKL_010_SED_2_FD_10381 | JGI IMG/M metagenome (IMG submission 10381)
ATCCGCCTCTGCCAGTTCAGCTTGTAGAGGTGTTCATCGTCAGACCTTATGGGACAAAAAGCCCGATTTCTTAAAGGAGACTTTTAAGCTTCGTTCCGGGTTGGAGATGCCTTATAATTGAGGCGTCAGAAAGGAGACGGAAATGGCAGAGACCACGCAGGTACTGGAGCGTGAAGAAGCAAAAGCAAGGCCCGGAAGCACCGCCAAACTGATCCGCACCGTTAAAAAAGCAACCCGCCGCAAATTCTCCGCGGAAGATAAAATCAGGATAGTTCTGGAAGGATTCAGGAAAGAAATTCCAATAACTGAATTATGCCGGCGGGAGAATATTGCCAGCGGGATATACTACAGCTGGCTGAAAGACTTCATGGAAGCAGGCAAGGCCCGGCTTAAGGGGGACAGCCTGCGCTCAGCAAATGAGCAGGAGGTGAAGCACTTAAGGGATGAGAACGCCCGGTTGAAAGAGCTTGTTGCCGAGCAGGCGCTGAATCTGCAGGTTTTTAAAAAAAGTCTGCTGTAGTTAAGAAAGGATGGCACCGGGCAATGAACGAATACCAGAGGGAAGAGCTGATAAGGGATGTTGAGAAGACTCCCGGGGAGCGCAGCAGGCTGCTTAGCGAACTCCAGATTTCCCGATCAACCTATTACCGCTGGCGCAGGGCTTACGATGAAGATGGTTTAGACGGCATTGCCAGAGGGAAACCCGTGGCCAGACGTATATGGAACAAACTGATGCCCGAGGAAGAGGAGAAGATTCTGGCGTACGCCAGGGGGCATCCTGAGTTATCCTCGCGCTTGTTAGCAGTCAAGATTACCGACGAGGGCTCTTTCTCTGTATCTGAGGCAAGCGTCTACCGGATATTGAAAGAGAATAACCTTATATGCCCCCGGCCGCTGCCGGAGATGCCGGCAGCGAAACAATGGAGGCATAAAACCAAGAAGCCTGATGAGATATGGCAGTGCGACGCGACTAATCTTTTCATAGTGGGCTGGGGATATTACAAGCTGATACCGGTGGAGGACGATTATTCCAGGAAGATTATCTCCTGGGACCTGAGGCCGGATGAAACGGCGTTCAGTTTTTCAGACGTAATGGAGATGGGCGTTGAAAACGCCAGGAAAGAGGGGCACCTCAAAGACGACGAGGAAATGCCGATGCTCTACAGCGACAACGGTCCGGGTTTTACTTCAAAACTTATGGCCGATTATCTTGCTGTGCACGGGATAAGACATATCTTCGGGAAGCCTTATCATCCCCAGGGCAGGGGCAAGATAGAAAGGTTCAACCGCAGGATAAAGGAAAAACTGTGCCTTCTGGTATACTGCTCGCCGGAGGAACTGAAGAAGGCAATCGCTGGAGCGATTGCGTCTTACAACGAAACACCCCACGAATCGCTGGACAATGTGGCACCAAATGATGTATATATGGGGAGAAAGGAGGAGATATTAGCTAAACGCAGGGAGAAGAAACGTTTGACGCTGGAAAGAAGGAAGCAGTATAATTTGAGCAGAGGATTTGTTAACCACAAGGACCCGGAACGGAGCGGAAGTGCAAGTTAAGTTTCAGGGCAAAGTGTGCCAAAAGGTCTGAAGACATACAACTATATTCCCAACTTCTCCTTCAGCGCGGCCTTATCAAAACCCACGATGACTTCTCCGTCGATAACTATAACCGGAACTCCCATCTGACCGGAGACATCCGTCATCTCTTTCGCTTTTTCCTGGTCTTCCCCCACATCAAAGTTCTCGAACTCTATCTTGTTGTCGGCGAGAAACTCCTTCGCCCTCACGCAGTGCGGACATGTCGCTGTTGAATAAACCTTAACCTCTGCCATGGCTAACCCCCTTTTCCTATTACCTGTTTTAATTCGCCGAGCTCCCTGTAGTGCTCCTGCTCCTCTCTGATAAGTGAGTAGAGCAGTTCATGGTCCCGCTCGGGCACAACCTTCTTCATCCCCTCATAGAACTTAATCGAATCCTGCTCAAAACCCATAGCGGTCTCGATTGCTTCCATATCCGATTCCATCTTCGCGGCCGCGTCCCGTCCGGCGTTTTCCCTGGTGAAGATATGCTCCTGCGCCAAAGCCTTCATGTAGGAGAAGTACTCGCCTTCATAGGATTCTGGGGATTCATGCTTGCCAACCGTTGAAAGGATCTTGGAAAACGTCTTTATATGGTTTTCCTCGGCTCTCATAAGGTAGTCGAAAACCTTACGGGCCTCATCCCCGGAAGAAGCCAGCATCCCGGCATAAAAATCCCTGCCGTTTTTCTCAATCTGTATTCCTATCTCTACGATTTCGCTTCCTGAGAACACGTTTCCCATAACCGATACCCCCTCTATATCATTGTCAAACCCTGAGCGTTTTCCTGCGCCCGTACTCGGCAAGCTTTCCGCTGTTCCACTGGCTGACGGGCCTGAGGTAGCCGACAACCCTGGAATAAACTTCGCATTCCCGGTACTTTCTGACGGTTTTGTCCCTGCCGAAGCAATCCTCGCATTTAAATAAAAGCCCGCCGCCGGCCTCATAAACCGCCCCGCCTTTTAGGCTTATGCTTCCTTCAGCGGTTTTTTCCGAAACCACCCTTACACCGCGGCCGCAGTCATGGCAGGCTCCCGCGAAATCCGCTTTCCCACTGTCTTTTTGCATCTCAAAAAGCCTCTCGCAATTCATACAGCCCCCTTTCCTGAATCCCTTTAAGTCCGGGCGGAATCAAAACGGGATAATTTCAAGCTATTCCCTTTCCCCCAGCAGCCTGTCCAGCATGAACATCCCGGCCGAATCCTCTTTGACAAGCGAAAGCCTGGCGATTATATCCTCTACTGTCTTTTCTTCCTCCACCTGCTCGTTTACAAACCACTGCAAGAACACCGAAGAAGCCGTATCGCCCGTCTTGACGGAAAGCTCGTAAAGCTCCTGTATTTTCGCCGTTACGCCCTGTTCATGCCCCAGGGCGGTCTTGAACGCGTCAAGACAGGATTCAAACTCGGCCTTCGGCGCGGGAATCTCAAGAAGGGTGGCCCTTGCCCCCCTGTCATACAGATAATCAAATATCTTCATCGCGTGGCCGAGCTCTTCCTTTGACTGCGCCTTCATCCAGCCCGCGAAGCCCGGCAGGTTTTTCGATTCAAACCAGGCGGCCATCGAGAGATAAACGTATCCGGCGTTAAGCTCGTTTTTAATCTGTTCGTTAAGCATTTTCTCCAGCTCTTCGGGCATTCTCATATTTTGCTCCTTTCGGTTGCGGGGCTGCCCAAGCGAAGCAGCTTCACAGAAGCAATATCACAGTGTCAAGGACTTCCCGCCACCTGTCAGTTAACATTCTTCGGAAATCGACCTTTTGCCGGTTAAAAGATAAAAGCGGACCAGCGGCAATTATAATTGCCGCTCATCCCCCCCCCCGGCCCGGGTTATTTTTCCTTTTTCGCAAGCAGCACAACCGTATATACCGCGGATATTCCGACCAGTACATAAACCACATGAGCGATTATGCTTTCTCCGAATACGAGGGCCACCAGGTCCAGCTTAAACAAACCCACGAGACCCCAGTTCAATCCGCCTATTATAAGCAGTATAAGCGCCACCCAGTCTACAGCATTAAGCTTCTTCATTTCTTTCTCCTTTTCTGTCCGCATCGGGACGGTTAAAATAATTTAAAGGTCTGCTACAGTTCCGCCGTCTGCCTGTTAAGCTTTTCCCCGGCGGTTTAATTTTCATTTAGTTATACTAATATATATAGTTATACTAATATAGTATCATATTGTCAAGTTTTTTTGCAGCAAAAATTTAATATAACCCTTCATGATTCTGTTTCCGGGGAAAAAACCGGAGATGACAAACGCGCCGGTTGATTGAGTTCGCACGCTTTTATGCGGAGGATGTCCCCTAATCCCTGTTATGTCTTATTACAAGTCCGAAATATCCGTCTACGGTTATATCATCTCCGGTGCGGATCAGTTCAGTCGCGTCGGCTATGCCTGTAACGCAGGGCAATCCGTATTCCCTGGCGACTATCGCCCCGTGTATAAGCATGCCGCCTCTTCTTTCCACGACGGCTGAAGCCAGGGGTATGACAAAAGTCATGTTCGGGTCGATTGAATCACAAACCAGGATTTCGTTTTCTTTAAGGGCGAAAAGGTCGGCATTGTTTTTTATGACCCGCGCTTTGCCGCGGGCTATCCCNTTGCCCGCCGACTGGCCCCTAATCCTGCGGGCATTTACCACCATGTTCGCCGGGCTTTCTTTGCGCCGGGAAGCCGTTTCCCGAGGAAGATAATCCGGATCAGACAGGGCCAGGATCAATTCTTCATAATTGTCGCATGCATTGTTTTTCCCGCATTTTTCCCCGAGCCTTCCGCGTGATTCAAGCATAGCCCTGTTCAGCTGCTGCTCTATCCTGCCCAGGTAAATGTTATCGTCATCTCTCAGCCTATAGCTCTTTACCGCCAGTTCAAGAAGTTCGCCAGCGAAGTTCTTTTCAGATTCAGGGAAACTTTGAAGAAATTTAATTACCAGCTTTTCACGATTTTTACTTTCGGGCTCTACGCCTTTTTTTGAGGCATGCGCTAATTTTTTAAGCAGAGAGACAACATTTGCCCGGTCTTTTACCGGGTCGCCGGATTCCGGCAGCATGACTCCGAAATTGTCTATGAAAAAGTCAATGTCGCTTTCCAGTGCTCCATCCGGAGAATTCTCCAGCCTGGCAGAGACTTCAAGAAGAAATTTGTTCCTCTCAATGCTTTTCATCGGGGCGCCCGAAACAATCTCCAGGAATTCGTAAGGGTCCTCCGGGGAAACCGCGTTGTTATATACCTCGCCGAAAAGCCTCGCACCGTGGGCGAAAGGAATAAAATCCTCACGGTAGGTATTTTTCCATTTTTCAAGCAACTTGCTTCTGCGCTCTATCTCTTCTGCCAGCTCTTGGTTTGAAAACTTTGACAGATCTTTCTCCATGAGCGCCTCGGCCTGCGCGGACATTTCAGGTATGAGATCATTTTCAATGCGCGAACCCAGGGTTTTAAGGTTTTCGAAACTTCTTCTGAGGCTGAGGTCGAAGGATCTGCGGTCTTCGCGGGAATCTTTTTTCGGCCCCGTCACAGGCCGTGACTGCAGGAGATAAAGCTCCCTTCCGCTGTAAGTCCACTCCATATCCTGCGGGGAGCCGAAAATCTCCTCCAGTTTTTTTACTGCGCCAAATATTTCCCCGGTTTCATCGGGGTTTAACGCCTCCCCCTGCAGACTTTCCGGCGGCGCTTCCGAGAATTGAACGCCCTCCTCCGATGGAATAATATACCTGTCGCGCCCGCCCTTCCTGTAATCAACCGTAGTTCCCGTATGCCTGTCAAGAACCCATCTGTCCGGTTCAACATCCCCGTCCACGAGCCCCTTGTTCAGCCCGGATACGCATTCTATAACGGCCTGTTCACGGTTGTTCGGGTTAATCCCGAATGCGACTCCGGACTTTTCCCCCGGTATCATTATTTGAATAATAACGCACATCGCGCTTCCGGCCGCGTCGAGTGCGAGCTCTTTCTGGTAAGCCAGCGCAGCATCGGAGAAAAGCGAAGCCCATACCAGCCGAATATGTTTTAAAATGCTTGCCTCATTCTTTATATTAACAAAGGACTCATGAATGCCCGCGAAGCTGGATACCGCCCCGTCCTCGGCGAGTGAAGATGAGCGGATTACGACCGGCTCGCCGGGCAGGTATATTTGAACGGCTTCCAGTATATCTTTTTCCATTTTTGCAGGGAATCCGGCTTTCAGGAAGAAATTCCTGATTCTCAATGAGGCATCCCACATCTCTTCCCACCTCATATCTTCATAGCGCTTTCTTCCGAGCTCAAAACTGATTTTTTGCCCGAGGTTGTTCGCGGACAAAAATTCCCTGTATATTCCCGCGCCCAGGCAGAAACCCCGGGGCACGCGGAACCCTTTAGCCGACAGCTCGGCAAGAGTTTCGGCCTTTGGCCCGAATTCGCCGCTTACGCAGCGCGCGCGTTCGCTGAGTGAGACGATGCTTTTATTCACGGCTTAATTTCCAGTTCGGTGACCTCCTGGAACCTTTCAACAAGGATGTATTTTTCAGCGGTTATCTTTATCATGGCGCAGGCCGGGTCTCTGACGAAATCTTCCAGGTGCGGGAACCTCCGGAGATATAATTTCTGTATTTCTGCCATTTCAGATTCTCGCGCGGATTCCGCCTTCCCAAGGATCGTCAGGGCCCTGGCTTCCTTGAAGTCCGACGCGGTGTTTTCCCTGGAGTCCACAAGCAGAGATACGCCGGGATGTTCGCTTAAGTTTCGGAATTTGTTGGTATTTTCAAATGTCGCAAAATAGAGTTCTTTCAAATCTTCGCTGAAGGCGAACCCAACCAAAGAAGTGTATGGAAAACTTTCCGAACAGGTAGCCAGGACTGCAAGGTGCCGGCTGTTCATCAAATCCTTTATCGAGCTTATAATTTCAGAGTCTGGTTTTTTCATTTTAGAATCCTTTCATAAAGCCGGAACGGGCAAATCTCCCGCTTGCCGGCTTGTATTCCCCTTTCCTTCTCTCCTGGCAATTCAACGCCTTAATCGTTAATCGGAGCGCGGATTCAAACATAATCCATAAAAGGCAAGGCAAAGCACAGCCCGCACAGGGGGGAAAAACCGTGCCGGCTGCGCCATGAAGGTTTGATGAGCTCCCTGCAGCAGTAAGACGTATGCATTATTTCCTTTGCCGTTTACCTGAACACAGCCCATTTTATATTCCCCGAACAAGAAAATCAACGCTTCAGTGATACTTTTTAAATATGTTTTTACGGCGGATATTTGAGTACGCCCGCGTAAACAGAAGTTTAACTTCCGGCAATATACCGCTGCATCCGTTCTGTTTGGAAGTTTCGGATGAATACTTGACAATTGCGGTGTCAATTGTTAAAATCGTGATTAGCTTTTTAAATGCTAATTCTGACGGGGGAATAATATGTCAAGAAAAGACAGAAGAATAATACTCGTTGCCCAGTGCCTCGTAAACCCTTACTGCAGGGTTCATGTGCTGGGGCAGAATTTTCCTCTTTCACGCGAGCTTATGAACTATCTCATGGAAAAGAGGGTGGGCGTCATACAGTATCTGTGCCCGGAGACAAGCGCCCAGGGTCTTATGCGAAACCCCCAGGGCAGGCAGCAGTATGACAACGTTTTTTTCAGGGACCATTGCAAGCAAATGCTTAAAGGGCCCATGCTGATGGTGAAGGAGTTTTTAAGAAACAACTACCGCCTGACTTGTTTTCTGGGGCTTGAGAACAGTCCGACCTGCAGCATAAAATGGGGGAGGCACAAGACGAACAAGCACCAGATGGAAACGGCGGAGCCTGTTGAAGGCTCGGATTCAGAGGAATCTTCCATAAGAGGGATAATGGCAGAAATTCTTGAAGAAGAATTAGCCGCGGAAAATATCAAAGTTCCTTTCCTGGAATTCCCGGCCAAATCGGATCCCGATTCGGAAAAAAGAAAAGAGTTCTGGCTGAAGCTCCAGAAAGCGGTAGCCCCCGACGCCTCATATTAGCCGTAAAACAAACATGGAGGAAGTTAGAAATGGATATTAAAAAGTATTTTGAAGAAGCTGAAGGCTTCGGGGTTTTAAGCACGGCGGATAGAGAAGGGCGGGTGGATTCGGCGGTTTACGCGAAGCCGCATGTAATCGATGAAAACACCGTCGCTTTCATCACCGGGGAAAAGCTCACCCACGCTAATCTTCAGGATAATCCCTACGCGATATACCTTTTCAGGGAGGAAAGCCCCGGGTACAGCGGAAAACGCGTTTATCTTAAGAAAGAGAGGGAATCCGACGACCCCGCGGAAGTGGAGCAAGCGTGCAAAGAGGCATGGCCCGCCGCGGATGCGGCCGGATATTGCGAGAGGGGGAAATATATAGTCTATTTCAGGGCTGAGAAAATTCTCCCCCTGGTAGGCTCCGGCGGGAAATAGAAGCGCGGGGGGCTCTTAAGTATAAGCCCTCGGGGTGTTTTTTTAGTTCATTTGTCCGTAAAGCTTATTTTTCTTTTGCCCCCCTTCACTCCCGCGGCATCGCCTAAAGTCCCCGGAAGCGGCCCGGCGCCTCATCCTGGGCTGCGGGCTGAAAGAAGTTTTCATCCCGAATCCCCGGTTTTAATTAATCCAGGAACAGGTTGATTCAAAATCTAAAATGAAACGCGCAAACGCGATAACTCTCCTTTCAATATCCGGGATTTATTTTTTTTCAATGTTCCATAGGGTGGCTGTGCCCGGCACCCTGTTCAACGAATTCCAAGCCTCTTTTAAGGCGTCCGCGGCCGAAGTCGCGGTCCTTGGTTCGATATACCTCTACATTTACGGCCTGATGCAGATATTCGCGGGAATGATTTCCGACAGGATAGGCTCCTCAAAAACTCTTCTGGCCGGGGGAGGGATTCTCGCGGCGGGTTCGCTGGTTTTCCCCTTTCCAGGCACAATAGGCTTTGTATACCTGGCGCGCGCGCTGATAGGGCTGGGCGCGAGCCTTATATACATAAGCATGCTCAAGCATGTAAACACTTTTTTCCCGCGTGAAGATTTTACCTTTATCCTTGGAATCAGCATGGTAATCGGGTATGCCGGGGGGCTGGCCGGCACCTATCCTCTTGAAAGGGCCGCGGCTCACGCGGGATGGCAGGTTTCATTTTTTACAGCGGGGATTTTGTGCCTCATTCTTGTTATATTTTTAGCCTTCAGGCTGAGATGTATCCTAATCTGCCGGGACTGCTCTTTCTCCCTTGAATCATTAAAAGGAATCATCAGAAACAAAGCGATATACCCTGTGATTTTTTCGGGAAGCATTGTTTTTGCAGTGTATTTTGTCATTCAGGCGACCATAGGAAAGAAAATGCTGGAAGATGTTGCGGGCTTAACGCCTTCGGCCGGCGCTTTGTTCACTTTTTCGATGATGATAATTGTAATGGCTTCAATACTTTTTCACGGTTACATGGGAAAAAGGACGCGCAAAAGAAAACTTTTTTCGGTTATGTCATCTGGTTCCGTTTTAACCGGCGTGGTGCTGATTATCCTTAATCTCAGATTTTTCACAAGTTTACCTTTGTTTTTCATTTCTTACTTTCTCTGCGCCTGGGCGGGAGGCGGCAATATTCTTAACCCGGCTATTATGAAAGAACTGAATCCGAACGAAGCCGCGGGCACGGCGGTGGGAACATACAGCACCATAATGTTCTTGACCGTAGCGGCTGTGGGCCATCTCTCGGGAAAGGTAATGGATCTTTTCGAGGGGGGGGCTGAAGTCAGCCCGGATGCCGTAATTTACCCTGTTGAAGCTTATTCTGTGATTTTCCTTTTCTGCCTCGGGTTGGGAGTAATATCGCTTGCCTTCGCTTTGGCGATAAGGGAAAACACACCGGGAACTGAATAATAAAGGCAATGTTTTCCGGACCGGGAGAAAAAAATGGAGCCGTTTATCGGGGAGACTCTTGAGGAAAGGGATTTTTCACCGTTTGCTTCCCCCTGGTTTAAAATATTGGGGTTAAAGAGTGTTAGAAAGGAATACCGATTACTTGAGATTGCTTTGACATTTTTTAAAATTGTATCAATTGAGGAAGCATCATCAACATTGCGAATACCTGCGACACCGCGCGCGCATCTCCGGCCAAAAAGCAGGATCAGAACCGGTATCCCACAGTTGCCTGCGCGTAATGCAGCCACGCGAAAGCGTAGACTGCGTCGTTGTCCGCTCCGCCCTCAAGCGTCCTGTACCCGGCCGCCATATACCATCCGGAATCAAAATCATACTGCGCCATGAGCGCCATATCGATGGCGCGCCCCATGGGCGACCACGCGCCCTCCACGTCCAGAACGAGGAAGGACTTATCACTTAAGCGGTATTCGCCGTACAAATGAAGGAGAGGGACAAACCCGAGGTCATCCTCCGATTGCCTCCTGCCTCCCTGCTCCAGCGTGATTTCAGCGTCGCGGACGAGCACGGCGCCCCCGATGCCCCAATTCAAGCGCTCGCGATCGCGGAAAGTCCGCCGGTAGGTCAGGCGGTAGGTGTTGAACCGGTACGTTCCCTTCGTGGGAGTATCGGCGGAGAACACGTCTCCCTTGAATATGACATCTTCACTCAGCATTCCTATCCCCTCGACTTCCAGCGGCGCTAAAGTTAGGCGCAGAGAGTGCTTGTCGTTGAAGTCATAAGTACCGTAAAGACGGAAATAAGGATCCGGGCCCTTGCCGGTAAGATCCAGCATGTCAAACCTTGTGCCTGAATCGCCCGGGATTCGCACATCATTTCTGCTGAACCAGACACCCCCGCCTTCAACCCGGATGTCAAGGCCGTCGGCCGGGGCGGGGGAGACCACGATAAGGACCAGTCCAAACAGCATGGAAAGGAACATTATATTTTTATCTTTATTCTGCATTTCAGTATCATATTACTGTAAACTTGATAATTGTCAAAGCAAAACGGGGGAATTAAAGCTGCATTTTGCTTGCACGGGAGTTAAAATTGATACACAGCTGGTTAGCATAAAAAAGTTTTAAATAGCTCAGCGTTTAAAACGGCTCGCGGAATATTTGGTGTCCAAAAAGTGTCCAG
>SL_3KL_010_SEDDRAFT_10006315_pt1 | contig 10598 bp, 8 predicted proteins | sample SodLakKL_010_SED_2_FD_10381 | JGI IMG/M metagenome (IMG submission 10381)
GCACGTATCCGCAACTCCCTGTCACTGTCCGGTTTGGTTAAAAAGTGAGGCCAAGGCCGATGTGATGCCCCTCCGTATCATACAGAAATCGTTCTCCAGTGCCGGAATATCTCTTCCAGGTATATCGGTAAACAACTTCAAGCCCATATCGGCGGAACAGCTGGTCCAGATTAAGCCGGACTCGTCCATTCAACAACCCGATTTGACCGGCGTCGCTTCCCATCGAGCTGATGGCAAATCCGATCTGAGGCACAAATTCAGCCCGTAATCTGATATTGCCTGCCGACCTGAAAAAGACCCCCGCTCCAAGGCCTATCGAGGCCGAACTTTGACGAAACTGCTCAGATTCCGGTTGCTGTCCGCCCGTCTCCCTGACCAGGGTGTAATCGGTAGATAGCCATAACGGCAGGGAAACACCGTAACGACGGCTCCGGGTAAGTGGCAGCGCTCCTGAAATATTGGCTCCCAGGTTCAGATAGTTCAATGAGTCCGCGTCCCCCATCCGGTTGCGAAACCCGCCATAAATCTCAACCCCAGGAAGATCCAGTCTCATCATGTAGACCGGTTCCGTGAAGTTGTAAACCCTGCCGGTGGCGGGACCTTCACCGCGAAGGCTCATCTCCAGGAATTCCGGTCCGGCCGTGAATGAATTGGTCGATGGCCTCGCCCTTCTTTCCGGCTCCTCAATGGAAAACATCTGTGCCTGAAGGGTCATCGGCAATATGAGCAGTATCAACAGTGCGGAGCGCAAGACACATCCATACAAATAAATTTTCTTTCGGTACTTGTTCGGGAACGTTTTTGCTGAAACGGTTTTTTTACCTGATATCATGGTTTTTACTTAATACGTGAATAATATGGCCGCAATAACCACACTTATCTTCTCTATTTCACTGCTTATGGGAACACCGGAAGCCGAAACTTCATTCTTCGATTTTACCGTAACGAACATCAGGGGACAGGAAGTCTCCTTGGATGACTACAAAGGTAAGGTAATAATGGTTGTCAACACAGCATCGTTGTGCGGATTTACCAAACAGTACAACGATCTTCAGGAACTGTACGATATGTACCGGGATGAAGGATTTGTGATTTTAGGATTTCCATCCAACAATTTCGGTAACCAGGAGCCCGGAACCGATGAAGAGATCCTTGAGTTCTGTGAAACCAACTTCAATATCTCTTTTCCACTGTTTTCCAAAGTGGAAGTAACCGGTGAGCAGCAAGACCCACTCTTCGCATTTCTCACGGCATCGGAAAACCCGGATTTTACCGGGGGAATCAACTGGAATTTTGAGAAGTTTCTGCTGGATCGTGATGGTAAACTCCAACACCGATTCCGTACACGGGAAAATCCGCTGGGTGAAAATGTCCAGGCTGCCATTACCCGGTTGATGCAGAAATAACACCCGATATTTTTGCACTACCCTCGCAGTTTTTTCTCAGATACAACTCCCGTTGAACCGCTTCACAACAGCATAAATCGCCCTGTATATCTTTTTTTAACGGTCGGGATGTTGACTCTGTGCAAATTATCTTCGTATATTTGTAATCCTTGGTCCGGTAGTTCAGTTGGTTAGAACGCCTGCCTGTCACGCAGGAGGTCGCGAGTTCGAGTCTCGTCCGGATCGCAGAAGCGTAGTCAATTGTCCATCAATTGGTTACGCTTTTTTTTTGATTTTTTTCGGGTGGATGGTACTTATCCCGAACCTGCATTAACCCTTCTGTTATAAAAGCCTGCTAAAACAGCTTTCCGGGAGCCATGCAACCACGTGACCTCATAGAGTCATAGAGTCATAGAGTCATAGAGTCATAGAGTCATAGAGNNATAAACAATAGCTTATATACTTCTCAACCGGTTTTATTCATGAACAATCCAAGTTTGCACCCGGAATACGACGTGATTGTGGTCGGAGGTGGCCATGCCGGCAGTGAAGCGGCGGCGGCAGCATCCCGGATGGGGTGTAACACGCTGCTGATATCGATGAACCTCAACGCCATTGCGCAAATGTCCTGCAACCCGGCAATTGGTGGCGTTGCAAAGGGACAGCTGGTCCGCGAGATTGACGCGCTTGGCGGTATTATGGGCAAGGTTTCTGATTCATCCGGCGTACAATTCCGGATGCTCAACAGAAGCAAGGGACCGGCGATGTGGAGCCCCCGGGCTCAAAGTGATCGCATGCTCTACGCACAGCATGTTCGGGAAGAGCTGGAGCGAATACCACTCCTTCATTTGCGCCAGGACAGTGTCACCGGGGTTGTCACGGAAAATCACAAAGTGACCGGCATTGAAACACAAAGCGGCCAAATTATCAAAGCAAAGACCGTTGTACTGACAAATGGCACCTTCCTTAACGGTCTCATACACATCGGTGAAAAGAACTTTGGCGGCGGCCGTTCGGGTGAACGCTCATCCGTTGGAATCACGGCCTGTCTGGAATCGCTCGGATTTGAATCAGGCCGCCTTAAAACAGGAACACCTCCACGTCTTGACGGCCGAACTGTGGATTATGACAAACTTGAAATCCAGTATGGTGATGAACACCCGACACCTTTCTCTTTTCTCACCGAACGTCTGCCGACCCTTGAAGAACAACTGACCTGCTGGATTGCCTATACGACGCCGGAAGTTCACGATGTCCTGCGCACCGGTTTTGACCGTAGTCCCATGTTCAATGGACGGATTAAATCCACCGGGCCCCGCTATTGCCCCTCTATTGAAGATAAAATCCACAGATTTTCAGACCGCAACCGCCATCAGCTCTTCCTTGAGCCGGAAGGGCGTAATACGTATGAGATGTATTTGAACGGATTCTCCACAAGTCTTCCAGAGGATACGCAGTATGAGGCTCTTCGCACTATCCCCGGATTCGAAAATGTGGTCATGATACGCCCCGGATATGCGATTGAATATGACTATTTTCCACCGCATCAGATACGGCGGAGCATGGAAACAAAAATTGTGGACGGACTCTACTTTGCAGGACAAATCAACGGGACAACCGGTTATGAAGAAGCTGCCAGCCAGGGTCTTATGGCTGGAATCAACGCTGCGCGCAAAGTGCATGGAAAAACGGAAATAGTACTGCAACGCTCCGAAGCTTATATCGGAGTGCTTATCGACGATCTGGTCAATAAAGGTACGGAAGAACCTTATCGCATGTTCACCTCCAGAGCCGAACATCGGATTCTTCTGCGACAGGACAATGCCGATCTGCGCCTTACCCCGACTGGACATGAAATCGGACTGGCATCCGACGAACGTAAAGCACAGCTCGATACCAAGCTCTCGCAAATAAATCATCTGCGGACTTTTCTTTCCGGATACAGTGCGAGGCCCGATGTTTTCAATGACTTCCTGATTTCAATCGGACAATCACCACTGCGCCAGACTATCAAAATCCCGAAAATAATCACTCGTCCGCACCTGTCTCTTGCCGATCTTGTTACACATGATGCGGAACTGCGGGAACAGGTTGAACACATAACCTCAAATCCGCTTGTTATTGAACAGGTGGAAATTCAGTTCAAGTACGAGGGCTATATTGAAAAGGAATTTGAGATGGTCCGGCAAATTCACGAAAAAGAACATATGCGAATCCCCGAGAAGATCAATTACCAGAACCTGCAAAGCCTTTCCAGTGAAGGAAAACAAAAACTGATTCGCGTCCGACCCGAAACCATTGGTCAGGCAAGCAGGATCAGCGGGGTTTCAGCAAGCGATATTGCCGTATTGATGGTATATTTGAACAACTGACTTGTCTGACTTCTGGAATGTTTCACGTGAAACATAACCACATATTTTGCATTCGCTCTGAAAAATCAACCAATGAATTCTGAACCGGCAGACCGTGTTTTGATTTCGAATGTTTCACGTGAAACATTCGAAAAAGCATCGGCAATTCTGGAACAGAATGCCGAATCGCTGCACGCGCTGATCGATAAATGGCTATGGTGGAACAAGTCTTTAAATATATTCAGCAGGAATACCGATGCCGCATTGCTTGAAAAACATATTTATCACAGCCTGTTGCTGTTGTTTACAACCCATGTTCCTGAGTGTCGAACGGTGATAGACGCCGGCACGGGAGGTGGACTTCCCGGACTTCCCATGGCTGTGGCAAGCAGGGAAAAAGAGTTCATCCTTGTCGACAAGGTACAAAAGAAATGTCTGGCCGTCAGGGATATCAGCCGGTACCTGAAGCTTTTGAACGTCAGTGTCATTCATTCGGATATATCTGAAATCCGCGGCCGTTTTCCGGCAAGAATTGTATCCAAACATGCCTTTCCTGTAAAGAAGCTGCTGGGTTTTCTGGAGGGCAAAGACTGGCTGGAAGTTGCCATGCTGAAGGGGTCAGAGGTTATTGCTGAAATAGATGAGAGAATGGCCAGGCATTATTCGTTCTCTTTTTCCACATTCAATGATATTGAAGATCCCTTTTTTGAAAACAGGGGTGTCCTTCTTATTCACAAAAAGGATCACGAATCTGTCTGATATGAACAGCAATGAACGTCGACTGAAAATTCTCTACATGCTTCAGTCTGGAAAGCGGATTACCAGCCGAACGCTTATGGAGGAGTTCGGGATCAGCAAGCGCACGGTGTTCCGTGACCTTCAGGTAATCCAGAAGCTGGGGGTGCCTGTTACCCACTATGGCGATACCGGCTATGGGGTGCTACGGGATGGCTTGATCCCTGCCATCATGTTTACCTTTCGGGAGCTGTCGGTAATCATGATGGGCCTGTCGTTTGTAAAGGCGCAGGTGGATCAGGAAATGGTGAGCGATGCAGAGAACGTATCCCTCAAAATCCGGAGTGCCATTCCGGCCTCACTGCAGGCTCAGATGAACACGCTGGAAAGCAAAACACTGGTATCCCCATATATTCAGAATATCGGGAAGAGGGAATCAGGAGGGGATTGGTTCACACTATGTTCGGCTTTCGTTGAGAAGCGGCCGGTCTCTTTTGATTATCGCGACCGGAAAAAAAGGGTATCACGTAGAACCATTGATCCGCATTTGCTGGTACATTATACGGATCACTGGAATGTGATCGGCTTCTGCCACAATAGAAAGTCATTGCGGAATTTCATGTTATCCAGAATGGATAACATCACTATGGCTGACCGCCCGTTTTTGAGAAAGCGGGGTTACGACAATGATGAATTGCTTTATGGCAGGGCCGAGGAGAATATTCGCGTTACCATACAGGTGGATATCGAAAAATCGTTTTCCCTGCTTACCGGGTTACCTGGTAAAGTACTCGCGCAGTCTTTTGACAATACCAGGCTGACCGTCACCTTTCTCATTGATGATCTTGATTTCATCAATGAGTGGCTGCTTCAGTTTGGCAGATACGTCACTATTAAAGAACCGGAGCTTCTTGTGCAGAAAAGGAGGGAATATCTCCGGGAGCTGATCGAAGCTTTGCAACCAGCCTTATAGCGTTGATATTACTTTGCCCTTAGATATTATTTCCCTTAAAAATCTTCGTCGAATCCAAGCTGACCGGTTTTTCCTTGTGAACCATCATCGCCGCCCTTTTTGTCTGCATTGTCCGGGTCATTATCCGGGCCGCTTTCTGTTACATTTTTACTATTTGCGGTAAGATCAACCTCTTCTCCATTATCACCGACCTTTTTTGCCGTATCAGCATCATCATCGCTTACTACCCGAGTGATTCCTGAGATATGGTCGTTGCCGCCAAGCCGCATCATTCGCACACCCTGGGTATTCCGGCCCATGGACCTGATATCCTTACTGTGCATACGGATGATTTTGCCTTTTTCGGTGATGATCATAAGGTCGTCATTGTCGCTAACCTCTTTGAGCGCAATGAGTTTGCCAGTTTTTGGCGTAATCTTGAGCGTGATTACTCCCTTTCCGCCGCGCGTCTGCTCCCTGTAATCTTCCACAAGGCTTCGCTTGCCGTAACCCTGTTCGGAGACTGCAAGAACGGTAGCGTCATTGGTGTTCTTGATCACGACCATATCAACGACCTTGTCGTTCTTGTCGGACAGGTTGATCCCACGGACACCTCGGGTATTTCTTCCCATGAGCCGGACATCGGTTTCCCGGAAACGTATGGCCCGTCCGTTTCTGGCGCCAAGAAGTATGGTGCTTTTACCGTCGGTCAGGCTTGCGCTGAGCAGGCAGTCGTCGTCATCCACGCTGATGGCCAGGATACCGTTTCTCCGCGGGCGGCTGTATGCATCCAGGCTGGTTTTCTTGACGATGCCATTTTCGGTTGCCATGATGATGTTATGGCTTTGGGTGTACTTCTCATCTTCGAGCGTTTTCACAGGTACAAAAGCCTGCACCTTGTCGTCCTTATCGATTTCGATCAGGTTGACAATGGCCCGTCCGCGACTGAGGCGCGTTCCTTCGGGTATTTCATACACTTTGAGCCAGTAACATTTACCGTTTTTTGTAAAGAAAAGGATGTAGTTGTGGTTTGTAGCCACAAAAAGGTGTTCCACATATTCATCATCCTTGGTAGTGGCCCCCTTCATTCCGGCTCCGCCTCTTTTTTGCCGGCGGTAACCGCTTACGGCTGTTCTTTTGATATACCCGGTGTTGGATATGGTAACGACCACATCTTCATCGGCGATCATATCCTCGATGTTGAAGTCCTCGGCGGAGTAGACAATCTGAGTGCGACGTTCGTCGCCGTATCGCTGGTTTAGGTCTTCCAGCTCATCCACAATGATCTTGTTCTGAACATCCCTGCTGGTGAGTATTTTCCGGTATTCGCGGATCTGCTCAAGGATATCCTTGTATTCCAGTTCGATTTTATCTCTTTCGAGGGCCGTGAGCTTCTGGAGGCGCATGTCCAGAATGGCTTTGGCCTGCAAGTCGCTCAGTCCGAACCGTCTTCTCAGCCGTTCATTGGCCACGGGGACATTGCTGGAGGATCGGATGGTCTGTATGACCTCGTCAAGGTTGTCAACGCCGATTTTCAATCCTTCGAGGATATGGGCCCGCGCTTCAGCCTGTTCGAGATCGTACAGCGTGCGACGGATGATGACCTCTATCCTGTGATCCACAAAGTGCCTGATGAGTTTCTTCAGGTTCATCACCTTCGGCCGGCCTTTTACCAGGGCCAGGTTGATGATACCGAAGGTATGCTGCATCTGTGTGTACTTGTAGAGCTGGTTGAGTACGACACTTGGCACGGCTCCGCGCTTGAGCATGATAACGATACGCATGCCCTCACGGTCGGATTCATCCCGAACATCTGTAATGTCTGTTATTTTTTCCGACTGGACCAGGAATGCGATTTTTTCAATAAGGGTGGCCTTGTTCACCTGGTAGGGGATCTCAGTGACGACAATCTGCTCCCTGTTGCCACGCAGTTCCTCTACGGAAGCCAGCGCGCGCAGAACTACGCGTCCCCGACCGGTTTCATAGGCTTCCCTGACACCGTCATATCCATATATAATACCACCTGTGGGAAAATCAGGTGCCGTTATGTGCTTCATCAGGTCAGAAATCTCGATTTCCGGGTCCTGGATATAGGCCTTGATGCCGTTGACCACCTCCGTAAGGTTGTGAGGCGGCATGTTGGTGGCCATGCCTACGGCAATTCCGGACGCCCCGTTGATCAGCAGGTTCGGGACCATGGACGGCATCACCGACGGCTCGGTCAGTGTGTCGTCAAAGTTGGGCTGAAAATCGACCGTGTTTTTGTTGATATCCGAGAGGATCTCCTCGGCCAGGCGCTCCATGCGTACTTCCGTATATCGCATGGCCGCTGCGGAATCCCCATCCACCGAACCGAAGTTTCCCTGTCCGTCCACAAGTGTGTAGCGCATGGAAAAATCCTGCGCCATACGCACGATGGTGTCGTAAACAGCGGAATCACCGTGCGGGTGATACTTACCAAGAACCTCACCAACGATACGTGCACTTTTCTTGTAGGCACGGTTGTGGAGCATTCCAAGTTCGCTCATTCCGTACAGAACCCGCCGGTGAACCGGCTTGAGTCCGTCACGGACATCGGGGAGGGCCCGGGATACAATAACCGACATCGAGTAATCGATGTAGGAGGACTTCATCTCATCTTCGAGATTGATTTTTATAATCTTGTCGGACATCAGAATTAAAGGTCTTTAGATATCGAGTTTTGCGTATTTGGCGTTTCTTTCAATGAATGCACGCCGAGGTTCCACCATATCACCCATAAGAACGGTGAACAGTTTGTCTGCCGCGGCGGCGCTTTCCACAGTAACCTGTTGCAAGGTACGTGACTCCGGATTCATGGTTGTTTCCCAGAGCTGGTCGGGGTTCATTTCTCCAAGTCCTTTGTAGCGCGAGACATCAACCTTCCTGGTGCTCTTTTTTAGCGATTTCAGGATTTTGTCCCTGCTGTCATCATCCCAGGCGTATTCAATTTTGCTGCCCTGTGTGATTTTGTAAAGCGGGGGTGTGGCAATGTAGACGTGTCCGCCTTCAATAAGCGGCTGCATGTAGCGGTAGAAGAATGTCAGTAGAAGTGTCCGGATGTGTGATCCGTCGACATCCGCATCCGTCATGACAATGATCTTGTGGTACCGGAGATTCGTGATGTCGAAATCTTCGATAAATCCGACGCCGACGCCAAGTGCTGTAATAATAGCCCTGATCTCGTTGTTTTCCAGGATCTTGCCGACACGCGCTTTCTCAACATTCAGGATTTTACCACGCAATGGAAGAATGGCTTGAAAACTGCGGTTGCGTCCGGATTTTGCCGATCCGCCGGCGGAGTCACCCTCAACCAGGTAGATTTCGCAATGAGCCGGGTCGTTGATGGAGCAATCAGCCAGCTTGCCAGGGAGTCCCATGCCCGCCATGGCGCTTTTGCGCTGCACCAGTTGCCGGGCTTTTCTGGCCGCTTCGCGTGCTTCGGCCGCCCTCATGACCTTGTCGATAACGGCCCGGGCAACTTTCGGATTCTGTTCCAGATAATCGTTCAGTTTTTCATAGACAACCACCTCGACTGAGCTTTGCACCTCAGAGTTGCCGAGTTTGGTCTTCGTCTGGCCTTCAAACTGGGGCTCCTGTACTTTTATGCTGATCACCGCTGTCAGTCCTTCCCGGAAATCCTCTCCGCTTACCGAGAATTTTCCTTTGATAAGCCGGTTTTTCTCACCATAGTTCTTTAGTGCGCGTGTGAGCGCCCTCCGGAAGCCCGAGATATGCGTGCCGCCTTCATGGGTATTGATATTGTTCACATAGGAGTGGACATTTTCGGAATAGGAACTGGTATACTGCATGGCCACTTCCACGGGAACATCCTCAATCTCTCCGGAAAAATACATCACCTCGGGAACCAGCGGATCACGTCCTTCATCCAGGTAGCGTACGAAATCCCTGATACCTCCTTCGTAGTGAAATACCTCTTTCAGAGGCTCTTCTTCACGTACATCCTCCAGTTCTATGGTGACCTCGGGATTGAGAAAAGCGAGTTCCCTCATTCGTTCGGCTATGATTTCAAAGCGAAACTCATTTATCTGTGTGAATATGGTGTCATCCGGGGTAAATGTCACAATAGTCCCGGTTTTGTCGGTAGTGCCGACTTTTTTCAACGGCCGTGTGGTTTTTCCATACTCAAATCCCATGACGTGCACTTCACCGTCCCGGTGAATTTCCACATCGAATGTTTTTGAAAGCGCATTCACACAGCTTACCCCCACGCCATGAAGACCGCCGGACACTTTGTAGGAATCCTTGTCGAACTTACCGCCGGCGTGGAGCTTGGTGAGTACCAGTTCGACGGCAGGCATTCCAAATTTCTTGTGCACATCCACCGGGATACCGCGGCCGTTGTCCTCTATGGTCATCGAGTTGTCCTTGTTAATTCTGAGGCCGATATAGTTGCAATAGCCGGCAAGGGCTTCATCGATGGAGTTGTCGACCACTTCGTTGATCAGGTGGTGCAAGCCACGTTGCCCCGTGTCGCCGATGTACATGGAGGGACGTTTTCTCACCGCCTCCAATCCTTCCAGAACCTGAATATTTGATGCTCTGTATTCGGGTGATTTTTGAGTACTCATTTCGAATGGTTAGGGTTAGCTGTCTGAGTGGCGCTCCGGCCGTTAAGGACTACCACTTTTTTCATCCAATTTAATTCAGGAAAATAGCCCTTAATCGCGTCATTTCAAAACAACTTATGATAAATATCGCCCCGGATCACAAAATGGCTCCTGCGAAAAATTCGTGTGTTTCGAGGATCCGTATGCAGCGGCTTTTGTCCTGTTGTCCGTTATTGTTTACTGATAACGGAGTTTGTTTTTTGAAATTTTTTAGGCTATATTTGGTGTCTGTCTGTAAATAATCCACTTGATTGAAAGCGAATCATGTCATTGCGAGACGATATTTTCGGAACAAAGGCCCTGAACGGATACCGGTCCTCCAAGGCGAACAACAAAACCAAGCACCTCTTTAAGCTGAATCTTCAGAAGAGGCGGTTTTACATCCCGGAGGAAGACCGCTGGGTCACATTGCGGGTAACCGCCAAAACGGTGCGTACCATTAACCGCAAGGGTATCAGTGCGGTTCTGAAAGAGGCCCGCGAAAAAGGCACCCTTAACAAAAATATTTGATATCGGTTATGGCGAA
>SL_3KL_010_SEDDRAFT_10006317_pt1 | contig 10594 bp, 13 predicted proteins | sample SodLakKL_010_SED_2_FD_10381 | JGI IMG/M metagenome (IMG submission 10381)
CAGGTAGAATAAATAACTTAGAAAACGGGTGTAATGGGATTGTAAAATTTTAAGGAATTTATCCCCGGACCCGCATTTTTTTTGCGCTCAATTCCTCCGGCCTGCTTCCATTGAGGAATCCCATTGCCCTGAGCCATTCCGGATCGTAGATTTTGGTGAGATACCTGCTGCCGTGGTCTGGAAAAAGAACTACCAAAAAGTCTCCTGGTTTGATTTGGGATCTCAGTTGCCAAAGTGCAGCCAATACAGCACCGCTGCTGTATCCCGCCATTATTCCCTCAGTTCGGGCCAGGTATCTGGCAGCCATTGAACTGTCTCTGTCAGAGACCCGGATGAACTCATCAATTATGTCGAAATTGACATTGGCGGGAATTATATTTTTACCCACTCCCTCAAGGGAGGAGGATTTGTCAGGCATGTCGTAGTGGCCTGTTTCATGATATTGTTTAAGTATGGAAGCCTCTGAATCCACGCCCAATATCTTAATATTGGAATTGCGCTCCTTCAAAAATTTACCCGCACCTGAAATGGTGCCTCCGGTACTTGCTGAGGCTACAAAATGGGTTATTCGACCCTCTGATTGTTCCCAGAGTTCGGGACCTGTGGTGAGGTAATGAGCCTCTGAGTTGCCCTTGTCGTAATTTTGGTTGAGGTAGTAAGCGTTGGGAATTTCCCTTGATAATTGAATGGCTTTGGAGTAATAAGACTCCGGGTGATCACCTGCAACAGAGGAGGGACATCTAACCACCTCAGCCCCCAGGGCCTTGATCATTTTAATCTTATCTTCAGATGCTTTATCTTTTACGGTCAAAATACACCTGTATCCTTTCATGGCACTAATCATGGCGATGCTGAACCCTGTGTTTCCACTAGTGGCCTCTATAATGGTGCTTCCCGGCTTCAACTTACCATCCATTTCAGCCCTGTTGATCATGTGATATGCTATCCTGTCCTTGACTGATTGACCAGGATTAAAGCTCTCCATTTTGGCGTACACATGAGTTTGAGCCAATTCGCTCATTTTCCTCAATCTGACCATGGGAGTTTTCCCTATCAAATCGAGTATATTGTCGTACCGATTTAAGTGTTTCATTTGTTTAAATTATCCCACAAAAGGTAAGCCGGAGGATCCTCATTTTTTAACGCCTCCCTCATGTTTCAATCAAATCACCGTCCGAAACGGTTTCATTCCCTGTCTTCCGTATGAATCAGCTATATCTTCTGGACAAGCAAAATGCTAATTCATTTATATTCAGTGTTTTATAAAAAAACATGACCGTAAATATCACCAGTCATCAAAGTAAATTTAAGACAAAGATAAGAAATAGTTGAGAAAGTCAATTAATTTTCCCGGTGCCATGGACTTGATATTATCGTTTTAAACTGGAGCCGGGCTAAAATGAAGTATTGAACAGATAAGAGGTTGTAGCGCGATGAATTACTCCTTTCCATGAATTAAATTGGAGAGTGCATTGATATGTAGCGGGAAATTTGATGAAATAGTAGTTAGGGAACGTTTGTCTTAAATAAATAAAACCCACCCCGGAGAATTTCGGAGTGGGTTTAGATTATTTTCTTCAAAAACTTCTCAGCAAATAATTTATCAGTAATTATTCGTCTTCGCTGGAGTTTGAATTCCTACTACTGCAACAAGCTCTGGCCTTATTTTGACCTGCGCAACTTGATCTTGCAGATGAGGTGCTGTTTTGACCTCTGCAATTTCTTTTAACTTCTTTCGTCTGTTGAACTTCTGAGGGAGAGACATTGATAAACTTTTTAGTCTCGGGATCAAAATTAACAGACGTACTGGTTTCCTTGCCGGAAGCTTCGCATTTGCTTATTTTGGCAAAAGACACATTACCACTGGCTTCGCAAACTTTAGCCTCAATATTATCGAGTTGAGCAGCGACCTGAATGGCCTGTACTTTTTGCACGTCAGTGAGCGACTGAGAAGTGCACTCTTTCTTTTCAGCCTGGGCTTTTGCATGACCAGCACAACCTTGAGCTATCGCATTTCCAACTCCATAAGAGCAGAAAAGAACCGCAATTAATAATAATTTCTTCATGGTAGAATATTGTTTAATGAGTTATGATTCACAAAGGTAATGCTTTTAATCAATTATTATTACTCATGCGGCTGTTTTTTTGTCTTAAGGCATTTGTATTGGTACAAAAACTTTGGTTAATTTAAACCGTTTAACCAACTTTGCGGTTTGGCTGTGAGACGCTCTTGTATTTACATAATCATAAGTAGCGTTTAATTCTGGAGTAAAAATTTAGGACAATTTCTATAAACTTTTAAACTAATAATTTATGGATCAGGGTAAGATTACCAGATTGCTTATACTAGGCATCTTTATTTTCATTGGTGTGACCATTTTGGGCTCGACCACCTTTTTAACCATCGATGCAGGTCATAAAGGTGTGTTGTTTAAGCGATTTGCAGGGGGATTGGACAAGGAAAATACTTTTAGTCAGGGATTTCACGTGGTTATGCCCTGGAATACCATGCACGTTTACGATGTTCGGATCAACGAAGGGTCTGAAGTAATGGAAGTTCTGGCGAGAAATGGTTTGACCATTAAAGTGGATATGTCTTACAGATTCAGGCCAATATCGGATCGTGTCGGACACCTGCACGACAATATCGGAAAAGATTATCACCGGCGAATTGTGATTCCCGAGCTGAGGTCTGCTACCAGGGAGGTTATTGGAAAATACAATCCCGAAGAGCTTTACAGCACTATGAGGGAAGCCATTCAAACCGAGATTTTTCAGAGAACGGCAGAGGCCTGTGAGCGGAATGATATTATTATTGATGCCGTGCTGATTAGAGAAGTCCAACTCCCCAGATCTTTGCAGGAGGCCATCGAGCGCAAACTTCGGGAGGAACAGGCAGCCCTGGAGTACGAATTCCGTTTGGAAAGAGAGCGCCAGGAAGCTGAAAGAAGGGTGATTGAAGCAGAGGCAGTTGCAGAGGCCAACCGCCTGGTTACTGCGAGTTTGAATCCAAACATCCTTCGCAACAAGGGTATTGAGGCAACACTCAAATTGGCTGAATCTGAAAATGCCAAGGTAGTGGTTATTGGCTCAGGATCTGATGGTCTGCCGTTAATCCTCGGTGGAAACTAATTTTCACATCCCGGGAACTGGTTTTACAGCCATCTCATAAATGGGGTTTTTGTGCTTAAAAAAGTATGTGGGACTTGATCGGCTCTTACGACAGGTCCCACTTTTTTTGCCATTCTTCAATAAAAAATTAGCCGGAGAAGCCCCTAATGCAAATTTTGCTGAGCAATTTATATGAGGAGTAAGATTGGAGTTGCCTGCTTGTGGAACTTTTTGCTAAAAAAATACCTTTAATGTATGCAATCTATAAGGTAGAAGCTTTACCTTTGCAGCTCATTTTGAAAAAATATTTATTAAAGAAGTTAATCATATGTTGATAATTGACGTTAAGGATGGAGAATCAATTGACAGAGCGCTAAAAAAATACAAGCGAAAGTTTGACCGCTCAGGGGTTCTCAAAGAAATTAGAAGAAGGAAGCACTTTACCAAACCATCTGTTAAACGCAGAAACGAAGTACTCAAGGCTGCCTACAAACAAAAGAAATTCGGAGACCAATAATTTCGGTTTCCATCCCTCAGGTTTTGTTACGGTGGATTAGATTGCAAAAATTAGTTTTCAGTCCATATGATGGATAGCCTCAAACGTTTCGAATCTTATCTGCTGCACGAAAAGCGTTGCTCTGAGCACACCCTTATTGCCTACCGCAAAGACCTGAACCAATTTCGCTCGTTTTGCGAAGATTTGGAAATAGGTTTCCCCGACGATGTCAAAGTGAGAGACATACGTTCCTGGCTTGCGAGCATGAGCATCAACAAAATCCAGCCCAGTACTATTAACCGGAAGTTGTCCTCGGTTAAATCGTTCTACAACTTTTGTTTGCGACGCAATGTGGTTAAGGAAAACCCGGCGCTCAATATCAAGGGATTGAAAAAAATGCGATTGATGCCCTCTGCGGTTAAAGATTCAGAACTGCAGAAAATGTTTGACAGCATCTATTCTCATATCCAAAAAGAGGAGGATCCAGAGGTGCGGTTTTCCATGATCAGAGATTTAACCGTACTTGAGTTACTTTATTCAACCGGGATGAGAAGGTCAGAACTCATTTCTCTGACATTGGATGACCTGGACTTTTCTCGAGGCATAATCAAGGTTTTTGGAAAGGGCAGAAAAGAACGAGAGATTCCTCTGAGTGATCAATTAGTCTATAAGTTAGATCACTATTTGAATTTCAGAAAAGAACGAGTGGAAGAAACTGAAAGGGCTCTGATAATTACCGATCGGGGAAAAGCCGCCTACGATAAATTTATTTACCTTCTTGTCAAGCGCCATCTTACCGGTTATACCTCTCTGAACAAGAAAAGTCCACACGCACTCAGACATTCTTTTGCAACCCATCTCACTGAGAATGGTGCTCAACTTCCAGAGGTAAAAGAGCTGATGGGACACGCATCTCTCGCTGCTACAGAGGTGTATTTGAGCAATTCCACAAAAAAATTAAGGGAGATATACAGAGATACCCATCCGAGATAAAAGAAAATACTTATATTGCGGTTATAATATGGTATATGTTTTTTGAAAAAAATACTGAGATATGAATATTAACATTGAGCCAATTCACTTCACGGCAGATCAAAAACTGCTGGATTACATCGATGCCAAAGTCAACAAGTTGGGACAGTTTTTTGATAAAATCATCGATGTGGATGTTAAACTTAGGCTGGAGAACAGCGGACAGATCAAGGATAAGATAGTTGATCTTAAAATCAATGTGCCGGGAGAGACCTTGTTCATAAGTGAAAGCAATAAAACCTTTGAAGCTGCTACGGATGCTTCGGTTGCTGTTATGAAGCGACAAATTATCAAATACAAGGAGGGACTCAGGGCTTATTAATTTCCCTGAGCAAATCGTCAGAATTGCCATTTTCCGGATTATTCCTTCGAACTTTTATCGTCACCTTTTCTTGGTGGAATTTATTCTGTAACACATTTAAGTGTCAGGACGAAAGTTCATAAGTAATTGGTTTTCATTCCAAAAGTAAATCCGGATGTTTATCAATAAGTAGGTGAATATATTGTGGTCATTTTATTCACACAATAAAGTCGTATCTCCTGTGGCCGGAGTAAATCAATTATTTGCTACATATATTATATATATCACATACGGTGATTGGATAAATCTATCATCCTACAAATTCAAGATGATTGCCAGAATGTGCATGTTTAGGGGACTGGTAGAAATTAGGTTGCATGATCCCCATTGTCGAGTAGTTGATAATTAACTGCAAAGCAGAAGATTATAATATTTATAACTTTTAGGTTCAGTTTATTCGGTCTTCCGCATAAATTTTTTTTAAACAATTGCTTGCAAGATAAAAGAATAGCAGTATCTTTGCAATCGCTTTTGAAAAGCAGTTGTAGATCTTTGTAAGAATAGAAGGAAAAAGCCAAAGCAATAGGCTTGTCCGATAAACTTTCGGAATAAAAAATGCCGATGTAGCTCAGCTGGTTAGAGCAGCTGATTTGTAATCAGCCGGCCGGGGGTTCGAGTCCCTCCATCGGCTCATTTTTTAATTGATACCAACATTCTGAAAGTTCAGGGGGCGCGCCGGAGTTGGAGAGCCGGGCCAGACTGTAAATCTGGTGACTACGTCTGAATAGGTTCGAATCCTATCGCCCCCACAGACTTTTATATTTTATAGGACACAAGAGCTTTTGGTTTAATAAGCGGGAGTAGCTCAGTTGGTAGAGCATCAGCCTTCCAAGCTGAGGGTCGCGGGTTCGAATCTCGTCTCCCGCTCTTTTTTAATTCTGAGTCAAACAAAGAAGCCAATGTAGCTCAGGGGTAGAGCACTTCCATGGTAAGGAAGGGGTCGGGGGTTCAAATCCCTTCATTGGCTCCATGATTTTGAAACTATTAATTTCATTAAATAAATCTGCTTAAAATTTTAACTGATGGCAAAGGAAACATTTGAAAGAACGAAACCCCACCTTAATGTGGGTACGATTGGACACGTTGATCACGGAAAAACCACACTTACTGCTGCTATTACCTCAGTACTTTCTTCTGACGGTTTGGCAAGCAAGATGGATTACGATGCGATCGATGCCGCTCCTGAGGAAAAGGAAAGAGGTATTACAATCAATACCGCTCACGTAGAATACGAAACGGCCAACAGGCACTATGCTCACGTGGATTGTCCCGGTCACGCTGACTATGTTAAAAACATGGTTACCGGTGCTGCCCAAATGGACGGTGCTATCCTGGTTGTAGCTGCTACTGACGGTCCTATGCCTCAAACCCGCGAGCACATCCTACTCGCAAGACAGGTAGGTGTTCCCAATATCGTGGTATTTCTGAACAAGGTTGACCTTGTTGATGATGAGGAAATGCTCGAGTTGGTTGAAATGGAAGTTCGCGAACTCCTCAGCCAGTATGAGTTTGACGGTGACAATATCAGCATCGTTGCCGGTTCTGCACTCAAAGCCCTTGAAGGTGATGCTGGAGCAGTTGAGGCGATCAAAAAACTAATGGAAGCAGTGGACAGCGATATCCCCGAGCCGGAGCGTGTTGTTGACAAGCCATTCTTGATGCCTGTAGAGGATGTGTTCTCTATCACCGGTCGTGGTACTGTTGCTACCGGTCGTATTGAAAGAGGTGTCATTAAGGTAGGTGATGCTGTGGAACTTATTGGTATGATGCCCGAAGGTGCCAAGCCGATTAACTCTACCATTACCGGTGTGGAGATGTTCCGCAAACTTCTTCAGCGCGGTGAGGCTGGTGACAATGCCGGTCTACTCCTCCGTGGTGTTGACAAAAAGCAAATCAGCCGCGGTATGGTGATTTGTGAACCTGGTTCAGTAACTCCTCACAAAAAGTTCAAGTGCGAGGTGTATGTACTGAGTAAAGAGGAAGGTGGTCGCCATACTCCTTTCATGAAGGGATACAGACCTCAGTTTTACTTCCGTACAACTGATGTAACCGGTGACGTGATCTTACCCGACGGTGTGGAAATGGTTATGCCTGGTGACAATGTCACCCTCACTGTTGAGTTGATCAATACCATTGCAATGGAAAAAGGACTCCGCTTTGCGATTCGCGAAGGTGGTAGAACTGTTGGTGCCGGTCAGGTTACCGAGATAATTGAATAAATTTGACGCTTTAGTCCGATAAAGCAGATCAAAATTGATAGTTTAAAACAGTGATTTAGCATCCCTCAAAGCAGGGGTGCTAAATTGTTGTTTATAATTGAACTGGTTTTATTCGGATTGAAGAAACTTATATACGGGCATAGCTCAACTGGTAGAGCGACGGTCTCCAAAACCGTAGGTTGAGGGTTCAAGTCCTTCTGCCCGTGCAAAATAGATTTGTATGAATACTTTCGTTCAGCATTTTAAAGAGAGTTACAATGAGTTGGTCAACAAGGTGACCTGGCCTACATGGCCTAACCTCATCAGCAGTACCAGGGTGGTGATTGTCGCCTCCATTCTCATTACTCTCGTTATTTTTCTTATGGATACCATCTCTCTTCAGATCACTGGGTTCATATACGATTTGTAAAATATAAACACTGGAGCAAAGAAGTCTGACTCTCATGAGTGAAACAAAAAGATGGTATTCTTTAAGGGTTATCAGCGGTAAAGAACGCAAAATTAAGGAGCGAATTGATATGGAAGTCAAACGGTCTGGTTGGCAGGATGTGGTGACCCAGGTTCTCGTCCCCACCGAAAAGGTCTATAAGATCAGAGGTGGAAAAAAAATTATCTCGGATCGGAATATTCTCCCGGGTTACATCCTGATAGAGGCTGTTCCTGAGAGATTGAGTGGTGAAATAATTCAGGGAATTGCCAATATCCCCAATGTCATCCACTTTCTCGGCAGAAATAATCCTGTTCCTATGCGTGAAGCTGAAGCAAATCGCATGCTCGGTAAGGTTGATGAATCGCAGGATGAAGGTGAGGCCATGATAGAGCCTTTCATTGTGGGTGAAACGGTCAAGATTACTGATGGGCCATTTAACAACTTTGTAGGTGATATCCTGGAGGTTTATGACGAGAAGAAAAAAGTGAAGGTCTCGGTAAAGATTTTCGGAAGACCAACTGAGGTTGAACTGAATTTCATGCAGGTAGAGAAACAAAATTAATTAACGTTAAATAACAGCTCTCACATTGAGGGCTTGCGACTTTTGGTCGAAAAATTATAGAAAATGGCAAAGGAAGTAGATACGTTTATCAAACTCCAGGTTCGCGGTGGTGCCGCTAACCCGGCTCCTCCGGTAGGTCCCGCACTCGGTGCTAAAGGGGTCAATATCATGGAGTTTTGCAAGCGGTTTAATGCCGCTACTCAGGAAAGTCAGGGAAAAATTGTACCTGTGGTTATCACTGTGTTCAAAGATAAGTCCTTTGACTTTATTGTCAAGACTCCTCCAGCCGCTGCCCAATTGTTGGAAGCTGCCAAATTAAAAAGTGGATCCGGTGAGCCTAACACGAAGAAAGTGGGTAGTGTAACCTGGGACCAAATAAAAGCAATTGCTGAAAATAAAATGCCTGACCTCAACGCAATGAAAGTTGAATCAGGCATGAAAATGGTAGCTGGTACCGCGAGAAGCATGGGACTCACCGTTAAGGGTACACCCCCGTGGGAAACTGCTGAAACTGCGGAAGCTGACTCATAATGAAATTGATTATTTAAACCGAGGGAGCTGACACTGGAGGTCGGCGCATGCACCTCAAAATTTTTTGTAATGGCTAAAGTTTCAAAAAAGCGAAAAGCTGCCAATGCCAAAGTGGAACCGAATAAACTCCACAGCATCAAAGAGGCGGTGGCATTGGTAAAAGAAGTAAATACCGCCAAATTTAATGCTTCGGTCGATTTGCACATCAATCTCGGTGTGGATCCCCGAAAAGCCGACCAGGCAATCCGTGGCACTGTAACCCTACCCAATGGAACTGGTAAGTCAAAAACTGTATTGGTTTTCTGCACTCCTGATAAGGAGGAAGAAGCCAAAGCTGCTGGTGCCGATCACGTAGGTCTGGATGAACTCGTACAGAAGGTACAGGGTGGATGGACCGATTTTGACGTGGTTATTGCGATGCCGGGTGTTATGGCTCAGGTTGGACGACTTGGACGTATTCTTGGTCCTAGAGGTCTAATGCCCAACCCAAAGACCGGCACCGTAACCAACGATGTGGGGGCGGCAGTTGCCGATATTAAGAAAGGTAAAATATCCTTTAGGGTGGATAAGTTTGGTATCATTCACTCCACCATTGGACGTGTGGAGTTTGAAGAAGAGAAATTGGTAGAGAATGCCAATGAATTGATTCAGACCCTCGTGAAAATGAAGCCGGCTTCGTCAAAGGGCATCTATATGAAGGCCCTGACCATGGCATCAACCATGAGCCCCGGAATTAAGATCGATCCTAAAACTGTCCGATAACCCTTAAAACATTATTCTCATGAAGAAAGAAAAGAAAGCGGAAATAATAGAATTCCTCAAAGATAGGTTTACCAATACCTCCTTCTTTTATCTGACCGATGCATCTCAGTTGACTGTAGAAGATGTCAATCAGTTTAGGGCAGATTGCTTTGAAAAGGGTATTGAGATGAAAGTGGTTAAAAATACCCTGGCAAAGATCGCCATGGAAAGTGTGGAGAACGGCGATAAATACGCCCCACTTTTTGACGCGCTGAAGGGACCCACAGCCATCCTTTTTACCGATACTGCCAATGCACCCGGTAAGGTGTTGAAGGAGTTTCGCAAAAAGTTTGACCGTCCCATTCTCAAGGCTGCTTACATAGAAGAGGGAATTTACATAGGTGATGAACAGATTGATACCCTGGCCGCACTTAAGTCCAAAGAAGACTTGCTCGGAGATGTTATCATGTTGTTGCAATCGCCTGTTAAAAATGTTATTGGCTCGCTGCAGTCCGGTGGAAACAAAATTTCCGGATTGCTCAAAGCCCTGGAAGAGCGTTCTGCTGAGTAAAGCGGAGTTCCGGGGCCACAACTTTTGGCTTCCAAGTGTTAACGACACTCGTTAAATATTTTTTTGAACAAAATTTAAAATTTTTGATATGGCTGATTTAAAAGACATGGCAGAACAGTTGGTTAACCTCACTGTTAAAGAGGTGAACGAGCTCGCCGACATTCTTAAAGAGGAGTACGGCATTGAGCCCGCTGCTGCAGCTGTTGCTGTTGCAGGTGGTGGCGGTGCAGAAGGAGGCGGTGCCGCTGAAGAAAAAACCGAATTCGACGTGGTATTGACCAGCGCTGGTCAGGCCAAGCTCAAGGTAGTTAAGGAAGTGAAAAACATTCTCGGTATTGGCTTGAAAGATGCCAAAGACCTTGTGGATGGTGCTCCTTCTACTATCAAAGAAGCTCTGCCTAAGGACGAAGCGGAAAAACTCAAAGAAGCCCTCGAAGAAACCGGTGCTTCTGTTGAACTAAAGTAAACAACGGAGGTGATAATTTGAATAGCAATTGTCTCCAATGATATTTACCAGTCTGGCCTGCGTACAATAGTGCG
>SL_3KL_010_SEDDRAFT_10006318_pt1 | contig 10592 bp, 9 predicted proteins | sample SodLakKL_010_SED_2_FD_10381 | JGI IMG/M metagenome (IMG submission 10381)
GGCTCATTAATATTTTGTGTGATACTGCCCTTGTTTATGCTTTTGCTGATGGTTTAAAGCAGGTAAACCGAGACATTATCGAAGCCATTGTCAGGGAAAGAGAACTGGGAGGCTTTGATGACCTAATTGCTGAGAATGACAATAAAACGTTTCCTTGTGAATTTGAAGATATCAGTCCGATTGCATCTGGAAAAACTCCTACAACATTGGAACAAAGAGTCGATTGGCTTGAAAACCGCCTCGAACACCTTGAAAAAAAGATAACTCTTCTGATAGATGAAAGAATGGACCGCGATAATATGATATTTGAACTGTTCAAGTTATTGCAAAAAAATCTGGAAGGCCGATATACGCTTCTCAATGATATACTATCTTCCCGAAAATTCAAGACACTGGAAAAAGTCAAAAATCCCATAAAGTCGATCATCAGGTAATGGACGTTCCAGTCCAAGCAAATGGCCCTGGAAAGAGTCCGGAAAAAAATTTTTAAGACTGGATTTACACTGAGATCAAAACAATGCCTTTGTTATAGCTTTTCATTAAGAGGTACATCATGAAAGTAGTTATTCTTGCAGGAGGATTTGGAACACGACTTTCTGAGGAAACCGGATTGAAGCCGAAACCGATGATTGAAATCGGTGGCAAACCCATATTGTGGCATATCATGAAAATTTATTCTGCGTTTGGATTCAATGATTTTATCATTTGCTGCGGATATAAAAGTTATATGATCAAGGAATTTTTTGCCAATTACTATCTGCACACCTCCGACATCACCTTTGATATGGCCACTAACGAAACTACCATTCATCAAAATCATGCTGAACCCTGGCGTGTTACTTTGGTGGATACGGGATTTAATTCCGGTACCGGCGGGCGATTGAGGCGAATTAAAAATTACTTGGATGACAACGATTTTTGTTTTACCTATGGTGATGGCGTAAGCAACGTTAACATCACCGAACTTGTCGACTTTCATTATAAAAAACAAAAACTGGCCACAGTAACTGCCATATTACCCCCATCAAAATACGGTGTCTTAAAGTTTTCAAATGGTGATATACACAGTTTTGAAGAAAAGCCGGAAGAAGGATGGATCAATGGTGGTTTTTTTGTTCTTTCGCCTAAAGTGATCGATTTCATTGAAACAGATGAAACAATGTGGGAACATGCTCCCTTGAAAAGCCTGGTAAGAGATAAGCAACTGGCAGTTTTCCCTCATAGAGGTTTTTGGCATTGCATGGATACCTTACGAGATAAAAATAATTTAATTCGCCTTTGGGAGTCCAACCAGGCACCCTGGAAAGTTTGGGAATAATGGCCAACACGTTCTGGAAAGGCAAACGTGTTTTGATCACGGGACATACCGGATTCAAAGGCGGGTGGCTATCCCTCTGGTTGGCACAAAAAGGCGCTGAAATTACCGGTTTCGCACTTGATCCACCAACCCATCCCAGTTTTTTTTCAGCATGCCGGCTGGATGGTCGTCTGGAGTCGGTAATCGGCGATATCAGAGACCTGAACCGGTTTCAATCGGCTGTGAACAAAGCTGAACCCGAAATACTGATACACATGGCTGCACAAGCTCTGGTGAGACTTTCCTATGAAGACCCCGTTGCCACCTATAACACCAATATAATGGGAACGGTCAATGTCCTTGAAACAGTTCGCCGATGCCCAAGTTTAAAAACCGCTCTTATTATTACCAGCGACAAATGCTATGAAAATCGTGAATGGTATTGGGGATACCGGGAGACTGATCCCATGGGCGGCCATGATCCATATGCATGCAGCAAGGGATGCTGCGAACTTATTACGGCCTCCTATCGTAACGCTTTTTTTCCCCACTCAGGATATCCGGAACATGGTGTTGCTCTGGCCAGCGCCCGTGCCGGCAATGTCATTGGGGGTGGAGATTGGGCTCAGGACCGTCTTGTCCCGGATATATTCAAAGCAGCTATGGCAGGAAAACAGATCAAGATCCGATACCCCAATGCTGTAAGACCCTGGCAGCATGTTTTGGATCCTTTGCAGGGATACTTATGTCTGCTGGAAAAACTTCACGAAAACGGAACTGATTTTGCCGAAGGATGGAATTTTGGACCAGCAGATGCTAATTGCCAGCCAGTTTATCGTATTTTAAATTGTTTGCAAAAACAATTGGGCGACAGAATTGTCTGGTCCACAGATGAAAAACATCATTTCCATGAAGCTGCTTATCTTAAACTGGATTGCAGCAAAGCCAACCATCGTCTTAAGTGGAATTCCAAACTTAATCTTTCGACAGCGCTTGAATGGACAACGGACTGGTATCTTGCCTATGAGCGCGGAGATGATGTTGCCTTGCTGTCTGAAAAACAAATCAGGCAATATGAGAGATTGTGAGGTAATCACTTGCAAAAGGTATTAATTACCGGTGCAACCGGTTTTATTGGACGGCATTGTCTTTCCCGATTAAAGACGATTGCGGGGGAAGTTCATGCCATCCATAGGAAAATGCCTGACGGTCCTCTGGCTGAGGGTATTTTCTGGCACCCCACTGATCTGCTGCAAAGGGAAATGCTCATTGGCCTTATCCGGGAAGTCTGTCCCACCCACTTATTGCACCTGGGGTGGAATGTGGATGAAGGCATATACTGGAATGCACCTGAAAACCTTCAGTGGTTAAAAAGCGGGATTGACTTGTTTGAAGCCTTTTATGAAAATGGAGGGCAGCGGCTGGTTATGGCAGGAAGTTGTTCGGAATACAATTTACAGGAAGGTTACCTGAAAGAAAGTACAACCAGCCTTCAACCGGAAAGTTTATATGCCTGCTGCAAACATTCCCTTCAGATTACCCTGGATGCCTACAGCAAAAATGAAAAGGTGAGTTATGCCTGGGGGCGGATCTTTTTTCTTTACGGTCCATTTGAAAAACCGGGTCGTCTTGTACCTTCGGTTATCCGATCTTTATTGGCCAAAAAAGAAGCACGATGTTCCCATGGAAATCAAATAAGGGATTATATGTATGTCGAGGATGTAGCCGATGCCTTTGTGAGGTTGTTGGACAGCGACCTTCAGGGGCCAGTGAATATTGCCTCGGGTAAACCTGTCAGGTTGAAACATATCATTTCCCGCATCTTGGCCCTGATTGGCAGCAGTGAGGATCTGGTCAAACTCGGCGCATTGCCAAGCCCTTCAAATGAGCCACCGGTTATCCTCGCCCATGTGGATCGACTACATCGAGAACTTGACTGGCAACCCACATACGATTTGGATTCCGGATTGATTCAAACAATTTCCTGGTGGAAAAACAACCTGGACCATTAACCAAACAGAATATCAAATGACTAACGTTGCAATTATTGGCGCCGGAATGGCCGGTTTTGGAGCAGCCTTTCAATGCCATAATATGGGTATACCGGCCACCGTTTATGAACAACACAACTACCATGGCGGACATGCGGCATCTTTTTCCAAAGATGGTTTTGTCTTCGACGATGGTCCCCACGTCTCATTTACCAAAAATGAACGCCTGCAAGTCCTCTTTGCCAGGAGCATGGGCAATCAGTTTGAGATCGTAAAAACCAATCCCAATAATTACTGGAAGGGTTACTGGATCAAACATCCCGCGCAATGCAATCTGTATGGATTGCCCCAAAACATGGTTCTTGAAATTCTTGTAGATTTTATCCAGCGTAATACAAATGCAGACATCAAAAACTATCAGGATTGGTTGATGGCCAGTTTCGGAAAAAAGTTCGCTGAAACCTTTCCGATGCAATACACCCGAAAATTTCACACCACCACAGCCAATAACATGACCACAGATTGGGTGGGTCCAAGGCTCTATCAACCCGATCTTCGGGAAGTACTCCTGGGTGCTCTTTCACCATCTACCCCTGATGTTCATTACGTTGATCATTTTCGTTATCCAACCCATGGCGGCTTTGTACGCATTTTGGATTGTTTTTTACCCACCACCAGGATGATGCTGAATCATCAGGTTTCAGCAATAGATCCGCGCAACAACATATTAAGCTTTACCAACGGATCACAGATAAATTATCAATCCTTAATTTCCACAATTGCTTTGCCCGATCTGATTCCATTGATTCAGGGTGTTCCAAATGAAGTTCTCAGAGCATCACAGCGCCTGGCTTGCAGCAGTTGTGTTTTAGTTAATCTGGGCATCAATCGGCCGGACATCTCGGCATCCCAGTGGACTTATTTTTATGATGACGAGTTCATTTTTACGCGACTCTCCTTTCCCCACTTGCTGTCACCCTTCACCACACCCGAGGGTGCAGGAAGTATCCAGGCTGAGATTTATTTTTCAAAAAAATACAAGCCATTGGATAGAACACCTCAGGATTGTATTTCCTCGACAATTAGTGATCTCAAAAAATGTGGATTGCTGCAAAACGAGGATAACATTTTGTATAGTGATTCACGGGTCGTTCCCTATGCCAACATAATTTATGACCTGGATCGTAAACCGGCTCTTGATATCGTTCATGGATTTCTCAAAAAAGCCGGTATCGGCTATGCCGGCCGGTATGGCGAGTGGGGGTATCATTGGAGCGATGGGTCCTTTATCAGCGGAGAGAATGCTGCCAAGCAAATATTGCCAATAATCCAATAGGCGCTTTGGGAATTGACATTCGAACTGTTTTATAAGGAATAATAGCATTGAGATTTATTGAAAAACCCATTAATGGATTGCTCGTGCTAATGTCGGAACCTTTCAGGGATAATCGTGGCTTTTTTGAACGGCTGTTTTGCAAAAATGAACTAACCGGCCAGGGTATTTTTAAAGAAATTGTTCAAATAAACCATTCCCTGACTGTTCAGAAAGGGGCTATACGTGGGATGCATTTCCAGATGCCTCCTTTTGCTGAAACAAAAATTGTCCGGTGCCTTTCAGGTGCTGTTTTTGATGTTGCTATCGATTTGCGGCATGGGTCCCCGACATTCCTAAACTGGCACGCTGAAATCCTGACACCGGATAATTTTAAAATGTTTTATATTCCGGAAGGGTTCGCCCATGGTTTTCAGGTCCTTGAATCCAACAGTGAACTGCTCTATTTCCATTCTGAATTATACAATAGCAAGGCTGAAGGTGGTATTTTTTATAATGACCCAAAAATCAATATTCAATGGCCGATGCCCCCGACTGAAATTTCTCCCAAAGATCAAAATTTCCCGTATATTGATGATCAATTTCAAGGAATTAAAATTGGCTGACTCCATTTTAAATGCCTCAATCAACAGTTTTATCCGCGGAAATAAAAAAGGATTTAATATGGTAAAATTAAGACCTCTTCGATCTTTTCCTCTTAGAGTACTAACAAAAATATTGCATAGCACACAGCTTACATTTGGTATGGGCTCAATCACACATGCCGAAACGCATGAGCCACTTGTAGCGATCACCTTTGATGGTGGACCTGATGAACGATGGACACCAAAAGTTCTAGATGTTATGAGCGAATACCAAGCTAAAGGTACTTTTTTTGTGATTGGTAAATATGTTCAAAAACACCCGGATATCATGCAGCGATTGGTAGACGAAGGTCACGAACTCGGAAATCATACCTGGGATCATCCTTCAATGCCACTTTTACCAGGACATAAACGACGAAAGCAAATTTATGAGTGTGACGAAGCTTTGAAACCCTATGGTGCAAATATAAGGCTGTTTCGGCCGCCTTACTATGACCAAAGCATGGCTTCGCGGTTCGACATGTTTCGTCTTGGATATTCAGTCATCATTGGAAACCGCGTTGCCAACGACTGGGAAGACAGAGACACTAAATTCATACTGGATCGGCTCAAAAGCACCATAACCGGAGGAGACATTGTCTTGCTTCACGATGCTGTCTGTGATCAGCGTTATAGAAGCCGAGCAGCAATGATCAGAGCACTTAGCCTTTTTTTGAGCCAGTGCCATAACCGGTTTCGTTTTATAACCGTTTCTGAATTGTTACGATCAGGAAAACCAAAAAAAGAAATTTGGTTAAAAAAACCAAATTTAAAGCGTTTTGCCACTTATGAGCGTGATATTTGATAAACTTTGAATCACTTTTTAAGATCACCAAAGATCATAAAATTATATTAAGGTTGGCGCAATGAACAAACTGAAACTTGGCATCTTTGGATGCGGAAAGGTCACTGAAAGTCTTCATTTACCCGTGGCTTTGCAATCCAATGCGTTTGAAGTTACCTGTCTGGTAGACACTCATTTCAGTCGGGCAGAAAAACTTGCCCAGCAATATGGAATTTCTTCGGTTTCCAATGATTATCACAAAATTCTAAATGAGGTTGACGCTGTCATCCTGGCAACTCCCAACCATCTGCATGCCCCCATGACAATCGATTTGTTGCAGCGGGGAGTACATGTATTGGTGGAAAAACCCATGGCCCTGGTTTCTTCAGACTGTGAAAAAATGGTGCTGGCAGCAAAGCACAGCAATTGTGTTCTGGCAGTAGGACTTGTACGTCGATTTTATGCAGTATCCCAATTCGTCAAAAAGATCATCGATAACCGCCTTTTGGGGGATATTTGTGATTTTGATTTTCAGGAAGGCAGTATTTTCTCATGGAAAGTCACATCGGATTTCATGTTCCGTAAAGAAGCCGGTGGCGGTGTGTTAGCAGATACAGGTATTCATACGCTCGACCTGCTACTGTGGTGGCTGGGAGATGTGAATGATGTTCGCTATTTTGATGACTTTGCTGGCGGGGTAGAAGCAGATTGCAGGATAAGTTTAAAGCTGAAAAATGGTGCTTCGGGTATTGTCGAACTCAGCAGGCTTCGCAACATGAGAAATACTTACATTATCACCGGTGAACGCGGCACGCTGGAAGTTGGCAATCGTTTTAATGCCGAAATCAGCCTGCACCTCAAAGGGCACGCGCAAGTGCTTAAAGGAAGTATTCTAACACATGGTCAGCCTGACCGGTCCATGCATGAGGTTTTTGATAAGCAGCTTAATGATTTTGCTATCGCCATAAAAAATGGTACTCAGCCATTTGTTTCAGGCGATGAAGGACAACGTGCCGTCAAGCTCATCGACGATTGCCGGAGTGTTAGAGAGTCTCTCATTTATCCGTGGTCGGTCCCCGTGGATCACCCTGAGGTATGCCAATGATTGATAAAAATGCTTTTTTGGGAAAACGAGTTCTCGTTACAGGAGCTACAGGTTTTATCGGCGGACGTTTAACAGAACGTCTGGCACTTGAATATGGAGCACATGTAAAGGCGTTCGTTACAAATTTTGCCAATGCTGCTCGCATTTCCAGGTTCGCCATTGAAATGGTTCAAGGTACGGTTACAAGCCGCTCAGATGTCTTGAGGGCCGCTGAAGGCTGCGACATTATTTTCCATTGTGCCTATGGCAACCGCGGAACCGATGAGGAGCGGCGTCAGGTAAATGTTGGCGGTACACAAAACATACTGGATGCGGCCCTTCAGGTTCGGGCTTCCCGGATGGTCCATGTGAGTACGATGATTGTCTATGGCACCGCAATAGATGGAGACCTGGATGAATCAATGCCGCTTTGTTATTCAGGTGCAAGCTATGCCGATACAAAAATAGATGCCGAAAAACTGATATTTAATTATGGGAAGACAAAAGGCTTGCCAGTAACAATTATTCAGCCTACAGCTGTTTATGGTCCTTTTGCTCCAAGCTGGACGGTCAATGTTATTGAAAAAATGAAGCGTCATCGACTTATTCTGGTTAATGGAGGCAATGGGCTGGCCAACCCGGTTTATATCGATGATCTTATTGATGCCATGCTGCTTGCATCGTATGAAGAGAAAGCAGTTGGAGAAGCCTTTTTGATTTCCGGAGGAGAACGAATAACCTGGCATGATCTTTATAAACGTTATGAGGCCATGATCGGTGAACCCAGCACTGTCAATATGTCCATAGATCAGGTAAAAGCTCATTATAAAAGCTCTTTAAAAGCTGAATTCTTTCTCACAGAATTTTTTAGTATCATGCGGGATCAGCCAATGATTCGCAGGCGCCTCTTGAAAACCTTCCCCCTTGCCACTATAAAAAAGATCAGCGAACCTATCCTGAAAAAATATCGTAATTCCTCCGGGAAAAAAAATTCCTCTCCAGTTTTGGCAAAACTGGACAAGACTGAATCTGTTGAGAAACCCATACAAGTATTAAATCCCCTGATGCTGGAGTTTTTTAGTGTCAAAACCAATGTCAAAATCGACAAAGCCAGGCAATTACTGAAATATTCTCCTCGCTTCGATTTTAAGACTGGAATGAACATAACCGAGAAGTGGGCCCGATGGGCCAACATGGTTAATTATGACTTATAAAAAGTTCGGCTTGAATTGAGCGATTTCATACCGGGAAATATCTCAACATCATTCTGCTTTTTACTTAATAATTTTTAAGGTCAATTCAAACATGACACATGAAAACAATAAATGTCGGTTTTGTAATAATGAATTAAAATTTATTTTTGCAGACCTTGGCATGTCACCGCTGGCAAACTCATACCTGAGTGCTGAAAATCTTCACAAGATGGAACCTCATTACCCCCTCTGTGCATATGTATGTGAAAAATGTTATCTTGTTCAGTTAGCTGAATACCAGTCTCCGGAGAATATATTCAGCGATTATCTTTATTTTTCCTCATATTCCGAGTCATGGCTAAAACATGCCAGGGCGTACACCGATCTGATTTTGAACCGTTTCGGCTATGATGCAGACAGTTTAGTGATAGAGATTGCAAGTAACGATGGCTATCTGCTGCAATATTTCAAACAAAAGGGAGTGCCCGTGTTGGGAATTGAACCAGCCCAAAATGTTGCCAAGGTTGCCATTCAGTCGGGGATCCCGACATTAACAGAGTTTTTCGGAACAAAAATCGCCATGGCACTTGTTGCTGAAAACAGAAAGGCAGACCTTCTTATAGGCAATAATGTACTGGCCCATGTCCCCGATCTGAATGATTTTGTTGAAGGAATTAAAATTATTTTAAAAAATGACGGTATGGCAACCATGGAGTTTCCTCACCTCATGAGTTTGATAGAAGATAATCAATTCGACACCATCTATCATGAACATTTCTCATATTTTTCTTTTATAACGGTTGAGAAAGTGTTTGCTGAGCATGGACTTACCCTTTTCGATGTGGAAGAGTTATCCACCCACGGAAATTCATTGAGAATATATATCAAACACAAAAATGACGATTCCAAACCTGTCGAAAATCGCGTTTTGGAAATGAAACGACGTGAAGAATCCAAAGGCTTTACCAGGATTAACTATTATCTTTCATTTGGAGAGAAGGTAAAAGAAACCAAACGTAACATTTTAAGTTTTTTGATCAAAGCCAAGCAAGAGGGCAAATCGATTGTCGGCTACGGTGCCCCTGCCAAGGGTAATACCCTGTTGAATTATTGTGGTATCCGAACCGATTTCATCGAATATACAGTAGACAGAAGTCCCCATAAACAGGGGAAATATTTGCCGGGAACTCATATTCCCATTTATCATCCTGATAAAATAAATAAGACTAAACCGGATTATCTGGTGATCCTTCCATGGAACCTCAAGGATGAAATCATTGAGCAGATGGCACACATTCAGGATTGGGGCACTCAGTTTGCGGTTCTCATCCCTGAACCCCGAATTAATAGTGGTAATGAAACGCCTTTGTGACAACAATGGGCTTGATTTTGAATTCAAATTGCTGTAGTTACCCTTCATTAAATTGGGCATACGTTTCATTGCAAAATAAAAAGAGCGGCGCCTTCCAGGGATTATATTAATAGAAAAAGGAGTTGCATAACAGGTTTGAGGGAGAGGTCAAATGAATAAAGTGTTCAAAATAACATTGCAAGTCTTTTTATGTTTAATTATTTCGTTAGCAGTTTCACCGGTCAAAGCCGGAGACTCCAAAGGTCCCGCATTAGGATGGTTGAATCTTCTATTGGATGATTCCCAAGATACAGATATTCCCCAGGACAATTGGAGCATTGTTTATGTCAGCAGTGAAGAGCTTGTTGGGGAAGATTCACCCGGGGAGAATGCTTTTGATGGAGATCCCAACACTATTTGGCATACCAAATGGAAAGACAGCCAACCACCTCACCCCCATGAAATTCAAATTGATTTGGGAGCAACTTACCAAGTTAATAGTTTTCGTTATTTGCCTCGCCAGGATGGATCTACCTTTGGAATGATCAAGGACTATGAATTTTATGTAAGCACCAGCACTGACAAGTGGGGAAATTCAGTAGCTTCAGGCAGGTTTAAAGAGTCAGCAAATGAAAAAACGGTCGAGCTTGCTTCTCCCGCAGTGGGAAGATTTATTCGTCTTGTGGCTCTAAATGAGGTCAGGGGGCGTCCTTATACTTCAGTGGCTGAAATCAACGTAAAGGGAACAGCTTATACAGGAGCTCTTCATCCCAGTGCGTTAATTGATACTCCAACGGAAGATGTTACCATTGATATGGAGGAAACGGTATTTTTCAGTGGTGCCGCTACCGATCCAGGCAATCTTGCTCTAACATACCGCTGGAATTTCGGTGATCCCGCAATTCCAGACAGAAACGTAAGAAATCCAAGCAATAT
>SL_3KL_010_SEDDRAFT_10006320_pt1 | contig 10590 bp, 9 predicted proteins | sample SodLakKL_010_SED_2_FD_10381 | JGI IMG/M metagenome (IMG submission 10381)
GGTCAAACAATTTGACGGCATGTGGGTGAGCAGCCTTTGCGATTCAACGGTAAAAGGAAAGCCCGATATTGAACTGGTCGACTCAAGTTCACGACTGGCCACGCTAAACGATATTCTGGAGGTAACTACTAAGCCGATCATTATGGATGGGGATACCGGCGGGTACGAGGAGCACTTTGCCTATTTTGTAAGGAGCCTGGAGCGGCTGGGCGTTTCTGCCGTTATCATTGAAGACAAGATTGGCCTGAAGAAGAACTCCATGTTCGGAACCGATATCAAGCAGGAACAGGCCAGCATCAATAATTTTTCGGCAAAAATTACCCGTGGGAAGAAGTCCCAGGTGACGGAAGATTTTATGATTATTGCCCGGATAGAAAGCCTGATCCTGAAAGCGGGCCTGGATGATGCCCTTAAAAGGGCCTATGCCTATATCGAGGCCGGTGCCGATGGAATCATGATTCACAGCAAGGAACGGGAGCCTGACGAAATATTTCATTTCTGCAGGGAATTTCGCAGCACCAATAAAGATGTTCCCCTGATTGTCGTACCGACAACCTACAGCCGGGCCCGGGAAAGCGAGCTGGCAGAAGCGGGAGCCAACCTGGTTATTTATGCCAACCATTTGCTCAGGAGCGCCTACCCGGCCATGGTTGAGGCAGCTACATGTATCCTGGAAAATGAAAGAGCTTATGAAAGCGAAAAGAGTTGTATGCCGATCAAGGATATTATAACTTTAATTCCCGGGGGCTGTTAAAATTATTGATTGCCGCTTTTTTCACAAGGTCCTGTTGGAAAATGACATAGAGTTCTTTACCGGGGTTCCGGATTCACTGCTTCAAAATATTACTGCTTTCCTAACCGACCATGCCCCGGAGGGCCGGCATCTTACTGCCGCCAACGAAGGTAATGCTATTGCCCTGGCGGTGGGTCATTACCTGGCAACGGGAAAAATTGGCCTGGTTTACATGCAGAATTCCGGATTGGGAAATGTGGTAAATCCCCTCCTTTCGCTGGCAGACCCTGAGGTTTACAGCGTACCGGTGCTGCTGTTAATCGGCTGGCGGGGAGAACCCGGTATTAAGGATGAACCTCAGCACTTAAAACAAGGGCTTGTAACTCTGCCCCTCCTGGAAACACTGGGCATAAAATACACCCGGCTTTCCCCGACCGATGACGATGCCTCAAATGCAGTGACCCTGGCGGCGGAACAGATGCGCTCCGGCAATGCTCCCTACGCTTTAATCGCTTCGAAAAACATATTTGGCCCGTACCGGGACAGCACCAATCAGAATAACCCTTATTCTATAAGCAGGGAGAAGGCCCTCAGGGTTGTTCTTTCCGGTCTTGACCCTTCCGGGCCGGTTGTTTCCACTACCGGCAAACTGTCCCGTGAAATATATGAATACAGGAAAGCGGAAAACCAGGGCCACCAGGGTGATTTTTTAAACGTGGGCTCAATGGGCCATGCCTCGCAAATTGCCCTCGGCATAGCTCTCCGGAAACCGGATAGGAAAGTCTACTGCCTGGATGGCGATGGAGCTGTCCTGATGCACATGGGAGCCCTGGCTATCATCGGAAACAGCGGAGCCACAAACTTTAGGCATATTGTTTTTAATAACGGCGCCCATGATTCAGTGGGCGGTCAACCCACCCAGGGCTTTAATATAGATCTGCCTGCAGTGGCCAAAGCCTGCGGCTACAGGCAGACAGGACGGGCGGAATCAAAAGCGGAAATACTCAAGCACCTAAGAGCTTTTCAGGATTGCAAGGGACCCTATCTGCTGGAAATCAGGGTGCGCAGGGGCTCCCGGGCAGACCTGGGGCGCCCGCAGGAATCTCCGCGGGAAAATAAAGCTGAATTTATGAAGTTTTTAAAATAGTCACTTGAGCTGGAAAGGATTGAGATGATGAGAAAAGTAGTTATCCTTAACTCCGGCACGGGCTCACGGATGGGCAGCCTGACAGCCGATAAACCAAAATGCCTGGTTGAAATCAGCCAGGAAGACACCATTTTAACCCGCCAGATCAGGGCTCTTTTAAGCTGTGGTCTTGACGACATCCTGATAACAACCGGGCCTTTTGAAGACAAAATAAAAGAGCATCTCACCGGCAAGTTCAGCGACGCCAAGATCTCTTATGTCAATAACCCCCGTTATAAAGATACCAACTACATTTACTCCCTGCTGCTGGCCGGAGACATGATCAGTGAGAATTTTATTCTTATGCACGGCGACCTGGTTTTTGACCGGGCAGTTTTAGAAAAGCTCCTGGTATCAAATCACAGCAATGCTGTCCTGGTCAACCCTTACATCGAGCTACCTGAGAAAGACTTTAAAGCAGAACTGAAAAACGACCGCGTTAAAAGAATTGGTATAGATATTTTCAGCGAAGGAAGCGTCTTTTTGGTTCCCATTTACAAGCTGACCCAGGCCACTTTTTCGGCGTGGTTGGAGGAAATCAAAAGTTTTGCAGATAAGGGAGAATTAAAGGTTTATGCAGAAAATGCCCTGAACAACCTGTTGGGCGATCTGACCCTTCACCCGGTTGAATACAATGAGGAATTCTGCACGGAAATTGACGACCTGGAAGACCTGTCCAAAGTCCGGAGCTACCTGGCAGGAAATTATAATCCAGGAGGGATCAACTGATGCGCTACAACCGGCAGTGGTCATTTCATAGCCCCGTTAAAATAGCCTTTGGGCCGGGGACAACCAGAGATTTAGCTTCCCTGGCTTCTTACAAAAGGGGAGCATATTTTACTTCTCCTGGGTTCACCAAAAGAGGGCTGACTGATAAACTGACCGCACTTTTCAGTAGATGCCGCATGGATATTATCGATGATGTAAGCCCAAACCCCGATATTACAGATGTCGAAACATACCGGGCGCGGCTTCAGGGACGGGGCATTCAATTCGTAGTTGGCGTGGGCGGAGGAAGCGTGCTGGACACGGCCAAGGCATTAAGCTATCTGCTTAGTATCAAGGATCCCAGCTTTTCGCTGCGATCTCATTTTAACGATAAAGATAACCTGCCGGATAATCGGCCCCTTCCGTTAATCGCAGTCCCCACAACAGCGGGCACGGGAAGCGAAGTTACTCCTTTTGCGACGATCTGGGACATGGCTGAAAAGAAGAAACATTCCCTGGGCCGCCCGGATCTGTTCCCGGCTGCGGCCCTGCTTGATCCGGAACTGACCCTTACCCTGCCCCGCGAGATTACCGTTACCACCGCCCTGGACGTTCTTTCCCATGCCCTGGAATCGGTCTGGAATCACAACGCCAATCCCGTTACTATTGGTCTGGCAGCCCAGGCTATCGATATTTTTCTGTCCACACTGCCAGTTCTGCTTGACAATCCGCAGAACCTGGGTTACCGCTCGAAAATGCTTACCGCCAGCCTGTTTGGCGGGTTAGCGATCAGTTCCACCCGTACGGCCCTGGCCCATTCTATATCGTATCCAGTTACAGCTTTCCTGGGAGCGCCCCACGGACTGGCCTGCGGTTTTACCCTTCCGGCCCTGCTTGAATTTAACCTGCGGGGTGATCAAGAAGGCCGCCTGGAAGCGGCGGCTTCAATGGCCGGTTATGGTTCAGCAGGAGCGCTGGCTGAAAATATCAGGGCAGTATTTAAGGAAGCGGGAGTTGGCGAACTGATGGCCAGGTATGAAATGACCGGGCAAAACATATTGAAACTGGCACCGGAAATGTTTACTCCCGAAAGGGCCGGTAATAACCTGCGAGCTCCCGATCGCCAGGACCTGGAAAGAATCCTGTCCGCTTCGGCGCTCTAAGCTGTCCTGACAGGAATTTACTGAAACTGGAGTTACTATTTCCTCAATTTTTCGGAAATAACCAGGACGAGTTGGGTCAGGTAAGCTGTTACAATCAGAAGCAGGCCCAACCCGGCAAATGCGGCGTGAATATCTGTAAAAATATCCGATGCACAGCTGTAGACGGTTGCCGTGATTTCAGGGCCGGCCAAAAATGATAGGCCATAGGGCTCAAGCGCACCCGGCGCGTAATTTAGCACAGCACTTTTCATTTGCGGCCAAAACAGATACAGGCTCAAGCCAGACAGGAACAGGCCTGAGCCGAGCCATTTAAGGCCGGGGATTACGCCGAAGAGAATCAGAGAGAAAGGCAGCAGCAGACCTATCAGGAGATAAGGGGTTAATTGAAGTTCCGGATCGATGCTGCGGATGGCGGTTACGGCTGCTTGTTCTTTCATGCCCAGTTCTGATAGGGATGTCAGTTCGATAATAGTAATTTCATCGGGGAGATCAATCTTTTCAATAAACACGATCGGATCGGGCGCTTCTATGCCAAGTTCTTCCATTTTCGCATACCCGGGATAGGCTTTCCATTCCCGGCGCATTTCCCGTTCAAATAAGGCCTGCTTTTCCTCTAAAGGAAATTTTACAACTAACTGTTCCCGATCTCCCATTACGAAAGCGACAGCATCGGTCAGGCTCGCTTCGATCTCTTTTTTAAGCCATTCTTCTTCTATAGCGGAAGCAAGGGCTTTCTCGATCATTGTAATATCGGACAGCGCTATAGATATCGGCCGGTCGCTTTCCATTATGGCATACTCGATAAGCATAACCCGCACTTCATCTTCCAGTCTTACTTCCTGCAGGGCACAGCGGTAAAATTCGTTATCATAAAGGGTTTTGTGCAGGCCAATGCTGAGCTGGCTGAGCCAACCGGCGAAAATTGTGCCGATTATCATAAGGGCAACTGCAGCGTAACCGGGGATGGCAGGCTTTTTGAAAGCCCCGGGATCAGTCATCGGATTCACCGCCTCCGGATCGGCGCGATTCAAATAATTCATTAACAATTTCTTCGTTCCGGGCCGGATCGGTTTCCCAGTAAGTGATTTCGTCTATGTCAATAAAACGGCCCGGAAGCACATCCATTTTGAGGTCTTCAACGGAAAGATCTGTAAATGAATTGGCCAGGCTTACACCTGTCATGATATCGAGATTAGTCTCAACCTGGTCCCAGGTCACTACGCCAAGAAAGAATAGTTCTTCCATGGACAGTTCACTGATTTTCATAGCCATTGCTTCCAGAAAACGCTGTTGACGTCTAACCCTGTCGACATCTCCCATCGGGTCCCGGCGGGCCTGAATTACAGCGAAGGCTTCGTGCCCGTCAAGCACCTGCTCTCCACCCTCAAGGTAGAACCCTTCAAAAACAATGTCACGGTCCACGTAAAATTCGATGCCTCCCATGAGGTCAACGACATTCCTGAAAGAAGGATAATCAAAGCCGACATGGTAATCTATCGAAACGCCGGTAAAATCTTCAACTGTTTCCACTAGCAGTTCGCTTCCCCCGTAAGCATGGGCTTGGTTGATCTTGGTCTGGTAGTGTCCGGGGATAGAAGCCAGGGTATCACGGGGAATTGACAGCAGGGCGATCTCTCCGCTGTCGGGGTAAATGTTAGTCAGGATGATAGTATCGGCATTGCCATTGTCTTCGCGTTCCTGGCTGCCTACCCAATCCCCTGCATCGACACCGTAGATCAGGAAAGTGATTGGGTCCTCGGGTTGGGCTTCATTTTTTTCATCCGGGGTCTGCATAAGCTCTTCTTCCTGGTCGGTTAAATTATAGGCCATAACCTGTATATGCCTAAACAGGTCATATAATTGGTGCCCTGTATATGCAGCCGTCCCTAAAATTGCTGCTGCAAGAAGCAGCAGCAAATATGTTCTCGCTGTGCGGTAAAAGGTCATAATCATCATACTTTCCAGATTTTATTCTGTTTGTAATGTACAGCTTTGCTGTCAAAGTAAGGATAAAAGCGATAGGTTACGACAATTTTTTCATTATTCCTGTTCAGAAAGGCCGAGCCTGCTAAATACTATTGGTGCAATTAAGGTTACCCAGATCCCACCTAAAAAGTAACGGATAAACCCGAGGATTGTCACCGCAGAAGGAAGTATTCCGCCCAGGCCGACAATAATACCAAATAAAACAAGAACGCCGATAATAACCTTTAAAAGTTGTTTACCCAGGGATCCTTTCACGGTTGTTTTGATCTTCTCTTTTTCAAGGACATAGCCAAAAGAAGCGCCGGACAAATAGCCTAAAATCTTCGGAGGATCTACGCCCGGCAGTACTAATACCAGGAAAAGCGGAACCGCAAGCGACAGCACGAGCAGCACGGGCATAGAAAATTTATTCAGCAACCCTTTCTCATAAAGCATATTACTCAGCCAAAGGAAAACCAGTAAAAAGGGTATGCCAAAAGCAAGCCCGCCCAGGATATCGCCTAAATAGTGATAGCCGAGAACCATCCTTGAAAATGCAACCAGGAATATAATTGCAATCGCCCAGATCCAGAAACCCCTGCTCCTCAAGCGTACTGCCATGTAACCCCAAACTGTAACTGCAGTCAGGGTATGACCGCTCGGAAAAGCATAACTGCCTTCCGGATGAGTAACTCCTTCAAGTGGTGGACGCTCCAGCAGGGTAATATCTTTGATCAGGTTGCTGTATGTCGCTGATGAAAGCAGGATAAAGGCTGTCCAAAAACCGAGGCTTTTATTGACACACCAGATTAGCACACTAAAAAATATCATAAAAAATTCGTCATCACCCAGGAAAGTAATCGCCCTGAAAATATACTCTAAAATCCCTGCCTGTAACACCTGGAAAGCTGAGATAATTTCCACGCTGCGAGTCAGCGGCCAGGCCAGAACCAGGAAAACTGCTGATAATATAGCGACAACAAGCCATACTTTTAATGCAAAAGAGTCTTTTTTCGGATCATCGGAGAAAAAAGGCCGTTTCACGGGATAAATATTCATTTGGTTATTCCCCCTCATCTATTTGGAATTTACCAGCTTCAAATTCTTTTTGTAATTTTTTTGCCTCTTCTAAGAATGGCTCGGGCACCATGACCTGAACTTCTACCGCCAAACCACCAATCACCCGCATTGCCCCGGTATAAGGACTGCTGTCGGCCTTGATTGCCGGTATGCCCCGATCCTGTAAAAAACCACAAATAATATCAGCTTCTACATCATTGGAAGCTTCCAGTAAAACAACCCAGTTGTTATCCGTTTTATCCATAGAATTTTCCCCTTTTAAAAAGTAAAGTCACATTTTCAGTTTAGACTTTATAGTTTAATTCTTTTTTCACTTAGCTTAATCCTGCCTGATAATTTGACGTAAATAGCGGGGCCAATTATGATTAGGATAAGTTCGCCGGAGAGGATTTGTTTTTATGATTATCAGGAAAGAATTTCTAACTAACGCTGCCCTGCAAGCGGGTGTTACAGAAATTGGAGCGGCAACCGCCGATCCACTGCTGGAAATGAAGGAAAAATTGGACCGGCGGCATGCTGAAAATAGAACCACACCCTTTGAAGAGCAGGATCCGGCAGCACGCCTTTCACCGGCAGGCCTCCTCGAATGCTGCCGCAGTATTATAACCCTGGCATTGCCATATACACCACCGGGCAGCTTAATCCCACCAAAAGAAAACAACCTTTATGGCAAAGTGGCTCGCTGCGCAAGATCAATAGACTATCATTCCATAATTGAAAAAAAAGCCGGGGATGTCATCAAAGCTTTAAAAAAAATAACAGAGACGAGTTTTAAACATAAAATCCTGACCGACCGCAGCCCCTTATTGGAAAGAGAACTGGCCCGCAAATCAGGCTTGGGCCTGGTTGGTGAAAACTGCACACTGATTAACAGGCGCTATGGATCTTATACCGCGCTGGCCACAATTCTAATTGATAAATACACAGAACCTGGCCCGGCAAATAATGAAAAATGTCTCAGCTGCGGGCGCTGTCGCGAGGCCTGCCCTACCGGAGCCTTAGTCGAACCTTATATCATTAACCCTCACCGCTGTATTTCCTACCTGACCCAGGCCGGTGGCCCGGTTCCGCTTGAAATGCGCCCGTTGATGGGACGACACATTTACGGGTGCGACCTTTGCCAGGAAGCATGCCCGCTCAACAAACAGACCGAACTTTCACCATATCCCGAGGCAGCCTTTGTTTTCTTCCCCGCTTATCCCCTGCTTCTCCCGCTTCTGCAGATAACCCGTAAGGAATATGAACTTACTGTCGGCCTTTCCTCGGCTGGATGGCGGGGCAAAACTATTCTGCAGCGTAATGCAGTGATTGCCCTGGGAAATTGTATCGATTCTGATGCCATAAAACCACTGGCCCTGTTGTTGGAAAACGATTCACGCCCGCTGATCAGGAAGCATGCAGCCTGGGCACTAGGCAGAATTGGTGGAGACAGGGCAGTTTTTGCCCTGGAAAAATCACGCTTAAAAGATCCCGAGGAAGTTGTAAAAATAGAAGCCGAACAAGCACTTGCTTTTTAGCAGTAAAGAAGCTTACATTATGGCCTGGTTTGCCCTGATCCGAATATTATATATTTAAGTGATGTCAGCGCCTGCAGGCCCATTGGACCGCGCACGTGAAGCTTCTGAGTGCTGATACCCATTTCCGCTCCAAGCCCGAATTCATAACCGTCGGTAAAGCGAGTAGACGCATTGACATAAACCGCGGATGAGTCAACCCGGTCAGTAAATTCCCTTGACCGTGAATAATTTTCCGTAATTATTGCTTCAGAATGGCCCGTTCCATAGGCAGTTATATGGTTTACAGCTTCATCCAAATCACTAACAACTTTTACGGCCAGGATTAAATCCAGGTACTCGGTTCGCCAATCATCTTTTCCGGCAGGGGTGACAGGCACATGAGCAGCATATTCAGCCGTAAGGCTACAGCCTCTTATTTCAACTCCAGCCTTTGACAGGGAAGTCAGGGCTGCAGGGATAAATTTGCCTGCTGCTTTTTCGTGGACAAGAACAGTTTCCACGGCATTGCAAACGCCAGGCCTCTGGGTTTTGGCATTTAGAACTACCTTCTGGGCCATTTCTATGTCTGCATACTCGTCGACATAAATATGACAGTTTCCCTCACCAGTCTGGATCACAGGAACTGTAGCATTTTCAACAACTGTATTGATCAGGTCAGCCCCTCCCCGGGGAATCACCAGGTCGAGATAATCTTTGGCTTTGATTAAATCACTTACGGCAGCACGCTCTGTATCTTCGATTAAAGAAACTGCACCGTTATCTAAATCATGTGCGGCCAAAACTTGATGAATGATTTCAACCAGGGCCTTATTGGATTGAATCGCTTCAGAACTGCCCCGAAGTATCACAGCATTCCCTGCTTTTAAAGCCAGGCCGGCAGCATCAATGGTCACATTAGGGCGGGCCTCGTAAATAATTCCGATAACGCCGATGGACACACGCTGCAATCCGATTTGAAGCCCGTTAGGACGCCTCCACATTTTAACCACTTCACCAACGGGATCTCCAAGAGCCGCAATATCGCGCAGCCCTTTGGCCATATCTCCTATCCTGTCAGGTTTTAACAGCAGGCGATCATGGAAGGCATCACTAAAACCATTTTTCTTTTCCAGGTTTTCAAGATCTTTTCTATTGGCGCTAATAAGACTATCAGCTTGCCCGGTAACAGCATCAGCCAGATCCCTTAGAATTTGATTCTTTTTATTCGTAGAAAGGCTGCGCATTTCCAAAGCCGCCGCACGGGCCTTCCTACACTTGTCAAGCACTTCCGGATGCATTTAATTTACCTCCGCTCTTATACCAAAGGTATTGTCGGACTGCACTTTCCTTTATACTCGCTTCCGATCCTTCAGCAGGCTATACATTTACGCCAGGCTTGATAATTATTGTACTAGCTTCTACTTCAGTAAATGACCAGGTTGTCGCGATGGATGACTTCTTCTGCATGGGGCCTTTCAATCAAAGTGGGTAGTTCATGACTGGGCCTTCTCATGATTAAAGCCAGTTCCTGAACGGAAAAGTTGCAAAGCCCCCTGCCTACTTCTTCGCCATTCTCATCTACCACTGAAACAAGGTCTCCTTTTTTAAAAGTACCGTCTGCAGCTGCGCAACCAACAGATAGAAGACTTTTACCCCCCTGGCGTAAGGCCCTGCTTGCACCCTCGTCAACGATGACCCTGCCCTTAACAATTTGTCCGTAAGCAATCCATCTTTTACGCCGGTTCAGGTAATGCTCCTGGGCACAAAAATAAGTACCGGCCTGTTCGCCTTTAAGAATAGAAGTTAAGACATCGGGTTCGGAACCGTTGACAATGTACATGGGCAAACCCGACATTGTTGCAATCTCCGCCGCCTGCAGCTTGGTAATCATACCTCCCGTTGCCAGATCATCATCGGAGCTCTCGGCATAATCTTTAACCTGCTGATCAACTTTTTCCACGACCTTGATCAATTCTGCATGAGGGTTTTTGCGGGGATTAGCGCTATAGAGGCCGTCCACATCAGTAAGAATTACCAGCAGGTTGGCATCGCTCAAGCCGGCCACCAGGGCAGACAGCCGATCGTTATCTCCAAACTTTATTTCCTCGATCGAAACAGAATCATTTTCATTGATGATCGGAACGATACCCAGCTTCAGCATGGTCATAACAGTGTTACAGGCATTAATATAGCGCCTTCTGCTAACCAGGTCGGTCCGGGTTAACAGGATTTGACCGACCACCAGGCCGTATTCGGAAA
>SL_3KL_010_SEDDRAFT_10006321_pt1 | contig 10589 bp, 9 predicted proteins | sample SodLakKL_010_SED_2_FD_10381 | JGI IMG/M metagenome (IMG submission 10381)
AAGGAAAACCGATAAATCCGCGAAAAGCGGACAGGCACGAAGTGAAACATAGTGAAATAAATCAGCGGAACTCTGCGGAATTTCTGCGTAACTCTGCCACATAGTGGCGGAGTGTCGCAGATGGCACGTCCCAAAGGGAACCCCATGGGTCGGATTAGCGCAGAGCAACTTATAAACCCGACGGATACGGAACGCAATTGTTATATAATTCTTTGGTAGTATTGCANCCATGAATCGAAAATCATGGATCGGTAAGATGTTGCAATCAATCGTTTTAACGATCATCAAATAAACTGTAAAAATTATGAGTGACAACGTATATAAAAAGATAGAAATCGTAGGATCGTCAACTAAAAGCATCGAAGATGCCATCGAAAATGCCGTGAATCGTGCCAGTGAGTCTTTGGATAATCTGCGCTGGTTTGAAGTAACCGAAACACGCGGACATATTGCAGACGGAAAAGTAGAACACTACCAGGTGTCACTTAAGATTGGGTTTACACTGGAAGATTAGGAAGCTGGGAACAGACGAACAGAAAAACCGAACAACCGATTAACTGAGAAAGTGGGGTTAGTGGCAATTCATCAGGTAATAACTCGAATCAAACTTCTTCGGTTAGACACTCGTCCGGCCCCGATGGATTTTCCTGTTGTTCTGTTCTTCGGTTTTTGTCTTAATATAAAAATCCAAAAAGCCATAGCGGGATTCGGTTCAGATAGGGGTGTTCGAGATCATCGAGTGCGAGCCAAGCGTTTTCTTCACTGCTGATTTGGGAAGAGTCTTTAGAAGGCCCTCCAATTTCGAACGTATAGAATTTATCAACCAGAAAATCACCTGTTTTTGCTAGTTCAATTGTATGACCTGCATTACGTAACTGGTTTATAAAAAATGCCTCACGGATTGTGCCTTTTTCAGGAGCGGACGACAATGCATAACTAAAATTACTGTTTTCCATATAGATTTTGTCCGGTTTCCGAAGTGCGGCCATTCCGCTCGCAGATCGCCTAAGCAGATTTAACAATCTCGCACGGTCGAGATTCCACAGGTATGTTTTAACGGTATCCCGCCCCATTTCAAGCTTTTTCGCAATTTTTGAGATGTTGGGCTCAAAAGGAACCGTTTCAGCAATAACACCCAAAAGTTTTTTCAGCTTAATAATGTTGGATGCCGAATAGTTCTCTACAATCTGAAGATCTACTTCAATTACCGTGTTGATAACCTGGTTTAGCAATCTCTGAAATGATTCATTGCTGCGTGTTACTGAAAATGGAAAATATCCGTATTTCAGGTAGTCGTTAAATAGCGGAATTGGTTTTACATTGGAAAGAATAGAATCGGTTATTGTAGCAGGATCTTCCAATACCTGTTTCAGTGTATATACGGGAAATGTTTGTTGATGGCGAAGCTCCAGGTACTCCCTGAAGGAAAGACCGGTAAGTTCTTTTGTTAATGCACGGCGGCTTAAATCAGCTTCTCCCTTCAAAATATCAAGTAGAGATGAGGCAGTAAACACAACCTGTAGTTCAGGAAATCCGTCGTAAATATTTTTTAGTTCGCGCGACCAATTTGGATACCGGTGTATCTCATCAATCAGCAAAAGTTTTCCATCATATTTTCTGAACTGCTGTGCCAGCTCGAGCAGTGAATGATCATAAAACCAAGGGTGATCAGCGGTAACATAGAGGGAGTTTTTTTGTTTAGGAACCGAGTATTTGAGATACTGTAAAAGCATGGTGGTTTTCCCTGTGCCACGCAGCCCGGTGATTCCCAAAAACCGTTCATCCCAATTTAGCTTATGGTAAAGTCCCCGGTAAAACCGGTCCGATACTCCTTCCAGTAATTCGGCCTGATATTCGTATAATGCATCCATAATTGTGACTTTGCTCCAAGTCAAAATATATTTTTATCGACTTGATTACAAGTCATTATTATAATAATATGACCTTTGTTCAAGTCATTATCTTCGTTTATTGGAAGTGGTAGCTAATTGAAACATAATACCAGCAGGCGATGGGAGTGATTCGAACACTATTAGATGCACGATCCAAATTTGTGTATCTCAAACAACAAAATATGAGACACAAAGAAATTAAAAACCGACGAACCGAAAAACTGAAAAAGTAGGCTAAAAGGCGTTTATAAAGTTATTAACTCAGATTATACTTTATCGGTTGGACATTCGTCGGTTCTTCTGTTCGTCGGTTTAATTTTCTTTCAGTATAAAAACCCAAAAAGCCATAGCGGGATTTGTCCGGCTGTAGGTAATTCGAGGTCATCCGCGACGAGAAAAGCGGATTCAATACCGGCAATTTGTTTTCCGGTTTTTGAGGGCCCGCCAACTTCAAGCGTATATTTTTCATCAACCAGGAGATCGCCTGAAGTGGGGTGGTGAACGCGATGCTTAACTCGCAACTGGCTAATCATAAATGTCTCCCGAAGATTTCCGGTATTGGGCTGGGCGCTGCTGAGCACTGTGGCAAGGTTGGGATTATTCAGAAACAGCTTTTCCGGTTTCTGGAGTGTAGAGGTGCTTTTTCCGGCGGGATAAAGCAGATGTACCAAACGAGCCCGCTGGAGGTAGTGCAGGTAATTAACGAGCGAATTGCGGTGAATCCCGGTTTTATCGGCCAGTTTACTGATGTTCGGTTTAAACGGAACAGACTGGGCTACGATGCCCAGCAGCTGAAGCAGCTTCCCTGCATTTCTCACATCAAATCCTTTCAATTCGGCCATGTCAAATTCCACGGTCATTCGTACCACCTGCTGCAGCCTTTTGGCATAGGTATCCGGATCTTCTGTAAAGAAAGGATAATATCCGTGCTCCAGGTACGCTTTGAAATACTTCAGTGGCCGGAACTCTTTCGGGAAAGCTGAACGCAGCTCTCTTCCGTTATTAAGCATTCCCTGAAGTGGAATGGAATCGAAACGAATGTCGTGTGCAAGGTGTAAGATACTCCCGGTAAGAGAGACCGTGTAACTCGTACAACACAGCCCTTCTGCTCAGGTCGCCTTCTTCTTTGGCAATGTCGATAATCGAGGAACCCGTAAATATAATCTGCAGATCTGAATAGCGATCGTACAAATTCTTCACCTCTCTGGCCCATCCTGCGTATTTGTGAACTTCATCGAGCACAACGATTTTTCCGCCTCTCTTGTAAATTACGGAAACCGTATCCGTGACGGTGTGGGTTGTGAAATAGAGGTCATCAAGCGAAAGATAAACCGCCTCAGGGGCATGCAAGCCCGATTCCCTGAGGTATTGTAAAAGCAGGGTTGTTTTTCCCGTTCCACGTCCGCCCTTAATGCCAATTAACCTGCTGTTCCAGTGAACGGAATTGTACAGGTAACGGACAAAATCCGCGGGAATCTGCTCTATTTGATTATCCGAATATTCAAAAAGCTCGTTCATATGCACAAATGATTGGGCATATAAATATATAATTGCATAAATAAATGTGCAAATTAAATCAAATGCTAGTACAAGACTCTTTTAAAACCGACAAACAGAGAAACCGAAAAAGTGGGATTGGAAACCGATGAACCGACAAACAGATAAACACAGAAACCGAGAAAGTGCGGTGACTTTGATTCAGGTTAGAGCGTAGCCAAAGAATTACTTTCTCTGTTGGACATTTTTCGGTTTGTCTGTTTGTCGGTTTCTTTTCTTTCACCGGTTTTACTCGATGGCTGAGTATATGGTTTCCACAAATTCTCCAAGCACGCTGCCGTCGAGCCAGCGGGTGACGATGACGATGTCGTTTTGCTCATCCACAATGATGTAGTTTCCGCCGAAGCCGGCAGCGTAGTAGAGATGATCGGGCACATCACCCCAGTCGGTATCTCCTTTTAGGGTCCACCACATGTAGCCGTAGTCGGGATTGGGCTCGGATGGCGCAACAGCTTTTTCAATCCACTCCGGGGAGATAATCTGCTGCCCGTTCCACTCACCGCTTCGGGCAAAGAGCAGTCCGAAACGCGCCTGGTCAAGCGTGTTTATAAAGATTCCCCCGCCGTGGTGTCCGCCCCCGCTCACTGATTGCACTTTGTGTCCGTCAAGTTCCGTCCAGGAGTCATCATACCCAAACCAGCGCCAGGTGGTGGATGCCCCGATCGGGTCCATCACCTTGTGACGAAGCACCTGCGGCAGCGGTTCACGCCATACGTGCAGCAGGGAGTAAGAGAGAACGTTCACCCGCACGTCGTTATACTCGTAGTGGGTACCCGGCTCGCGAAGTTCGCGCATCCGCCAGTCGTCAATATCACCCTCGCGCGGCGGGCGATCGGCCCAGTCCTCCAGGCCAAAATGAGTTCCGGACCAGTCGGATGACTGGTTCAGAAGATGGTGCCAGGTGATTTGGGAGTTATGATTGCCATCGAAGGTGCGGTCCCAGACGTAGTTTGTCATTTTATCATCCACAGAGCGAATCATCCCGCGGTCCCACGCCAGACCAGCCACAGTAGAGAGGTAGCTTTTGGTAACACTGAAGGTCATATCCACACGATTGAGATCGCCCCAGCTTGCGGCAACATATCCGTCCTTGATAATCATGCCTGCCGGACGGCCCCGTTCGCGCACCGGACCCTGAAGCTCATGGTACGGCTCGTGGCTGAATCCCCGCATGATGGCGATCCGCAAATCGCGCTCCACGCTGTTTTCGTTATCCAGTGCAAGCTGCACGGTCTGATTGATGGCGGCTTCATTTAATCCGAGCTCCTGCGGAGACTTCTCAGTCCACTCCCCGGCTGCCGGGTAGTAGAGTTCCTGAGCGATGGCATCGGCACGTGGAAGAAGGAAGTAAAGGAGGAGTGATATAATTGCGATATTGCGTGGATTCATGACATGGTGTTTGAATTGAGTTTCCGGAAAAATATAAAATGGGGAGGACTTAAACAGATAAACGGAGAAACTGAAAACCGATGTACTAAACCCTCTGCGTAACTCTGCCACATGGTGGAGGCTGCCCAAAAAGTAAATCAACTTATGAACCAGCTTAAATAATTTAGACAGTTAATCCCTCTCTATTTTTTAGAGAGGGAGAAAGGGTGAGTCAGAAGAATAAATCTAAATTATTTAAGCGAAATTCGATGAATTATACCTTTTTGGACAGCCTCGAGAACCTCTCGCGGAGTGTCGCAGATCGCGCGCGGATTAGCGCAGAGGAAAAAAGGCCGCCAAGGGGTAGGGTTTAATACTTCGGATCATCTGATAATAAACGCCGGTCATGGATAACACTTAATATCTGTATTTGATCATCGGTAAGCTGGTATATAATACGGTAAGGATGGTGAAATACTTCACGAACATGATCTTGTTCATATTCAGGTACGATTCGCCCCTTTTTAGGTTGCTGTGTAATACCCTCAGCTTTTTCAATAATTTTCTGTACAGTACGGTAGGCATAGAATGAAGAATCCTGTGCGATGTACTCAAATATCTGATCCAATTGCTTTTCAGCTTTTTTCGACCAGGAAATTTTCATGTAGCCGGCTGAAATTTCTTTTTGATCTCTTCGTGTGACACAACGCGTCCCTCTTCAACATCCTTCAAGCCCTGTTCAATCGATTGACGAACATAGATTTTGTACATCAAATCATCCCAGTCGGCGTCATCAGGTAAATCTTTCAAGAGCTGTTCAACTTCTTTTTTTAATTCGGTTTTTCCCATGTCAGCATATGATTGATTTCAGATATAATAGCTGTAGTATCGTAAGCATTGTAAAGAATAACAACGCTCGGGCTAAATATTAATTTTTTGGGAGAAGGTGGGAAACAGAGAAACAGACAAACCGATTAACCGAGAAAGTAAGAGGAAAAACCGACAAACAGAGAAACCGAAAAAGTGGGTTATGAGGCTACAAATTAATTAGTAACCTAAATTCTACTTTATCGGTTGGAAGTTTCTCGGTTTATCTGTTCTTCTGTTTTACACGTTCGAATGCCCGGTTTTCTTTTTTTGTTGCGAGCTTATATCAACAAAAGAACTAATTCATGATTCCTTTCAATATTTCAATTTCCATCGTTTTAATCGGCATGTTTTTACCTGCCTTAATTTCGCTTATTAGTCCGCAGCCGGGCAACAGTAATGGCGGTGAGGATGATTCGGTGATTTCCATTATTGATTTTGGCAACACCTCCGCTGCTCACTGGCAAATTGTAAATGACAGCGTAATGGGTGGTATTTCCAGAAGCGCATTTCAATTGCATGATGACGGTTATGCCATATTCAGCGGAACGGTATCGCTGGAAAATAATGGTGGATTTGCATCAGTACGCGCACGGTCAAATGCTCCGGCTGATCTGTCCGGTTTTGAGGGCTTATCCGTTCGTGTTTTAGGAGATGGCAAAACCTACTGCCTCAGATTGAAAACAGTCAAAAACGGACGTATCACCCGCTATTCATACGAAGCACGGTTTGATACCAGCCCCGGTGAGTGGCAGACTCATAAGCTTCCGTACAGCGATTTTGAGCCGGTATTCAGGGGAAGAGGTGTGCGCGGCAATCCGGAGTTAAATGCAGATTCAGTCATTGAGGTCGGGTTTATGATCCGCGACGGACAAGAAGGCCCTTTTCGTCTGGCGGTGAGTGATATCGGTGTTTATCGGTAAATATCTTTTTTCTTTGTTGGCAGGGAAAGTGATTGAGCCTTTGCGCAACTCAGCGGAATTTCTGCGTAACTCTGCGAGAACCTCTCGCGGAGTTACGCAGATGGCACGCGGATTAGCGCAGAGAGAAACCGATAAGCTGAAAAACTGAGAAAGCGGTTTGGTGAAAGGAAACTTATAACTCGCTCAGATTATACTTCTAAGGCATCACACAAGCCATAGCGCCGAAACACAACAATCAGAGATGATTTAACAACCCCATGTTGGTATTTCCAAAGGCTTGCAGGCTTAAATTGAATCTCGAGTGATCATCAATCAGGGTCAATAACCGAATCTGAACACTTCGAAAGCAACATCTGTTGCGCTTGCATGAGCAAAGAAAAAATAAATATCGTTTGGTTTAAGCGGGATTTGAGGCTGAAGGACCATCAGCCGCTGAAGCGTGCTTCAGAATCAGAATTGCCGGCACTTCTTCTTTACATTTTTGAACCCTCTCTTGTAAACGATCCACATTATGATGACCGGCACTGGCGGTTTGTTTGGGAGTCATTAGAAAAGATGCAGCAGCAATTGGCCGATCAGAATCTGAACCTCTTAATTGTGTATGAGGAGGCGGAAAACATATTCCGGGAAATACGCAGACACTATGACATAGAAGCCGTATTCAGCCACGAGGAAACGGGTATTGATCTCACCTATCAAAGGGATATTCGGATGTCCGGCCTTTTTAAGGAGTGGGATGTGGAATGGGATGAGTCTCCCACGAATGCAGTTCACCGAGGACTGATGAACAGAAATGGCTGGAGAAAAACCTGGAATTCGATAATGAATCAGCCTCAGCAGGACCCGGATCTTAATCAGCTAAAGAGATTTTCGGCAGATGACCATTTATTAAATCAAATCAACGAAGAGATACCGAACCGATTCAAAGTTCCGAATGAACAATTTCAGACGGGCGGTGAATCAAAAGCGTGGGAGTTCCTCGAGAGCTTTGTGCATGAACGCTGTGCAAACTACAACGCTTCGATATCGGCACCCGGGCCCGCAAGAAGCGGATGCAGCAGGTTGTCGCCATATATCACCTGGGGCAATCTGAGCATCCGGCAGATTATACAGTATATGGATCAACACTACGATGATGCACCGTCGAAACGCGGGCTTCGCAGTTTTCGATCGCGCCTGGGCTGGCACTGCCATTTTGTGCAGAAGTTTGAGTCTGAACCACGGATCGAGTTCGAAAATATGAACAGAGGCTACAACGACATCCGTACAGAGTGGGACGAAGAGAAATTTGAAGCGTGGCGCACAGGCCGCACCGGCTTCCCGATGGTGGACGCCTGCATGCGCAGTGTAATTGCAACCGGCTATCTCAATTTCAGGATGCGTGCAATGCTGGTTTCATTTTTAACTCATCATCTGTGGCTCGATTGGCCGAAAGGTTCTCTGCATCTTGCAAAACAGTTTCTCGATTTTGAACCGGGTATTCACTATTCACAGTTTCAGATGCAGGCCGGCACCATGGGTGTCAATACCATTCGAATCTACAATCCGGTGAAGCAGGGTTACGATCATGACCCTGAAGGGACATTTATCCGTGAGTGGATTGATGAGTTGAAGGAAGTGCCTTCCGAACTGATCCATGAACCGTGGAAAATGAGCGAAATGGAGCAGGAGATGTACAACTGCCGCATCGGCGATGACTATCCCAACCCGATTATCTCCGATATTAAAGAAAGCTATAAACATGCGAGCTCAATTCTGTGGAGCAAAAAGGGCAGCAAAGAAGTGAAAGAAGAAAATAAATGGATTCTCAAAAAGCATGTAAAAAAGCGGCGGTAAAAAATGTCAAAGAAGAATCTTCCCACAAAAATCTGTCCGGTTTGTAAACGGCCTTTTACCTGGCGAAAGAAATGGGAACGCGACTGGGAGAATGTGAAATATTGCAGCGAGAGGTGCAGAAGGAATAAGAATAGGATTTAATTGCTTAATGGGTATGATGCAATTAAATAATGAGTCCTCTTTTAAGTATTGTTACTGCAGAACTTTACTACCTTTGAAGAGGTTTTACTTCTAATGCATAGGTAAATCATAAAGAAGAGTTCATTTGAAAATCGATCGAACATCATTTCGCCAGTACATGAAAATTCTGGCGTATGTGAAGCCTTATAAAACCAAACTGATTTTTGCGTTAATCGCTTCTGTTTTGGCTACGCTGGTCTGGCTGGCCGTTCCGCTGGGTTTGCGCGAATTACTGGATGCCGTATTCGATGACGGGGATAGGGCGCTCCTCAATCAAGTTACGCTTATACTCATCGGTCTCTTTGTACTACAGGCAATCCTTGGATTTTGGGGAAGCTATTGGCTCGACTGGATCGGTGAAAAAATTGTCGCTGACCTTCGGAAAAAAGTGTATGAACACCTGCATCGGTTAAGCCTTAAATTCTTTTCGAACCAGAGGCTTGGAGAAATCACATCACGCCTCACCAACGATGTAGCAGCCATCCGCGATGCAGTAACCGGTACATTATCTGAAGGCCTCACTCAAAGTATAAACCTCGTGGGTTCGGTGCTGCTGATGGTTTACCTCAACTGGCGGCTCAGCCTTATCATTTTCATAACCGTGCCGGTTATCACACTGGCAGTGCGTTATTTTGGCCAAATGATCAGAAAATTGTCCAGGCAGGTACAAGACCGCCTGGCAGACACTACCGCGATCGCCGAAGAGGCATTAGGTGCCGTGGAGTCGGTAAAATCATTTGCTCGGGAATCGTATGAAGTGAACCGGTACAACTCTGGGGTAAATACGCTTTTTGATACCGCCCGAACGAAAGTGCTGTTCAGTAATCTATTTTGGTCAACTGTAGGTGTTGTTTTTATGGGCACAATGATCGTCATTTTTTGGTATGGCGGAACAGAAGTTTTGGCGGGCAGGCTATCAGCCGGTGATCTTGTTGCATTTATCTTTTTTGCATTCAACATAGGCCGGTCAATGGGCGGTATGGCAAGGGTATACACAGTATTTAGCAGCGCAGTGGGTGCATCAGAGCGAATTTTTGGCCTGCTTGAGGTACAGCCGGAAGTGAAGGACCAACCGGAAGCTATAGAGTTAGACCGGGTTCAAGGTGCCGTTTCTTTTGAAAATGTATCCTTTCACTACGAAAAAAATCAGCCTGTACTACAGAATATTACCTTTTCCTGTAAGCCCGGAGATATTGTAGCACTGGTGGGCCCAAGTGGTGCCGGGAAAACGACTTTGTTAAATCTGATCCCTCGTTTTTATGATCTGCAGCAGGGAACCATTCGGTTTGACGGTATTGATATTTCAACCGTTAAGCAGCAGTCACTGAGAAATCATATTGCGATTGTTCCCCAGGATATTCAGCTATTTGGCAGTACCATTCGGGAAAATATCAGGTACGGAAGGCTGGATGCAACGGACAGTGAAGTGGAAGAAGCGGCAAAATTTGCGCAGGCCCACAACTTTATTATGGAGCATCCTGACGGATACGATGCATTGGTTGGAGAGCGTGGTATTAAACTTAGCGGAGGGCAGCGCCAGCGTGTGGCCATTGCCCGGGCTATTTTAAAAGAACCGGCGATTTTATTGCTTGATGAAGCCACTTCATCGCTTGATTCAGAATCTGAGGCGGCTGTTCAGGCAGCACTCAACCATTTGATGAAACGATGTACCACCTTTGTAATCGCTCACCGGCTTTCCACCATCAAAAATGCAACTACCATACTGGTGATGGATGACGGCAGAATTTCTGAGCAGGGAACCCACCAGGAATTGCTGGAAGAAGATGGAATCTACAAACGATATTATGACCTCCAATTTTTTGAAGAGGCGTTTTCGACTGAGGAAAAGAGTATTTAATTAAGTTTGGTTTTACTGATGTTATGGATAGCCAAAGTTGAACCACTTAATCTGGGTATCTGAGCCCTTATCCTAATAGATGAACAAGTTTAAATCGAGGGTAACACC
>SL_3KL_010_SEDDRAFT_10006322_pt1 | contig 10588 bp, 4 predicted proteins | sample SodLakKL_010_SED_2_FD_10381 | JGI IMG/M metagenome (IMG submission 10381)
GGAATAAAAGAGAGAAGGTTGAATATTTTGATTGAATCCAAGCCAATATGTGAGAGGTACTTTTACTTTAATCCGGACAACAAGAATTTTGCTATTGAGGATCCTGCATTATTTTACTATATGCGCCATGTAGACTGGGAGGAGATTAGAAAAGATTGCGGCTTCAGAGATGGTCTTGATGTCAAAGAATTTGAAATCGCAATTTCATTTGCAGGTGAAAATAGGAAATTGGCGAAATACATCGCTAATCAATTTGAATCAATCGATGTCCCAGTATTTTTTGATGAATTCTACGAAACCAATTATCTAGGAAGGGCATGGGGCAAAGAGTTTGAACGGATATTTGTATCTGATTCCCGTTTTGTGGTTTGTTTATTGGACCAACACCATAATGAAAAAATTTGGCCAACTTTTGAAAGAAATTGCTTTAAAAAACGTGTACCAAATGGTGAAGTGATACCAGTTTTTTTGGATGAAACTATATTTGTAGGGATTTCAGACGATATAGTTGGAATAAAATTCAATTGGGATGAATCAAAAGAAGGTTGGCAAGACGAGGTTCTAGACAAGATAGTCATGAAAATCTGGGAGAAGCTAGATTAAATCATAACTAATGCTTTATTTTTGATAATAAAAGCTATGCAACTTTTGAATTAATAACTTCCACAGAATGCTGCTTCTTGTTACAGACTATGAAGACTATCTTTTAGAGTTGGCTAAAGAAGCTGAAAACATAAAAGTTCTTATTGCTTTTTTAACTAAGGGTGGTTTGAATTGGTTGCCAAAAGAGAGAATTAAAAACACTGAGTTCATTGTTGGAATAGATTTGGGGATTACTTCTCCCATAGCAGTAAAATATCTTCAGGAAAATAATTCTGACATATTGCTATTTAATGAACATGGCAAAATGTTTCATCCAAAGGCACTTTATTTCAAAACAAAAAACGAAGAGTATTTAATCATTGGTTCGAATAATCTTACAAGTCAGGGTATTTCAAGTAACCACGAGTTGAGCTTGTCAATTACGAAAAATAATTGTAATCAAAAAGTGTTCACAGATTTTCTTGCTCATTTTAATTATTTGAAAAATCACAATAAAAGTGGCGTACCTGATAATGAGTTTTTTGCTCATTATAAACAGTCTTCCATCAGTCAAAGATTGAATAAATTAATTCTTAAACAGAGAAATATTCCTTTAGCTAAACCTCAAAAAACTTTCAAGAACTATCCTGAGAAGATAGACTCTTTAAGTGATTTCATAATTCTTATCAGTAATGAGTTTCCCAACCTTGATAGAAGCCAAGATAAAACTGATTTAAAAAGCCATCCACTAAAACTATTGAACGATGAAAATTTTCGACCCATGTTTAAGCAAATTATCTCTGATGCATCAAATGATAGATTAAAAGCAGAATCGAATTTAAATATTGGCGGTAAGTGGTACAGGATACCAAACATCCTTGCTAAAAATGAAGACATTGAGCCTTGGAATAGAAGCAAAGAAATAGGTCGACTAGTTTTCCAAATACATTTTAGTAATGATTACAAAGAAGTGTTTTTCAGTGTTGTACTTCAGTATAATATTGAAAAAACTTTAAAATCAGGAGAGATGCCTTCCAAAGTAAAAGCTAGATATGAAAAGTTATATAGACACGCTCAAGACTATGCAGAAAAAGCTGTATATGGAATACCTCAATTTCACCATTGGAATTACAAATCTTATTCCCTTTGGGGAAAACCTATAATTTCATTTCAATATAAAATTGATTCATTACCTGATAATCAGACATTACTTGAAAATATTGAATCTCTAACCAAGTTCGTAAATGCATCGAGTACAATATTGTAAAACCGGTAGTATATGAGATTGTTGAGTATTTCATTCAGGATATTTAGTTTGATTTCAAGCTGTCGGAAGATGCCGTTTCACCTGAGATGTAATACTACTACCACTACACTTTCTCCCAGCATCCTTATCTCCTGGTTACAGATCAAATGTTCGCCAACGTAACGCCGCGGGATAAGCAGTTCGGACTGATAATGAAAAATTCGTGAACCAAAATCATCACAGGACCGTAGCCTCATGACGAAACTAAGTTAAGCAGCTCCTTTCGGATTTCCGGCCATGGAACGGACAGATCCAGTGTCTGAAATCGCATTTCATGTAGTGGATTGCGGTTGGAGCGAGCCCGCATGTCCAAACTGTCCGAGACTTTTGGATAAAGAAGGATTCCGGTAAGAGGTTTGCCTTTGGGGTTTGGATAGTGCTCCATGTAGGCAAACATTTGGTACATATTTGATGACGAAAACTTCGCAGTTCCGTATCGGTTGTCTTTCAAGGCCGAAGCATAGTATTTGGTGTCAATGATAAATATATCCCGGTCGGACTCCAGCGGAATGTCGGTCTGCATTTGTGGAATGAATTTATCCTCTTCGCCCAATTCAAATGACCAGGAAAGCTTTCTGCGCGCAATCACATAATCAGCAAGCTCCACATCATAAAAATTCCGGACAAATGCCTCAAATAACGTTGCCAGCTTGTCCTCATCTCGTTCCAGATCGATAAACCGCACTTCGTCACCGTCCTCACGGACACTGCTGTGTTCCATCACCATACGCGTTATGAAGAGCAAAAAACGGTACCTGAGCATATTGCGGTTCAGCATGAGCCTGCCAAAAGCCTGTGGCTGTAATAAAATCTCCGAGATGTGAGCCATCCTGCGCACGAGTGTGCGAAGTTTGATTGTCAGATCGTGGTTCAGATTACGGTACATCAGCAACCGCACCATGCCCGCTTTCAATAGCTGATTCACCAGAATGTCAGGGTGCAGTTCGTCAAATTTGCATACTGCACGTCCATTATGGAACTTGTTTTGACGCAGTGATTCGGAAAACTGAAGCTGGCCACGAATTCCTGCAATATCCTCAACATGCCCAACATACTGTCGGTATAGTCCGCGTGAAAACAGATTCTCAATTCCTTCTGACAGCAGCCGTGCATACAGGTCCGCCAGGTTATATCCATCATCAATCCCCGCAGGAACCTTCTCCCGGGCAGGATTTAATATCCCCGAAGCATAGGAAATGAGGTAATATAAATTGAGGATCGGGATCTTCACGTTGTTGGCGCTAATTACGCATACCTGGATGGGTTTCCAGCTACATTCCCAGTATATTTTTTGCCTTGGAGAGCTGATCCGGCTGATCGAACCAATACTCTTCCAGCAGTGGCACGATTTCATAGAGCAGCACATTGTCAAGCCACTGCTTTTGACTTTTCCCATCTATTAGAGGCACACAGAAATAGCTGTGGCCAATAGTAAACCCGATACCCAAACTGTGGTCATCCTTGATAAGCTTGTTCACATCCTGCATCATAACCTGGATACGCGAGATGATGGAACTATCCACGTTCAGGTCTTTCAAAAAAGCCCGGAACCTGTCGCCAAACTCGGGTATCAGGCTTTTGAAAACAAAACGCCGGCGGAGCGCATAATCCACAACTGCCAGCGATCTGTCAGCAGTGTTCATGGTCCCGATCAAATACACATTGGCCGGCAATGAAAAAGCATCATCGCTGCTGTACTGCAAATGTATGCGCTTGCCACGCTTATCGGCTTCAATGCCCAGCATAACTTCGCCAAACACCTTTCCAAGATTGCCCCGGTTGATCTCATCGATGATAAATACGAATGGTTTATCCGGCTCCGTCTCTGCCCTCCGGCAAAACTTGAGAAAGTGGCCTGGCTGGAGTTCAAATCCGGCGTTCCCATCGGGACGATATCCTTCAATGAAGTCTTCATAACTGTAGGATGGGTGAAATTGGACCATATGCAGCCTCGTCGCGTCTTTCTGACCCATTAGCAGCCACGCCAATCTCTCAGCTACGAAAGATTTTCCGGTCCCGGGTGGGCCTTGAAGCACCAAATTCTTCTTAGCCTTCCACAAATCGAGTGTTTCATTGAGCCAGCGTTCATCCAGGAGGTTATTCTCCGCTGCGTCCGAGAGGTCGTAAGATTCCCAGGAAACATGCTTGCCCATGGCGACCTGCTCTATGCGCTCATATTCCTTTTGTGACAGCTGGAACAAGCTTCCCTGATTATTTGCAAACACCTCGGCATCAGCAAGCAACTGGTCTTGCTGCAGTTCATCCCAGTTGGGTTGGTTGGGATAAAAGGCATCAACACGGAATTCAATCGATTCCTGATCCTCTTCATCCAGATGAATACCCCGGGTTACGACGAGTCTGGCAACAACCCTTTTTTTCGGTGTGGTTTCATACCCAACCATCTTGTCACCCGGACGTACCTTTTCAAAATACTTGTATACACGCCGCTTGCTCCCCTTCTGGGTATGCGTTGTGTACGTTTGCAGTGATCCTGGTGGATGAGATGACAGATCCCAATACTTTGGATTAGCATTGATCCACCAGTAACCAACATCAACATCTTCTTCAGTTTCTGGCGGTTCATTTACAACCGATTCTGGATTTCCATCGAAGGTCTGGTAGAGAATGTCCTGGGTCAACAGCCGATAGTTCGGGTCCGGGTAGACGCCCTCCGGAAGTGCTGTTTGCACCAGCTTGATAAGCTCTTTGTCATTTGAAACCACATTTTTGATTAAATCATCAACAAGGGCATAGTAGTGAGACAGCTTTTTCCCCTTGGAACGAGGTTTCTCACCCAGTGCTATACAGAGCTTTTGATAGAACGAATCCTTGAAAAAAGTATACTTTTCTGGATTCCTGAGTGTCAGAAGAACTCCTATGACGCGCTCATCCTGATTCGAGGCATCGGTTTCCTTGCTCTTGACCGTGTCGTATAGCTTTTCAGAACCCTTTATGTAATCCTTCACTCGCTCATCCAGATTCCGTGATTCATCAAACAGATTGCGAAGCAACTGTTTCAATGAATCAGGCTCTGCCCTTACCATATGCATGAGCGTAGCGCTGGAAAGCATATACAGTAAATTCGTTCTGGTGACCTCCTTGATCTCTTTTTCAAAATCACTCGCATTCAAATCCGGTCTCCCGATGTTGTCATTGACGTAATGCCACTTGTATACTTCATCGGCAAGCTTGTTATCCGATACCAGGCGTTTGTATTGTTCTATCCGTTTCTTGATTGGCTGATAGTTTCTTGGGCTCATCGTTGGCTCATTTAATGTTTTGAAGAAACCTTGGCAGTAAAGGGATGTTAATCCTCACAGCATATGGTGGTAGCAATGCATTGTAGAGAATATAGTAGCTTGGGAAAGCAAAAATATTTAAAATTTTTGATAGTTCCGGATTTATAGAATTAGGGTTTAAGGTCAAAACCTGCCCCCCCCGCATGTCGTAAAGTTAGGCGCTGATCTTCTTGAGCAAGCCGATCGCCGGACCGAATGCAACAGCGGGGTTCCTCTCGTGGATGAGGTAGTAGATGAACTACAGCAGGCCACCTTTGTTGCGGTAATAATCAATCACGCGGTTGAAACTAGCACCGGAACGCGATGGTATCCCCGGCATCCAGGACCGCCCCTCCCCATGCTTCTGCCTAGCGATCTACATTATTCCCATGTGGGAATTCTAATTGTCGTCGGCCACAAGGTAACAAAACACCTACAAGAGCCATATTTCCTTGCGCAAGATGCGGTAATGTATTATTCTGGTTGAAATAATGAAATCTATTGCAGTTACGGGCCCATCGCGGCTTTGCTTATTAAGGGTGGCTATGAGAACCCTATCAAGAATACTCCATTATGACAGTCATAACCACATGAAAATAATGAGCCAGATGGTTAAAACTGGATCATTTGCACTGAAATAGATTATTCTGCGATATAAATTAACGCCCATCTATAAAATTATTCATGAGTAAATAGATCTAAATAGAGTTAAATGGATTATTAACCGCATAACCCTGAGCATGTACCCGATCGCATTCATTGATACTGAGATTGAACCAAAGAGTCGAAAAATTCTTGACATTGGATGTGTGAAAAGTAATGGAAGCTCTTTTCACAAACCCTCGGTCGCAGAGTTTATCCAGTTCATCAATGAAACACGATTTATATGTGGTCACAATATTCTCAACCACGATGTAAAATATATCGGTAAAGCACTCAATGCTGCGGGAGTTAACAGTGCAAACATTATTGACACTTTATTTCTTTCCCCACTGCTCTTCCCGACAAAACCTTACCACGCGTTATTAAAAGACGACAAACTGCTATCGGAGCACATAAATAATCCTTTAAATGATTCCATCAAAGCGAGAGACCTGCTCCATGATGAAATTCAGGCTTTTAAGCAGACAGATGAATCGCTAAAACAATTATTCTATCTGCTGCTGCATGACCAAAAAGAGTTCGGAGCTTTTTTTCGCCTGATTAACTTCAAGAGTGAAAACAGAAATCCTGAAATACTCATCCGGAAAAAGTTTGAAAATGAAATTTGTGATCATGTGGATCTGACGAGTATCGCATTGGAGACCCCCATTGAACTAGCCTACTGTTTGTCTCTATTGCATTCCACAATACAGCACAAGAATATACAATCCATAACTCCGCCATGGGTCCTCAAAAGCTATCCGGACGTGGAACGGATACTGTTCCGGTTGCGAAACCAGCCTTGCCTGTACGGCTGCGAATATTGTAACAAGTCGTTGGATAGTCACAAAGGACTAAAGCGTTTTTTTGGATTTGATTCCTTCAGGACGTTTGGAGGTGAGCCGCTACAAGAAAAGGCTGTAAAAGCAGCCGTTGACAATAAATCATTGCTTGCCGTATTTCCCACAGGCGGAGGAAAGTCCCTCACCTTTCAGGTACCTGCCTTAATGAGCGGTGAGAATGTAAGAGGTCTCACTGTGGTCATTTCGCCCTTGCAGTCATTGATGAAAGACCAAGTGGACAATCTTGAAAAAATTGGTATCACGGAAGCTGTCACAATTAATGGCTTGCTTGATCCGATTGAAAAGGCTAAATCATTTGAGAGGGTTGAAGACGGCTCGGCATCAATTCTTTACATCTCACCCGAGTCGCTACGCTCGCGCACCATTGAGCGACTGATTTTGGGAAGAAAAGTTGTCCGTTTTGTCATTGATGAGGCACACTGCTTCTCTTCGTGGGGACAGGATTTCCGGGTGGATTATATGTACATCGGTGATTTCATTAAATCCGTCCAGGAAAAGAAAAATCTTGCTGAAGGAATTCCAGTATCATGTTTTACAGCAACGGCAAAACAAAAGGTCATAGAGGATATTCGCGCCTACTTCCATGAGAAACTTTCGATTGACCTTGAGCTCTACACTTCAAAAGCGTCTCGAACCAACCTTCAATACAAGATTTTTGAAAAGGGGGACGAGGAAGAGAAGTATCAGGCGGCGAGAAATTTGATTGAGGGAAAAAACACTCCCACAATTATTTACGTATCCAGAACCAGAAAGGCTTACCAGCTGGCGGAACGCCTGGCCCAGGATGGCTTTAGCGCAAAGCCCTATCATGGAAAAATGGACAAGCAGGAGAAGTCCATAAACCAGGATTCATTCATCAACGGTGAAACCCAAATCATGGTTGCGACATCCGCGTTCGGAATGGGTGTCGACAAAAAAGACGTTGGAATGGTCATCCACTACGAAATGTCCGATTCACTGGAAAACTACGTCCAGGAAGCCGGAAGAGCGGGGCGGGATGAAAACATTGTGGCCGACTGCTTTGTGTTGTACAACGAAGAAGACCTGAGCAAGCATTTCGTTCTGCTGAACCAGACCAAGCTTTCCATCAAGGAGATCCAGCAAATTTGGAAAGCAATTAAAGAGATCACAAAGCTTCGTTCGACCGTATCCAACTCTGCCCTGGAGATTGCGCGAAAAGCCGGCTGGGACGATAACGTTGTGGAAATCGAGACAAGGGTCAAAACGGCCATTGCCGCCCTGGAAGATGCAGGCTATTTGAAACGTGGGCAAAACATGCCGAGGATTTTTGCCAACAGCATCCTCTCAAAAAATGCGCATGAGGCCATCGAAAAAATCGACTCTTCTCACAGGTTTGATGAAAAACAGAAGGTTCAGGCAACCCGGATTATCAAAAAACTGTTTTCCAGCAAAAGCAGGAAAAATTCCAGCGATGAAGCCGCCGAATCTAGGGTAGATTACATCAGCGACCATTTGGGAATCGTCAAGGAGGAGGTGATAGACATTGTGACCCTGCTTCGCGAGGAGAAGATACTTGCGGACGCCAAAGATCTGACCGCGTTCATCAGAAAGGGTGAAAGTAGAAACCGTCCTGTCAGTTTTGTCAACACCTTCAGTAAAATTGAAAATTTTCTGCTTTCGGTTATTGACGAACAGGAAAAAACTTTTCACATCAAGGAACTGAATGAAGCCGCCGAGGAGAGTGGCTGCGATGGGGTCAGCACCAGCCGGATTAAAACCATCATCAACTTCTGGGTCATCATTAACTGGATTAAGCGTCAGAAATCACACTATTCCAATAATCACATCGCGGTGATTGCCCTTCATCCCATGGAATTACTGCAAGAAAAGTTGGAAAAGCGGCATGAACTGGCAAGATTTCTTGTGGATTTCCTCTATCAGAAAAGCAGACAGGGTTTGTCCGGTGTTGATGAGAAGGCGGAAGAAGTGCTGGTTGAGTTTTCAGTTCACGAATTGAAACAGGCTTTTGAAAATTCCATCGCGAGTTTCGGGAAGAAAGTAACGATCCAGGATGTGGAGGATGCCCTGTTCTACTTGTCACGGATTGATGCGATCAAAATGGAGGGGGGATTTCTCGTCACATATAATGGACTGACCATTGAAAGGCTCGAGCATGACAACCTCAAAAGATATACTAAGGAGGATTATCAAAGACTCCATGAATTTTATGAAAACAAGGCTCAGCAGATTCACATCGTCGGTGAGTATGCAAAGAAGATGATTAGCGACTACAAGGATGCGCTGCAATTTGTGGAAGACTACTTTCAGTTAAATTACCATTCGTTTCTGAGAAAGTATTTTCCGGGTAGCAAGGGTAATGAACTCAAACTGAAGATGACTCCCGGAAAATTTAAACAGCTATTCGGAGAATTATCGCCAACCCAGTTAAAAATCATCAATGACAATGAGACGAATTATATAGTGGTCGCCGCCGGACCCGGAAGCGGCAAAACCCGGGTCCTGGTTCACAAACTCGCTTCGTTGCTTTTGATGGAGGACGTGAAACACGAACAGTTGCTTATGGTTACGTTCTCCAGAGCGGCGGCATCCGAATTCAAGAAGCGGCTGATGCAGCTCATTGGCAATGCAGCCGGCTACGTTGAAATCAAAACGTTCCACTCCTACTGTTTTGATTTGTTGGGCAAGGTAGGAAATCTCGAAAAGTCGGATTCAATACTGAAAGATGCCATTGAAAAGATCAAAAACAATGAGGTTGAAGTAAGCCGTATCACAAAAACGGTTTTGGTCATCGACGAAGCGCAGGATATGGACGAAGACGAGTTCGGCTTGGTGCAGGCTTTGATGGAGCAGAATGAGGATATCAGGGTGATTGCGGTTGGTGATGACGATCAGAATATTTATGAATTCAGAGGGTCTAGCTCTAAATATCTTGAACAATTCATTCATATCAATGGAGCGGCAAAACATGAGCTGGTCGATAATTACAGGAGCAAAAAGAATCTTGTCGAATTCACGAATCAGTTCGTCCGGCGAATTCGCAATCGTTTGAAAGACACGACTATCATACCGAAGCAAATCGAGAATGGAAAAATCAAATTGGTTCGCTATCGAAGTGAGAACCTGATTACACCCCTTGTGAATGATATTCTCAATACCGGGCTTACCGGAACAACCTGTGTGCTAACCAAGACGAATGATGAAGCGCTGCAAATCACAGGGCTGCTTTTGAAAAACAGGATTCAGGCAAAACTGATTCAAACAAACGATGGATTTAGTCTTTATAATCTTGCGGAAATCAGGTTCTTTCTGGAAAAATTGAATTTGGAGGATGATGATTTCATAATCAGCGATGATGTCTGGCTTGTTGCAAAAAGAGAATTGGTTAACAGGTTTCGTGGCAGCAACAAGCTGGATATTTGCAAAAACATCATTAAGGATTTTGAGGCAACTAATCCCATGAAGAGGTACAAATCCGACTTTGAGGTGTTCCTTCGTGAATCCAGGCTGGAAGATTTCTCTGGTGACAACGTTGAGACGATTTTCGTCTCAACGATTCATAAAGCCAAAGGAAAAGAGTTTGACAATGTTTTTCTGATGCTTGAAAACTACAGCCCGTCGACTGACGAAAACAAGCGGTTGTTGTACGTCGCTATGACACGCGCTAAACACAATCTGACCGTTCATCTGAATTCAAATTTCCTTGACAATATTTCAGCAGAGAACCTGGAGCGGGTTGTGGATAATCAAGCATATCTTCCGCCTAATGAGCTGGTTATGCATTTGACGTACAGAGATGTTTGGCTTGACTTCTTTATAAACAGACAGCGCCTGGTTTCGCAGTTATCAAGTGGAGATCACTTGATGGTGGACGCAGATGTATGCTTAAACTCACGAAGGCAACCGGTACTTAGATTCTCAAAGCAATTTCTAAACCA
>SL_3KL_010_SEDDRAFT_10006323_pt1 | contig 10587 bp, 8 predicted proteins | sample SodLakKL_010_SED_2_FD_10381 | JGI IMG/M metagenome (IMG submission 10381)
AGCAAAATAGCAAGCAAATTACCAAGCAAATTACCAAGCAAATTACCAAACAAAATAGCAAGCAAAATACCAAGCAAATTACCAAGAAAATTACCAAGAAAAATAGCAAGCAAATTACCAAACAAAATAGCAAACAAAATAGCAAGCAAAATACCAAGCAAATTACCAAGAAAAATAGCAAGCAAATTACCAAACAAAATAGCAAGCAAATTACCAAGCAAAATAGCAAGCAAATTACCAAGCAAAATAGCAAGCAAAATACCAAGCAAATTACCAAGAAAATTACCAAGCAAATTACCAAGAAAATTACCAAGAAAAATAGCTATTTTTCCAAAATTCCTTTGTTTGTTGATTTATAAGGTGTTACAATTTGAAAATATTCCAGTATCTGCCCTAACATTACATGTTACTTTTGAATTCCCTTTAAAACAGCCGGTTTCAGTTATAAAACTCTATTCAGAACATTCCTGAAAAGTGAATTAAATAAATTTTTACTGAAGCAGTTTTATTGTTTTCTCACCTCCCGGATACGGGTCTGACCATTATTTTTTTGTTTTACAGCAATATAAGGTGTTGTTCACGATAGTTATGTGACTGTTTTCAGGTTGGATTGTTTTTAAAACATTTTATTTCATTTGAAAGTTCTGTTTTTTGTCATAGTTTTGTTTCTCTAAGGTGTTTAATTAACACTTAACAGAAGGAGAAAATATTTTTAGTATAAGCCAACTCAAAACTGCCAATTCTAACTCAAAACTGCCAATTCTAAATTAAAATTGCCAATTCTAACTTAAAACTGCCAATTCTAACTCAAAACTGCCAATTCTAACTTAAAATTGCCAATTCTAACTTAAAACTATATTAAATGAAATCAAACTTNCCGCTCTACTTCAAACTCTCTTTGATGATGTTCTTCCAGTACATGCTTTTTGCTGTTTGGTGGGTTCCTCTTGCTGCTTATTTAGCAAATATGGGTTTGTCACGTGCGCTTTCATCATTAATTCTCAGCTCAATGGCTATCGGGTGTATGGCCTCGCCAATTGTGGGGATGATAGCCGACAGGTATTTCAGGGGACAAATGGTTCTGGCAACAACAAACTTTATTGTGGGTATTATGTTGCTTGCGGCCGGACTGACCAATAATCCCATACTGCTGTTTATATTCCTGCTTACAGCAATGATTTTTTATATGCCTTCCTGGGGACTGACCAGCTCGATCACAATGAAGCATGTTGATTCTGATATTTTTCCCCGGATCAGAGTTTTCGGATCAATAGGCTGGGTTTTTGCCGGGGTCTTCAGTATTTTTACGGTAAGATTCCTTAATCTCGATTTTGACGGTACGCATATGCCGTTTTTATATGCTGCCGGTATAGCGATTGTAGCCGGCCTTTTCAACCTGGGATTGCCGGACACACCTCCACTTGCGAAAGGACAGAAGGCCTCTTTGATCGACATAATGGGTTTCAGGAGTGTGAAGCTTATGAAGGACCGTAACTTTGCAGTCTTTATTTATATCTCCTTCCTCTTTATGATTCCCTTTTCAATGTACTGGTCTTATTTTTCAGAGTATCTTGCCGACAGCGGATTCCAGTTTATTTCTCTTACAATGAACATGGGGCAGTTACTGGAGATGTTCATTCTGTTAACCGTACCCATATTCATAAAGAAATATGGTTTGCGTAATACTATGATTGTGGGTCTTATCGCACTGGCAATTCGCTACGCCTCACTTATATTCGGCGATGGTGCCCTGCAGTTTCCAATGATAATGATTTCAGTGCTGGTACACGGCGTAATATTCGGTTATTTCAACCTGGGCGGACAAATTTATATTGACCGCAAGGCCCCTGCATCACTAAGAGCGCAGGGACAGGGCTTTATATTCTTTGTGACTTTTGGAGTTGGGCTCCTGGTAGGAAATTTTATCAGCGGTGAAATAATAAGATTTTTCTCCGTAGAGTCGGCCGGTGCCACGACATATCAATGGGACTATATTATGGGTATTGCAGCCCTTATGTCAATTATCTGCCTTGCCGCATTTATGATACTATTCAGAAAGGAAGACTACAGTGTAATTGAACTGAGCGAGTCCGAAATGTCCTGATAATTAAGGTTTTTAATCATATATTTTTAACGGATTTCAAAAGCTCCTGCAGGACACTCAGCAGGAGCTTTTTTCTTACTAAAGGTGTATCTTACCACAAAAGGTAAAATTCTGGATTCTGCCATGATATTCATGTAGGAGTGATAAAATTTTAATACTTTTAGCAACTACAACTTCATCTCTATTTAATCTTCAATCCTTAATAAATCAATTAAAAAAATTCAATAGCTCATTAATTTTAGTTTCATTAAAAAACCCACCGTCTAATAAGGTGGATATTTACTTAATCTTTGAAACCGCCTCCTCTTATCGTGATAATATCCTGGCGGGGCGTTGTCCGAAAGGAATGTATGATTTTTAAAATGATAATTCTTATGAAATGGTATAAGATTGGATTTGCTGCAACAGGAGTATTTGCATCAACTTGTTCATTAATTAGTTGCCAGTATAATATGGATGCAGAAGAAAAGAAACTACCCAATATCGTTCTTATCAATATTGATGACATGGGATGGCGTGATGTTGGATTTATGGGGTCGGAGTATTATGAAACTCCCAATCTGGATGCATTGGCAGCCCAGGGTATGATCTTTACCAATGCTTATGCTGCCGCCTCCAACTGTGCTCCCAGCCGGGCCTCTATGTTTACCGGACAATGGAACCCGCGTCATGGAGTATATACTGTAGATTCTTCGGAAAGGGGTAAAAGTGAAGATCGCCGGCTTATTCCCACGAAAAATACTTTGTTCCTGCCCGAAGACCAGTTTGTTTTTTCCATGGCACTTAAAAATGCCGGATATGTGACCTGCCATGCCGGCAAATGGCACGTGAGTGAAGATCCCACCGACTATGGATTTGATGTAAATATCGGAGGCTGGCATTCCGGCAATCCGGGTAGTTATTATCCCCCTTATACTCTTGTACCCCTGGAGGCTCCGTCGGACGATTATTATCTTACGGACTTAATCATGGATAAAACTCTTGAGTTTTTGGAAACAGTGAAAGGCCAGCCTTTTTTCCTCAATTATTCCCCCTATGCCGTACACACACCCATTCAACCTGTGAGGGATCTGTTGCCCAAATATGAAGATAAGCCTTCATGGAAAGGACAGAATCATGCTGAATACGCCACAATGGTTGAGAATCTGGATACTCAGATAGGAAGATTGATTACTAAGTTAAATGAAACCGGCAAAATTGACAATACCTTCATTCTGTTTATTTCTGACAACGGGGGGCATTTGGGGTACACTACCATTCCTCCACTACGATCGGGAAAAGGTTCATATTACGAAGGGGGTATACGTGTGCCCATGTTTGCCTGGTGGAATGGACATATTACTGAAAATACAATCTCTGATGTTCCGGTTACAATGCTTGATTTTTTCCCAACGTTTCTTGAATTAGCCGGTATTGAAAAACCAGAAGGCAAACGTTTGGATGGTCAGTCTCTTTTACCTTTACTAACAGGTTCAGGTACTGTTGAAGAGCGTCCGCTGTTCTGGCATTTCCCTGTATATCTGCAGACTTATCTGGGAGAGAGAGACCCTACACAAGATCCCCTTTTTCGTACCCGGCCCGGTTCAGCTGTGAGGTTTGGTGACTGGAAACTAATCCAGTATTTTGAGTACAATGACATGGAACTATATAACCTTGAAGAGGATATCGGCGAAATGAACAATCTTGCAACTGTTAAACCGGATAAACTTAAAGAATTACTTGGAATACTTGAAAGCTGGAGAGAAGAAACTGGTGCGCCTGTGCCGACTGAAATGAATCCTGACTATAAAGGAGATATTAAATAAAAATGTTTTTTATTGATGCATTAGATCTGTAGGTATTATTTTATGAAAGGGACGAAACAAATGCGAAAAGAACGAGTTGTGGTAAGTGGGTTGTTACTTCTATTGGGAACCGCGGGTTATTCGAATTCAGATCGGCCGAATATTGTCTTTGTTTACAGCGACGACCATGGTCCGTGGGCCATTGGGTTGGAGCATCCGAACGCATACACTCCGAACATCGATCGGTTGCTGGGCAATGATGGGGCCCGGCTGACCAACGCTTTTGTCACCACGCCGGTTTGTAGCCCCTCGCGCGTCGGTTTGCTCACTGGTCGCTACGGTACAGAAGTGGGGATACAAGACTGGATCAGTCCAGATGAAGAGGATGTGGGCCTGAACCCGGCAATGGGAATACCCACCTGGCCCAAACTTCTTAGTGAATCTGGCTATATAACAGGGCTGATGGGGAAATGGCACTTGGGATATCCTGATCATTCCCATCCCACAAAGCACGGTTTTGATGAATTCGTTGGCTTCCTCGGTCACGCACCACCAGCCGATCCCACGATAGAAAAGAATGGTGAGCTAACACAAGTCGAAGGCCTTACGATGGACATTCTAACCAGCCACGTTCTAGATTTCATAGACCGTCATGAGCACAAGCCATTTGCGGTAATGTTGAGCTCGCGCTCCCCTCATCGCTCCTGGCTTCCCGTTGCCGACGAGGATTGGGCGCCATACGAGGGAGTCGATCCGGAAATTCCGGATTATCCGGGAATAGACGAACAACTTGTTCGACGGATGACGCGGGAGTATCTTGCCAGTATTACTAACTTGGATCGCAATTTGGGCCGGATTCTCGATCGGCTAGAGGAGAGGAATTTAAGCGAAAAAACAGTCGTGATCTTTACGGCCAACGAAGGTAATGCACTCGGACACCACGGTGCATGGGGCAAAGGCAACGCCGTCTCGGTTTTGATGGATCCGCCCCCTGGGACTAAGAACATACCCGGCAATCGTCGTCCAAACCTAATGGACGTTGTTTTGCGTGTGCCAACGGGAGTGCTGTGGCCGGGAGTAATAGAGGGTGGAAGCATCGTCGAGCAAACNATCANNAACCTNGACTGGTTTCCCACTTTGCTGGCAATCGCGAATGTTGAATTCGATGTACCCGAACAGTACGGACGAAATTTTTTACCCTTGCTTAAGGGTGAGTCGATAGTTGACTGGGATAATAGTCTTTATGTGGAATATTCTCCTCATCACGGTATCCGGGCTGACATGAGGGCGATTCGCACTCCGCGCTGGAAATTAGTGCGAGACTTTCTTAATCCCTGGCGGGACGAGTTCTACGATTTGAAGAATGACCCCGAAGAACGCGAGAACCTCATATTTGACAATCGCTTTGAGGTGCAGGTCGCCCGGCAGTCACTACATGAACAGATAATAGAAAAAATGCACCATCTAGGCGACTCTGTGTTGAAGTATGTCGAGGATGTGAATCTGATGATTTTTTGACTTATTTCAGGACAAGTCAGTTGATATTATTTTGTCTGCCGAAGGCTGATGTGGGTTTTATAAGAAGATTGCATACAACTTCAGTGGTCTCTCGTAAGTTGGTTTGATAGAATATATCAGTTTTATACCCTCAATTAATTGTCAATAAATCCTGCATGATTTCTTTCAGCAGGATTTATTTTTTTCTATTTTTAACTTCTCAACTTTGCATAGCTGTTCGGTCGATTATTGAACGGTTATAAGTACATTGAATTATAATTTCATTAAAAGAAGGTAATGATAACTATTGAATTGTTACAAAAAAAGATAAATAACGGTGAAAATGACCTGTTCAGGTCTTTGTACGGAAATGATCATCTGATACTAAAGAAACAAGCTGATATTTATGCCAGGCTGATCTCAAGATTTGAAACACAGTTCAAAAAGAATGAAGCTTACCTTTTCAGTTCTCCGGGGCGGACCGAGATAGGGGGGAATCATACCGACCACAATATGGGCCGGGTGCTTGCCGGTTCAGTAAGTCTCGATAATATTGCGGTTGCAGCTCCCAATAATTCAAGTATAATAAGGATTGACTCTGCCGGGTATCCTGCTTTTGAGATCGATTGTTCTGATACGATTCCAAAAGATGAAGAACAATATACCACTGCATCACTTGTAAGAGGAATGGTCGCAGGTATGAGAGATGCAGGATTCCGATGCGACGGTTTTGATGTATGCATAGAAGGTAGGGTTCCAAAGGGATCCGGCCTAAGCTCTTCGGCATCGTTTGAGGTTCTTATCGGAACCATTATCAGTCACCTGTTCAACAAGGGGAAGCTTGACCCGGTAAGAAATGCCATTATAGGACAGTATGCCGAAAACAACTATTTCGGTAAGCCATGCGGACTGATGGATCAGACTGCCTGTGCGGTTGGGGGGCTTATCACCATTGATTTCAAGGATCCCGGAGATCCTGTAGTTAAAAAGGTTGATTTTGATTTCACTTCCACCGGGTACTCCCTTGTAATAACTGATACAGGGGGTGACCATGCTGATCTCAATGATGAGTATGCCTCACTGCCCATAGATATGAAATCTGTTGCTTATGCCTTGGGTGCTAGTGTTTTAAGAGAGGTGACAATGGTAGATATTGTAAAGGCCATTCCGGAATTAAGATCCGGGGCTGGCGACAGGGCAATACTACGCGCATACCATTTTCAGGGTGATAACCAGCGGGTAGTAAGGCAGGTTGAAGCTCTTGAGAAAGGAGATTTCAGGGCATTTCTTGATATGGTTATTGAATCCGGTTACAGTTCATATATGTACAACCAGAATATTCATTCACCGCATAGTGTAAAGGAACAGGGTGTTGCACTGGGACTGGCTATGAGTGAGATGGTTCTTAAGGGTGAGGGTGCCTGGCGCGTACACGGCGGAGGGTTTGCAGGTACTATTCAGGCTTTCGTTCCTGATACCTTGCTGGATGAGTATGTCAATACCATGGAGCACATATTCGGAAAAGGTGCATGCCATAATCTGTTTATACGGAACAGGGGGGCTTTTAAGTTGGAGCTGTGACCTGTATCAGCCTTATAGGAGTATTCAGGGTAGAGCAATAACGATTGCATTTTTTCATGTAAGGGGACCTGACATAAACGATAAATTTGAAATAGTATTTGCTAAACCTAAAAATTCAACAATGAAAAATTCTTTAATTTTTATCAGCCTTGTTTTATTGGTTGTCTTTTCGTCCTGCAATACCGGACAACCAAAATGGGAGAACCTTTTTAACGAAGAAGATCTTTCCGGTTGGATTCAAAGAGGAGGTAATGCTACCTTTGAGGTAGTTGATAATACTATTGTCGGCACCTCTGTTATGAATACACCAAACAGTTTTTTGTGTACAGAGCAAAGCTATGGTGATTTCATACTTGAGTTCGACTTTAAAGTCGATCCACTCCTTAACAGTGGAGTCCAGATCAGAAGTCATAGTTTACCCGGTTATATGGATGGACGGGTCCATGGCTACCAGGTTGAAATTGATCCATCGTCAAGGGGCTGGTCTGCCGGCATTTATGATGAAGCACGCAGGGGATGGCTATATCCTGTGTCCGACCCTGAACAGGTGGATGCACGTAATGCATTGAATTCGGGTGACTGGAACAAGGTGCGTGTCGAGGCCATAGGAAACCGGATAAAAACATGGTTGAATGAGGTTCCGGTAACCAATCTGTATGATGATGAGACCAGTGAAGGTTTTATTGCTTTACAGGTTCATTCAATACGGGACGCTTCACATGAAGGAACACAGGTCATTTGGAGGAATATCCGGATTATTACAGAAGAACCGGAAAAATTTACTACAGAGACAACGGCACCTGAAATTTCATATCTCACAAACAAGCTTACAGAAAAAGAAATATCTGAAGGCTGGAAATTACTTTTTGACGGAGAAACAACCGACGGATGGAGGAGAGCGTGCGGTGATAATTTCCCTGAGACAGGATGGGAAATCGAGAATGGGATACTGACTGTATTATCGTCAAGAACAGGAGATAGTACACCCGGAGGTGATATAGTAACCGAGGAGATCTTTTCCGACTTTGATCTGCGACTTCAGGCCAGGCTTACACCAATAGCGAACAGCGGTGTTAAGTATTTTGTTAATGAGTATCAGAGTGATAGTGGATGTTCTCCGCTGGGACCTGAATTTCAGATAATAGATAACAATACTCCCGGTCTCAATGAAGATCAGAAAATGGGCTCCCTTTACGATTTAAAGGAGGCTCAAAATGTAAGACTAAATCCTGTAGGCCAATGGAATATGATCCGGATTCTGGTTAACGGAAATCATGTGGAGCATTGGTTGAATGGATTCAAGGTAGTTGAATATAACAGAGAAAGTGAAGACTTTGATCTCCGCGTTGAATCGAGTAAATTTATGGATATAGAGGGTTATGGGAAAATAGATGGCCACATTCTTCTGCAGGATCACAGAGACGAGGTATCTTTCAAGAGCATCAAAATAAGGTCTTTTTGATTTGATGAACCAGTTCAGTTATATACTCATATTGCTGAAAATTGGAAAAAGACTTTTGCTGATTATTTATAAATGGTTGGCTATCGGGTACAAAATCTTGTAATAGAGTTTTAATCATCTGCAAAGTACCGGCCAAGATAATTTACTATATCCCTCTTCACCGTAAGAGGGTTTATAACTCCTGCGTATCTTGCCAGAATTTCTCCTCCCGGGGCGATAAGAAGTGTATGGGGAAGTGCACCCTGCCATTCTTTATCAACGGCTTCAATCAGTGCATATTTATCATTATCATTATAGAGGTAATTCTGGTTTGCAGCCTCCTGGTTTTCAAGAAACTTAAGCACATTATCTCTCCGTGAAGGATTGTCAGCACTGAGGGAGATGAATTCAAAGTCCCTGCCCCTGTACATCCGGTCTATGCTTACCAGATCGGGGAACTCTACTATACAGGGACCGCACCAGGTGGCCCATACGTTTATAAGACGCAGGTTTTCAGTTTCATTGGCAATCAGTTCTTTTATACCTTTAATATCGATCATATCAACACTGACCGGCATTTCAGCCCACTGCTTTTCCAGGTTCCTGGCCCACTGGTCATTCCATTTCCATTTTATCGAACAACCGAAGGAGGGAGTCTCCTTGAGTGGTACTTCCTGACCTGCCAGCAGGGCTTCTATTGCATCTTTTGCATCTGATGTATTTGGTTCAATATACGGATTCTCTGTATCATCAATCCTGCCCCGGTATCTTAAAAACCTTTCGCTGTCAAATATGAATACATGAGGAGTAGCCACGGGTCCGTAAGGTATTGAAGCCGCATGGTCATCTCCGTCATACAGGTACGGGAAATTGTATCCCTTATCTCTTGCCCTGATCACCATATCATCCATGTCGTCGCCAAGATCTGTATAACCAAGTTCGGCAAGGCTTACGGCCTTGGGGGAATTCGGGGAAATGGCGACAAATCCCACTCCTTTGGTCCTGTATGTATTGACCAACTCAATAAGCCTGTCTTCATAAGCCTGCGCCGTAGGGCAGTGGTTTGCCCAGAATACTATAAACAGGACTTCATATTCACTGAAATCATCAAGACTATAGTTTTTACCGTCTATACCAGGCAAATTGAAATCAGGGGCTTCTGCCCCTATCCCCAGGGTATTAACCTCTCTTTGTTGTGCATTGCTGACAAGCTGAGAAGATATCAGAAAAATTAGAAGGATTAAGGGGAAGCAAAAAATTTTCTTTTTCATTTTGTGCGACTATTAAAGGATTTGGTCGCACTAAGTTATGAAATATTCTCAATATTTGCATTAATGGATAGATTGAATCCTCTTCAAACAAAAATCCCCCCGGATCGCAGAACCTGGGGGGACTTTTCCAATAAACCAAAAACCATGAAACATGAACACTGCAAAAATTAACCCTAAATTAAACCATGTAAACCCGTGAAAAATTATTAATCTAAAACCCTAAACCATGAAATATTTTGTGTAACTTTTAATTAAATATTTAAATTGGACTCGATAATCTATTTTTATACAGATATACGGTGGTATACTCCAAAATGTTTCAATTTGGAAATAAACTAAGTTACCATCTCATGATGAAGTGGATCATCTTACTTGTATGTGCCTGATATTCAGATGATAGATGTGGTGCGGTTAACGCCCTCCAGATCAGGCTTGCACGCCGACTTTACCGTGACAGTGTTTAAATTTTTTACCGCTGCCGCAGGGGCAAGGTTCGTTTCGACCGACTTTTTTCTCGACTTTGACAGGTTGTGGTTTTTGCTTCTCCTTGGTATTGGCCATCATTTCATTTCTCCGGCTCGTTTCATACCTGCTCATATCAAGACGCCTGCGCTGTTCTGCTTCACGTACCTGGCTGGCATCCCTGATGGGAATATGTCCCTTCATCAACGTCGCCACAACATCCCTGTTCACTCTTCCGATCATGGTCTTAAAAAGTTCAAATGATTCAAACTTATAGATCAGTAGCGGGTCTTTTTGTTCATATGTAGCGGTCTGCACTGACTGTTTAAGGTCATCCATCTCCCTTAGATGTTCTTTCCATAGCTCATCAATAACCATCAGTATGGCGGTTTTCTGATAAGACTTAACAATATCCTTGCCTTCAATCTCGTATGCCGTCTTCTGCTT
>SL_3KL_010_SEDDRAFT_10006324_pt1 | contig 10585 bp, 6 predicted proteins | sample SodLakKL_010_SED_2_FD_10381 | JGI IMG/M metagenome (IMG submission 10381)
CCTTATCCATAACAATTTTGATTTTCTGCCGCTAACATACTCAAGATTGATCAGGACACCAATTGTGACGACCATTCACGGGTTCTCATCGCCGATGATCATCCCGGTTTACAAAAGATACAATGACAGGGTAAGTTACGTTTCTATCAGTAATTCTGACAGGAGCGGTGAACTGTCTTACATTGCAACCGTGTATAACGGCCTGGACCCGTCAATGTTCACTTTTAACAATGATCCTGAAGATTACCTGCTTTTTTTCGGCCGCATACATCACGACAAAGGGACACACGAGGCAATTCAGATAGCAAACAAAACCGGAAGAAGGCTGTTGATGGCAGGAATAGTGCAGGATGAGAATTACTTCAGGGAAAAGGTGGAGCCGTATATCAACGGAGAGCAGATAGTATACCTGGGGAGTGCGGGACCAGAAATGAGGGACCGGTTACTGGGTAATGCTTACGCCCTGTTGCACCCCATAAACTTTGAAGAACCTTTCGGACTGAGTGTTGCAGAAGCGATGTTTTGCGGAACTCCGGTTATTGCCTTTAACCGGGGGTCTATGCCTGAACTGATCGCCGGAGGTAAAACAGGCTTCCTGGTCTCTTCAGTCGAAGAGGCGACTGAAATTGTCGGCAGCGTTGGCGGGATTGACAGGGGCTTTTGTCGTGCAACAGCTGATAACAGGTTTAGCATGAGCAGGATGGCATCAGACTATATGACCGTTTACAAAAAAGTGGTTTAATATACCTGCCTGAAAAGAAGGCACCTGAAAAGAAGGCACCTGAAAAGAAGGTGTCACCCCTTTTTTAATTCGTTAAGCAGGTAAGGTAATTTTACCGAAGCGAATCCGGCCCCGGTGTCTGAAAGTCCGTAAGGTATGATAAGCTCATCATTATGGACCATCGGTCCGCATGAATAAACCACATTGGGTACATACCCCTCACGCTCTTTCGCAGTGGGTACAAGCAAAGGATCTTTCAGGTGGCCGATCATTCTTGTCGGATCATCCAGATCGAGCAGTGAGGCACTCAGGCAGTATTGCCTTACCGGTCCCACAGCATGAGTCAGAACCAGCCATCCTTCAGGTGTTTCAACAGGCGAGCCGCAGTTGCCGATCTGAATAAATTCCCAGAAATGGTTGGGAGACTGCAGCAGGACAGGCTCATCCCACCGGTTTATCTTGTCGGAGAAACCAATAAATGAATTTATCCCGTCAATGCGTGACAGCATTGCATACCTGCCTTTAACCTTGCGGGGAAATAGTGCCAGGTTTTTGTTCTGTGCTCCGTGCCCGTGAAGAGGTTTTATAGTGAAATGACAGAAGTCCCTCGTCTGGATCAGCTTGGGCAGAATGGTGTTGCCATCATATGCCGTATAAGTCGCATAATAATCGATTTGCCCGTCGTCATCTGTAAACTTCACAAAACGTGCATCCTCAATACCTTTCCTTTCGTTAAAGGATACCGGGAAAATTACCCTTTCAGAGATGTCTGTATCCCTGGAAAACCTGACTTCATAATGGGAGTCGGCAAGCCATACTATCTCTTCAATGGCCTTTTTCTTTTCTGCCGATGCGTTGTTTTCTGCGAGTGTCTTGTTTACAGAGGCCAGAAGCTCACCATAAATGAATTCATCACCCAGGCGGTTCATAACAATTTCCACAATCTCTGCCGGAAGTTTCATCTCCTTGAGTTTACTCCTGAATGAGGCCTTCTTGTATTTATGCCGTTTTACCATTTCTGCCTCTTCAATATACCGTCCGGATTTTTCAAAATGCAGTTTTCCTTCAGCGTCTATTATGCCTGAATGGAAAACTATTGATGAGATATGGCCCTCTCCCGTGGCTCTGAAGCTTACAATTATTCGTTTGCATCCCTTTTCCAGGCCCGACTGATCGGGCGACTCAATCATTGAAGGGTTAAAGAAGGCAGCCGATTCAATTGAATATTCCATAGAGAAATAAGCTCCTATCAACAGTTTTTTGTCCTCCGAAAGACCCTTAAAAGGGATGTTCCATGATTCCATCTGGTCCTTTACCCTGGAGAAATTGTTGATGAATATATTGGTAATTTTCCTGTGTCTTTTAGAAAACTCCCTGAGTGTATGTATCAGGGCCAGGTCAGCCTCCTGATCAGACATGGCAAGGACCCTTTCTATAAGAGCTATGGTGCGATCGGGTCCGTTATCGAAATACCTGATGATCACCCTGCGCGGATCAGGGAGGAACCGGTTCTCTTTTCTGGTTACTGGAATACGCATAAGGAAAATGAATTGGTGAATTCAGTGTAAATATATACAAAGTGCTGACCTGTTTCAATAGTCGCCGTTATAATTTTTAAACAAAAAATGAACCGGTTAGATTATCTTAAATACAAAAAAGCCTATTTTTGTCTGTTTTAATGATTTAACTGTAATTACTGAATATGTTCTATGTGATTTTCTCCATACTGTTCTGGCTGTTTCTTGCACTGTCAAGCATAATAATATTTCTGGGAGCCCTGGTATTATGGCTGTTTACCTTTCCCTTTGACAGGAACCTGCGGCTGCAGCATATGTATTCATGCTGGTGGGGTTCATTATATTTATGGCTTAATCCCTTCTGGCCCATGAGGGTTGAGGGGAGGGANAAAATCGATCCTTCACAGGTTTATGTTGCAGTGTCCAACCACCAGTCGATGCTTGATATACTTGTTATTCACTCCCTCTTTTTCCATTTCAAATGGGTTTCAAAAAAGGAGAATCTCTACATACCTTTCGTGGGCTGGAATATGTTGCTTAACAGGTATGTTACGATTGACAGGGCCAGCAGAAAGAGTTTTGTAAGGATGATAAGAGATTGCCGGCGGCATATTGAAAAGGGCAGTTCAATAATGATTTTTCCCGAAGGGACCCGTTCTACTGACGGTAATATAAGGAATTTCAAAGATGGAGCCTTCAGGCTGGCGCTTCAGATGAAATGCCCTGTCCTGCCGGTAGTGCTCGATGGCACCGGGGAGTCATTGCCCAAAAAGGGCTTCGTGATAACAAAAACAACCCCGATAAATGTGAGAGTTCTGGATCCCGTTATGCCCGTCGAATATGAAGGAATTGATTCGAGGGAACTGGGCAACAAAGTGCGTGAGATCATGTTATCTGCCCTTGAGGATCTTCGTAAAAAGGAGGCTGATAAAAAACATCAGAATAATTGACTATCTTCGTTAACTTATTACTGAATGAACAGGAAAGTACTAAAATGTCAGACAAAAACAGGCTCTCATTCTATAAGAGACAGTATGCAGAATACTCGGACAAACTAAGAGCAAATAATAAAAATCAGAAATTTTATGTTGTTCTCAGGCTGGCCACATTCATCCTGCTGATCTTTGCTCCGCTGATTTTTATCAATGACATCCCGGTTCTGGCCGGGTTACTTTTTGTATTGCTTTTTTCTCTTTTTCTTTATTTTGTTAAAAGGTTCAATTCAATTGAGAAAAAAGGCCGTTACCTGTCCTGCCTGATTGAGATCAACCAGAACGAAATTGAAGCTATCAGGGGCAACTTCAGCTCATTTGATGATGGACGGGATTATATCGATACCGGTCATCCGTTTTCGTATGACCTTGATATATTCGGCCCTGATTCTCTTTTCAATGTAATGAACCGGTGTGTTACCCCGAAAGGTAAAGATACACTGGCCGAAATGCTCCTGCATCCTTCCGTGCAGCCCGCTGTTATAAGGCGAAGACAGAAAGCCTTCAGTGAGCTGGGGGAGAAACAGGAGTTTTGTCAGCATTTTATTGCCACCGGGAAAATGTATATGGAGGAGCATGAGGACAGGTTCCAGTTGTTGAGATTTGTCAATTCCCCGTCCCGTTTCACCAGAAACAGAGGTGTCGTTTTTGCATCAGGAATATTGCCGCTGTTAACAATTGGTGCCCTTGGCCTTGTGCTGGCAGGTATACTTCCGTTTTACGGATTCACGGTGCTGTTTCTGTTCCAGCTTGTTTTGACCGGTTTGTTAAATAAGAGGATCAATGAGATACACTCACTTGTAACACGGAGACTCAGCAGCCTGAAGAAATACGGGAAATTACTGAATATAATACAGGATAATGATTTTAATGCACCCATGCTTAAGTCTGTCCAGAGATACCTGAGATCTGAAGGGATGTCGCCATCTGATCACATAAAAAAGCTGTCGAATATTGTTAACGCATTTGACAACAGGCTTAACATTATTGCTGCTGTGCTGCTCAACGGTCTTTTTTTATGGGATATCAACTGCGTTCTCTTTCTTGAAAGATGGAACCGCAAACACAGGAAAAATTTACCTGTATGGCTGGACAGCGTTGCCCGTATGGATGCATATACCAGTTTTGGGGTATTTACCTTTAATAATCCCGGATTTGCTTTTCCCTGTCCCCTGGCAGAAGGGCCGGTGATCGAAGCTGTTTGCCTGGGACACCCGCTGATACCTGAAAAGGAGCGGGTTTGCAATGACCTGATTATTGAAGACGACGGCAGGTTTGTAATAATTACCGGAGCAAATATGGCGGGTAAAAGTACTTTTTTGCGTACTGCCGGCATGGCCCTCATAATGGCTATGGCAGGGGCTCCCGTCTGCGCCGGAGAATTCAGGTTCAGAATTATGGAGGTATGGTCAAGTATGCGTACCAACGACTCATTGAGCAGGAATGAATCATATTTCTATGCCGAACTGAAAAGGCTGAAAAATTTAATTGAAAGGATTGCTAACGGTGCCAGGGTTTTCGTACTTCTTGACGAGATTCTCAAGGGCACCAACAATACCGACAAACAAAAGGGATCTGTGGCACTCCTTGAACAGATGCTGAAGATGGGGGCGACAGGGATAGTTGCAACACATGACCTGTTACTTACCGAGCTGGAGAATAATTTTCAGGGCAGGATTATAAATAAATGCTTTGATGTTGAGATAGCCGAAGAGAAGATATATTTTGATTACATTCTCAGGGATGGGGTTACAAGCCAGATGAATGCCATGGTACTTATGAAGCAGATGGGGTTGCTGAGAATATCAACTTCTTTTGCCTGATGCCCGGAACGGCAAACTGCCTGTTGATTCGTTGTTGATAAACAAATTCACACACCACCCTTCTTTTATATATATTTGCAGAAATTTATGGAATAATGACTGCAATATATTCAGAAGACACCATTCGGACCCTCGACTGGAAAGAGCATATCCGTAAAAGACCGGGTATGTATATAGGGAAGCTGGGGGACGGCTCATCGATGGATGACGGGATTTACCTGCTTATAAAGGAGGTGCTTGACAATTCGGTGGATGAGTATATGATGGGGTTTGGCAAGACCATTGAGATTGGGTTAAATGAGAAGGAGGTCACCATCAGGGATTACGGAAGGGGTGTGCCACTGGGCAAGATTGTTGATGTTGCATCAAAAATGAATACCGGGGCCAAGTATGATTCGCGTGTTTTTAAAAAAACCGTTGGTCTGAACGGGGTAGGTATTAAAGCTGTAAATGCTCTTTCATCACAATTTATCATCCAGTCCTTCAGGGAGAAGGATGGCCGGCTGGCAGAATTTGCAAGAGGTGATCTGATAGAAGAGCAGAAACTTCCCGCAAATGGTGAGACCAACGGTACAAAAGTTGTTTTTACTCCCGATAACGAGATATTTGGCAAGTTCCGTTTTATTCCTGAATATCTTGAAAAGATGCTGCGGAACTATGTCTACCTCAACGCAGGGCTGACCATACTGTTTAATGGTAAAAAGTTCCAGTCTAAGAATGGCTTGCTTGATCTGCTCGAGGAGAATATGAGTTCGCCCGGACTATACCCGACAATTCACCTCCGCGGTGAGGATATTGAGGTGGCAATCACCCATGGAAAACAATACGGTGAGGAGTATTACAGCTTTGTAAACGGCCAGAATACAAGCCAGGGCGGCACCCACCTGGTAGCTTTCAAAGAGTCTTTTGTAAAGGTAATAAGGGATTTTTACAAGAAGGATTTTGATGCTTCAGATATAAGGACGTCTGTTATTGCAGCCGTGAGTATTAAAGTTGAGGAGCCGGTTTTTGAATCGCAAACCAAAACCAAGCTGGGCTCCAGGGAAATCGGTCCGCAAGGCCCTACAGTAAGAAATTTCATAATGGATTTTCTGCGCACCAACCTGGATAATTACCTTCACAAGCATTCCGAAACAGCAGAAATCCTGCTTTCAAGGATCATTGAATCTGAAAAAGAGAGAAAGGCCATATCCGGAATAAGGAAAATAGCCCGTGAAAGAGCAAAGAAAGCCAACCTGCACAACAAGAAGCTGAGGGATTGCAGGTCTCACTGGAACACCAACGACGAAAGACGCCTTGAGACCACAATATTCATTACCGAGGGCGATTCGGCAAGTGGTTCAATTACCAAATCCCGGGATGTTAATACACAGGCCGTATTCAGCCTCAAGGGAAAACCGCTTAACACTTTTGGCCTTACAAAAAAGATTGTATATGAGAATGAAGAGTTCAACCTTCTTCAGGCTGCCCTCAATATAGAAGACGGGATAGAGGAGCTGAGGTACAACAATGTGGTAATAGCTACTGATGCCGATGTTGACGGCATGCACATCAGGTTACTGCTGATAACCTTTTTCCTTCAGTTTTTCCCGGATCTGATAAAGAACGGGCACCTCTATATTCTGCAAACCCCGCTTTTCAGGGTAAGGGACAAAAATCAGACTTTTTACTGCTATTCCGAATCGGAAAAGGAAAAGTCGGTCCGGAAGCTGAAGGGGAAAGCGGAGATAACAAGATTTAAGGGGTTAGGTGAGATATCGCCTGATGAGTTCAAGCATTTTATAGGCAAGGATGTGCGGCTTGAGCCGGTGCAGCTTAAAAAAGAAGATATGGTTGCTGATATGCTTGCTTTCTATATGGGGAAGAACAGTCCCGAAAGACAGGATTTTATTATAGAAAACCTCAGAGTGGATGAAGATGTTGTTCCGCTGGAACAGGTCTGAAAGTAGTATGGGAAATAAATGGAAGAACCGGAAAAAATAAACGGACAGAACGGGGAGGATCCCGTCGATAATAATGGAAAAACCCGGGAGAATGATTTTCCAAGGATCATTCATCTCTCCGGTATGTACAAGGACTGGTTTCTTGATTATGCCTCCTATGTCATCCTTGAGCGTGCCGTACCGCACCTGCATGACGGATTGAAACCGGTACACCGCAGGATACTCCATGCAATGAAAAGGCTGGACGACGGGCGTTTCAACAAGGTTGCAAACATTATCGGGTATACCATGCAGTATCACCCGCATGGAGATGTATCCATAGGCGATGCTCTTGTCCAGCTGGGCCAGAAGGATCTGCTTGTTGAGACCCAGGGTAACTGGGGCAACCTTCTTACCGGCGACGGGGCAGCAGCTTCAAGGTATATCGAGGCCCGGCTTTCGGCCTTTGCCCTGGAGGTGGTGTTCAATCCGAAAACCACAAAATGGAAGCTTTCCTATGATGGCCGCAATAAAGAACCTGTAACCCTGCCGGTGAAGTTTCCGCTATTGCTGGCACAGGGGGTGGAGGGAATTGCAGTTGGACTTGCTTCAAAAGTTCTGCCTCACAATTTCAATGAGCTTTTGGATGCCTCCGTTGCCTGCCTGCAGGGTAAGGATTTTGAATTGTTTCCTGACTTTCCCGGAGGAGGGATGGCCGAATGCTCGCGCTACAACGACGGTTTAAGGGGCGGCAGTGTCAGGGTCAGGGCAAGGATATCCAAACTGGACAAGAAAACGCTGGTAATAAATGATATTCCTTTCAGCAAAAACACCGGATCTGTTATAGATTCAATTCTTAAGGCTAATGAAAAAGGCAAGATCAAGATAAGGAAGATAGATGATAACACGGCCGACAAAGTGGAGATTCTTGTTCATCTGGCTCCTGGTATTTCGCCCGACAAGACTATTGATGCGCTCTATGCCTTTACCGACTGTGAGGTGCCGATATCTCCCAATTCATGTGTTATCGAAGATGATAAGCCGCGGTTCCTTGGGGTTAAGGAGATGCTCAGGATAAGTACTGATCATACTGTAAGGCTCCTTAAGACAGAGCTGGAGATAAGGCTGGGAGAGCTGGACGAGGACTGGCACATGTCGTCGCTTGAAAAGATATTTATCGAAAACAGGATCTACCTGAGTATTGAAGATTGTGAAACATGGGAGTCGGTTCTTGAGACTATTGACAGGGAACTTGAACCATACAAGAAACAGCTGTTAAGAGAAGTAACCCGCGATGATATCATAAAGCTCACCGAGATAAAGATCAAGAGAATCTCCAAATACGACAACAAAAAGGCAGATGAGCATATCAAAAATGTGGAAGCGGAGATAGAGGAGGTTAAAAATCATCTTGAAAACCTTACGACTTTCGCCATTAATTACTTCAGGCAGATAAAGAAGAAATACGGGAAAGGCAGGGAAAGAAAAACCGAGATCCGTAATTTTGATACAATCGAGGCCAGCAAGGTTGTGGTGGCCAATGAGAAACTTTATGTTAACCGTTCAGAAGGCTTTGCTGGAACAGCATTGAAAAAGGATGAGTATGTTTGCGACTGTTCAGATATTGATGATATTATTGTATTCCGGCAGGATGGAACCTATATGATCACCCGGGTGGCGGATAAGCTTTTTGTAGGAAAGAATATCATACATATTGACGTTTTCAGGAAGAATGACAAACGGACAATCTACAATATTGTTTACCGTGACGGACTCAATGGTGCATACTTGATGAAAAGGGCTGCCGTGAAGGGACTGACTCGGGACAGGGAGTATAATATTACCAGGGGCACAAAGAATTCAAAAATTATCTATTTCAGTTCCAATCCAAACGGAGAAGCCGAAGTGGTTAAGGTTTACCTTAAACCCAAGCCCAGGCTCAAAAATCTGGTTTTTGAACTGGAATTCGGAGAACTTGCAATAAAGGGAAAGAACTCAGTCGGAAATATTCTTACCAGGCATGCTGTACACAAGATCGTTCTTAAAGAGAAGGGTGAATCTACCCTGGGTGGGGCAAGAATCTGGTTTGATGAAGATATTAACCGTCTGAATGCTGATGCCAGGGGAAGATACCTTGGTGAGTTCAATACCGATGACCGCCTGCTCGTCGTTACGCGTTCGGGGAAATTCCGCCTTTCAGGCTTTGATATTTCCAACCATTTTGAAGAAGATATTATATTGCTTGAGAAATACCGCTACAATAAGGTTTTTTCGGCGGTATACTATGACGGGGCGAAGGAGTACCATTATCTCAAGCGTTTTACATTTGACCATGTGGAAAAGCTTACCAGTTTCATAGGCGATCATGAGAACTCAAAACTTGTCCGTCTTTCGGAGGTTGAGTATCCGAGACTCGAACTGAAGTTTGGGGGCAGGAATAAAGACAGGATTAGTGAAATAATAGAGGTAGCTGATTTTATCGGTGTGAAAAGTTACAAGGCAAGGGGTAAAAGACTGACCAAATATGAGGTGTCACTTGTTTCTGAGCTCGAGCCACTTGTAAAACCATCTGACGGATCGGACGCAGAACAAAATGATGAACCATTCGAACTTGATGAGCCGGACAACAAACAGATGAGGCTTGAACTCTGATAAATTGTGACTTCAACCTATACAGACCAAAACGGCAGCCCTGACTGGTCGGACTGATAATGATGAAAGAGATAAAGACTCTCAATAAACCTTATGGTGTGCCTGTATTCCTGATTGGATTCATGGGCAGCGGTAAAACAACAACCGGCCGGCAGCTGGCTGAAAATTTGCTATATAACTTCGCCGACCTGGATATGCTTGTAGAGGAGCAGGAGGGTCTGCCAATTACCGAGATATTTGCCAGAAAGGGTGAGGATTATTTCAGGCGCGCCGAGACAGCGGTTCTTGAAAGCCTGCTTGAACGAAAGAAGTTGGTCGTTGCCTGTGGCGGAGGAACTCCCTGTTTTCATGACAATATGAAAAAAATGAAATCGGCCGGTATTACAATATATCTGAAACTTTCTCCTGCACTTCTTGCCGGCAGGCTTTCTGGTGAGCATTCAGCAAGACCGCTTGTTGCCGGAATGCAGGGAGATGATCTCAAGAATCATGTGAGAAAACTGCTGGCCGGCAGGGAAGGCTGGTACCGGCAGTCTGACCTTGTCTATGATGCCGGTAACTTTTGTCTCGATGAGCTTACACGCCTGGTCACTTCACTTCGCAGCAGTATTGAGTAATTTGCTGCAGAAGGAAATTTATCCTGTAGTTTCCACCTGTTTTATTGATTGATTTATCATATGCCGCCATTGGGCTGCAGTATGCCTGTAAGTATGGCGGCCTGAAAATATGGCAGGTGGCGACAGGGGTGATCGGCCAATATGGCGTATAATTGAAGAATTTTTGCTCTGGCATATAAGTTGATCAGGTTGAAGTGAACTAACAAGTAATAATTAAAATATCAAATGATGTTTAACTTTAAAATAGAGGAGGACAAGGCTATGTTACCAGTATTTAACAGAAGAAGCTCAATGCCGAGCATAGTGGATGACTTTTTTGGCAAAGATATGCTTTCGAATTT
>SL_3KL_010_SEDDRAFT_10006325_pt1 | contig 10584 bp, 10 predicted proteins | sample SodLakKL_010_SED_2_FD_10381 | JGI IMG/M metagenome (IMG submission 10381)
TCNGCGAATTCGGCTTCGACTTTTGACCAATCCAGGTTTGCATTGAACTTGTAGTTCACGAAGAGCTCCGTGCAGTGGGCTGGCATGGCACTGTTTTCACCCGGGAGCGTACAGTGCCGTACGGCTTTCAGTATAAATCAATCGTGCCGCATTCAGGGTTCCGGTGACCGATCGCGGCAGGCATCCCGGCATCATCGACTGCCCGACTGTGGTTTAATGCCCAGGCATGGAACCACCTTCGCAACAGCAGGATCCGGGCACCCGAGCCCTGGCCCGATCACCCGACTATTTTCTGTTCGACGTCCATGAAAGCGGCAGACTGCTGTTCGTACCCGTCTCACGGCGCACTTACGCGGAATCTGCCTTTCTGGACCATCGCATGACGCCGCGTCCGACGACGGTACTGCATCGACCGTTGCGGGAAATCGCCCCGATGACACGCGAACTCGACCCCCCGGAGGCGGTCATCGCCCACACCAGCTTCTGTGCCTCCACACTTTTTGCGCGGTGCATAGAGACACCGAATCTCATGGTGCTGCGCGAGCCCAGAATTCTCAACACACTGGCCAACGACTTTCGCAACCGCCCATATCGAGAGGTGATGGAAAGCGATTTCCCCCGGTCAACCTGGCACCTTCTGGGCAAGCGCTACGAACCACGACAGAAAGTGGCCGTCAAGTTCACGAACTTCACCAACAACCTGCTCCGGCCAATCCAGGCCGAATGGCCCTCCACACGCATCTTGATCATGTGGGGAAAACTGGAGGCCTTTCTCGTGTCCATGCTCAAGCATGAGCGCGAGGCCGGACAGCAACTCTGGATGTTTCTGAAGGCCTTCCTGATGGACCGCGGCGCTGACAAATCAGTGATTCAGCAACATCTGCAACAACCACTGATGCAACAGGCGGNCATGACCTGGTCGCTACAGATTCTGGATCTGTGCCAGCTTGCCGAGAACAACCCGGGAACCGTGCGAACGCTTCCGGCCGATCGATTCCTCGCTGATCCACTGGGTGCGACCCGCGCCTTTCATCACTGGCTCGGTATTGATGCCGCCGACGATGAAGTGGAGACACATGTAAGGGGTGTCATGGGGCACGACGCCAAGACCGGTGAATCGGCCGACAGCCGGGGGATTCGAAGTTCCCGTGACCAACTGAGACAGGATAAAGCCGAACGCATTGAACAGACGCTTGCCTGGGCCCGGGATCAGGGGCTGGTACCGGAGACAGGAAACCTTGACCGGATAAGCCTGCTCGATTGACGGTCAACGCCTGCGAGTCCGCGGCCCTCCCGGCAATCGATACACCACCATGACCGCGAAGGCGCCCACGGACGCCACTAGCGCATGTAGTCTGCCAGCCAGGGAGCCGGCCTGATGATTCGGTACCACTTGCTGCCGTGCCCGCCATCAACCGCATCCTCGGGCTTGGGGTCACCGTGAAACACGATCACCTTCGCCCCGGCAGGCAGCCTCGGCTTGCGGAACCAGCCCATCGGCACCAGCGGCACGCAGTCATGCTTGTAACTCGGGCACCATTGCCGCGGCCAGTAGTCGAGAAGGCCTTCCCGCCGCATGTACCAGGAAATCAGTTCCTGCTCGTTGCGGAAGTCTTCCATGACACGCTCGCCCATCTCAGCCAGTTCATCAAGCAGCGCCGAATGCGCCCCGGCTTCAAAACGAAACACCGAGGTGTTGCCGGTGTAGTGGTGCCGATAGCGAAAAACCTTGTAGTCCTTGATGACCCGGAAGGGGCCATCAAGTTCGAACAATGGCCCAAGATCACCGGTAATGACCACATCCAGGTCCAGGTAGAGCACCTGCCCCGTGATATCGGCCAGTGGCGAGGCCAAAACGCCCAACTTCTTCCAGCCGTGATCGAGGCGGTGACCGACGACGGGAACATCCGGCAACTCGAAAGCCTCTATGCCGTCCTCCAGCCCGGCCGGGTCGTCGGTAAAACACACGAAACGGTAATCACCAACCAGATTCCGGCGCACCATGCGGAATAGCCGATTGACATACTCAGGCCCGTACTTCGTGCCCCACTTGGTACATATGACATTACGCATTTGGCTAGTGCACCTCGTTGTTACTCGTCCCCCGAATCAGCCGCCCAGCCCGAGCCGATATTGCGGTCGAACAATTCCAGCGCCTTGCCGTAGAGCTTCACGTTGTTATCCAGTTCGTAGAAACCATGCGCTTCATCGCGCACAAACAGCTTCTGGTGTGAAACCCCGGCATCTTCCAGCGCCTCGACCATTACGTGGTACTGATTGTAGTGGGTCTGCTCATCACGGCCGCCGTGGGCGATAAACACGTCCGCCTGTATACGTTCGGCCTGGAAGGCCGGTGAATGCTCACGCAGGCGCTCTTCATCGGTACCCAGCGCGCGGTCCAGATAGGCTCGCCCGAAGCCGATACGGCGGGCGATATTACCCTCGCGCTTGGCACGTTCCAGATCGTAGACGCCAACAAAGGCAAATGCACACTGATAGAAATCGGGATGGCGCACCACGCTCATCATGGCCGAGTAACCGCCGTAGCTTGCTCCGGAGATGCAGATTCGGTCCGGATGAGCGATACCCTGCTCGATAGCCCACTTCGCCGCATCCTTGAGATCGTCCTGCATTTTGTCACCCCAGTGGGTGTAGCCGGCTTCCTCGAACTGCTGGCCGTAACCACCCGAGCCGCGGAAGTTGACCTGCAGGACGGCATAGCCCCGGCTCGCCATGGCCTGCACCCAGGGCTGCCATTGCCAGCGATCGAACGGACCGTGCGGCCCACCGTGGACCTCGACCACCAACGGCAGCTCGTCCGGCTCCTCGACCCCGGGAGGCAACGTCAGGAACCCGAACAGCTCGAGCCCATCGCGGGCGGTAACCTGGATCGGCTGCATCTCGGCCATTTGCTCGGCCCGAACCCACTCGCGGATCGCCACCAATTCGTCCAGGGACATGCTTTCGGTGTCCAGGAGCATGAATGTGCCGGGTTCACGGTCGCTGTACATGCGCACAACGGCGAAACGTCCGTCATCGCTGAAACTGGAAAGCGTCATGTCATAGCCCGGCAAGGCCTCTCGAAGACCGGCTATGATTCGAGCGACTGTGTCATCGGGATCAATGAATCTTGGCTCTGGCCGGGGCGAGTTGAAGACCGCGCCAACGAGGCGTGAACGCTCGCGGTTCCAGATCGGGGAAAGCACTTCAAAGTTTTCGTCTCCAAGGACAAGCTCGTGACGGCCATCCTCGACACCGAAACGGTAAATGCCCATGTTCTCGCGATCACGGGAACCGATGTAGAAGTGCGTTCGTTCAGAATTGAAACCGTAGAAACTCACCGACCCCTGAAAGGGGTTTTCAAATGTACGCCAGTCACTGTCCGTGTCCGGGCGCCACGCAAATTCCGGCTCGTAATCGTCATTGATGCCGCTGGCGAAGAGCACATCACCGTCGGCATCAGTACCCAGATCGCCACGTGACAGCGGTGATCTTGCGACGATTCGGGCCCGACCCTCGCGCTGAATATTCATGCGGCGGGCGACTGGGCGCTCCCGGTCGTGAGTGCGTTCGACAACCAGGACATGATGCTCGTCATCAGGCAATCTGTGGGCAAAAGTGACAAACCGCGCGACTGCCTGACCGGATCGGTCAAAGCCTTGCTGAAGGGTACGCTGGCGACTTCCGTCGGCATCTGTCGCGTAAATCCTCCCTGTCGGCACAGGGGTGGCGAGCGAGCCCCGTTGCCGGGTGGATGTCATAAGCAAACGCTCGTCGGTAGCCCAGAACAGCCCCCCGAGATGTTCTTCACTCCCGCTGGGGGAAATATTGGTCAGCACCTCAAGTTCCGGGAAGTTGGAGATATCGACCACCGCGACGCCGGTATTCTCTTCCTGGGGCATGGTCACCGCCAGGTAGTTACCGCCAGGCGAGAGGGCAATCTGGTCGTATTCTGCGTGCTTGAAAAACGTTTCCAGGGGCAAGACGTCGGAGGCCGGGGCCACAGTGGCGACCAGCAGCAGGGGCAAAAGAGAGAAGCGAAGCATAGATTCAGGCAAAGGGTGCGAAAGTGAGCAGGATAATAACAAAACTGCGATGTGAGCAACGATGGATGGCAACTGCAGCGCTGACCAGCCCGAATCTCCCATTTGACACTCTCACCCCTTCCGGTTAGCTTTGACCGCTTGGTTTCAGACCCTGTCAATCACGGCAACAAAAATCATGCGTATCGTATTGCTTGGCCCGCCCGGCTCGGGCAAGGGCACCCAGGCGGCGCTGCTCAAGGACCGCCTGGGCGTTCCCCATATTTCCACCGGCGACCTGCTGCGCTCGGCGGTTGCCGAAGGCACGCCATTGGGACAGAAGGCGCAATCCTTCATGGATCGCGGCGAGCTGGTGCCCGACGAACTGATGTTGGGACTGATCGAGGAGCGTCTCGGGTCAGCCGACGTCAAACCAGGTTTCATCCTCGACGGTTACCCGCGCAACTTGTCGCAGGCGCGCGCGCTCGACGAGGTACTCGATCGCCTGGAACAACCGGCGGAAAAGGCGCTGGAACTGGTGGTCGACGAGGAACAGATTGTCGAGCGTCTGGCCAGGCGGGCCGAGGAAGAGGGCCGCTCCGACGATACCGAGGAGGTTGTCCGCAACCGCCTGGCTGTCTACCGCGAGCAAACCGCCCCGGTATCCGACTATTACCGCAGGAAGGGGCTGCTCGAGCAGATCGACGGCATCGGCAGCATCGAGGACATCAACCGGCGCCTGGCCGACGCCCTGAACTGACTCGAATCCTGGCACGCAGCGTTCCGTCGACGGTTTGCGTGGACAACAACTCGTGACCGGTGTGCTCGCAGAACACCGACAGGTCGAGTTCTGCAAGTGGATCGGTGGCGATCACCTCGAGCACATCGCCGGCAGACAGTCCGGCGATCGCCTCACGAGTGCGCATGACCGGTTCCGGGCAGACACTGCCGCTACAATCTAGAACACGTTCATTTGCCGACTGTTCATCCATGACTGATCTCGTCGCCCGTCTGTTCGGAATCGTGATGCTGCGGCTCGGCCCGCAGGATCTCCCTGCCGGCAGTTCGCCCCTGGTCGTGGCGATGCTACTTTACCTGCTCGTCACCACGGTGGCCATGAGCGTGGGACAGACCCCCGAACAACCGGTTCTGGTGCTGATACTGGCCCTGACGTTGCCACTGTTGCTGGCAAGGATCGTACTGACGCTCAGGCAGCTGCCGCAGCGCTGGTCACAAACCGTCACCGCATTGTTCGGCACCAGCGCCATCCTGACCGCGATCAGCCTGCCGCTGGCTGCAACCGGCGGGGGTGAAGGCGAACCACCGCTGTTCACCGCCCTGGCCAGCCTGGCAGTGTTCCTCTGGTCTTTCGCCATCGATGCGCACATCTGGCGACACGCGCTCAACACCACTTATGCCGCCGGACTGGCGGTGGCAGTGGTATTGTTCGCCATCACCCTGTTTACCATCACCACGTTGGCGGGACCTTTGTGAAGATACACATACTGGGCATTTGCGGCACATTCATGGGCGGCGTGGCGGCACTCGCGCGCGCCGACGGACACCATGTCAGCGGATCAGACGAGAATGTCTATCCGCCGATGAGCACCCAGCTCGAGGAGCTCGGCATCGCCTTGTCGGAAGGTTACGACCCGGCGCACATCGCGCAGGATACCGACCTGGTGATCATCGGCAACGCCCTTAGTCGCGGCAACCCGGCGGTCGAACACGTCCTCAACGAAAACATTCCCTTCGCTTCCGGTCCCCGCTGGCTGGGGGAGAACTACCTCAGGCGACGCAAGGTGCTGGCCGTGGCCGGCACCCACGGCAAGACCAGCACCGCGAGCATGCTGGCGTGGATTCTGGAACACGCCGGCCTCGAACCCGGCTTCCTGATCGGTGGCGTTCCGGTCAATTTCGGTGTATCGGCCCGCACCGGCGAGGACTATTTCGTCGTCGAGGCTGACGAGTATGACACCGCCTTCTTCGACAAGCGCGCCAAGTTCGTGCACTACCGCCCGCGCATTGCCATTCTCAACAACCTGGAATTCGACCACGCCGACATCTACCCCGACCTCGCCGCGATCCAGACCCAGTTCCACCACCTGGTCCGCACCATTCCCGGCAACGGCAGCATCGTGGTCAATGGCGCCGATACCGGGCTGGCGACAGTGCTGGAGCGGGGCTGCTGGAGCCGGAAAGTGCCATTCGGCCTCGACGCCCAGCCCACTTGCGAGTGGCAGGTGAAATTGCTCGAGCCGGCAGGACGCGAACTGGAAATCCACAGACATGGTGCGACGGTCGGCCGACTCGCCTGGTCGCAAACCGGTCGTCACAACGCCCTCAATGCCGTCGCCGCCATTGCCGCAGCCGTCGAGGCGGGCATCGATCCGGCACAGGCCATCGCGGCGCTCACGGAATTCCGTGGCGTCAAGCGCCGCCTGGAAAAACTGGGCGAGCGCGGCGGCATACACGTCTACGACGATTTTGCCCATCATCCGACTGCTATTCGCCTGACCCTGGAAGGACTGCGTCGAGCCGTTGGCAGCGCCCGTATCCTGGTCGCCCTGGAGCCGGCCAGCAGCACCATGCGGGCGGGCTTTCACGTCAACGATCTGCCGCCAGCCCTGGCCGCGGCCGACCACGTCTGGCTGCGGACCAGCGATGCGATGGACTGGGATCCCCATGACGTGCTGGAGAAATGTGGCGGCGAGGGACGTCCGCGCAGCCGGGTCGAGGCCCTGCTCGACGACCTGGTGGCAAAGGCGCGCCCCGGCGATCATGTGGTCTTCATGAGCAATCGGGGTTTCGAAAGCGCACCGACCCGTTTTTTCGACAGGCTGAAGTGAGCACAGACCTTCCTCTCTTCCCGCTTAACACCGTGCTGTTCCCCGGGGCAACGCTGTCGCTGCGCATTTTCGAACAGCGCTACCTCGACATGGTGCGCGACTGCACCCGCAACGACCAGGGCTTCGGCGTGATCTGCGCCTGGCCGGCACGGGAAGGCCAGCTTGCCCGCCATGCCCGCATCGGCTGCGAGGCGGCCATCGTCGACTTCTCCACCCTGGAAGACGGTCTGCTCGGCCTGCAATGCGAAGGGCGCAGGCGATTCCGCATTGTCGAGACCCGCGCGCGCGAAGACGGCCTGCTGATCGGCCAGATCGACTGGCTGCCGCCCGAGCCGGCGGTCGGCGTACCGGCACGTTTCTCGGTACTGCAGACCCTGATGCAGGAACTGTTGCGCCACCGCGAGACTGCCGCGGGGCTCGATGTCGATCTGGACGACGCGGGTGAACTCGGACGCTGCCTGGCGGCCATGCTCCCGCTGCACATCGATCATGCCCAGGCCCTGCTCGAGACCACCGACCCCGTCGGACGGCTGGAGGCCATCATCAGTCTGCTGCAGGAGCAGAACGAGGACGATTGAGCTCCGGCTCGGCGATCAGCCAGACCCGGTCGCCGGTCACGGCAATATCGAACTCGCCGAAGGCCGGCGCCAGCCAAAGCATGCGCTGCTGTTGTTCGATGCCCGAATCTTCCCAGCGATTGAATATTCCGAGGAAGCTGCCGACCCGGGCCAGGCGCAACTGACCAAGCCAGATGGGCGGCCCATCCGGCTCCAGTCGCGCCCCGGATGCCCACAGCCGAATAACCGCCACCTGCCCGCCTTTCATCGGCAGCACGCGAATCAGGTTTTCCGGGCGGCCGGAGAAATCGCGGGCAAAATGCGGCAGGGTCAGCGGGTCGGGCCGGGCACTGAGCAGTGAAACCAGCGGCTGCTCGGGCCGGGGCGGTGGCCGCCACCCAGCCGCTTCAAGGGCGCGCTCAGCGTCGTGCAGATTGGCGGCCAGTTGCAGGTCGAATCGCTGAATCTCCGCGACCCCGATCCGTGAACGCTCCTGCGGCAAGCGCTCCCATCCGTCATCGAGCCACTCGGAACGTGTCATCAGGCGTTCGGGCTGGGCCAGGCGGGTCCCCTCGAGCATGGCGGCCATCCGGTCCTGGGCATGCAAGCCGGCCATGACAACGAACAGCCCGTAGAACGTGATAACCAGCAGGCCCGCCCGGCTGCGCGGCAGCGAACGCTGACGATAGCCGATGCCGACCAGGGCCACCCATCCACCCCCAAGGGCCAGAGCGGCCAGAACGCCACTGACTGATGCGCGTCCGAGGTAGAGATGGGCGAAACAAACCAGCATCAACAGCAGGCTGGTGACCAGGTAGGGCCATTTGCGACGACTGGCATGCAGGTCCTTGGCGACCATCACGGCGAAAAATCCCAGCACCGCCGTGACCAGAGTGGTGCCACGATGGGGTAGCTCGCCCAGAGATGGCATGGCCTCGGGTGCCTCGATCAGCAAGCCCATCAACCCGCCCAGCAGCTCCGCGAGAACCCAGGCCCCGGCCGTGGCCACCAGCCAGTGCCAGGCTGCGTTGGTGCGCCGGTAGGCGAGCAGCAACAACGTGATCACCGCCGACAGCAAAGCCATGACACGGAGGTCACCAGCCAGCGACAGGGCAACGAAGACGGGATCGGTCAGGTGGCTGCGCAGACTCGCCGCCCAGCCGGCCACCCGGCGCTCGGCATCCCAGGTATCGACGGCAAAAGGCGCAATCAGCAAAACGGCCAGCAGCACGGCCAGGGACAGCAACAACAGCATGCCCAGCAGTGCCACCGAAATGAGCTCGCGCTTGCCCGGCTCGAACAACGGGCCGACGACGCGCCCCATCAGCGGGTGGTCACTGCTCCAGCGAATCAGGCCCTTCAGCCACCAGCCGCTGCGACGGGCGGTGAAGTTGTAGATCAGCCGGGTCACCCAGACCACCAGCCAGCCGCCCAGTACCACAATCAGCAATATGACGACCAGGCGCCCGGCAAATTCCGCGGCCAGTTCCAGCGAGGCCCCGAACAGCATGCCGGGCAACAGGTAGGCCGGCGCCCACAGCAGGCAGGCGGGCACGGCAAACAACAGGAACGAACGCAGCGGCATGCTCATCATGCCGGCCACCAGCGGCACGACCGGGCGCAGCGGGCCGACGAAGCGCCCGATGATGATCGCCTTGCCGCCATGACCGATCACCGCCGCCTGCCCGGCGGCCAGCATGTCCGGACGCCGGCTCAATGGCCACAGGCGCGGTACATGCACGCGAAACCGGTAACCCGCCCAGTGACTGATGACATCGCCCACCAGCGCACCGGCCGCGGCACTGGCCCAGCACCACAAGAACAACGACAGGTCGGCGCCAATCACGGCGCCGACGATGAACAGCAGCACGATGCCGGGAATGAAGATACCGATGATGGCCAGCGACTCGAGCAGCGCAAATGCAAACGCCATGGCCACCAGCCAGCCGGGGTGCGACTGGAGCAGCTGGTTGATGCTGGAAAGGAACCCGGTATCCACTAGTGATCTACCATAATAAGTTTCCACCCCCAACGGACACCAACAAAATGACCACGTCACTCAAGGGCAAGACCCTGTTCATCACCGGTGCTTCGCGCGGCATCGGCCTGGCCATCGCCCTCAGGGCGGCGCGTGACGGCGCCAATATCGCCATTGCCGCCAAGACCGACCGGCCGCACCCGAAGCTGCCCGGCACCATTCACACCGCCGCCGAAGACATCGAGGCCGCCGGCGGCCAGGCCCTGGCGCTGAAGGTCGACATTCGCGACGAGGACGCCGTTGCCGAAGCGATGGAGAAAACGGCAACCCGTTTCGGTGGAATCGACATCCTGGTCAACAACGCCTCGGCGATTTACCTCGCGCCGACGCCTGATGTGCCCATGAAACGATACGACCTCATGCACGGGGTCAACGTTCGCGGCACCTTCGTGTCCTCGCAAAAGGCCCTGCTGTGGCTGGAGCAGGCCGACAACCCGCATATTCTCAACCTTTCGCCACCGCTGAACATGGACGCAAAGTGGTTCGCCCCCCACGTGGCCTACACCATGGCCAAGTATGGCATGAGCATGTGCGTTCTGGGCATGGCCGAGGAATTCCGTACCCGGGGTATCGCCGTCAACGCCCTGTGGCCGCGAACGGTGATCGCCACCGCCGCCCTGGCCATGCTGGGCGATGCTGTCAACCCCGAAAATTGCCGCAAGCCCGACATCATGGCCGACGCGGCCCACTGGGTACTGACCCAGCCGTCCCGGCAGACCACCGGCAACTTCTTCATCGACGACGAGGTGCTGGAAAAGGCGGGGGTGACGGATCTGGAGCGTTATGCGGTCAAGCCGGGCGCCAAGCTTCTTCCAGACCTGTTTCTCTGAATTAACCGCAGGAATCGGAAAACGTAAATCGTAAAACGGGGGAGAACTCCTGGGCTTCGAGTCGAGGATGGTGGCCAAGGGTGTGGCCCAGCCATTGGCCTGCTTGACTTGATCGAAGGCGAGGAGATTTCCCCCGTTTTTTGTTTCACGTTTTCCGTTTCAGCGACCAGCGCGTCAGCGCTTGGAGATCTTCATGTAGTCGCGCTCACCAGCGCCGGTGTAAACCTGCCGCGGCCGGCCGATGCGGTGCGGGCTGCCGGCCTGTTCCAGCCACTGGCTGGCCCAGCC
>SL_3KL_010_SEDDRAFT_10006326_pt1 | contig 10583 bp, 8 predicted proteins | sample SodLakKL_010_SED_2_FD_10381 | JGI IMG/M metagenome (IMG submission 10381)
AAGTTGCTCGGCCCGCCGGTGGCGGGGATGACGCTGGCCACCGGCGCGCGCGTGCCGGGGACGTCGCACCAGCTCGATCCGCTCAAGAGTGCTTTCGATATCGGCGCCCTGGTGCGCTGGCTGGACTTCAACGACACCTGGCTGGCCGCCGAATGGGGGCATCCATCCGACAACCTGGGCGCCATCCTGGCCGTCGCCGACTGGCAATCGCGCATCCACCGCGCGGCCGGTCGCGGAGAGCTGGTCATGTCCGACGTACTCGAAGCCATGGTCAAGGCTCACGAGATTCAGGGCGTGCTGGCACTGAAGAACTCCTTCAACCGGGTCGGGCTCGACCACGTGCTGCTGGTGCGGGTGGCTTCCACGGCAGTCGTCACCCGCATGCTGGGCGGCTCGCGAGAAGACGTGATCAATGCGCTCAGCCAGGCCTGGGTCGACGGTGGCGCGTTGAGAACCTATCGCCATGCCCCCAACACCGGCCCGCGCAAGAGCTGGGCGGCGGGGGACGCCTGCCGACGTGCCGTGCAGCTCGCACTGCTGACCCTTGCCGGGGAGCCGGGCTATCCATCGGTGCTGACGGCGAAGGGCTGGGGTTTCCAGGATGTGCTATTCGGCGGCAAGGAACTGGTGCTGGAACGTCGCCTGGAAAGTTACGTCATGGAGCAGATCCTGTTCAAGATCGCCTTTCCGGCCGAATTCCACGCCCAGACCGCGGTGGAATGCGCGCTGGAATTGCACTCACAGGTCGCCGATCGCATCGATGAGATCGAGCGCATCGAGATCGAGACCCAGGAAGCGGGTGTGCGCATCATCGACAAGACCGGCCCGCTGGACAACTACGCCGACCGCGACCACTGCATCCAGTACATGGTGGCCGCACCCCTGATCTTCGGCGAACTCAACGCCGATTCCTACAGCGATACCGTCGCCGCCGACCCGCGCATCGACGCGCTGCGTGAAAAGATGACGGTCAAGGAGAACCCGCGATTCACCGAGGAGTACTTCGATCCCGACAAGCGCGCCATCGGCAACTCGGTGCAGGTGTTCTTCTCCGATGGGTCGAATACCGACAAGGTGTCCATCGACTACCCCGTCGGCCACCGCCGCCGGCGCGAGGAAGGGATTCCGTTACTGGAAGACAAGTTCGAGCGGGCCGTGGCCGGCCACTTCTCGGCCCGCCAGGGTGGCAAGATCCTGGGCGCGTGCCGCGACTTCGAAGCCCTGGCGAAAATGCCGGTGCCTGAATTTACCCGCCTCTGGTCGCTTGGCTGAGTGGTGGTGACGCGTCCCTGGTGTTTGGGGCGTTGTCTTGGTTTGGTGCTGGTTGGGCTCACGCAGAGGCGCAGAGTGTCCGAGTTCATCCCCGAATTCGCTGTCGATTAGCAATCAGGGCAAAAGAGATTGAACCACAGAGATCACAGAGGACACAGAGAAAAGAAATAACTATTTAATTGCTCTGTGAACTCTGTGATCTCTGTGGTTAATGCTTTTGCTTTTCAGTCAGGCCAAGGAGTGGAATCTGTTTGATGAGAGGCGCGAAGTTAGGGGAGGATAAAGAGTGGATCGGATCGGTACCACCCGGTGCCCCCTTTACTTTTGGCGGATATAGAGCGTCCGCGTCACATGCGCCACCACATCCCCTTCTTCATCCAGGATATCAACCGGCATGATCCGCAGGCATTTCGAACCATCGGCCGTGGCCCGCCGGATCTCCTCGACCAGTGAATCCTCGATCACGAATTCGGCACGGACACGACCGCGACCGGGTTTGCGATATTCAATGGTGCCGGCCTGGTCCCAGACGATGTAGTCCTTCCCCAAAATCTGGATCAGCATCAGCATGTAGTGGGGGTCGGTCATGGCCGACAGGCTGCCGCCGAAATGGACACCGACATAATTGCTGTTGTACCAGCGAAGTGGCATTTCGACGACCATGCGGCGAAAGTCCTCGGCGATGTGTTTTACGTGAATGCCGGTACCCAGGTAGGGCGGGTAGAGGTTCAGGCGCCAGCGCAGGTAGGAGGCTTTCATATGGTGCGTCCATGATCGGGCTGACTATTTTGCACCAAAATGTCTTGGAGCTAAGGAACTTGCAATGCCGTGGAAGTCCCTACTAGTGTAGGAAGCGACGGGCCGTATCATGGACCGTGTCCGTTGGAAATCCGGCAGCAAGGAGCAAGTGTGAGCGCAAACATCGATCCTGACTGGAAGCGAATGACCGGCGAGGCCGTCGACCTGCGCCATGCGCTGCATCGCCAACCGGAGCTGGCCTGGCAGGAAGAGCAGACCGCGGCGACCATCCGTTCCCGGCTCGATGAACTGGGTATCGGCTGGCGCACCTGTGCCGCTACCGGCACGGTGGGCACGCTGGCCGCCGACCGTCCCGGGCGGCATATCGCCCTGCGCGGGGATATCGATGCGCTGCCGATTCACGAGGAATCCGGTGTCGAGTGGACATCGACCCGACCGGGGTTCATGCATGCCTGCGGCCATGACGGTCATACCGCCACCCTGATGGCGGCGGCCGCCTGGCTCAAACACCACGAAGGTGAACTGCCCGGACCGGTCAGCCTGCTGTTCCAGCCGGCCGAAGAAGGCGGTCACGGCGCGAAGCGCATGATCGAGGACGGTGCGCTGGAAGGCGTCGATGCGATCTTCGGCTGGCACAACTGGCCGGCCATTCCCTACGGCAAGGCCGTTTGCCCCGACGGCGCGGTGATGGCCGGCAACGGCAGCTTCGAGATCGAAGTGAAGGGGCAGGGCGGTCATTCCAGCCAGCCCGAGGCCTGCCGTGATCCGGTACTGGCCGGCTCGGCCATTGTCGTGGCCCTGCAGCAACTGGTCAGCCGGCGCCTGTCGCCCCAGTACGCCACGGTGCTGTCGGTCACCTCGTTCGAAGCACCCAGCGCGGTCACCGTCATTCCCGACAGTGCCACGCTCAAGGGCAGTTTTCGCCTGGGCAACAGCGGTACCCGCCAGCCCTTGTCGCAATTGATCACCGAGGTGGCCGAGAGCACGGCCCGGGCACACGGCGTTGAATGCGATGTCAGGATTTACCCGCGCTATGACGCGACGGTCAATCATCCGGCCGAGGCGGCCGAGTATCGCCAGGCGCTCGTTGCCGAATTGGGCGATGCCGTGATCGACCGCGAGCTGCCGCTGCCGATCATGGCCTCGGAAGATTTCAGCTATTACCTCAACGAAACTCCCGGCGCATTCGCCCTGATCGGTGCCGATGACGGGAACGAACACCATCATCCCTGTCACAGCCCAATGTATGACTTCAACGACCGGCTGATCGCGCCCGTGGCCGCGGTCTTCGCACGACTGGCCGGCGCCCCGGTGACACGCTGACCCGGATTGTGTGACCTGATAGTTGCCAAGGAGAAAACAATGCAGATCTTCGAACAATGGGAATCCGATATCCGCGGCTATTGCCGCCTGTACCCGACGGTTTTCAAGTCGGCCTCCAACGCGCGCCAGGTCGACGAGAACGGCAAGTCCTATATCGACTTCTTCGCCGGTGCCGGGGTGCTCAACTTCGGTCACAACAACGAACGCATGAAGCGCGCGATGATCGAGTTTCTCGAGCGCGACGGCGTGGCTCACAGCCTGGACATGTATACCGACGTCAAGCGCGACTTCATCGCGAAATTCGTCGACACCGTCGTCAAGCCCCGGGGCTGGAACCACAAGTTGCAGTTCATGGGGCCAACCGGAACCAACGCCGTTGAGACCGCGCTGAAGCTGGCCCGAAAGGTGACCGGTCGAACCAACGTGGTGGCCTACATGCACGGCTTTCACGGCATGACGCTGGGGTCGCTGGCGCTGACGGCCAACAGCTATTTCCGCAACGCCGCCGGCGTGCCGCTGGAGCATGTCATTCGCCAGCCGTTCGGCGGCGACGAGCGCCCGCTGGAGCAGTGCCTGGCCGAGGTCGACAGCCTGCGCGAGATGTTCACCGACTCCTCGGCCGGGGTTGAGCTGCCGGCGGCTTTCGTCATCGAGCCGATCCAGGCCGAGGGGGGCGTCCACGTGGCCCATCCGGAATGGCTCAAGGCAGTGGAGAAGCTGGCCCGCGATCTCGGCGCAATGGTCATTCTCGACGACATCCAGGCCGGCTGCGGCCGTACCGGCAATTACTTCAGCTTTGACGGTCTGGACCTGGATCCCGACATCGTCACCCTGGCCAAGGGGATTGGCGGTTTCGGCACGCCGCTGGCGATGAACCTGGTCAAGCCCGAGCACGACAAACACTGGCAGCCCGGTGAGCATACCGGTACCTTCCGCGGCCAGGGGCTGAGTTTCGTCGCCGGCATCGAGGCACTGAAGTACTTCGATAACGACGATCTGATGAACCGGACGCGCACGAACGGTGAGATCATGCGCCAGCGCCTGGATGCCATCTGCCAGCGCCATGGCGGACAGGGCTTCTCGGTGCGCGGCAAGGGCATGATGCAGGGGCTGGATCTCGGCAACGGCGACCTGGCCAAGCGCACCGCCGCCCGTGCCTTCGAGACGGGACTGCTCATCGGTGCCTGCGGTACCGGCGGACGGGTGCTCAAGCTCATTCCGCCGTTGACCATACCCGAGGCCGACCTCAATGAGGGTCTGGACCTGCTCGACGCCGCCATCGATCACGGCGTGGAGAAAGCGGCATGAGACAACGCGACGACATGACCTTCCCGTTCGAGGAATACGAGCGCAGGATCAGTGAGCTCCGGCAGCGCATGGCCGAACGCCGGCTCGATGCGGTGGTCATCACCGACCCGGAAAACCTGATGTACCTGACCGACTACCAGACCACCGGGTATTCCTTTTTCCAGGCCCTGGTCGTGCCGCTGGAAGATGACTCGTTCATGATTACCCGGGCGCTGGAGGAATCCAATGTCCATGAGCGCACCTGGGTGGACAAGACCCGTCCCTATCCCGATACCGGGGATGCCATCCAGATGCTGGTCGAGAGCCTGCGTGAGTTCGGCCTCAGCGGCAAGGACATCGGCTACGAGCGCAACAGCTATTTCTTTCCTGCCTACCACCAGGACAGCATTCACACGACGTTCCTCGACGGTCGGCTGCTCGACTGTTTCGGCATCGTCGAGGAGGGGCGGATCTGCAAGTCCAAGGCCGAGATCGAGATCATGAAGAAGGCCGCACGAGCCACCGAATGCGGCATGCGCGCCGGGCTTGAAGCGGCCGTCGCCGGGGTGACGGAGAACGATATCGGCGCAGCGATTTCCGACGCGATGTTCCGCGCCGGAGGCGAGCCGCCGGCAGTGATGCCCTACGTGACTTCGGGCCCCCGTACCATGATCGGTCACGCCACCTGGGAAGGGCGTACAGTGCAGCCCGGCGAGCACGTTTTTCTCGAAATCGCCGGCTGTTATCGCCGCTACCACACCGCGATGATGCGCACCGTGGTGCTGGGCGACCTTTCGCCATCGATGAAGCATGCCCAGGAACGCATGAAGCATGCCTTGAAGGAACTCAAAGGCGTACTCAGGCCGGGCATGACGGTCTCGGATGCCGACAACCTGGTGCGCAATATCATTACCGACAACGAGGTCGGCGCACGGCTGATTACCCGCTCGGGTTATTCCATCGGTATCGCTTTCCCACCAAGCTGGGATGAAGGCTACATCATCAGTCTCAAGCAGGGCGATTCACGCGTGCTCAAGGAAGGCATGACTTTCCACATCATTCCCTGGATGTGGGGTGTGGACGGCAACAAGACAGTGGGAATCTCCGACACCATCTACATCACCAAGGACGGTTGTCGATCGTTCTTCCAGCTCGAGGAAGATTTCACCGTCAAGCCCGAGTATGCGCTCAGGGAGCTGCCGCTGGCCGATGACAAGGCACGCGAGATCAAGCAACGCGCGACTGGAAAAAGCCCCGTGAAAAGTGTTCGGGCCGCGGGTAAACGCGGATGAACGCAGATTGAACCGACAAGTAATTCGCCACAGAGACACAGAGGGCACAGAGATAGAGAATGGAAAAGTGCAATTTTCAATATTCAACTCTGTGTGCTCTGTGTCTCTGTGGTGCGATCTTTATTCCCAAGGAGAAATGATGCTCAAGGCGATCAATCCGACCACTGGCAAGCTGCTGCATGAAGTCCAGCCGGCCTCCGACCAGCAGGTCGAGAAAATCCTGTCCAGAGCGCAGTCGGCCTGGCCGGACTGGCGGGACACGGGCTTTGCCGAGCGCGCGAAGGTGCTCAAGGATGTGGCGAAACTGATGCGCGACGACATCGGGCACCTGGCGCTGTTGATGACCGAGGAAATGGGCAAGCCCATCCGCGAGGCGCGCGGCGAGGTGGAAAAGGCGGCCTGGTGTGCCGAGCACTATGCCGAACACGCCGAGCGCTACCTGAAAACCGACGTGCTGGAATCGGATGCCACTTCCAGCTATGTGCAATACCTGCCACTGGGGGTCATTCTTGGCATCCTGCCCTGGAATGCGCCGTTCTGGCTGGCGTTTCGCTTTGGCGCGCCGACCCTGATGGCCGGCAATACCTGTGTCATGAAGCACGACCCGCACGTGCCGGCCTGTGCCGAGGCCATCGGCAAGCTGTTCGAGCGCGTCGACGCGCCGGCCGGGATCTTCCAGAACCTGCCCATCGAAACCGACAAGGTCGAGGGCGTGATCCGTGACCATCGCGTCCAGGCGGTGTCGTTTACCGGATCGGAGAAGGCCGGCGGGATTGTCGCCTCGGTTGCCGCCTCCGAGATCAAGCATTCGGTGCTGGAACTGGGCGGCTCCGACCCGGCCATCGTGCTGGCCGACGCCGATCTTGAAAAGGCGGCTGACACCATTACGCTCTCGCGCATCATCAATGCGGGCCAAAGCTGTATCGCCGCCAAGCGCATCATCGTCGAGGCCTCGGTCTACGATCGCATGGTCGACTTGCTGGAGAAGAAGCTCGGAGCGTTGCGACTCGGCGACCCGCGCGAGGAAGATACCGACGTCGGTCCGATTGCGCGAGAGGATCTTCGTGACAACCTGCATCGGCAGGTGACCGAAACCGTGAAAGCGGGCGCGCGTTGCCTGCTCGGCGGAGAGCTGCCCGACGGCGACGGTTTTTTCTACCCGGTGACCCTGCTGGCCGATGTCACGGCCGAGATGACGGCCGCTCGCGAGGAAACTTTCGGCCCGGTTGCCGTGGTCATGAAAGCGGCCAGTCCCGATGATGCGCTGGCCATGGCCAACGACTCACCTTATGGACTGGCCGCCGCGGTGTGGACCGATGCGGAACGCGGCGAGGAGATGGCCGCCAGGCTGGAGACGGGGCAAGTGGCCGTCAACGGTATCGTCAAGACCGATCCGCGGCTGCCTTCGGGAGGTATCAAACGTTCCGGGATTGGCCGGGAGTTGGGGCCGCACGGAATTCACGAGTTCGTCAATGCACAACAGGTCTGGATCGGGCCGGTTAGGGGGTAAACGGGTGGTGCCGGGCGGCAGGGTGTCTCCGACGGCTTTCGATCTTGCGGGTTCTTTGGTGCATGGTGGCGTTCTGGTGCCGGTGCGATTGCCGGTGGTGGCGCGGATAATGATTCGACTTTGATCTGGCGTGATCGAAAGATGACAAGACGGTTGGCTATTTGCCGGCTTCCGAGCCGTCTCCGAAACCCTGCCGCACGACACCACCCGTTCTGACGGGATGTGTGGTTTGGGTAGGTTGGCCCAACGTGTCCGACGGACGAGGCCTGGTTTGCCGCCGTATGCCCGCTTGCTTGTTCCTCCGCTTCAGCCGGCTGCGCTCAGCGCCTGATCCAGCAAGCGATCCTTTAAACGGCGATGGAAGGGGCGTTCGCCGAACCAGATATTGAAGTACTCGGCGCCGCGGCCCCGGTCGGGACACTCCTCGAGCAACTCGCCGTTGCGGTAAAGGGCGAGCCGGGTTCCGGGCTCGTAGACGACGTCGAACTGCTCGCCTTTTTGCGCATCGACGTAGGCATTGGCCAGGCAGGCCAGCTCCTCGGGCAAATCACCGCGCGACTCGATTCCCAGGTTGTCGACCAGGGTGTCGTTGGCGCTGTCGATCAGATCCTGGCCGTTCATGTCGCGGGCAAGTTTCAGCGAGAACTGCTTGGGGACGGATTCGAGGATGTGCCCAGCGTCGGCGCAGTCGGCCAGGTGCAGCGTGGCCGTTCCGACATTGAACAGGCCGGCAATTCGCAACTCGACTTCGGCACATTCTTTCAACATGTTGTTTTCAGCCTGGGCGAAGGTCGCCCAGAACAGCATCGAGAGAGCCGCAACAAATCGCAAACTGTTCATTGCATGCGGTTGCGTGCCTGGCGCACGGCGAAGCCGACGAACGGCAGGTGGGCGTAGAGGGCGTGGCCGCTGTCCCAGAAGTCCTGGTGCAACACGGCGCGTCCTTCGGCGTCGAAGCGCAGGTGGGTCATGCCGATCGAGTGTGAATGAATGTCGCGACCGGCCGCCCGGGTCTTGAATTCCATGGTCCAGCGGACGTAGACGTCACTGCCGTCTCGAACGACGTGTTCGATATCGACCCGGCTCTCGTCCAGGGATCCACCAGTGCGTGTCATGTAGTCCACGACCTCCTCACGTGTGTGGAAGACGTGCAGCGTATCGTTGAAATACAGGCGTGGCGCGTAAAGGGCTTCGAAACGCTCGGCCCGGTCATTCGCGGTCAGGTCGGAAAAGGCGGCCTCGAAACGTGCCAGGCCCTCATCGACATGCCGCTCGTCTCCCGCAAATCTTTCGATGGCCTGTTTGTATTCGCTCACGGTGGTGGCGTCCATCACTTCGCTCCTCGCCAGGCAACCGGCGGTCACGGTGCCGATCAAGGCAACACCAAGCAGCAGTCTGATCATGGATGTTCGTTTCATGGCAGCCATTGTCCGCGCGGTGACGTCAAAGGCTGGTGAACAGTTCTTCACCCTCGTTTCACTGTCGCCGACATGTAATAGGGGCATGTTGACGAAAGTGAATGCTTGCATGAATTATTTCCTGACATGGCTGGATTCCGGTCGCTACCGACCGGCGCCCGGCGATGACGTGGAACGAGTCGACTGGCTGCGCATCCTGCCGTTCATCGGCCTGCATCTGGCCTGCCTCGGGGTGCTCTACGTTGGTGTTTCGGTGACCGCCGTCGTGGTTTTCCTGGCCAGCTACCTGGTACGCATGTTCGCCATCACGGCTTTCTACCACCGCTACTTCTCGCATCGTACCTTCAGGGCCTCGCGCCCGGTGCAGTTCATGTTCGCCTTGCTTGGTGCCACAGCAACCCAGCGCGGGCCACTTTGGTGGGCCGCGCATCATCGCCATCATCATCGCCATGCTGATGGGCCGGACGATCCGCATTCGCCCCGGCAGGGATTCTGGTGGAGTCACATGGGGTGGTTCTTGAGCCGCCGCCACTTCGCCACCGATCTGGCGCAGGTGCCCGACCTGGCCCGCTATCCGGAGCTCCGGCTGCTGGATCGCTTCGATTTGCTGGTGCCGGTAGCCTACGCCGCCCTCCTGTTCGGCCTGGGTGCAGCTCTCGAGCGCTGGGCACCCGGCCTGGGAACGAATGGCTGGCAGCTGCTGGTCTGGGGGTACTTCATTTCCACCGTGGTGCTGATCCACGTCACGCTCACGATCAACTCATTGGCGCATGTCTGGGGCAGTCGCCGTTATGCCACCCGCGACGACAGTCGCAATAACTGGCTGCTGGCGCTCCTGACGCTGGGTGAGGGATGGCACAACAACCACCACCATTTTCCCGGTTCGGCGCGGCAGGGATTCTTCTGGTGGGAGATCGATGTCAGCTACTACGTGCTGTGGCTGATGAGCAAGGTGGGCCTGGTCAGCGGGCTCAAGCCGGTGCCGAATCGCATACGCAACGCCCGCAGGATCGGGGCGCGGTCATGAAGATCGTGATCGTCGGCGCTGGCGTGGCCGGACTTTACGCGGCCTGGCACTTGTCGAAGCGGCACGAAGTGGTGGTGCTGGAGGCCGATGATCGCCTCGGTGGGCACGCCGATACCCACGTCGTGAACGAAGGCGGCCGCGAGCACTGCATCGATTCGGGCTTCATCGTCTTCAACGAGCAGCATTACCCGCTGTTCTCGAGTTGGCTCGAGCTGCTCGGTGTCCAGTGGGAGACCAGCGACATGAGCTTCGGCGTCAGTGACGCGGCCAGCGGGCTGGAATACAACGCCACCACGCTCAATCGCCTGTTCTGCCAGCGGCGCAACCTGCTCAATCCGCGCTTTTACGGCATGGTGTCGGACATTGTCCGCTTCTACCGCCAGGCGCCGGCCTTGCTCGCCGAGATCGACGATCAGGTCACGCTCAAGGACTGGCTGGCCGGCAGTGGACTCGGCCGGATGTTCGGAGACTTCCATCTCATGCCGATGGCTTCGGCACTGTGGTCGGCACCGATGGGGCGTATCGGCGAATTCCCCATGCGCCACTTGCTGGCGTTCATGGACAACCATGCCATGCTGACGCTGGGTAATCGGCCGCCCTGGCGGACGGTGACCGGCGGCAGTCGGGCCTATGTCGCGGCAGCCAGTCGATGCGAGGCTCGGTTAGTGACCGCCACGCCGGTGCGCGCGATCGAC
>SL_3KL_010_SEDDRAFT_10006327_pt1 | contig 10582 bp, 9 predicted proteins | sample SodLakKL_010_SED_2_FD_10381 | JGI IMG/M metagenome (IMG submission 10381)
GCCGGAGTGAAGCTGAATTAATGTCTATGATTCCTTTCAACACTTTGGCACCCGCCAGTTCGCTTAACAGTAAAACAGTTCGATCCTGGGCCCAGATTGCAGCCTCGGGGTTGACCCCCTTTTCAAAACGCTGGGAAGCTTCAGAGGGCAAATTATAACGGCGGGCGGTGCGCCTGATGTTAGTGGGGTTAAAGTTTGCAGCCTCAATAAGCACCTGTGTGGTGGCCTCGGATATTTCTGTATTTTCTCCTCCCATCACACCGGCCAAACCGACCGGCTCTTCCCCGTCTGAAATTACCAGGGCTTCCGGATCCAGCTTTCTCTCGATACCATCCAAAGTAACAAGTATTTCATCCTGCAGGGCTCTGCGAACAACTATCTCGCTTTTTTTAAGGAGCTCAAGATCAAAAGTATGTAAAGGCTGACCAAATTCCCACATTACATAATTACTGATATCAACCACGTTGCTAATTGGGCGAATTCCCGCCTTAAGAAGCCTTAACTGCATCCACAATGGGGCTTTGCCCATCACTACATTTTCTACGGCACGGACTGTATAACGCGGGCACAGTTCTTTATCTTCCACGCTGATCCTGACAACATCCTCTAGAGCCTTTTCTGTCTCCGGAGGAACCATTGGCGGCATTTTAACCTCTCCACCGGTCAGGGCAGCTACTTCATGGGCCACCCCGATCATACCCAGGCAGTCTGCCCGGTTGGGAGTCAGTTCCAGGTGGAGAATATAATCATTAAACCCTAGGATTTCTTCGATGGGCGCACCTAGCTCTGCATTATCATCAAGTATTAATATTTCATCTTCTGAACCTGTATCCAACCCTAACTCCCTGGCTGAACAAAGCATGCCCGAAGATAAAACTCCGCCAATTTTAGTTTCTTCGATCTGGCGGGGACCGGGCAATTGAGAACCGGGTTTTGCAACCACAACCTTATCGCCAACCTGCATGTTTTTAGCGCCGCATACTATACTAAAAACCTGTTTCCCGGTATCTGCTTCAACAAGGGTCAGGTTATCTTTGCCGGGATGGGGTTCCATCGCTTTAACCTGCCCTGCAACCACGCCGGGCAGTTCAGGACCAAAACGTTCAAGGGCGCCTACTTCTATACCGGAAAGCGTAAGTCTTTCCGCCAGCGCTTCGGCAGATATACCGGGATCTATATATTCCATTAACCAATCGTAAGAAACACGCATTAGTCTATCATCCTCCGATCTATTTATGTGCAGGTTCTGCGTCTTTATCCAAACTGTTTTAGAAAACGAAGGTCATTCGAGAAAAAGAGTCGCAGATCGCCGATGCCGTACTTAAGCATGGCAATTCTTTCGACCCCCATCCCGAAGGCAAACCCGGTAACTTCCCGGGGGTTATACCCGGAACCTTCTAAAACACGGGGATGAACCATTCCTGCCCCGAGAATCTCCAGCCAACCTGTGTCACTGCAAACCCGGCAGCCTTTACCGTCACACATGATACAGGATATATCCACCTCTGCGCTGGGCTCCGTAAAGGGGAAAAAGCTGGGCCGCAGCCGAATTTTCTGCTCAGACCCAAACATTTCGCGTACAAATAGCAGCAGGGTGCCCTTTAAGTCGGAAAAAGAGATATCAGTGTCGACAGCTAACCCTTCAACCTGATGAAACATCGGAGAATGAGTGGCATCATCATCACGGCGAAAAACCTTCCCCGGGGCAATGATGCGAACCGGCAGCTTCGGAGCCAATTGCTCCATAGTTCTTATCTGGACAGGAGAGGTGTGAGTTCTTAGCAGGTACTGCTCGGTAATGTAATATGAATCCTGCATATCCCTCGCAGGGTGCTCAGCGGGAATATTTAAAGCTTCAAAGTTATAATAGTCACTTTCAATATCCGGCCCATGGGCTACCTGGAAACCAAGACCGATAAAGATTTCCTTAATTTCTTCTAAAATCATGGTAAGAGGATGCTTTTGGCCCAGCTGGACCGGCCTGCCAGGCAGGGTAACGTCAATTCTTTCTTTTTCCCACTGCCCTTCCTTTTGCATATCACGCAGATGTTGTTCTCTTAGTTTGAAGGCCTGCTCCAGCTCTTCCCGCAGGATATTAGCCTGCTTCCCAATTACCGGCCTTTCTTCAGGAGAAACCGAGCCCAGACTGCGCAGAAAAGCGGTAAGAGAGCCTTTTTTGCCCAGAGCCCTGACTTTAACTTCCTTCAGGTCTTCCAAACTTTTTGCATTTTTAATACTCCGCCGTGTTTCTTCCTCTAATTCCTTCAACTTTTCCAACAAATTAAAAACACCTCCGGAAATAAAAAATCCCTCTTTAGAGGGACGAAAGTTACCTTCCGCGGTACCACCCAGTTTAGCCACCGCTGACTCGCTTAATTATCGTTAACGGGATAACCGTCTCCATCCTACCGGGCAGCATACCTGCGGCCTTTCAGTGAGAAGCTCCAGAGTGAACTTCAACCTGGTGCGCGGGTCAGCTTACAGTCTAGGCCGAACCTCCCTGGACAACGCATAATCAGGCTTACTTTTCTCCTTCATTGCCTGAACCTAGATTAGGATCTATTGCATTATAGCACCTGTCTCCAATAGATTCAAGCTGTTTCATGGCCTGCGCTGGCGAATTACTTCATAAAGTATCAGCGCAGCAGCAACTGCCGCATTAAGTGATTCAACCGGTTCAGCCAGCGGTATTGATACGCGGAAGTCTGCCTCTGAGCTTAGCTCCTCGGTGATGCCGTCCGTCTCATTCCCGATCAGCAGCACTGTTGGTGCCCTGTAATCAACCGACCAGTAGCTGCAATCGGAGCAGACAGCAGAAGCAACAACCTGCAGCCCTTTGTGCTTTAAGCGCCTGAGCAGCGTTAAAGGCTTAACGGTCAGTTTAATGGGTACGGAAAAGATCGACCCTGCTGTTGCTCTCAGCACCTTTGGATTGTAAGGGTCTGCACTTCCGGAAGTATAAAAGATAATATCCACACCAACAGCGGCAGCAGTACGAATAATAGTTCCCATATTACCAGGATCACGAACCCTGTCGAGAACCAAAACCAGCTTTTCCGCCCAGTCTTCTGCCTGATCCTTATCTTTATAATCATAAGCAGAAATTGCCGCAACAGCCTGCGGCGTCTCGGTAGAGGCAATGCTGCTAAAAAGTGCCGGCGTTAGAATAACCTGCTTTACTTTAGTAGGCAGATCATTTAACCATTCTTTTCCATCGCTTTCATAATAATCTTGCGTATAAAAAACAACCTGGGGTACCAGGCCCTTACTTAAGGCAGCCCTGACCAGATTCGGACCTTCCAGGGCGATCCGGCCTTTCTTCCGCCGATGCTGGCTGCTGTTTTGCAGCCTTTTGTACTCTTTTAGTAAAGAGTTTTGAGAGCTGCTTACATATATATAGGCCAGTTGAATCAACTCCGTTTACCATGCTTTTATACTCCGCCAGCCACAATTATGATCAAAACCAATAAAGAAAACCCTGCTCATAGTCCCAATCGAGGGTATAACATACAGAGCAGGATTTACTATCACCCGGTCATTTCATCCCTAAACCGCTGAACGGACTTCATTTAATGCCGGTCTAAAAAACAGATCAGGCATTTTCTTTGGCAACCTCAACCAGCTGCGAAAAAGCAGCTTTATCATTTACAGCCAGGTCGGCCAGTACTTTACGGTTTATTTGAACATCCGCCTTCTTTAGTCCGTTGATAAAACGGCTGTATGACATACCATCAGCCCTGGCAGCGGCGTTAATCCGGGCAATCCACAGTTTGCGGAAATCCCTTTTTCGCTGCTTGCGATCGCGGTAAGCATACTGCATCGATCTCATAACCTGCTGGTTGGCCATTTTAAAGACTTTACTCTTTGCTCCGTAATAACCTCTGGCCAGTTTTAATATTTTTTTACGCCTGTTACGGGCGACAGTACCTCTCTTGGTGCGAGGCATAACAAATCATCCTCCTATATATACTAACGGTATAAATAATCATTAATAACACAGCACCACTTATGATACCTTATGGTATCTGCAATTTAACCCTTTTTACGTCGGCAGGCTGAACGAGTGTTGATTTACGCAGCCTTCTTTTGCGGCTGGAACTTTTTTTACCGGTAAGGTGGCTGGCAAAAGCACGACCACGCTTTATTTTGCCACTACCGGTTTTTTTAAACCGCTTTGCCGCACCGCTGTGGGTCTTCATTTTAGGCATTACTATAACAACCTTCCTCTACTGTGATTTGGGCGCTAAGATCATCAACATATTTCGCCCTTCCTGTTTGGCAGGTTTTTCCACCACACCAACCTCAGCCAAATCATCAGCCAATTGTTTACAAAGCCGTTGAGCAATCTCAGGGTGTGTTATTTCCCGGCCCCTGAACATTACGGTAACTTTTACTTTATCACCATTGTCCAGGAACTTGCGGGCTCTTTTGGCCTTAACATCAAAGTCATGCTGATCGATATTAGGTCTGAGTTTAATCTCTTTGATTGTCGTTATCTTTTGTTTCTTACGCGCTTCACGATCCCGTTTACTTTGTTCATACTTATGCTTGCCATAGTCCATCAGGCGGCAAACGGGCGGTTTGGCCCCCGGGGCAACATTAACCAGATCAAGCTTCTTTTCCTGGGCCAGGTTCAAAGCTTCATCTGTCTTCATTACTCCAAGCTGAGTACCGTCAGCGTCAACTACCAGCACTTCCCTGGCTTTAATTTGTTCATTCACGAACAAATTTTTACTAATCGCGTTTCACCTCCTAAAATAGCTCTCTTAAAATAAAATCAGAGCAGGCGTACCCCACCTGCTCTTGATATCCGTAAAGCTTATGGACAACCCTGGTAGCTCGATGTGGCCTCAGGGTGAGAAGCGGTGGCTTCTGCTTGATTAGTTATTATTTAACCATAATGAATATACCAGATTAAACAAATTTGGTCAAATTATTTTTTCTTCAATCTCTTTATTAATCTTCTCAATCAGGTTGGAGAGGTCATCAGCACCCAGGTCCCCTTCTCCGCGATGTCTTACTGCAACCTGGCCGCTTTCCACCTCACGATCCCCGACAATAAGCATGTAAGGAATCTTGTTAACCTGGGCTTCCCTGATCTTGTAGCCTACTTTCTCATTGCGCTGATCAAGGGTGACCCTTAAACCTTCGCCCTTTAGCCGATCATAGATCTGCCGGCCATATTCATGGCTTCGATCAGTAACCGGGATGATGGCAACCTGGGTCGGAGCCAGCCAGGTTGGAAAAGCTCCCCCGTAGTGTTCAATCAGCAGGGCAATTAAACGCTCCATCGAACCGTAAATAACCCTGTGAATTACAACCGGCCTGTGCTTATTGCCATCTTCACCGATATAGGTTAAATCAAACTTCTCAGGCATCTGGAAATCAAGCTGAATTGTTCCACACTGCCAGCTTCGCCCAAGACAGTCCTCCAGGTGAAAATCAATCTTTGGCCCGTAAAAAGCGCCATCGCCGTCATTTATACGATAATCAACACCCTTTTCTAACAGCACCTTTTCCAAAAGGTTAGTGGCTTTATCCCACATTTCTAACGTTCCCATTGCTTTGCCGGGCCTGGTGCTTAACTCTACCCTATACTGGAAACCGAAAACACGGTAGATACGATCCATAAGATCAATTATTCCGGCCACTTCCGATTCAACCTGGTCGGGAAGCATAAAAATATGGGCGTCATCCTGGGTAAAGCTGCGCACCCGCATTAAACCATGCAGTGTACCCGATAGTTCATGACGGTGAACAATACCCATTTCAGCAATACGGCGCGGCAAATCACGGTAACTGTGCATCTTAGAGCGATAAACCAGCATCGCACCGGGGCAGTTCATCGGTTTTATCGCAAAATCCTGTTCATCTATTTGGGAAAAATACATATTATCACGATAATGATCCCAGTGTCCGGACTGTTCCCAAAGACTGCGGTTTAATATCAAAGGCGTTTTTATTTCCTCATAACCGGCCCGGCGGTGTTCAATTCTCCAGTAATCGGTCAGCTCCTGCCAGATAACCGTCCCGTTATTATGGAAAAAGGGAAATCCCGGACCTTCCTCGTGGAGGCTGAATAATTCCAGCTCACGACCCAACTTGCGGTGATCCCGCTTTTTAGCTTCTTCAAGCATATCAAGATAATGCTGAAGGCGTTCCTTACTCGGAAATGCTGTGCCGTAAATTCGCTGTAACATCGGGTTGCGCTCATCGCCCCGCCAGTATGCCCCGGCAAGTCCGGTCAGTTTAAATGCCTTTACCATCCCGGTATGGGAAAGGTGCGGACCGGCGCATAAATCAATAAAATCATCCTGTTCATAACAGCTAATAGCAGCGTCTTCGGGTAAATCCCTGATCAACTCAATCTTATAGGGCTCATTTCTTTCTTCGAATAAACGCAAAGCCTCTTCCCTGCTCATTTCCCTGCGCCTGATCTGTTTTCTTTCCTTGACTATCTTCTTCATTTCTTTTTCTATTGTTTCCAGATCATCGGAAGAAATCGGCTCTTCGAATTCGAAATCGTAATAGAAACCATTTTCAATAGCCGGCCCAATACCCAGTTTTGCTTCAGGATAAAGCCGTTTAACCGCATGCGCAAGCACATGGCTGGCGCTGTGGCGGTAGATATCTGCTCCCTGTGGCGAGTCGAAATCAACCAGGGCTACATTGCTGTTATCAGGCAGCGGTTGGCCAAGATCACATTCCTTGCCGTCTACCAAAACTGCCAGCAACTCTTTATTATCAGCTGTTTTCTCTTTATAAAGGTCAAAACAGGTTGTCCCTTCGGGGTAAACAGCTTCTTTTCCGTTATCAAGCTTCACTTTTATGGACAAGAGAGCAACGCCTCCTTCTTTTCGCATCTATTTTAAATAAAGCTGTAACCTGTAATTCCAGTTGTTTTAAAATTAATAATAAGACTTGCTTTCTCCACTGTCAAGGAATCGAATCGCATGAAGCTACCCTGTTAAATTAATAGCTCCAGGTAATATCTCAACCCTGGCCGGCGCTCGCCCGGGCTGTTCTCCATCCAAATTTAACAAGGCGTAATCCGGAGACTCTACTTCCAGCACCCTGCCGCGCAAGCTTGTAATACGGGGATGGTCAAGGTGTGAGCCGCTGTAAACTTTCGGCAGGCTGACCAGTAAATTTAACTTGCTTAAATTATGAAGAATTATTATATCAAAAAGCCCATCATCCATAACCGCATTGGGAAGCGCTTTCATTCCGCCGCCAAAATAGCAGCCGTTACCGATAACAATAGTAGTTACCGGCTCATCGCAAATTAACTTCCCATCAACATTGATAGCCATACTCTTATTGCGATAAAGAATCAATGTAACTACAGTGCCCCAAAGGAAAGACAAAAAGCCGCCGAAAAATTTGCTGGTCCGGTTAACCCGGTCAACAGTTTCGCCATCAAGGCCGAAACCGGCAACATTGATAAAAAAGCGAGTTTCATTTTCATTGTCATAATTAAGGTAAGTAATCTTACCTGCATCGACTTTACGCGGTGTGTGATTAATTATACGGTGAACAGCTTCAGAAATATCTTTTGGCGCTCCGATTGTCCGGCCGAGGTCTCCGCCGGTGCCGGTGGAAATATAGCCATAGACAGCATCTGTTTGGAGTGGCGCACCATTTTCAAAAAAACCGTTTACTACTTCATTGGCCGTTCCGTCGCCGCCGACCGATACAACCAGGTTATAACCCTCATGCAGGTATTTTCGAGCCAGGACAGTAGCGTGACCCGGACCTTCTGTAAAACTGTGCACATAATCCTGACCTTCATTCTCAAATGCAGCGGCAACCTCAGGCCAGCGCTTGTAAGTCGCTCCGTTCGCTGAGGCAGGGTTAACTATTACAGCAGCTTTAGTGTAAAGCAAAAGGCAGCCCTCTTTTCCAGGATATTTCGCTTTTCAGTAGGTACTGGCCTACCGGATAACTAATTATAACACAGCAAACTGCTTCAGGTAACAGCAAAAACCCGGGCAAAATATTTTGCCCGGGCTCCCTTTAGACTCTATCTTATTTTACTCTTGCACCAGCTGTTCCACGTATTCTTTTACCTGATCTCTGATCTCTCTGAATTTTTCCAGAACCTGCTCTTCCGTTCCTTCAGCCCGGGCCGGATCTTCCAGACCCCAGTGACGTTTTTCAGCCCGGGCGGGCACATACGGGCAGTTTTCCCTGGCATCACCGCAGAGGGTGATCAGCAGGTCGGTTCGGTCAAGCATCTCCTTATTGATTGCGTCAGAGGATTGCTTGCTTATATCAATGCCCACTTCCTGCATAACTGTTACAGCATGCGGATTAACACCGGCCGGAGATATCCCCGCACTGGAAACCTCAAAGCGATCTTTTCCAAGTTCTTTCAAGAAACCTTCAGCCATCTGGCTGCGGGCAGAATTACCGGTGCAGAGAAATAAGACTGACTTTTTATCAGCTTGCTGCTTCAATCAAATATCCCTCCCAAAGATTACTTATTTGCATTCATGCTTTTTGTGTAGGCTGACATCTTTGGAAAGCGTCTCATCGTTCTGAGACAGATGGTAACAAGCATGAGCATTACCGGTACTTCAATTAGCACACCAACTACAGCAGATAAGGCTGCCCCTGAACCAAGACCAAAGATAGTAACAGCTGTCGCAATGGCCACCTCAAAGTGGTTGCTGGCCCCGGTCAGTGAAGCCGGCGCAGCTTCCTCATAGGTCAGTCCGACAAGCTTGGCTACCAGGTAAGTCAGTCCAAATATAATCGCTATCTGAATGGTCAGCGGTATGGCAATCATAACAACACCAAGTGGATTTTGAATAATCACTTCCCCCTGGAGCATGAACAGGTAAACCAGGGTTAACAGCAGGGCTACGATTGAAATAGTGCCCATATGCTTTAAAAATACCCTTTCGTACCATTCGATGCCCCTTGTTGCAATTAACCTTTTGCGGGTAATATATCCGGCCACCAGGGAGACACCAACATATAACATGATGCTTAAGAAAATAGTCCAAAATGGAATCGGCATATCAGCTACCCCGAGCAAGTAATTGCCTAAAGGCGCGTAGAGAACAAGCATGGTCAAAGAGTTTATAGCTACCAGGACCAGGGTTAAACCCATAAAACCTTTGGCCAGATAACTGAAAACCAAAACCATGGCAGTACAGGGAGCAATTCCGAGCAGGATCATTCCGGCCATGTATTCACCGGCCAGGTCGAAGTCAAGAAATGGCGCCCATATAACCCGCATAAAGAGCCAGGCAAAGAAAAACATACTAAAAGGCTTAATCAACCAGTTAACCGCGAGGGTAAGAATAACCGCGCGCGGCGCTTTTACCGCATTAACCACCTCGCTAAAATCGATCTGCAGCATAATCGGGTACATCATGGCAAACAGCAGGATGGCTATAGGGATATTCACCTGCGCCACCTGGATATCGCTTAAAAACTGGGCAGCGCCGGGAATTACCCTTCCCAGGCCGACCCCCGCCAGGATGCCCAGGGCAACCCAGATTGTTAAATACTTGTGAAAAAATCCAAGTTCATATTCTTTTTGTGCGCTCATAAGTTAATCTATCATCCTTTCTTTTAGATTAAAGAATAGATTAAAGAACCAAATTACCGAATATCATTCCAGATATGGTAGCCATAATTACTACCAGCACAACAAAAGCGGCAGTTTTTTTGGTCCCCAGTACACTGTGAATGACCAGCATATTCGGCAAACTCAGGGCCGGCCCGGCCAACAGCAGGGCTAAGGCAGGACCTTTGCCCATGCCGGAACCCAGCAGTCCCTGCAAAATCGGTATCTCGGTTAAGGTGGCAAAATACATAAAAGCACCGACAACCGAAGCAACCAGGTTGGCCTGCAAGCTGTTACCACCAACTAATGCTTCGATATAACGAACCGGGATTAAGCCGGCCTCACTGCCAGGGCGTCCCATCAGCAACCCGGCTACCAGAACCCCGGCAAAAAGCAGGGGCAGAATCTGCTTGGCAAAATCCCAGGTTGTATGAACCCAATCCTTGCGTTCATCCTGGTTAAACCACTTCACCACGATATACGCCAACACAGCCAGAAGTCCAATAACCACAGGCCATTTAACCTGGAAGATCAGGTTATACAGCCCAACCGGTTCTTCCGGTTTGCCCCAGGTAGCAAAGATAAGAATCAGAACCAGGGTGACAAAAAAGGCAATGTTTTGCAGAGGGCTGCGTGTCTCCTCTTCCTCCTCTTCCATGCCGGCCATGCTTGAAGACAATCTTTCTTTGTCTTCTTTAAAAAAGAACAACGCCATCAGCAGACCGATTACAACTGCGAAAACAACGGCCCCAACTGCCCGGGCCAACCCCAGCTCCCAGCCAAGAACACGGGCTGTGAGGATAATGGCCAGAACATTGATGGCCGGTCCGGAATAAAGAAAGGCCACGGCCGGTCCCAGGCCGGCCCCGCGGCGGTATATACCGCAAAATAGCGGCAGCACAGTGCAGGAGCATACAGCCAGGACCATGCCTGAAACAGAAGCCACCGAATAAGCGATCCAGCGGCTGGCCCCGCTGCCGAAGTACTTGATCACCGCCCCCT